>Ga0182040_10001141_pt1 | contig 12319 bp, 10 predicted proteins | sample flu12Cox44000176_FD_125973 | JGI IMG/M metagenome (GOLD analysis project Ga0182040, IMG submission 125973) | Lab enrichment of tropical soil microbial communities from Luquillo Experimental Forest, Puerto Rico - flux8day.12C.oxic.44.000.176 | ecosystem: Environmental > Terrestrial > Soil >... | reverse complement strand
GGCTCGATCTTGCCGATCTCTACGGCGCCTCGCGCATCCCCATCTACGTCCTCAACGTCGCTTATCCGCTGGTGCCGGAAGAGGTGCAGGAATTCTGCGCCGGCAAGCGCGCCGTGCTGGTGGCGGAAGAGGGCTCGCCCGATTTTGTCGAGCAGCAGATCAACGTCATATTGCGCGGCGCCGGCGCAGATCCGCGCGTCTACGGCAAAGGCTGCCTGCCAGCGAGCGGCGATTACACTTCGGAGGTTATGCTGCGCGGCATTGCCGCCTTCATCGCCACGGCGCGGCCGACCGGCATCGATGCCGACGCAATTTCGCGCCAGGTCGAAGAAATTATCGCGCATCGCTCTGGCGCTGTCGCCGCGCTCGGCGACATCCCGGCGCGGCCGCCGAATTTTTGCACCGGATGTCCGGAGCGCCCGGTTTTTGCCGCGATCAAGCTGGCGCAGCGCGAAGTCGGACCGGTCCATATCAGCGCCGACATCGGCTGCCATTCATTTGCGACTTTCGCGCCGTTCTCGCTCGGCAATTCCATTCTCGGTTACGGCATGTCGCTTGCGAGCGCGGCCGCTGTGGCACCGAACATGGCGAAGCGTCCGATCGCGGTGATGGGCGATGGCGGCTTTTGGCACAACGGGCTGATTACCGGTGTCGCCTCGAACATGTTCAACAAGGGCGATGGCGTGCTCGTCATCATGCAGAACGGCTACGCCTCGGCGACTGGTCAGCAATATCTGCCGTCGAGCAGCGCGCACCATACCGGCGCGCCGACCGGGATCAGTATCGAGAAAACAATACGCTCGCTCGGTGTGAACTGGCTGCGGACGGTGCGCAGTTACAGCGTCGGCAAAATGGCGGCGACGCTGAAAGAGGCCATGCGCACCGCCGAGCGCGGTCTCAAAGTCATTATTGCCGATGGCGAATGCATGCTGGCGCGCCAGCGCCGCATTCGCGTCGAGCAGGCCGACAAGCTCAAGCGCGGCGAGCGGGTGGTGAAGACGCGCTATGGCGTCGACGATGAGCTGTGCACCGGCGACCATTCCTGCATCCGGCTGTCGGGCTGTCCGTCGCTGATCGTCAAGCCCAACCCCGATCCGCTACGCACCGATCCGATCGCTACCGTGATCGAAAGCTGTGTCGGCTGCGGCTTGTGCGGCGAGGTTGCTCATGCCGCCGTGCTGTGTCCGTCGTTTTATCGCGCCGATGTGATCACCAATCCTAATTGGTGGGATCGAACGTTGCATCGGTTGCGCAGTCAGGTCATTGTCTGGATGAGCAACGGCGCTTCACATCCCCCCTTTGAGGGAAGGCCGGCTGCCGAAGGCGGCCGGGAGGGCGGTCTCAAAAATGGCGAACTCCAATCCACGCCCCTTTCCAACCCTCCCCCGCCAAGCTTGTACTCGGGCGCGCCCGAGCGCGGCTCGGATGGGGGGAGGGAACAGTCTGTGCAAGCCGCCGGAGAGACTGTACGCCCTATCTCAATCCTGATCGCCGCGCTCGGCGGCGAAGGGGGCGGCGTGCTCACCGAGTGGATCGTCGCCGCCGCGGCGCGCCAAGGCTTTCCGGTGCAATCGACGTCGATTCCGGGCGTCGCGCAGCGGACCGGTGCGACCACCTATCATATCGAAATGGTCCCATCTCCGATCAGCGCTAGCGGCGTCGCAACTTCCAACCGCCGCCCGGTTTTGGCGCTGGCGCCCGGAATCGGCGACGTCGATCTTCTGGTCGCCAGCGAATTGATGGAGGCCGGCCGTGCGATTACCAGCGGTTATGCCGCGCCCGATCGCACCATGAGCATCGCCTCGACCAGCCGCTCTTATCTGGTGGTCGAGAAGATGGCGATGAGCGATGGCCGCTATGATCCGCAGCGATTGATGGCGGCGGTGCAGAAAAATTCGCGCCACGCCCTGTTGCTCGATCTCGAAGCAATCGCTCGCGAAGCCGGCGCCATGATCAATGCGGTGATGCTTGGGGCGATTGCCGGCGCCGGCGCATTGCCGATTCCAGCCGAGGCGTTCGAGGCGGCGATCCGTGCCGACGGCAAGGCGGTGGAAGCCAATCTGCGCGGCTTCCGCGCCGGCATGGCCGCCGCGGCCCGCGGATCGCGCCTACCTGCCGACCCCGCCAAGCGTCATCACAAACCGTCGCCAGCGAGCGCCGATCTGGAAAGCGCAATCGCCGTCATGCCTACTGAGGCCCAATCGGTGATCACCGAAGGCGTGCGCCGCTTGAGCGCCTATCAAGATGGCGCTTATGCGCGGGTCTATCTCGATCGGCTCAAGCCGATCCGCGACGCCGATGAGAAGGCCGCTGCCGGCGGGCGATTGCTGGCCGCAACGGCGCGACAGCTCGCCTTGCGCATGTCCTATGAAGACGTCATCCGCGTGGCGCAGGCCAAGATCGATCCAGCGCGGTTCGCGCGCGTCATGCGCGAGCTCGGCGTGAAGCCGGAGCAGACATTCACGGTGACCGAGTTCCTAAAGCCCGGCATCGATGAATTGTGCTCCGTTCTGCCGGCCTGGCTGGCTGAATGGATTTTGAGCTTGGCACACCGCTATCCTGCAATCACCCGCGCTCATTACGCCATGGCGGTCAACAGCCGCTCGGTATCGGGTTACTTGCGGTTTGCTATTCTCGCCAAATTGCGCCGGGTCCGGCGCAAGACATTCCGCTTCCAAAAGGAACAGGACGCGATCCAAGCCTGGCTGCGGTTGATCGTGCAGGCGGCGGCGCACTCGGGCGAGCTCGCGATCGAAATCGCTGAATGCGCCGGCCTGATTAAAGGCTATGGCGACACACATCGGCGCGGCAGCGGCAATTACGACCTGATCGCCGCGCAAGTCATCGCGCCGGCTTTGGCCGGCACCATGCCGCTCGCGCAGGCGGTCGATGCGGTTGCCAGTGCCCGCACCGCGGCCTTGCTCGATCCGGAAGGTGAAGTCCTGGCGAAATGTCTTGCCGGCTTGTCGACTGCGCCGACTCACGCGATCGCCGCCGAATAGCAAAGCAAATATCGACGGCCGGAACCAAGCTGCGCTGCCCGCGATTGGTTTTGCAACCGATCAGCCTGAGGCACGCAACCAGGGCAGGAACCATGACCGGAAAATCCGTCGGGAAATCGTCGCGCAACGCTTCGCGCCGCAAATCTGCGCCGCGCCGATCGGGCCGCCGCCGTCGGCGCTGGTCAGCGCGCGTGACGCGCGAGAGCGATGCGCTTGATCTCGAGCGCGGCGTTTTTACCGGGAGCGACCCGAAGCGGATCGCCGCCTCCTTGAAGCGATCCGCAGAACGCAGCCGCCGTCGCAAAGCCGATCCGTATCGCTCCGCGCTGTCGATGTTGACCTTCTACATCAATCGCGCCGGCAAGAACCTGCCAGCCGGCCGGCGCAAAACCTTGCAACGCGCGAAGGGTGAACTACGCAAGCAGTTCGGCCGCGACTGATAAACCGCCACCGGTCTTGCTCCTTGCTGCCGGCGGCAGGCCTTGGCTATGCTCGCTTAAAGCGCGGGCGTAGTTCAGTGGTAGAACGACAGCTTCCCAAGCTGTATGTCGAGGGTTCGATTCCCTTCGCCCGCTCCAATTTCTTGAGCAAATCTGTCGATTCCTAATCAACGACGACTGCCCTCTATAGCGACCGTCACGGCACGTTTCTTGCCGACGGACACGGCCACGGATTTGCAAGCGGCTGCCAATTTTTCACTTGCACGATTGAGCAAAATAATCGGCGACGGCTCGCCCGCAGATTACCTGCCGCCCTGAAAAGATTGAGTTTTTTGGCTTCGTTCTGCCAAAGCAGGCACCCAGCCTTGAGATTGTAGGATTTATAGTCCTACGGGGTGCCAATATCGAATTCTCGAATGGCGAATTTGCGTCGCGAGAGCGCGCGCCGCTCATAGCGGTCAAGCGCGAGCAACTGACGAGTCTTGTCGGCGAGGATGGTTGCGAACTTGCACGGCCCCTCCGGCTTCGACTGCAGAAATTCCATGACGTTGTCGGGCATCGGCGCAGACGGGCCGATGCGCCGGAAACAGCCGATTATCAGCCCGGCTTTCTTGCGGAGAGTTGCTTCAGATTCATAATCAGGATCGCTCAATGCTCGGGATAAGAGTTGATGACGAGCGGAGCGCACGCGGCGCAAATCGACTTGCGCTTCTGCGATGCGGCGGGCGAGTTGCTGTTTTTCGGGATCGGCGTCCGTCCCGATAATTTGCCGCGTGAGCGATTCCACCTCTTCGGACCAGACGGGGTCGGCATAGACGGGCAGGCTCAAGGCGTGGCGAACCGCGTTTCGTGCCGCGTGTGAACGGCCGTGTGCGGTTTTCGGGCCGGTGCTAGCCCGAGCATTAGCGCGGTTTGCCTTGATCTTACGTTCACTGGTCACGCGGCGCTCTTTGTTTCAGCCGGCGTCTTCTCGATCACTTCGAACTCGCCCTCCACTTCTTGCACCTGCCGCCGCAGTGCTTCACCGAGCGCGGCGCGACGCCGATCGATCTCACGAAGCGCGGCATTGCGGCGAGTCTCAGCGATAGTGATTAGCGCTGCGATCTTTTGAACGAGATCGTTTGGGTCTGACTTGGGCAGTCGTGTTTTGCAACAGTGCCGTAACTATTTGATGCAATTCCGCGTAGAACAAGTTCGGTTTTGGGAGCATGTTTGGCAGCAGACGCTCTAGCTTCCCATCTCGAGGGTTCGCTTCCCTTCGCCCGCTCCAATTCTTGAGCAAAGCCGCGGCTTTGTGGCGCACGACGGCTTGACCTCGAGCGCCTTATCCCTGTTAAGCTGAGGTTAAAATGGGGCCGATCAAAGCCCTTCTGGGGCGCCGCCGCGGGCGCGGCGGGCACGCCTGGGTAAGCTCGGGGGAGTGGGGAATTGAGTGCGCGCGCTTCTTAAGCTGAGCGGCGTCATTGACGCCATCAACACTCATATTGGCCGCTGGGTTTCCTGGCTGATCCTGATTGCCGTAATAGTCTCCGCTGGTAATGCATCGGTCCGCAAGGCGTTCGACGTTTCCTCGAATGCCTGGCTCGAATTGCAATGGATATTGTTCAGCGCGGTCTTTCTGTTGTGCGCACCGTGGGCGCTGCTTGAGAACGCGCATGTGCGCATAGACATCGTCAACAATCTCTTGCCGCGCTGGCTCCGAAACACAATCGAGCTGATCGGTCATGCGTTTTTTCTCTTGCCGCTCGCTATCATTCTCGTTGTCACCGGAATCCCGTTTTTTCTCAACTCCTATGAGATAAATGAGCAGTCAGGCAATGCTGGCGGGCTGCCGCAATGGCCGACCAAATCGCTGGTCATGATTGCGTTCGCGCTGTTGCTGGCGCAGGGCATTTCCGAACTGATCAAACGCGTCGCGATCATCCGCGGCATGATACCTGATCCGCATGCGGCGCAAGTTAGCGCGCTCGAAACCGAAGCCGAGGAACTCATCGAGGCTATGGGTATCGAGAAGCACTGAGGGGCGGCTGGGTCGAAAAGATAATGGAAGCATTTCTCATTCAAAACATGGCGCCGATCATGTTCGGCTCGCTGATAGTTGTGTTGCTGCTCGGCTATCCGGCGGCGTTTTCGCTGGCCTTCGTCGGCCTGTTTTACGCGCTCCTCGGTATCGGGCTCGGCCAGTTCCGGCCGGATTTTCTGCAAGCCTTGCCGGAGCGCATATACGGCGTGATGAGCAATGACACGCTGTTGGCGATTCCATTCTTCACTTTCATGGGGCTGGTGCTCGAACGCTCTGGCATGGCGGAGGACCTGCTCGACACAATTGGCCAGCTTTTCGGTACTGTTCGCGGGGGACTGTCCTACGCGGTGATTTTCGTCGGCGCACTGCTTGCCGCCACGACCGGCGTGGTCGCCGCCTCGGTCATTTCCATGGGATTGATTTCGCTGCCGATCATGCTGCGCTACGGCTATGATCGACGCTTCGCCGCCGGCGTTATCGCCGCGTCAGGAACGCTGGCGCAGATTATCCCGCCGTCGCTCGTTCTCATCGTTATGGCCGATCAGCTCGGCCGCTCCGTCGGCGACATGTATGAAGGCGCCTTCGTTCCCGGCATCACTCTGGCCGGAATGTACGCGCTTTATACGCTCATGATGTCGTTCGTGTTTCCGAAGGCCATCCCTGGACTGCCGGCGGAGGCTGTCGGGTTTCGGGAGGACAATAATAGCCGTGGATTGCTTTCGCTACTCGTGCTCGCGATCGCGAGCGCGGTATTCGGCTGGTTCATGATGCGCAATTCGGAAAGCCATGGTGCCGACTATGTGGTACTGGCCATGTTCTTCGGCATCCTCTTCGCCTTCGCTGTGGCTATCCTGAATTGGGTTCTCGATCGCCTCACCGGCTTCCGCTTCCTCTCGCGCATGGCACAGCAGACGGCATTCGTGATGGTGCCGCCGTTGTTCCTGATTTTTCTGGTGCTCGGCACGATTTTCATCGGCGTCGCCACCCCGACCGAAGGCGGCGCCATGGGCGCCAGCGGCGCGCTTATTCTTGGCGCGCTGAAGCGGCGCTTGACCTGGGACTTGGTCCGTCAGGCGACGGAGGCCACGGCGAAATTGGCTGCCTTCGTGGTCTTTATTCTGGTCGGCGCCCGGGTATTTTCGCTCACTTTCTATGGGGTCAGCGGGCACATCTGGGTCGAAAACCTGCTCACCTCGCTACCCGGCGGGCAGATCGGCTTTTTGCTGTTCGTCAACGCCTTCGTATTCGTGCTGGCCTTCTTCCTCGACTTTTTTGAACTGGCCTTCATCGTCATACCGCTGCTTGGTCCCGCGGCAGAGCATCTTGGCATCGACCTGATCTGGTTCGGCGTTATTCTCGGCGTCAACATGCAGACCTCGTTCATGCATCCGCCATTCGGCTTCGCACTCTTCTATCTGCGCTCGGTGGCGCCGCGCGAACCGTTCCTCGATCGAGTAACCAACAAGTTGACGCCCGGCGTGACAACGGGCCAGATTTATTGGGGGGCGGTGCCGTTCGTTCTGATTCAGGTCCTTATGGTGGTAGCAACGATCATGTTCCCCGGCATGGTCACCCACTACAGGTCGGGTCTTTCGCAGGTCGATCCTAACAAGGTGCAGATCAATATCCCGCAGATAGATTTGCCACCGCTCGATCTTGGACAGCCGCCAGAGATCAAGTAGCGGCTCTTGCGCATCTCTGACGCGTCGCCAGCCCCGTCTGCGGTTCGACGGCAGCTTGTAGGAATTCCGAAAAACGCCAATATTGGCTTGGCGAACCCGGAAAACCGGTGAGCTGCGGTTTGCGCGTCCTCGATCAAGTCGTTGAATGTGCCTTGGCTGCGGCCAAATGGCTGGTCCTGCCAGTTGTTACCCTGCTATTTCTGCAATGGCCGCTGCGCACGATGCTCGGCCTCTATTCGCGTGAAGCCAATGATCTGGGACAATGGCTTTTTGCGATCTATGTCGCGGCCAGCATCACGGCCGCGACACGCGCCAGAGCGCATCTCGCCGCCGACACCGTAGCGCGCAATTATTCGCAGGCCATCCGAGAAACGCTAGCGCGTGCCGGCGCCGTTTTTGGCCTCATTCCCTGGTCGGTCATCGTCCTAGTCACGAGCTGGAGCATCGTCCGGGATTCGACGCTGCTGCTGGAGCGATTTCCTGACACCGGCAATCCCGGCTATTTCATTATAAAGCTGGCGTTGTTGCTCATGGCGTTGCTGGTTTTGATGCAAGGCCTGCTCGAACTGATGCCGCTTGTCCGGCGGCCGAGTTCACAATGACTGAACTAATGCCCTGGCTCGGCCTGAGCTTGTTCCTGCTCGTTGGCCTTGGCGTCGTCTTCACTGGCGTACCGGCAGCGGTCGTGCTGCTGGTAGCGGCATGTTTTGGCGCTTTTGCCGGAGCCATAAGTGGCGACGTGCCGGTTCACCTACTCGGCGCTTTGCCCGAACGCCTGATCAATCTGCTCGAGAACGACCTGCTGCAAGCAATACCCCTCTATGTGCTCATGGGCACGCTCATCAACCGCCTGCCGCTCGCCGACGCACTCTATCGCTGCTTCCTCGCCATTCTGCCGGGACCTGCCGCCCCCGTCGTTTCGGGAATCGCGCTCGGCGCCTTGCTGGGGCCGATGAACGGTTCGGTGGGCGCCAGCGTGCTCGCCTTGTCGCGCGTGGCTGAACCGCGGCTCGCTGCATCGGGCATTTCGCTGCCGCGTCGCGCCGCAATCATTACAGTGGCCAGCACGCTGGGCGTCGTGGTGCCGCCCTCGCTGGTCCTGATTCTTCTTGGCGACGCGATGTTGAACGCGCACACGATTGCGGTGACCGTGACCGCTCGTGACGATCGCGTGATTAACACCCAAGACGTGTTTCACGGCGCGCTCGTTCCTGCCGGGCTCTACTTCGCCGCCTGCCTCATTATCGGCTGGTGGTTCAATCGCCAATCAAAGCCCGGCGAGGGGGCGCCGCTGAAAACCGTGCCGCGGCCGACGATTCAGCAAGCGGTGCTGGCGGCCGTGACGGTACTGGCAATATTGATTCTGCTCGGCGGCGTTGCCGCGGGATATTTTTACGCCGTCGAGGCCGCAGCGACGGGCGGTTTCATCCTCCTTGTTACCGGATTCGTCAGCGGGCGACTGCCGCTTCCCATCCTTAACGAAATATTGCGCGAAGCGCTGGCGCTGACTGGCGCCCTATTCTTCCTCCTGGTTGCCGCAACCACGTTGACACTGGTGTTGCGCATTCTCGGCACCGATCAACTTGTCGCCGGTTGGATCGCTGCCATTCCTGGCGGCACGCTCGGCGCGACGCTGATCGTGCTCGCCGGAATCGCGCTCAGCGCGCTGGTGCTCGATGCCTTCGAAATCATTTTCGTCGTCGTGCCGATTGTTATTCCGCCGCTTCTCATCCGGGTTGCTGACGCGCGCTGGGTCGCCGTGCTCGTGCTGCTCGCTCTGCAGGCGAGTTTTATCAATCCAATGATCGGCTACGCCGTGATGATGACGCGCACCGTTCTCAAACAAGCAATTCCATTTCCAGCACTCTTGCGATCGCTATTGCCGTACCTGTTTGCCCAAGCCGCTTTGTTGCTTGCGGTGCTGCTCCTCCCGCAGCTCACGCATGTCGGTGAGGGTGCGGCCGATCTCAGCCGCAAACCGCCCGCTATTTCTGATCGCGACCTTGAACGTCGCTTCGAGCAAATGTTGCAGCCGGCTGAACCGCAGCCGGTTGAAATCGAATCGCCGGGAAAATGAAAATGGGGCTGGCATTTGGCCAGCCCCATTTTTTCCAGCGAGATTTTTACGGTTACGCCTTCGGGCGGGTACGAATCATGAATGTCTCGAAGCTATATTCTGCGACCTGCCACCACAAGTTTTCGTCATTGCGGAATGCCTGCTGCGATTCCCAGATTTTCTTATAGTCGGGATTGCTGGCAGACGTTTCCGCATTGACTTCGGTCGACGCCTTCAGGCAGGCTTCCATAATCTCCTGACTGAATCCGTGTAGAACCGCACCGTTGGCGACGAGCCGCTTAAGCGCCTGCGGATTACGCGCATCGTATTTGGCCTGCACGTCCAAATTGGCAGAGCCGGCGGCCGCAGTGATGAGCGCCTTATAGGTCTTCGGCAGCGTGTTCCATTTGTCGACATTGACGAAGAAATGCAGCGCCGTACCGCCTTCCCACCAGCCGGGGTAATAATAGTTTCTGGCAACCTTATAGAAGCCCAGTTTCTCGTCGTCATAGGGACCCACCCATTCCGCCGCGTCGATGGTGCCTTTCTCGAGCGCCGGGTAGATATCGCCACCGGGAATTTGCTGCGGGATAACACCAAGTTTGGCTACGGTCTTACCGGCCCAGCCGCCGATCCGCATTTTGATGCCCTTGAGATCGTCGACGGTCTTGATCTCCTTGGCGAACCAGCCCCCCATTTGCGTCCCGGTATTGCCGCCGGGCATTGCATATAGGTTGAATTTCTTCACGAACTCATTGACCATTTCATTTCCGCCGTGATCGAAAAACCAGGCGTTTTGCTGTCGCGAGTTCAGACCAAACGGAACCGAGCACAGAAGCGCAAAGGCCGGATCTTTACCGAAGAAATAATACGCAGCTGTATGACCCATTTCGACGGTCTGGTTGCCCACCGCGTCGACAACGCTGAACGGCGGCACGATTTCGCCACCGGCAAATGTCTGAATTTGAAATTTGTTGTCAGTGGCTTCGGCGACGTATTTCGATAGCGTTTCCGACGCGCTAAACGGCACATCGAGCGACTTTGGCCAGCTCGTAGTCAGACGCCATTTCAATTCCGGCATGGATTGGGCAATGGCGGGCGCTGCGATGGCGGCTCCCGCAACTCCTGCTCCCGCAGTCTTCAAGAATTGGCGACGTTTCATGTGGCAGTCCTCCCCTTGGTCCTCGCTTGGCGGAGCCGTTCGCGGCCCTGCGTCACTTACAAGCAAGTATGCATGTATTTTACGGACCTTCCGCCACCGCGGAAAGCGCAAATGCCTAACATCGTTTACTGCGGCCACTGTGGTTCACGCTGTTAAACCACGGTGTGCCGCTACGTCGCAGGCCTCCTGCTCGCGGCAGTTGATTCAATCAGCCCTCTTTCTTCTCTTCCAGGAGCTCAAGCTTGCTTCCCAGCCATCGCGTGGTGGGAGCTTGGATCAGGATTGTCATCAGGATCGCGATAAAAGTGACGGATGCGATCATTTGCGCCCCGGGCGCCTTCATGCCGAGCAAAATGCCGGCCAGCGCCGCAGGAATGACGCCGGTCTCTCGCGTCCAGCACATGAACAGCATCTCGTTGAGACTCCAGCGCGCCCGTCGATCGGGTAACGTACAGGCGAAAACCGTGATCGGCCGCGCGACCAACATAAAGATCATGACCACGGCGACGCCCCCCAACAGGTAGCGGTTCATCAAGCCGAAATCGACTTGGCTGCCGAGCAGAATGAAAATGAACAAGCGCATGATGAAGGCGGTGATCTCGACATATTGATCGAGCTTTTGTGCTTCCGCTTTGTCCATTCTGAATCCGAACGAATCCTTGTTGCCGAGCATGATGCCGAAGACGAATACCGCCATGAATCCGCTGGCGCGCAAGCCGTCGGCGGCGAAATATGCGCCGATGACTGCCATGATGGTCACCACTGGCGCATATTCCATGAAGAACGCCCAGCGCTCGTGCGCGATCAATAATGCCGCGAGATAACCGAGCGCAGCGCCAGCGGCGATGCCGATTGTCGCTTCCGTCAGCAAATCGAGCAAAGATGACGACAACGAGAATTCTCCGGAGCCCATCGCCACTGTCAGCACGCCAAAGGTGATGATGGCACCGGTCGCGTCATTGAACGCAGACTCGCTCATTACCGTCTGTGCCACACGATCGCGAATGTGGATCTGGCGGAAAATCGGCACCAATGTCAGGATCGGTCGAGGCCAGCGTCGCACCGAGCAACGCCGCCACGATCCACGGAACGCCGAGGACGAAATATGCGGCGGTGCCGGTGATCGTCGCGGTAATCACGACCCCGACCGTGGCGATGATCAGAATCGTAATCCAGACCTGCTTCATCACATGAAAGCGGAGCGATGCGCCACCGTCAAAAAGGATGTAGCTCGCGCCGAACAGTAGGAGAATTTGGTAGAGCGCCGAATCGGCCTTGATGTCGATCAGGCCGAGAGCCTGGGGTCCTATTAACATTCCCGCCACTAGAAATACCGCGACGTCGGGAATTTTGGTCTTCTGCGCGAACAGCCCGGCGACCGTGCCCACTGCCAGGATGAGCCCGCCGGACATCAGCGTATGTTTGGCGATTTCGACTGAATCCGGCTGGTCCAATTGCTTCCTCCCGATCGATCACAAGATTTTTGCGGCGCACAAGATCTAAGAAAACTATAGCAAGGCCCACTGAAATGCACTGCGTTGCCTCGCATGTGCCAGCAACATGCCCTAACTTGCGCGGCCTAGTCCAAGGAACAAGTGGCAACCGTCGCGGGTTCTGGTGACATCGGCTGCAGGTTTCTGAGTCATTGCAGCCGCCCTTTTTAGACGCGGTCAATCGCTCGGTAAGGATCAACAGGCGCGATATGGATCAACCAAATACCGGCCGGCATGGCACACGTTCCACATGGAGCTGGTGGTATCTGCTCTTTGTGATTCAGTTCGTCGCCAGTCTATGGGTCTCCTCCTATAATCGGGTGGACCCTACCTGGATCGGCATTCCGTTCTTCTACTGGTATCAGATGCTCTGGGTGATTATCGGAGCCATCCTTACCGCGATCGTTTACTTCGCGACCGACGAATAAGTTGCATTTGCAACGCCTCATTCGTCGGGCCGT
>Ga0182040_10001139_pt1 | contig 12328 bp, 7 predicted proteins | sample flu12Cox44000176_FD_125973 | JGI IMG/M metagenome (GOLD analysis project Ga0182040, IMG submission 125973) | Lab enrichment of tropical soil microbial communities from Luquillo Experimental Forest, Puerto Rico - flux8day.12C.oxic.44.000.176 | ecosystem: Environmental > Terrestrial > Soil >... | reverse complement strand
TGCCAGGTACCCCGCATATAGCTGAGCGAGCTTAGCGTCTTTGATCATGAGCACATTCTCTGCATTTCCCATTGCGTGATTGGACAGATTGAAGCTCCCCATGATCACCGTGTCGTCGGCGACCACGAGCTTGTTGTGCATGAAGTTATGGGGCTGATGCGGGTTGTGAATGTCAAAGGGTATTGAGTTCTTGCGCGCGAGCCGGTGCGCCACTTTCTGCCAGGTGTTGACCTTGTCGGCACCAACGTTGGCTGCGCGCCATTGCCGCTCAACCTGGTCCATTTGCGGGCCGTCATAAAGGCCATCGAGCGCGATGCCACGATCAATGGCTTCGGACAGTGCCGCCAGAATCGGGCCCGATGAGATAACGACGGACGCGACTTGTAGGTTTGTCCGGGCACCCGCTATGGCGCCGACAATCTCTTTAAGGACAGCCGGGCTTTCTCCTGGAGTAAAGCCAACAGCAACATCGATGGCGCCGACCGCAATGCTTGCTACGTCGTCGTTGCCGGGGCTCTCCCTAATTCGCCCTCGCGACCACAGATCAGTGAAATCGCTGGCGTAAGACGTTGCAAGCGACTGTGACCCAACGAAGATGAGATTGTTCTCCTGGAGTCCCCAGGAATCATTCGTATAGTTGGCTGACCCTGTGAAAACAGCAGCGTTCGGCGACAATGCATCTCGGACAATGTACTTGTTGTGCATCAAAACTCGATAGCCGGTGATTGCCTTCAAGCTCGCCACGTCGGCGAAAGAGCCCACAAAGTTCTCCGTTCCTGGCGGCTTCCTATCGGCCTCGAGCAAGGCCGGCGCCTCGGCGGGCGAGAGCTGCCGCTCACGATTGGTCGCCGCATCGAAGAGGATCCGGACAGTGACACCCGCCTGCACCCGGTCGCGGATGGCTGCAGCGATGATTGACGCCGGCTCGCCGTGAAGCCGGAAATCGTAGATGGCAATATCGAGCGTTGCTTGGGCTTGCCCGATGAAGCGAGAGATCCGGGCTGCCACGGCATTGGCCTGCGCGATGCGTTCTGGTACCTGCGTGAAGGGGTCGTTGCCCTGCTGGCGAAGAAACATAACCTCGATGGGATCGTCATTGGGCATGCTCAAGGTGCCTCCGTAACCCAATAGACAGTTAAATGCTCAAAGACGGCAAACCCGGCGGCCTTGGTCCGAACTGAAGGCCCAGCCGGAGCAGTTCCTGCCACGCACCTTCGGCGTCATCGGCATAGGAGAACAAGTCCAGATCGCTGTTGTCCACTGTACCTTCTTGAACCAGCCGTTCGAAGTTGATGACGTTCTTCCAGTACGAGCGCCCCATCAGCACGATCGGAACGCGGCGCATTTTTGACGTCTGCACAAGGGTCAAGACCTCGAAGAGTTCGTCAAGCGTGCCGAATCCTCCTGGAAAAACCACGAGCGCGTTTGCCCGCATCGCGAAATGAAACTTCCTCACGGCGAAGTAGTGGAAGAGAAACGTCAAGCCCGGCGTCGAATAGCCGTTTGGTTCTTGCTCGTGCGGGAGCCCAATATTGAAGCCGATCGAAGGCGCACCGGCTTCGGCGGCTCCGCGATTGGCCGCCTCCATGATGCCGGGACCGCCGCCGGTGGCGATGACATTGTCGCGCGGCCCATCGCGTGCAATCAGGGCCCCACCCCGCTCGGATACGAGGCGACCAAAGCGCCGCGCCTCCTCGTACCACTGAGCAAGTGTTTCTCTTCCGTTCGACTGCGGGGCTTGCACATTTGAACCGACCGGGCGGGCACGTGCGCTGCCAAACACCACAATGGTCGAGCGGACGACCCAGGTACGCAGCTGCTCTTCCGCCTTCTCATATTCTAGCTGTAGGCGAACCCCGCGCATGGAATCGCCCAGAAGAAACTCCTGATCCAATGCGGCCAGCCGATAAGACGCTGATGCCTTTTGCGCTGTGTTCTCAATCATGACGGGCACCTTGGTGGTTTGCGGTCGTTCTGCTCATCAACAACTCGCTAAAAGGTCGGGCGTACCCCTACCCATCCAGGCGAGAACATACGCTTCTTGCGGGAGCGACCGGTCACGGGCAAGACCAGCCGCCAAGTTACCTCGAGTGGATGACGCACGGCAGGTTATGGGCCACCCATCGCGCCGACCCTACAGTCATGTGCTACGCGCTTCCGATGATGGACGGATAGCTCATCTGCTCGACGTTACTCAACAAATCACGCATGGTCGCGCCTATTCATGACCGGCGCCCTCTCTGGCATATCCTGGGGTGTAGGGGCCCGGCGCGTCTTGGCGAGATCTCCAGGCTTTCGTTGCTTGCGGCGATGTCGCACCGTGCCGCGCTCGCCCACCAACCCGCCGATTGCTGCCCTGGCCCAATCGCTTGACGCTGGTCACGGGTGCGACGCGCGGCTCGCCTCAACGTGTTCTGGTGCAACAGCAGTCGTCACAACCACGCTGACTACACCCTGAGCGATCATGTTCGCGGCGGGCTCTTGAGTTGCGCAAGATGACAGTTTCTCGTGTCGCGCCATCCTGCGTGGGTTAGGCGAATGCGGCATCGAAAATGGCCAGGTCCACTTGGTTGTGCCGCCGGCGCGGCGCCCCCGGGCGGCGGGGGCAACAAGAGGCAAGTCGCCGCCCCTAACTGGCGGTTACGGAGCGGCCCCGACGACCCCTTACCCGTCTGGGTCGATGCCCTACAAGCCAATTCGGAGCGGGCGACCTGAAGTTGCGACCACAGGACGCGCGCTCGCTAGGTCGGCACGTTCAAGGGTCTTGTTGACCACCGAGCGACCGCTCCACCACGCCAGGGGGTTTTACCTTGATCGCAAGTTGGTGCGGGGCTTGGAGAACGGCGGACTTACGATCGGCATCACCCCATCGCGGCGAGGATCGTATGGGTGGCGACAGTTGAGATTTGGAGTATCAGCTTCCGGATGCGCTCACTGGAGTTGCAACTTCCATGACTGTTCCTAAGCCCAGAGTTGAACCTGGGCCGGTTCCGCAATCCGTGTCGGCGCCGCTCACGCGCGCCGCAATCTTCCTCGTCGTGACAATGAACCCGGGCCCACACAACCGCACGGTCGTGCGATCGTTCTGCGGAGACATTGTGGCGTTGACCCGCGCGGTCGATTTTCGCGACCTCGAAGCCGGCCTCTCCTGCGTAATGGGAGTCGGGTCCGAGGCGTGGGATCGTCTGTTCGGGAACCCGCGCCCGGCCGAACTCCATCCGTTCCGAGAAATCCGGGCTGGATCACGCCATGCGGTTTCGACCCCAGGGGATCTGCTGTTCCACATTCGTGCGAAGCGGATGGACCTATGCTTCGAAATGGCGGCGCAGATCATGGCGCGCCTTGGCAACGCGGTCACGGCAGTCGACGAGGTGCACGGCTTTCGTTACTTCGATGACCGTGACCTCCTGGGTTTCGTTGACGGCACGGAGAATCCGCGTGGCGAGGCTGTGATCGAAGCCGCGGTCATCGGCGAAGAGGATGTCGCGTTCGCCGGCGGAAGCTACGTGGTCGTGCAGAAATATCTACACGACCTGGACAGCTGGAACCGGCTGTCCACGGAGGCACAGGAGCGCATCATCGGGCGCTCCAAGATGTCAGACATCGAACTGGACGACTCGGTAAAACCGACCTCGGCGCACAACGCGCTAACTACAATTTCCGAGAACGGGAAAGAGCTACAGATCGTGCGCGACAACATGCCCTTTGGTCGGGTCGGCAGCGGAGAATTCGGCACCTATTTCATCGGCTATTGCCGCACGCCGCGGGTCACCGAGCAGATGATCGAGAACATGTTCGTCGGCCGGCCGCCCGGCAATTATGACCGACTGCTCGACTTCAGCCGTCCGGTGACCGGTACCTTGTTCTTCGCGCCGTCCGCAACATTCTTGGAATCCGTGAACGACGCCGATCCCACGGCAGCGATGTCCGCCGCTGCACCGGCCGAGCCCTCACGATCAACGGCCTCCGTATCCGATGATTCGCTGGGAGTTGGATCTCTCAAAGGAGAAGACAGGCATGAATAATCTTCACCGCGAGCTCGCCCCGATTTCCGATGCAGCGTGGGCGGATATTGAAGAGGAGACGACGCGCACCTTGAAGCGTTATCTCGCCGGGCGACGCGTGGTCGACGTCCATGGGCCGGGGGGCGTCGGCATTTCCGCTGTGGGCACGGGCCATCTCAAAACCATCGCAGCGCCGGGCGATGGCGTCCTCGCGCGCCAGCGCGAGGTCAAGGCGCTGGTCGAGCTTCGCGTCCCGTTCGAACTCGATCGCCAGCAGATCGACAACGTGGAACGCGGCTCCAACGACTCCGACTGGCAACCGGCGAAGGATGCGGCCCAAAAGATCGCCTACGCTGAGGACCGTGCCATCTTCGAGGGCTATGCCGCGGCAGGTATCGATGGCATCCGGCAGGGCACCAGCAACCCGATCATGACGCTGCCGGCCGACGTGCGCCAATATCCGGACGCGATTGCGCAGGCCTTGAACCAGCTGCGTCTCACCGGCGTCAATGGACCTTATTCCGTCCTGCTTGGTGCCGATGCCTACACGGCTCTCGCCGAGACCAGTGACAATGGGTACCCGGTGCTGGAACACGTCAAAAAGCTCGTCAAGGACGTACTCATTTGGGCCCCAGCCACCGCCGGTGCCTTCGTGCTCACCACGCGCGGAGGCGATTTTGCTCTGCACATCGGCCAGGACGTATCGATCGGGTACCTGAGCCACAGCGACAGTGTCGTGCGTCTCTACCTACAGGAGACGTTTACCTTCCTTCTGCTCACCGCCGAAGCGGCCGTTGCGCTGGCGCCTCCGGCCAAGGCGTAAAACACCCTTGGTGCACGTCGGCATGGGTCCAAATCGCGTGAGAAGGCGCTGGCGTCTCAACCGACATCGAGTGCGCAGAGCAGCAACTTGCGCCGTCGAGTGAAATTTCCACCTCGCGTTGCGTAGAGATCCCTGTCGGGTGAAGGCCGTCGAAACCGACCTTGAGCTCACGGAGGGTCCGTGTCCGGGATCACTTATCCTGGTCGGCCATAATGGGCTTGGCGTCGACCATATTCGCGACGCGCGTCAAATTGTCGGCAAGCACGTGCGGAGCGTCGCATTTCCCGGTGGGTCATATTCAGCCATCCCCGAACGCCTGCTCCGCAGTAATTTCAATACCCGACGTCTCGCGCCAGCCATGGTCCGCCAGGCGGGTCGTGCACCCAGACCGATTGGCTGCGCGCGAAAGGAAGATCTTCAGGGGCGTCGGAAGCGACGCTCACACCCGGCGACGCCCAGACACGATGACCTTATGTCATTGGTCTAAGAAATTCAGCAGTTAGGGGCTGCCCGGCTCGGCCTCGCTTGGTCGGGCCGGACGATGGGGTTCACAATGATATCTCTAGACCCCATCCCCTTGGTTAGCAGTGGGCGAGGTGTTACTCATGCCAAAGGCCTGACTGACAAAACCATCGCTCAACTCGCAACGCAATTATGCCCAGTGGACTCGCCGATCGATCATGCGCATCCCGTCGAACTTTTGCGGCCTAATCATCGCAGCAGCTGCCCCACTGGCCGGCTGCGGGCAGAGCAACACATACGTGCCACCCCCGCCGCCCAAGGTGACCGTTGCGAACCCGCTTCAGCAGGAGATCACGCGCTATCTCGAGGCAACCGGAAACACGGCCGCAGTGAATGCCACCAACCTCGTCGCCCGCGTCCAGGGGTACCTGCAGGAAATAAAGTATGCGGACGGCGCGATGGTCAAACAGGGTACTCTGCTCTTCGTCATCGAGCCCGAACCCTACCGGCTCAGGCTGCAACAGGCCAAGGCCGCCGAGGAAGGTGCCCAGGCGACTTTGACGCAGACGGAGGCAGAATTTCAACGCCAGCAGGACCTGGCCTCGCGCCAAGTCTCGTCCAAGGCCACGTTGGACAATGCGCGTGCCGCGCGGGATCTGGCAAGAGCAAATGTCGATCAGGCGCGGGCAAATACCGAACAGGCCGCGCTCAATCTTGGTTACACGCAGGTGGTTGCACCGTTCGATGGTGTGGTCACCGCCCGCCAGGTGTCGCTTGGCGAATTGGTCGGCGGCGGGACCACCCCCACTTTGCTTGCGACCATCGTTCAGCTCAACCCGATCTACGTCAACTTCAGCATCAACGAACCGGACGTCCTTCGTATCCGTGCCGACATGGCTCGTCGCGGCGTCAGCCCGGCCGACCTCAAGGGCAAGTTGCCAATTGAAGTCGCGCTCCAGACGGATCAGGGGTACCCGCATCAGGGCGTGCTCGATTACGCGGCGCCCACTGTTAATGCCTCGACCGGAACGCTCGCCGTGCGCGCGCGCCTTGAGAACGCGGACCGGAAGCTCCTGCCCGGCTACTTCGCTCGGGTGCGTGTTCCACTCCTGCAAGACGAGACTCGGGCGTTGCTTGTGCCCGATACCGCACTCGGAAGCGACCAGGGCGGCCGTTACGTATTGGTCGTCAGTGCCGAGAACGCCGTCGAACAGCGCAAAGTAACGACAGGTCCGCTTGCCCATGGTTTGCGAGTGATCGAGACGGGGCTGCGTCCGGACGATCGCGTCGTCGTCGGCGGGCTGATGCGCGCCATTCCAGGTCAGAAGGTGGAAGCGCAGATGCAAGAGCTATCCGCCGCACCAACACCCCCACCCGCCAAGTAGGGCGATCGCTACCATGATCGCAAAGTTCTTCATCGAGCGCCCGGTTCTTGCCAATGTCATCGCCATTCTGATGATCGTGATCGGTGCGGTGGCGCTCGCCGCACTCCCTGTGGCGCAATATCCCGACGTGGTGCCACCCACCGTGCAGGTGACGACTCGCTATCCAGGCGCCAACGCCCGCGTCGTCGTTGACACAGTGGCACTGCCTATTGAGCAGCAAGTGAACGGCGTCGAGGATATGCTCTACATGCAATCCTTCGCTGGTGCGGATGGCACCTACACGCTCACCGTCACATTCAAGATCGGAACCGACCTCAATTTCGCGCAAGTGCTGGTCCAGAACCGCGTCTCCGCTGCGCTCGCCCAGCTTCCCCAAGCGGTCCAAAATCAAGGCGTGACCGTTCAGAAGAGATCGACGGCAATCCTGTTGTTTGTCACGCTGACCTCTCCGGATGCGCGCTACGATAGCCTTCATCTCGCCAATTACGCCAACATCAACCTGAAGGACGAGCTCGCGCGCCTGCCCGGCGTCGGCAATGTCAGCGTCTTCGGCGCCGGTCAATATTCGATGCGGCTGTGGCTTGATCGAGACAAGCTGAAGGCGCGCGGCCTGACACCGCAGGACGTCATCGCCGCCTTGCAACAACAAAGCCAAGAGGTCACGGCCGGGCAGCTCGGCGCTCCGCCGGCGCCCGCCGATGAGCCATTCCAATACACCCTCAATCTCGCCGGTCAACTCTCCGACCCATCAGCATTCGCAGATGTGATCGTTAAAGTCGGCGGGCCTGGCGAGATCACGCGGGTGCGCGATATCGCCCGCGTCGAGCTCGGCGCGCAAACCTACAGCCAGGTATTCACTCTCAATGGCAGGCCAGCAGCCGGGATCGCTGTCTTCCAGTTACCCGGCGCCAATGCACTCGCCGTGGAGCAGGCGGTCAAGAAGCGGATGAGTGAGCTCGCCGCGGCGCTCCCGCAGGGCATGGTGTACGACGTTCCATTCGACACCACCGTGTTCGTCAACGAGGCGATCCGCGAAGTGTACCAGACGCTTTACGAGGCGGCGATTCTTGTTCTCATCGTGATCGTGATGTTTCTGCAGGACTGGCGCGCAATGCTGGTGCCCGCAACCACGGTGCCGGTTACGATCATTGGTGCGTTCGCGGCAATGGCGGCGCTCGGCTTCTCGGTCAACCTCTCCACGCTGTTCGCAATCGTGCTCGCGATAGGCATCGTGGTCGACGACGCAATCGTGGTCGTCGAAGGGGCCGCGCAGCATATCGATAGGGGGGCAACCCCTCATGATGCGGCGATCCAGGCCATGAACGAGTTGTTCGGGCCGATCATTGGCATCACGCTAGTGCTCATGGCAGTGTTCATTCCGGCAGCCTTTCTGCCAGGATTGACGGGCCGCATGTATGCACAATTTGCATTGGTGATCGCCGCGACTGCCCTCCTGTCCGCCGTCAACGCCGCCACCCTCAAGCCCACTCAGTGCGCACTTTGGCTCCGTGCAGCGACACCGCTCGATCGGCGCAACGCTTTCTTCCGCGCGTTCAATGTTGTTTACGACAAGCTCGCGCGCGGCTATGCCGGGCTGATCGAGCGAATGGTAAAAAGAAGCGGCGCGACAGCCGTCGTGGGATTCCTCATCGTCGCGATCGCTGGCTACGGCTTGACGCGCATACCGACGGGTTTCCTGCCCATCGAAGACCAGGGGTATCTGATCGTCAGCGCACAGCTCCCGGATGGAGCGTCGCTCGCGCGTACCCAGAACGCGCTCGATCAGATATCTGACATCGCCCGTAAGGTGCCAGGTGTCGAGCGTGCAATTACCATCGCTGGCATTTCCGTCCTCGACAACAGCGCGTCCCTCGCAAACGGCGGCGTGGCATATCTTATACTCAAGGAATGGAGCAAGCGAGGACATGGCGAAGATTTGCGCGCACTGTTCGTGCGCCTGAACGCGGCTTTCAACGCCATTGAGGACGCCCGCATCCTTGTTCTGCCACCGCCCCCGATCCAGGGCATCGGCAACGCGGGCGGCTTTACTCTGCAGGTCGAGCTGCGCGATGGCAGTTCAGATTTCGCAAAGCTGCAAAGCCTAACTCAGACGATTGTCGGCAATGCACAATCGCAAAGCGCCTTACAGCGTGTGAACTCCTCCTTCCGTGCCATCGCGCCGCAGTTCCGCATCGATGTCGACCGCGTGAAGGTCCAGACGGTGCATCTATCCATCGATCAAGTGTTTGCTGCGCTTTCAAGTTACATAGGTGCCAGCTTTGTGTCACAAATCACCAAATTCGGCCGCACCTTCCAGGTTTACGTGCAGGCCGATGCCGAGTTCCGTCAGCGTCTTCAGGACATTGAACTCCTGGCCGTGCGCAACCAGAACGGCGACATGATCCCACTCGGCACGCTCATCCACATCACACCGGACGCGGGGCCGTCGCTCATCAGCCTCTACAATCTCTATCCGTCCTCCTCGATCATCGGGCTGCCGGCGTCTGGCTATTCATCTGGCCAGGCCATCGGCTTGATGGAGCAGATTGCCGCGCAGACCTTGCCACCGGGTACAGGCTACGACTGGACCGCGATGTCCTATCAGGAAAAGGCGGTGGGCAAGCAGCTTTATCTCGCCCTAGCGCTGGCCCTGCTCCTTGTCTATTTGGTACTCGCCGGACAATACGAAAGCTGGTACGCACCGTTGTCGATTATACTCTCCGTGCCACTTGCGCTGGTCGGACCGGTTTCGGTGCTCAACGGCCTCGGCATCGACAACAATCTCTATGTTCAAATCGGCCTGATCCTTTTGATTGCCCTATCCGCGAAGAACGCGATCCTCATAGTGGAAGTCGGGCGCGAACTGCGGGTCCACAGAGGCAAGCCGATTGTTGAGGCAGCGGTCGAAGCAGCCCGCACCCGCTTTCGCCCAATCCTGATGACCTCGTTTGCCTTCATCCTCGGCGTTGTGCCACTGGTCATAGCAACGGGGGCCGGTGCAAGTGCGAGAAAGTCCATCGGCATCACCGTGTTCTCGGGGATGCTAGCCTCGACCTGTCTTGCGGTTCTGTTCGTGCCATCCTTGTTCGTGGTGGTGCAGCGCTTTGAGGAATCACTCAAAGCGAGAATGCAGGCCAAGCGCGAGAAGGTTGCAGACGGGTAGCAGTCAAGGACCCATTGCCACGCGACCGAAGCGCCACCTGATTGCCCGAACAGAAGACCATTCTTGGCCCGTTGTGCCCTCAATTCGGCAGCTTTCCGGATCGCAACTCTTGCTGGCGTGATCGCTCAAAGGGTGAGCACAACTTCAGCTGAGCACGCGGGTGCCCTTGCAAGGGCAATGCGCTAGCCACCGGTGCAGATCACACCCGGCGCCAACCCGACAGGCAAGCAGTGCGTCCCACGCAAAGCGCTAGGGGTAGTAGTTTCGTACCCAATCGCGGAAAGCGCGGCGGGACTCGTTCCAAGTGTAGAACATGTGACCGCCGCCAAAATGGCGGATGAACAGCTGCTGCCGCTGCTGCGGCAGCAGCTTCATTTGCTCGACCAGGCGCTCGGACGAGAAATAGGGTGTCACCATATCGTAGTAGCCATGCGCAATCAGGACCTTCATGTCTGGGTTCATGCTCATGGCGAAGCGCAAATCATCGGTCGCTCCGGCCGGAGCCCAAAGCGCATGGGTTGGTTCGTCGCGCTTCCAGTCGCGATTGACGGCAAGGCTCAAGAGCTCGTAGCGGCGCTCCGTATCGATACCGATCTCGGCGCGAAGAACATGATTGATGCCGCTGGCAAAGACGCGCTCGATGCTGGCCAGCGTCGGGTCCGGCGCTTGGTGATAGTCGCGATCCGGAAACGGATCGATCCCGGTGACCGTCGCATCATAGAAACCCACAACCTTTCGCTCGGATTTCAGAAGCTCTCGTGCGAAACGCCAGAAGGGCACGCGGCCGTGCGCAAGGCGGACGAGCTCGACCGGCAAACCGAGAAAATCCGCAGCACGTGCAAACACCCGGGCCTGCTCGTCCGGGTCGTGCGCCGTGCCAACAAGCAGGCAATGCGCAAGCTCGCGGGTGGCAAAGGTCTCGATCTCGCGCCGTTGCGCCTCGACCGGTGCGCCCGCCGCAAATACGCGCGAGCGGCCGTGGAAGGTCGCCGCGAGTGCCATTGTGCAGAAGCAATCCATCGAGTGCAGCACGTCGTAATCATTGCGGTCCAGGCGCGACCATTCGAGCACCGGCGAGATAGCGATCGCCGCAGAGAGCCCTATGCCATGGGTCTCCTGCAGGCGCCGGACCAGTTTGGCCGTTCGGAAGCCGCCATAGCTTTCGCCGATGATGGCAATGGGCACATCCCAAAGCTTGTATTTTGAGAGAAATCGCTCGATGAACTCTCCCAGGGACTCCAGATCGCGATTGAGCGCGTAGTACTCCTTCTCCTCGACCGTCTTTGCAGGATCGGACTTCTCCTTATCGTCGGGCTTCTTTTCGGGCTCGATGATGCGCGAGAAGCCGGTGCCAACCGGATCGACGAACACGAGATCGGTGAAGGCGATCCAGCTTTCCGGATTGTTCACAAGCCGCACCGGCGGCGGCTCGAGATTGCCGTCGGGCTTGAAGAGCACGCGGCGCGGGGAGAGCCCGCCGACATGAAGATAGGCGGAGGACGCACCGGGCCCGCCATTGAAGATGAAGCTCACGGGCCGCCGGCCCTTAGCTGTGGCAAGCCGGTAATAGGTATGGAACATCTCGGCTGCGGGCCGTTCCTTCTTGCGCAGCACGCTCCATTCCGAGATCACATCGATGTCGGTGTCATCGCCGGCATCGCTCGTCCAGGTGACCTTGCGCGTCGCTCCTTTCGGCGGATGATGCTGCTTCTTGTCTTTGTCGGATCCGGAGGGGGTTGGGGTTTCGTCGGCCATGAACGTCTCTGAGAAGTTTCTACCCTTACCAAGCTATCCCATCGTCTTGCCATCATTCCGCCCATTTTTGAGCTGGTCGGGTAGGTTGTTGCGCAAGTGGTCAGCGCTCGCGGGTAGCAAGGTACCGTTTGATGGCGCGCAGCTCGTCGCCCGCGATCGGGTGCTCGACGGGCAGCGAGTTCTTGAGGCGCCTAACCCACAGCCGAGCATGCGCCAGATCGACGTCTTCGCGCCGCAATCCGATAGCCTGCTGCTGACCCGCAGGCCGTGACGGTACTTCATCAGCACCAGCAGATGGTCGCGAATGCCGTGCCGGCCTTTCTTGGCCGCCTCCAGCAGCCTGTCCATCTCGGTCTCGGAAAGGAAGTCCCTGGTGCGCTCGTGGCCATCGGCAGCTTGGAAACTACCGTCGGCCGCCACACTCTTTACCTTTCGCCGTTTGGTAAAGGGCCGCGGCGGCTGCGCGAACGATCTTGGCCTTGGACGAAGAGCGTCACCGTCTGGAAGCAGCAACCAGCGGGAACACCGACCCTTGTCGCTCCGCATCGACCCGAACCCGCTCTAGGTCGTGGAAATAGATCGGTCGCTCCTGCGTCGGCGAGCCGAGAACGGCGGCGAGGTCACTGCGCTTAGTCTTATGCTCGCCGGAATTCGCTCTGTTGCGGTTGCAAATCCAGCATAAGGTCGCCTCGGGCGCCTTTTTCTCTTCGCGAATCGCCGATAGATCGGTCATGGT
>Ga0182040_10001136_pt1 | contig 12337 bp, 22 predicted proteins | sample flu12Cox44000176_FD_125973 | JGI IMG/M metagenome (GOLD analysis project Ga0182040, IMG submission 125973) | Lab enrichment of tropical soil microbial communities from Luquillo Experimental Forest, Puerto Rico - flux8day.12C.oxic.44.000.176 | ecosystem: Environmental > Terrestrial > Soil >... | reverse complement strand
TGAAGCCTGGGTGCGCCAGGCGATGCCCTGGCCGTGGGAGGTGTTCAAGATGTCCCCCAACCACGACCCGCGCCCTGGTGAGGAAACCAAACGGGAGCTGTACCAGGAGCTGGTCGACGAGGGCTACGAGATCATCGGCGCCATCGAGGACCGGCTCAAGATCATCGCGCTGTGGGAGGAGCTGGGCATCGAGGACATCGAGTGGGTCCAGGGCGACAACGACCCGGCTCGCGACGAGGCCCGAGTCTGAAGGAATAACCTGTCAGGTTAACGTGTTCTGATAATCGGAAGGGAGACACATGGTAATGATCAAGGCGGCTCACTACGACGAGGTCGAGGAGCTGCTCAGCAATGACCCCATCGTCCAGGCGATGGCTCAGGGTCTCGCCAAGGTCGAGCGCGAGAAGCTGGTTCACGAGGACGGCAGTCCTCGCTGGGAGTTCATGCAAAAGGCCAACGCCGAGTACCGCGAGCGGGGTGGCAAGGGCAGCGGGCACGACGAGGGTGACCACATCGGCGCCGTCGCTCACGCGCTGCTGAAAGTCCTCGACAGCGGGGCGGTCAAGGTCGAGCAGGTGAGCTACTTCGCCAGCCGGGACAGCCTGAGCGCGTGGCGCGACGAGGACCGGGCGATGGCTCACGCCAGCATCGTCAGCAAGGAGCCCAGCTTCGAGGAGGCCAAGAAGCAGCTGGCTCACTACATGGTCGATGAGGCCATGTCCCTGCTGTCGAAGGAAAACCGCGACTGGGCAGCCAGCCGGGCCGCGCAGATTTTCGACGGGATCAAGGAGTTGGCGGCTGCCGAATTCCCCGGCGAGAAGAACTGGGAGGCGCTCGACTTCGACGCCGATCAGATCCGGTTCCGACTGGTCCGCGTGGCCAAGTAACCCAACAGCCGGGCGGTGACCCCGCCCGGTTTCACTTGTAAGGAGACACACATGATCCAGTGGCGCAAGCGCAACACCATCTACACCACCTACGTCTCGCGTGACGACGAGTGGCAGATTCGCCGCACCGGGCGGGCGCGCAACTCCTCGTGGAACCTCTTGCGCGCCAGGCAGGACGGTGACCCCTATGTCGTCGTCGGCAGCTTCCCCACGCTCAACGACGCCAAGGCATCGGCCGAATACCGGGCCAGCCAGGAATAACCTGACAGGTAAATGCGTCCTAAGCAGTGGAAGGGAGATACACCATGGAAAAGAAAGTTGCTCCGAAGTTCAGTCACGCCGAGGCGCAGGCGCTCTTCAACAAGGCGCATGCCGCCGGTATGGCAGCCGGGGAGGCCGTGAGGCCCGTCCCCATGCAGGTCGTCCAGCGGTTGCATCCGCTCGACGACAGTTCTCCGGTCATCAAGGTTTACGAGCCGGTGATGGATGGTGTCTGCGGTTTCGCCTGGGTCAACATCCGGCCGGGTAACAGCTCGTTCGCCAACTGGCTGCGCAAGCAGGGCAAGGGGCACAAGGGCTACTACGGCGGCTGGGAGTACTGGGTCGGCGCCTTCAACCAGTCCCTGGAACGCAAGATGGCTTACGCCGATGCGTTCGCCAGGATCTTGGAAGAGGCCGGGATCCAGGCTTACCCCGGGTCGCGGATGGACTAACCCACGGGAGGGGCGCGACTCCCCAACCAACGTGCCAGACTTCAGTCGCGGACCGGGCCTCATCATGGCCCGGGGGCCTAGAGGCTTCGGCTGCTCAGAACGCCCGCAACACATGTACTTCCGCGACTGACAAATAGGAATATACCTGTCAGGTAAATTGTCCTTAATACTGGAAGGAGGGTGATGAGCAAGCAACCAATCTCCGTCGAGTTCCTCGACGCGATCAACGACGCGATCTTCGTCCTGGCCAAGCGTGGCCACAAGGACGCCGCAGCCCAGCTCGAAGCGATCTGGGAGGAAGAATTCGCGGCCGGGCAACCCCGCGCCGCCGCCGCCTGAAAGGGGTGGTTAAAGCCAACCGAGAACGATTTCAACTCGTGTGGGAGCTGAAGCGAGTAGAGCAGCGATACGACGCCGCGCTCAACGCCGCTCAGCTCCAAGAACAACGCGGACGTCGTGAACTGTCGGAGCAGCTCCTCGATCGTGCCGCCGCTGCTGACGATCGAGCGGCAGTCATCAAAGCACGCCTCGCCCAGATCGGGGCTAGCTAAGGTCCAGATTCTGTGGGGCTACGCGCTCCGCTCTTACGCCGGTGGGTTCGGCCACGCCGTGCGCAACTTCCCCGACGCCTGGGTGCTGGTCGTCTCGGTCCCCTGGTTCGGGATTTCACTCCGGCTCGGCCGGTCCAAATTCGGTAGCTACATCAAGAAGATCTAGGAGACACACATGATCCCCGTTCGCACCAACTACGAGGACGCGCCACTTCGCACTGAGCTGCAGTGGCGTCCGCACGCCATCAACTACGTTCGCAGCCCCAAGCGTGGGGCCCTGGTTGGCACCTTGTGGGGAGTCGAGGTGGACGGCAAGAGCATCGGGCGCGGGGTGGCCTACCAGCTCGGCATGATCTCGGGCGAGGTCCGCACCGTCTGGTGGGACGGCACCATCGGCTACGCCGAGAGGAACTGGCAAAACGCCATTGTCAAAGGTGTGCCGGAGCTGTACGACGTCGACACCCAAGAACCCGTGCTGCGCAACCCGCAGAACGTCTCCTGGTTCGCCAGACTGCAAGACATCGAGAAGTGACATGGAAGCATTCACCAGCGGCAAGATCAGCCCGGCCGCACGCAGGGCCTATCTGGAAACGCATTCCAATGCCGACGCCAGCTGGTTCAGCAAGACCTCCGGCGGCTACAAGATGCACGCGTGGGAATCGCAGATCGCGTACGCGCGAGCGATGGGACGCGGAAGCCACAGCGGGCGTGGTAAAGAGCCGCACCCGTTCGACCTCATCAAGTAAGGAGACACGACGATGGGTTACTGCTATCAACGACAGGGCAACGGCCGGATGGCCATTGCCTGTGACGGCGGCTGCGGCCGCGCCGGAGGCGCGCAGGGGGTGCGCAAGCGACCCTGCCGGTTCAAGGTGAGTCACCTCTCGTACGGCGTGCGCCACGAACTGCCCTACTGCCCGGCGCCCGCGCTGTGCGCGCAGTGTTTCAAGCGGCATGGCGGCGCGAAAGGTATCCATGGTGAGAGCTGCCGCGAGGGAGCGGCCGCGAGCCAGGCCCGCGAAGACGAGAAGCAACGCCGGTTAGCGGCTGGTGACGCTCACCCGGCGGCTGCCTGGGGCAGCTGGTGCGAGTCGGTGCCCGAGGGCAAGGTGGGCGTGTCCTACCAGAGCGCATCGGGGCGGGCCTACTACCTGGTGTCCGTTGAGGACTACGAGCGGCGCCCCTGGCTGAGCGAAGTGGAACACGAGTCCTGGGAAGGGCCTCGGGCGTAGGAATATACCTCTGAGGTAAACTGTTCTTGTGATCGGAAGGGAGACACACACCATGTCACGAGCAATGTACGAGCGGGCCTACGGCGAGAAGTGCGACGGCGGTTTCCGCCGCGTCACCGACATCGCCAAGCAGATCCGCGCCGATATCAAAGCGGCCATCGCCAGCGGCCAGCTGCCCGGCAGCATGAAGAACTACTCGGTGCGCAGCCGGTCCTACTCCGGAGGCCAGGCGATCGACATCGCGGCCAAGGGGCTGGACGGCATGTACCAGTGGTGCGAGGGTATCAAGCCCGGCAGCAAGCGGCCGTTCGAGAACGGCGAGGGGTGGACGGCCCAGAGCTGTGGGAACGTCTGGTGCTCGGCTGGCGGGCAGTATCGCGACAGCGAGCACGCCAAGCCGCACCGGATCAAAACGGTGGAGGGCGAGCGGGTCCTGGCGATCTTGCAGGGCTTCTGGGACGCCTACAACTGGAACGGCTCCGAGATCCAGGTCGACTATTTCGACCGGCTCTACTGGGGCGTGCCGGAGATCGTCGACCCCGAGCGGGGGTGGTGACAGTGGTAAGCATCGAGCTGTCCTCGACCCCGCAGGACTGGGTCACCGAGATCCTCGACCGGGCCGCAGCCGAGCACGGCTACGACCGCGAGTGGGCGGTGAACTATGCGCTCATGCAGTGGGCCGGTCTGTACGACGCCTACCCACGGCTGGCAGCGATCAAGTCCGACAAATTGCGGGCGCACGCCATGGCGTTCATCGGCGGCGAAATGGACAAGTACGAGTTCTACCAGCTGACCAAGGGCTACCCGGTCCAGGAGGTGGCCGATGCCATCGGCTCCAACGTGGAGGTCGTCCGGATGCGGCGTCGCTACCTGCGCCAGCTGGCCAAACAGAGCAAGGAGGAAGTGTGAGCACACAGTGCACCGACTGCGGTCGGCGGATCGATGAGATGGACGCGTTCCCCAAGGGACGCTGTCTGGACTGTCACGCCGCCGCGCCGGAGATCCAACACCAAACACGCACCATGACGGCCGAAAAACTGGCCCGCATGTGGGGAGGGAAATGATGCCCAAGGCATTCAATCTGCACATCAGCACCGAGGGCGCCGCGTTCGCCGACGCCCCGGCCGCTGAGATTGCGCGCATCCTGCGCGAGGCCGCGCAGTCCATCGAGGAAGACGGCCACGAGCGTGTCGGCCGACTGAAAGACATCAACGGCAACCGGGTGGGCTTTTGGTCCCACCCCAGGCCGGGCGAGGAAGGAGACACCAATGCCTAAAGGTCTCATCCTCAGCGTTTATCGCGCTGCGGATCGATCTGACTGCACCAACGGCGGCGTCAGCGCCACTTATGACCGCATCATCGTGGTGGGCACCAAGCGGCATGTCGACAAGAACTGGCAGCCGCTGCCGGAGTCGCTGATGCTCCCCGACTGGGGGCAGGACCTGCCCCAGTTCATCCTGGTGGAGTCGGCGGTCCCGGCGCTCTACGGGCCGCACCTGGTGCCCTTGGAGTACGTCGAGAAGGGCTCCAATACCAAGGAGTACGCGGGCCCGATGATGGGCGGTAACTACGCCGAGTCGTCGGACAGCCGGTGGTGTCGGCTGAGCCACGACATCTTCGGCCGCGACCACCAGAGCATCGCCCCGATCCACGATCGCGTGGAGAGTTGGGCGCTGTACAACGCACTATCCAGCGATTGAGAAGACCGTCTAGGAATATACTTCCCAGGTAAATCGTCCTAAGTAGTGGAAGGAAGGTGATCACATGGCAAACGTGATGGCACAGTTCGAGTTGGCAGCCATCCTGCGCAACCGCGCGATCCGCGCCCAGCAGGGGCTGGACGGCTACCCCTCGATGGAGGAGTCGTTCCGCGCGATCCCGGCGCTGGAAGAGGGCCTGATGCAGGCACTGGTGGTGATGGACATGGTGATCCAGGAACCCCACCTGGCGCCATATCTGAATCGGGGAGGGTTGCCCTATGAGCAGAATTAGCGACAGGGTCATGCTGATCGTCGGTGTGGTCTTGTTCGCGCTATTTGTCCAGGGGCTCGGGGTGGCGGTGCTGTTCAAGGCGGCATCGTCACGTCCGTATTCTCAGTACAACGCAGCCGAGCAGCAGTTCCTGGCTGACGTGCACAGTGCGCAGCCTAGTTCTCTGGATAACCAGCCTTGGGTGGCGTGGGACAACGACGCTGCACTGGTGTACGAGGGCCACGCGCTGTGCATCTGGCAGGACAGCGGCAGTCCGCTGGAAGCAGCTGGTGTGATGCCTCCGGCCGTCCAGCACTATCCCGAATGGCAAGCGGTCAGGTTGGAGAATTTGGCCAACGACAACCTCTGCACGCGGCACAAGATTGTTCTGAGATGACCGCCAAGGCACGCACCGCTGGGCGCATCGCCCGCATAGCCGCCGAGCAGGGCTGGCACGAGTGGAGCACGCGCCCGGGTAGTTCCTACCTGAGGCGCGGTACCACCTCCATCAATTTGGGGTTCAGTAGAAGTGGCCAGTTGGTCCATGCCATGAGATACCGGCCGGGAGAGGCCGAGATCGTCAGGAAGGGCCGACTGGCTTTTGTCGTAGGTTGGCTGACTGACCAGCTAGGCTAAGCCCATGCCCGGGATGAGCCCGCATCTGCGCACAGACCTGGACCGCTGGCTGCTGCCGTGGGCCAAAGAGTTCGGCTGGACGGTCATCGACGAGAACCCGCCGGTGTTCCGTAAGGCCGGGCGTACCCTGCAGCTGCAGTACAACCTGGCCGGGCGGCTGAACAGGATGAACTGGCTCGGCGGGGACGAGCACACCCACACCGTCTCGGGCACCAGCTCGATGAACAAGGTGCGCCAGTGGATGGCCACCGAGCTGGCTGCCTAGTATTTCCTACAATTTTCCTATAATGTGTGTCTCAGGAAAGGAGACACACACCCATGGCAGTTAAACTCGTCGCCCCCGAAGAGGTCGACCAAACCATTCCCAACATCCCCCCTGGCCAGGTCATTCAGGAACACGACATCCCCGAGAAGGGACAGGTCCTGGCCACCTTCAACCCCCACACCGATCTGTGGCAGATCCGGCGCATCGTCAAGATCAAAGGCGCCCGCGAAGCCAGGCGGATGAGTAACTACGGCGGGCGCGACAAGTCCTGGCGTAACCCCGTCGACATCAGCTACGTCAACCTGGACGCGGTGCCCATCGAGGGCAAGGACGGCACCGCCGGTTCGCACTACAAGGGCCAGCAGGGCTTCTGGGAGCAGAGCGTGCGCGCCATGGTCAACGACGCGAAGCTCTATCACCGGCCCGACTGGTATTGGGTGGACCACACCAGCCCCGAGGGCCAGCAGTGGCTCGCTGACCGGCAGGCCGAGGAGGCTGAGGCCCGTGCCGACAAGGAGCGTACCCAGGAGCACCAGCAGGACACCCCCGAACAGTTCGAGGCCCGGCTGGAAGCCAAGGCGCACAGCGTCGAGCTAATGGCGGCGGAAGCCGAACGGCTAGTCAAGCGGCTGCATGAATTGGCTGCCGAGCTGCGCGCCGAGAAGCGCCCCCGATACTTCTGACGGAATTTGTCGGTCAGGAGTGGGAGGATGAAGCTGGAATAAGAAGTTAACCCGAGAGGTTAATCCTGATGTACCATCAAGTCACAACCCAACGAAGGAGACACACACCGTGACTACACTCACCCGCCAGCTGCTCGCCCCGCAGTCGGCACGTAATGCCAGCCCTCAGGAGCTGTATCAGCTGCTCTCCCTGCAGCGCAGCCAGGTCGTCGACCTGATTCTCCCGGCAGAGAAGGTCCAGTTGCTCAACGGCAAGCTGGAAGTCTCCGGCGCCGAGCCGATCCTGCGCGAAGACGGCGTGCTCGACCCCAACGGGTCCTACCGGCTCACCAGCCACGCTGACGGCCAGCTGGCCGGTCAGTTCGACATTCCGGTCCGCTATCTGCGGCGGCTGCGCGACGAGAACGTCGATCTGCTCGACTTCAACGTCAACAGCTGGGCCCAGCACGAGAGCTACGCCGAGAAGAAGATCCTGGCGCGGCTGTTCTGGGCCAACGACCCCGAGCACCCCGACGTCGTCGGTGTGGCCCGGTCCTTCCTGTCCAACCGCTACGGGGCCCGCGACAACTTCGACGCCTTGGCGTCGACCATCGCCGGTGTCCGCGACGCCGGGCTGGCGGCGGACTCGCTGCGTTTCCACGGTGACCTGACCGAGAAGCACTTCTACGTGGTCATCGACGCGCCGGAGATCCAGGGCTACGCCCACAAGCTGGTGGAGAACTACCGCAGCCCCTATCGCAACGCCCACGGTGGCGAGGACGCGTTCAACCTGCCGATCGTCTCGGCCGGGCTGATCGTCAAGAACAGCGAGGTCGGTTCCTCGACGCTGTCGATCACGCCTCGGATCGTGATCCGGATCTGCAACAACGGCGCCCAGATCGCCAAGGACGTCGTCGCCTTCCGGCACACCGGCGCCCGGCTGGAAGAAGGGGCCGTCGACTGGGCAGGTGACACTCGGGCCGCTCTCAACCAGTTGCAGCAGAAGCAGGTTCGGGACGCCGTCAAGACGTTCCTGACCCAGGACTACGTCGAGAAGACGGTCCGCGAATTGGAGGCCGAGTCCGACGCCCCGGTCAACGACATCCCGAAGGTCATCGAAGCCGTCACCCAGGAGTTCGGGTACACCGAAGCCGAGGGCAAGGACCTGATGAACTTCTTCATGGACGGTGGCCAGCGCACCGCCGGTGGCGTGTTCAACGCGGTCACCGCGATGGTCCAGGGCTACGAGGACGCCGACCGGGCCTACGAGGTCGAGGCCAGCGCCGTCCCGGCCATGGCGTTCGTCGCCAAGATGGCCCAGGAGGTGGCAGCCTAATCAGACTCCGGATGATCGGGTCCTTCGTTCCCCGGTCATCCGGACCCCAAACGAAAACCCCCGTGAGCACCTTCCTTCCAGATACCGCTCACGGGGGTTTTCCTGTATCTGCCCCACCTCCGGCCGTGAAAAGGTGAGGAGGCACCATGTTTTTCACCAGCTCTCAGGCCCGTGAAAGCGCTCGGGCCAACCGTCGCCTGGCGGCACAGGCCCAGGCTTTCCGCGACACCCAAGACACCTGGTTCAACGGCACGGTGGCGTCGGTTGACCGGCGCATCGCCAGCTGTCAGCGCATCCTGCACGCCGCTCAGTCGGCGCTGGGACGCAGCCCGTTCGACATCGAGCCCCTGCAGATTCTCTCCGAGCTGCAGGACGACCACCGCGCGCTGACCGGCGTGCGCCACGATCTGCTCACCGGCTACAGGGATCGGGTGGCCTACGACGAGGACTACGGGCCGGAGGGCCCGTACACCGACATGTCGGGCTGGGAGCCGCCCGAGCACAAGCCCATCCCGCCGATGGAGGAAACACACCCCGGTTGGACCCGTGACGAATGGGGTCGGATGATCCAGCCCGCAGGTGGTACCGATCCTTATGCGCGCCGTCAGGGTGCGATTTGGAAGACGAGGGAGGAGCGCGACGAGGAGAAGAAGCAGCGTGACTGGGAGCGCCAGCAGGACAGCCAGCGGGTTCGCAGGGGCCTGGAAAAGGCTTATGGGCCCAAGGCGGCCGCCGTCCTCGCTCCCGACGAGCGGCGCTGGGCCATCCTGCAGGCCCCCCGATTCGTGCGGGCCAACCTGGACGCCTCCTTCCACCGCGACGAGCTGGCCACTCGCGCCAACCACTGGGCGGCCAAGGTGACGTCGGGATTCGATCACCCGGCCGAAACACGCCAGCTGTTTGTCAGTGCGGTGCTCGACGAAGCTCGGGGTTTACCCCGGCCCCAGTTGCGGCCGAGACTGGGCAACCGCAAGATCATCGACATCGAGCCGGAAGCGATCTTCCTGTGACCGCCCCGCCGGATCCCGCCGTCGTCGTCCAGAATCAGTTGTTTCCGCCCGGCCCGCAGCCGCCCGATGCCATCGAGGTATATGCAGGCGCCGACCCGGTGAAAAACGGGTTCAAGTCCTGGATCGCCTGGGATGTCAGGGGCCCATTGCTGCGGCTGATGTGGGATCTGCTGCGCTTTCAGCAGATGCCGAGGGGCAAGATGCCCGCCGACCTGACCACGCCGATCGGCCTGCGTGACTCGGTCAACGTCATCCTCAACATGACTTACCAGAACAACCAGATCCTGCAGCGGCTGGCCAAGCAGGCGAATATCAACATCAGCGACATTCTCGGGGGGTAAGCCATGGGTCGGCCGATGTACTGCTCGGTCAATGGCACCGGCATCCCCGATCCTTTTGGCCCGGGTTTTGCCGCCGACATCGGCCGCATGCTGACCAACCCGTGGAACAACATCAGCACCCAGTTCTACGGGGACGCTGCCCACCGGGCTTATGGGCTGGATATCATTTGGCAGCCGATCGGCTATCCGGCGGCCGTCTTCCCGATGAACCCGTCGGTGGAGGCCGGGGTGGGCGAGATCAGCCGACAGGTCACGCTGCATGAGCAGAACGGCACTAATGTGCCGGGCGACTCGCTGACCATCGGCGGCTACAGCCAGGGCGCCCTGGTGACCGATGTGTTCTGGCGTGATCTGGTGCTCAATCCAGCTGGCCCGCACCACAACCGGCTGGAAGACATCACGGTGCGCGGCGGCATTATCAATTTCGGGGACCCGATGCACTGCCCCGGCATCAGCAACGGCAACATCGTTGCCGGGATCCCGGTGGCCAAGACGCTGGACGGGGTGATCCCCGGCGGCATCGCCGGGCCCACGTGCTTGACGCCGGAGCAGACACCGGATTGCCTCCTTTCGATCAACCTGGACGGGGACCTCTACGGCAGCGCGCCGGTCGGTCCGCCAGCTGGCACCCTGGTCACCGACGGCGGCGCCCCGTGGGTCAACGAACCCCTGGTCGGTCAGATCGAGACGCGGATCTACAACTTCATCGAGTCCAGCTCCCTGGTCGAGGGCATCATGGCCGTCGCCGAAGGGGTGGCCCAGGAGTTCGAGTACCCGCTTTCCAACACGATCGCGTTGTGCCACGCCATCTTCAACGGCATGACGTTCGCGCTGGCCGGGACGAACGCACCGCACTGGCAGTACGGGCCCTACGTTCCGGCGCTGTACGGCTGGCTGGTCAATCGCGTTTCCACAGCTGTCGCGGCATGAAGAAGATCGTCAGCATCCTGAGCTTGATGTTGTTTCTATTGGTGTGTTGCAACGCTCCCGAGGCCAACGCCGACGGCGGCAACGGCGGTACCCAATGCCCCTATCCCGCCGTGGGCGTTTTGAGCGTGAACATTTTCGGGGTCGGTGGAGGCTTCTGTGATATGCCTACCGAGGTCAACGGGTCACACTGGCATTGCCAGGGCGGCGGCCTCAATCTGGGCGGTGTATTTGGTGGGAGTGCTGGTGGCGGTAATGGTGGCCTGAGCGCTGGCGGCAATCCCGCTGGCGTCGGCGGCATCAGCTGCAACTGGAAGTGCCCCGACGGGACCGATGCTCCGGCACCCAATCCCCCCGGCGCCTGGGCGCGCTATCTGGTGCCGATGAATTCCACGAACTTCTGCCGGGATCACATGAATCCCAACGGCTTTTGGAGCGCTGGGGTGCTGCCGACGGAGGGCATCCCGCCAGCGGGGGAAGACCACCCTGAACTGATTCCGCAACCGATCCCAGACCCGCTGCCGGGGATGCCGCCGCCGCCCCCTCCGGTCCCACTTCCCGCGCCGCCGTCGTGGTTGCTCCCACCGCCACCGCCGGAGCCCCCGCCCCCGCCACCACCGCCCCCGATATGGCCGCCGCTGGATCAGCCGGGACCTCCCCCACCCCCGCCGTAAACAAACCTGTAACCTGCCAGGTCCGAAGCGTGAAAAAGAGAAAGGACGTATTCGCTGACGGAAGCAGGGTCGCAATGTCCGGTTTGTTCGAGGTTCTCGCGGCATCGCCCGACGAGGAGAAAATCGCCCAGCAGCAAGCCCAGGACAGACTGGCGGCAGCTGTCTACGACGTGCGCGAGGCGTACGGCGACTTTCTGTTCAAAGCGGCCTCCATCTACGAGTTCCGTACACGGGTGGCGCTGATCAAAGGTTCGGCCGACCAGGAGATCTACAAGATCGTCGACCGCCACCTGCGGCCGGTGACCGGCGTCATGCGTCACATCATCGGCCGTGACGGTGTCCTGGAAAAGGAGTTCCGCTCCCGACAGGGCGATGCGACCTACACCGAGCACGGCCCGAAGATTCACGAGGTTCGCACCGAGGATCCCCATGGCCGGGAGTGGAGTGGCTTCTTCGAGAGCCCCGAGCGGGCCCGGCAGTGGGCCGAGAGGCGCGAGGAGGGTGGGCCCTATGACCCGATCCCGCCGGGCGGCACCAAGAACATCGCCATGCTCAAAGGTGCTCCGTTCGCGGGCTACGACGACTTCGCCGACTGCACGAGCAAGAACAGCGACAAGAACCGGCCCGACGCATATTGCGGCGAGATTAAGCACCAGGTGGAGGGCAGCGCCCAGTATCTCGGCTGGCATGCGATCGAGGCCGATGGCACCGAGGGGGCGGTGGACACCGAGGAGACCTACCGGCCTTCCGGTGGTGCGTTGATTCCCGAAGGTGACTGGCCAGCCTTCCAGGACAGCGTCACCCAACCCGCCGAGTCCAAGATGGAGGACCACGTCTTCGTGCCCGGTGAGCACGACAAGAGCTACGGCGACACTTCCGGCGCAGACTTCGCCCCCAAGTCGGCAGCCGGTCTGGGTGGCCCCGGCAAGAGCTATGACCCCGACGAGCCGGTCAACGAAGGATGGCATTCGAGATACAAGCCATTCCCGCCGAATTACGTCGATCCCGACGCCGTCAAGGACTGGGGGACTTCCGGCCTCTTCGGGCGTGAGCCCGAGGAGCGTCTCGACGAGAGTGAGCCGCTCGACTGGTCGATCCAGCCGCCCGACTGGTCGATCCGGCCGCCGTCCCC
>Ga0182040_10001133_pt1 | contig 12351 bp, 10 predicted proteins | sample flu12Cox44000176_FD_125973 | JGI IMG/M metagenome (GOLD analysis project Ga0182040, IMG submission 125973) | Lab enrichment of tropical soil microbial communities from Luquillo Experimental Forest, Puerto Rico - flux8day.12C.oxic.44.000.176 | ecosystem: Environmental > Terrestrial > Soil >... | reverse complement strand
TACGTCGCCAATCGCGAAGACGCCGGGCAGATTGGTTTCGAGCGGGCCTTGGAAATTACCTCCGGTACGAATGAAGCCTTTGTCGTCGAGTGCGATGCCGGAGCCGGCCAGCCAGTCAGTATTGGGATCCGCGCCGATAAACAGGAACAGGTGGCGGATCGCGCAGCTCCGCTCATCACCTGAGAGATCGGAACGGCAGCGAACCGCTTGCAGCATTCCGTCACTGCCGTCGAGCGCGCTTACCGATGTATTGTATATGATTTCAATGTTCGGGGTCGCGGCGATGCGCTCGACCAGATAGCGCGACATGCTCGAATTGAGGCTGTGGTCGCGGACGATCATCCATACCTTCGGAACCCTGTGGGCCAGATACACGGCGGCCTGACCGGCGGAATTGCCGGCGTCGACCAGCGCCACCTCCTGGCCGCCGCATAGCTGGACCTCCAGCGGCGATGCCCAGTAGTGCACTGACGAACCCTCAAACGATGCCAGATTTTGAACGCCCAGCCGGCGGTAGCGGGCTCCGCTGGCGATAACTACGGACCGAGACCGAACCTGTTCAGCACTGGCCAGATCAGTCGGAAACAGCCGGCATTGGTCTGCATATTCAGCTTGCCGACCTCGTCGGGAATCGCCATCTCCGCACCGAATTTTTGCGCCTGGTTGTAGGCACGCGCCATCAGGGCTGCGCCGGTGATGCCGGTCGGGAAGCCAAGATAGTTTTCGATGCGGGCCGAGGTGCCGGCCTGTCCGCCAAAGGCGCGACAGTCCAGGACAAACGTCGACAGCCCCTCCGACGCCGCATAAACCGCCGCTGCCAGGCCCGCAGGACCGGCGCCGACGATTGCCACATCATAGACCCGATCCGGATCGAGCGACGCCACCATCCCGATACAGCGCGCCAGCTCCACCTCAGTCGGATTACGCAGCATGGCCCCATTGGGGCAGAGGACAAGTGGCAACTCCCGCGACGTCACCTGGAAGGGCTCGATCAAGGCTCGCGCGCACGGATCGGTATTCGGATCCAACCGCTGATGCGGGTGCCCATTGCGCTCGAGAAAGCCCTCCAGCCGCAGCACATCGCTATTCTCCGCGCTTCCGACGATCACGGGGCCACCGGCTCCGCTCCGCAGCAGACGCACGCGGCGCAGAATCAGGGCGCGCATGATCCGTTCGCCGAGTTCCGCCTCCTCGACAAGGAGCTCGCGCAGCCGTGAGGGTGGAATAACCAGCGCTTCGACCGACTCCCTTGCCACGCCGTCGACCAGGCTTGGCCTCCCCGACAGCTGCGCCAACTCTCCCATGAAGGAGCCGGGGTCGTGGGTTACGATCAACTCGGGTTCAGCGTGGCGGTTGCGCTGCGTTATATCGACCCGGCCCGAAAGCAGGACAAAAGCGCCTAGAGCGACTTCGCCTGTGGTAAAGATTTGAGAGCCCGCCGCGTAGGTTTTGCGCTCCCCAAGCCGAGCGATGCGGCCGATCTCGGATGCTTCCAACACAGGAAACATCTGACGGCGGCGGGTGGCGACCAGCATATCGGGAGACGACGGCATCGCGCTGGACGTATGGTTGTCCACGACAGTCGAGACGCTCCTACAGGGACCAGCAACAGCTCACGCCGGGGCATTTTAGTCGCATCATCCGGCCACGAACACGAAAGACCCGGTAGCGGAGCATGTACGCGGTAGGCCATGCTTCGCCGGTCAAAGTCAGCAGCGGTGACGGCTATCATTATTGCTGACCACCGGTTTCTGCAGATATCGTCAAGAACCTTCGAGATACTGCAGCCGCCTCCGGCCGCGCTGGCAGCGGTGATGGGTCACCGACGCCTGGCAACGTCACGATCCCCGCCCTATCGATGCCGGTCACTAACCCACGGTGCAGCACACCCTCGTTTTGAACGAGGTCGGCCTCGCCAGCGAGCGCCAAGGCCGGGACATTATGCGAGGCGGTCGGGCAGATGATGCTGAGCAGTTTTGCGGCTCAGCGCCATCCCACCGATCCCGATTGAAACTTCCGGGTCTTTCTGCTCTTCTGGTGCCGAGGTTGCGGATGAAAGTATAGAAGGCCGGCGTGAATGCGAGGCCGAAGCCGGTCACGCCGATCATTCCGAACAGCACCGCGGTTCCGAGAGATTGGCGCATCTCTGAGCCTGCCCCGGTCGCGACGGCGAGCGGTGCGACACCCAGGATGAAAGCGAAGGAGGTCATCAGGATGGGACGAAGCCGGGTTCGTGCCGCCGCGGTGGCAGCCTCTTCGGGTTCGTCACCTTCTTGATCCTGCCGCTGTCGCGCGAACTCGACGATCAAGATCGCGTTTTTCGCAGCCAGGCCGACCAGCACCACGAAGGCGATCTGGGCGAGGATGTCGATCGGCATGCCCCTCGCGCGCAGGCCGGTCGCTGAGGCCAGCAAGCACATCGGCACGATCAATACGACGGACAGCGGCAACTTCCAGCTCTCGTACTGCGCCGCGAGCACAAGGAAGACGAACACAGCCGAAGCTCCGAAAATCAATAAGGTGGGTGTGCTCTGCTGCTCCTGCTGGTGGGCCAGATCGGTCCATTCGAAGCTGATGCCGGGCGGGAGCACCTCTTTGGCAAGCTCTGCCATGCGGTCCAGAGCCCTGCCCGACGCAACACCCGGCGCGGCCGCGCCCATAACCTCGGCAGCGGGATAGAGGTTGTAGCGCGGCACCCGATAAGGCACGGTTTCGTCGTGAAATTTCACGACACTACCGATCGGCACCATCTCGCCGCTGGCGTTGCGGACCTTGAGCTGCGCGATGTCTTGGCGCGTCTTCCGGAACGCCTGATCTCCTTCGACAATCACCTGGAAGGTTCGGCCGAGATAGTTGGAGTCGTTCACATATTCCGAGCCGAGGTAAAGCTGCAGCGTGGAAAACACATCGGTCGGTGTCAGCCCGATCTTCTCGGCCTTCAGGCGATCGATGTCGACGTAGAGGGAGGGAGAGCTGGCATTGTAGAGGGTGAACACGCCAGCAAAATCGGGACCTTATTGGCGGCCGCGACCAGCGCGTTGGTGGCATTCGCGAGGGCCTGCGGGCCGAGATTGTTGCGGTCCTCGACCATCATCTTGAAGCCGCCGGCAGCGCCCAGGCCCTGCACAGGCGGCGGATTAATCACGAGGACGAAGGCATCCTTGATACCTGCCAGGCGCCTGCGCACGGCTGCCAGCATCGTTGCGGCATTCACGCCAGGGATGTGCTTGCCGTACAGCGAGGGCAAACTGAAGAAAATGGTGGCCGCGTTAGGCGCGACGGTGCTCGTCGTCACGTCGAACCCGGTCACCGGTGAGGTATGCCCAACGCCGGGGGTCTTCAGAATGATGTCGTTCACTTCGCGAACCACCGCGTCGGTCCGGGCGAGGCTGGAGCCTGGCGGCAGCTGAATGACCGTCACGAGGTAGCCGATGTCCTGATCCGGGATGAAGCCTGTCGACATGCTCGAAAATTGGAAGCCCGTGAGCGAGATGAGGCCGACATAAAAGACCAGGATGATGGCGGTCGTGCGGACCAGGCGCCCGGTTATCTTGCCGTAGCTCGACGATAACCACTCGAAACCGGCATTGAAGTAAGCAAAGGCACCCCGCAGTATCCGGTTGATACCCCTCGGTTCGGCACGAGCGTCGCCCGCGTGGTCCGGCTTCAAAATAACCGCGCAGAGCGCCGGGCTCAAAGTGAGCGAGACGAAACAGGAGATCACCGTCGAGGCGGCGATCGTGGTCGCGAACTGCGTAAAGAACAGGCCCGAGATCCCGGAGATGAAGGCCGTCGGAACGAAGACGGCGCACAGCGTCAGTGCGATGGCGATCAGCGCCCCGGACACCTCCTCCATCGTGTGGTGTGCGGCCTCGCGCGGCGACTTGCCGAGAGCCATGTTGCGCTCGACGTTCTCGACCACGACGATGGCATCGTCGACGACGATGCCCACCGCCAGTACCAGGCCGAACAGCGACAAATTGTTGATCGAGGTGCCGAGCACGGCGAGGATGGAAAAAGAGCCGACCAGCGATACCGGAATGGCGACTACCGGGATGATCGTCGCCCGCCAGTTTTGCAGGAACAGGTAGACGACGCCGACCACGAGCATGATCGCGATGACGATCGTCTTGATCACTTCATGGATGGACTGGCTGACGAAGGTGGTCGGGTCGTAGATATCGATATAGTCGAGACCGAGCGGAAAGCTCTTCTTGAGCTCCGCCATCTTGTCCCACACTTCGTGCTCCACCTTGACTACATCCGCGCCGGGCGTGGCGATGACCCAGAAGGGAGCCGACGGATGCCGATCCGCGTAGGCTATGGAACCATAATCAGCCGAGCCCAGTTCGACGTGGCCGATGTCACGAATGCGGGTGACCCGCCCCTGCGAATCCGACTTGACGATGATGTCGCCGAATTGCTCGGGTGTCCTGAGTCGGCCCAGCGCTTCAACGCTGGTCTGATAAGCTGCACCCCCGCTGCTGAAGACAGGCGGCTGGTTGAGGGCGCCGGCCGACACTTGGGTATTCTGGGCGCGAAGGGCGCTCAGAATATCGCTGGCGCTGATGTTGTTCGCGGCAGCCTTGTCCGGGTCGATCCAGATGCGCATCGAATATTGCCGCTCGCCCAAGGTCCAGAAATCCGCCACGCCCGGAAGTCGCGCGATCTCGTCTTTGACACTGAGAATCATGTAGTTCGAGATATATTCGGCGCTGCGAGATCCATCCGGTGAATACGGATGTACGCCGAGGAGCAAGGCCGGGATGGTCTTCTTGACCCGCACGCCCTGGAGCTGCACTTCATGGGGCAGCCGGGACAACGTGTCCTCCACGCGGTCATGCGTGAGCGTCAGGGCAACATTAATATCGGTGCCGATTTTGAAGATTACCGTGATGGTGAGGAGGCCGTCACTCGTCGACTGGCTGCTGATATAGTCCATGTTTTCGACGCCATTGATGGCTTGTTCGAGCGGCGTCGCAACAGTGTGGGCGACCGTTTCGGCCGAAGCGCCGGGATAGGAGGCCGTGATCTGGACCGTGGGCGGCACAATGTTCGGGTATTGGGCGACAGGCAGAAATGACAGAGTCGCCAGACCGAACACTGTGATGAAGATATTGATCACCGCGGCAAAGCGCGGATGGTCAATAAAGAAGTGCGAGAGTTTCATGATGCGGCTCAGCCCTGGCTCTGATCAACGAGGGAGATCGATCTGATCTCTGGCGACACTTTCGACCCCGGCCGGACGGTGGGGATGCCGTCGATGATGACACGATCGGAAGGGGTAAGGCCTGAGCGGATGACCCTCAGACCGTCGCGGAGATCGCCCAGTTGAACCCGCTTTGGCGTCACGACGTCATTCAGCCCGACCGTCAGGACGATGTGTTCCGACTGATCGGGCAATACCGAAGCATCCGGCACGAGCAAGGCAGTCGCCGGCGGGGCGACCGCCAGGCGGACCCGGGCGAAGCCGCCCGGTGTCAGAAGCAGATCGCGGTCCGGTATCGTGGCTCGGGCGTGGATCGTGCCGCTGGAGCGATTGAGCGTGTTATCGACAAAGTCCAGCGTTCCTTCGCGGCTGAAGCGCTTCTCGTCGCTCAAGGACACTTCCACCTTGTCCGCGAGCGGCTCCTTCTGCTGCTGGCGGCGCCGCAGGAATGTCATGTAGTCCGCTTCGCTCATATCGAAGTTGAGGTAGATCGGGTCGATCGAGACGAGTGTAGCGAGCAGCGTGGTTGGACTGCTGGCAGCCCGGCTCCCGGCGATGAGATTGCCAACCGAGATGAGATGGGAGCCGATGCGGCCCGTGAATGGAGCCGTGATGTAACAGTGATCCAGATCGAACCGGGCGTCCCGAACCAGCGCCTCCGCGTCATCAACGGCCGCTTGGTCCGCCCGTTGGTCCGCAGCCCGCTGGTCGGCGTTCTCAATGGTGCCAAAGCCGGTTCGCTTTAGCGTTTGGGCACGCACGAACTCGCGAGATGCAAGATCGAGCCGTGCATGGGCGCTTTCCAGCTGAGCCGTGGCCTCGCTCAGCTTGATTTGATAGGGCGTCGGATCGATCACGAACAAGAGATCGCCTTTGTGGACGATATCGCCGTCCTTGAAGCCGATTTTCGTGAGCGCGCCACCGACCTGGGCGCGCAATTCGACGCTGTCGACGGCTGAGAACTGGCCGAGAAATTCAAGCCTTGTGTCGACGTTTCCTCGAAGCGGCGTGCTGACAGTGACAACCGGCAGAGGCGGGGCGACCGCTTGGCTGGTAGATGGTGCGAGAAGATGTGGGCCGGCGATGACGGCACCCGCGAGGATGCTCAGCGCGACAGCCGAACCGGCCCAAGCCTTGACGCCCGGTTTATCTGAACCCGGCCGGGTGAGCGATCGAGGGACTGATTGAGTGAATGCAGTTTTCATCGTTGCCTTCATGTGATCAACCAGGCGTGTCTCCGCAGATCTATCTATCGATAGGGTGACAAGGATAAAGCCACGCAGGTGGCGCGTCGATTCACACGCAACTTTTGTGTATCAGCTCGGCAGCTTGGCCGTGGCCGCTGCGGATCTCCGTAGTGCGGCCCGGATTCTTTCAGGCGAAAGGCGGTCTACTGACTGGCCGCCTCAGCCTTCAAAATCACAAGCACCGTGCCGTTTTCACCCATAGCAAGTGCTCTTGCGCGTCCCATGGGGGTCCGTTGACCTGTCATGTGCATGGGACGGCGTCGCCCTGTTGCGCCAGCAGGTGGTCGCGTAGCAGTTGGTTGAACTCGTCTGCTCGCTCTTCCGGGAAGAAGATCCGAGCCCCCGTCAGCTCCACCGCGGGTTTCGCTCCAGGAATCGTCTCGGCGAGCCAATGTGCCCACTTCACCGGGAAGTAGACGTCATCCGTACCCCAGACGATCAGGGTTGGAGCCTGCAACTTGCGGAGCTGAGGTTCGATCAGTCGCGTGTGCTTGTTGTCGAAAGCCACGACGAAGCGTTGCAGGTCGCGCGTACGCTGTTCGGTCCGCACCAGGGGGCGAAGATAAGTTTCGATGTCTTCGTCTGTGACAGTCTCGGGCTGCTCATAAGCAGGCCCAAGCGCACCCGCTGAACGAAAGATCGTCTTGTCGGCGAGCATGGCATTCAGCGTGTCGCGCAGCCCGCCGGCTCTGACCATATCCACAAACGGCTTGAACGCCTCGGGCGGCCAGTTGTCATGGGTGTCGCAGTTGGTAAGAGTCAACGTCCGCACCCGCTCAGGATTGAGCGCCGCGAAGATCTGGGCAATGCCTCCGCCGCTGTCATTGCCGATCAGGTCGACCTTATCGATCTTCAGGACATCGAGCACTTCTTTCAGCATTTTTGCATTGGCCGTCACGGAGACATCTTGATCCGGCTCGATCTCGGTGTCGCCATGCGCCAGGAGATCGACCGCGATGCAGCGGCGAATGTCTGACAGCTCAGTCAACTGGTGCCGCCACAGATGTTTATTCAACACCACCCCATGGACGAAGAGCGCTACCGGACCGGAGCCAGCGGAGGCGTAGCTGATGCGCCCCGAGGGTGTCTCGACGCTGTGCGTCCTGATTAGCGTTTGCTGGCCGCTCATGACTCAGCCCTCCGAACGCCCGGCGGCTTCGTTCGAGGTCGTCCTCGCTTCCTGCTCGAGCGCCCTCATCGCGCGGATATAAGGAATCGGACCGTAGCTGATGCGCGCGACGCCGAGCTCAGAGAGCCTAGCATTCGATGGCACACCGTCCATGACCATGACGTTCACGGGCAGCATGACACGGTCGCAGATCCGCCCGATCAGCGCATCGTCCACCAGGCCGGGAACGAAGAAACCTGACGCTCCAACAGCCGCATACGCCTTGGCTCTGTCGAGCGCTTCTCCGACAGCCTGCGGTGTATCCTCGCCGAATTCGAAAAACACATCCGTGCGGGCGTTGATGAAGAGATCGACACCCCTCTGCTCCGCCGACTTGCGAATGGCGGCGATGCGGCGCGCCTGCCGGTCGACCCTGTAAAGCCCGGAGCCCTTGACGACACGGTCCTCGAAGTTGATGCCGATCACGCCCGTATCGAGAAGACGCGAGATGTTGTCGGCCAGTGCGCCGTCGTCCTCGCTGTAGCCGCCCTCGAAGTCCACCGTGACGGGCGCTTCGATGGTCGCCGCGATACGCGCGACGATCTGCTGAGCGAACGCGATCGGGATGGACTCGCCGTCGCGATAGCCCTGGGCTTCCGCGACGGACCAGCTGCTTGTCGCGATCGCTTTTGCGCCGGCAGCGAGGATGGCTTTCGCGCTGCCCGCATCCCACGCGTTGTATAGGAGCAGCGGCGCGCCTTTGACGTGCAGCTCAGCGAAGCGTTTGGCTTTTTCCGACTGGTTCATTGCATCCTCCTGGTTCGGTAGGCGGCAGCCGAGTCGGGTTCGACACGCGGCCGATGCCGAAACTGCAGACCCGAGGTCTCGCGATGTGCGCCGCTGGCCGTCACTGACCATGCTCAGCAATTATTATCTATCTATCGATAGGTGCTCATCGCTTAGATAGGGCCGTGGAATGGAGGTGTCAATCTCTATCTGTCGATAGACACGTCGAGGCGGACCGCGTACCACGCGATCACAATCACTATGGCAGCTGATGCTAATGCGGAATTTCGGGCAACGCTCGTTTGGCGGGGCTCCAGGCACGAACGCCCTTGGCGATGTGACGGCGACCGCAGATATGCGGCCGGGTCTTCACGTGAACCGTAATCGCCCTATGCCGTGGTGGCGGCACAGCCGCCCGGTTTGACCACCCGAGCCGTGGACGCTGGATGCTCCACCAGTTTTTCGGCCGGTCGGATGGGTCGCGAGACGAGTTCGCCGCCGCAGTTCGGGCAACGCCCTCCCAGCGTCGTCTCTGTACAGTTTCGACAGAAAGTGCATTCGAAGCTGCAGATCATGGCATCCGTGGCATCGGGCGGCAGATCCTTGTTGCAGCACTCGCAATTGGGTCGAAGCTCTAACATGGTTATTGTTCCCGACGAGGTGCGATTAGAATTCCAGGCGCTCCGCCGCTGATCCGGCATCGATCGCGGGGTAGTATTGTGGGCTCTCGCGTCGATCGAACATGCCATAGTCCCGGACCACGCGCACGATGCGGTGGCGCGTACCGTTAACGCCGGTTCGGGAGAGCGGCTTGAATCGCTCAGCCGCAAGCCGATCGCGCCACGACACCAACAGGGCGAATTTCCCCTTGTTGTAGATGCTGGCGAAAACGTCGTAGTCGATCAGGTCTGCCTGTTGCCGATCGAGCTGCAGCCAATCCGGCAGCTCAGCGGCTGTCACACCCGATTGGTGCTGGACTTCGGTCAGCGTCACGAACTTGGCCCGCCCGATCTCCGTCTCGTCCAACCGCTGCTCGACGATTGATATCCCTGCGGGCGGTGCCGTATCCGCGACAATCTCGCCTACCCGCAAATGATAGTCCTGGAACACCTCGCCACGGCCGCGCTGCTGTGTGTCGTGATGGTTCGCGACCGTCCGCCACCTCACCACGGACTTTTCGTCGCGCCAGGTCGAGTGCGACAATACCCACCCTGGGCGGCGCGAGCTCTCGAAGCGCTCATTGTCGATGAACCCGTCCATTCCTTCGAGGATCGGCTTCAAGCCTTTCGCCAGATCGAGATAGAGATCGAACTTTTCCTGCTTGGGATGAACTTCGAAGATCACTGAGAACATGGCCCTCGCCCCGAATTGCCACACGTCACGCCGCGAGAACGGCAGGGTTCCCTCCACTGTTCCGGATGATAGCGGACGCCGCGCCGTGCTCGGTGCCGGTCCTATCGACAGGTAGATTGATAGCCGTTGTCTTTTCCCCCACGCAAGGACTATCTATCAAAAGATAGTACAGGAGAGACTCCGTGAGTGATGTTAAGACTGCGATCATCGATGCCGCCGAACGGCGCATGCAGCTCGGCGGTTTCGGAGGCTTCAGCTTTCGAGAGATCGCGGCGGATGTCGGTATAAAGAGCTCGAGCGTCCACTACCACTTCCCGACGAAGGAGGACCTCGCGGCGGCCGTCATTCGGCGCTGGGCCGAAGAGACCTCGAAATTCATTGACGAGGAACTGGAGAAGGACCCAGACCCCGTCCGTGTGTGGACGAACGCCTTCCGAGGCACTGCGTTGTCCGAAGGACGTATGTGCCCTTGCACGGTGCTCGGCGCAGCCGCGCAGGATTTACCGGCGGAAGTTGCGAGGGAAGTGAAGGGCTTTTTCAAGATGTGTCTGGACAAGCTCGTTGCGGAAGGGCTCTCGCCAAGCAACGCGGCCGAAGTGTTGTCGACCATCACGGGCGCCCTGGTCGTTGCCAATGCCCTCGGCGATAGTGCCGCATATGACCGTGCTACCGGTGACTTGCTGCGTCAGCGCGCGGCTGCACCAGCCGCACCCCGGCGACTAGGACAGCGAGGCCGCGCACCGATCAGGCGTCGATCCAGTTGACGGGCCCGAGGAAGTCCATCTTGCCGATATCAACTCCATTGTGGCGGAGAACGGCATAGGCCATCGCGATGTGGAAGAAGGTATTGGGGATGGTCATCTGCAGAAGATAGTCTTCCCCGCCAAGGACCTTGCCGGCAGGCGCCCACGACATGCCGACCTTGCGCTCGCTGGCTCCCGCATACTGGGCCTCTTTCACGCTCACCGCGAAATCGACAGTCTTCCGGATCCGGGCGCGCACCTCATCGATCGTCTGCTCGGTGTCCTCGTGCCTGGGCGGCGTCTGTCCCGAGAGCCAGGCCGCCGCGGCTTTGACATAATCGCAAGCGCTCTGGACCTGGTAGATGAAAGGCTTCATGTCGGGCGCGAGGCGGCCGGCCATGAGGACGCCGACGTCAAACTTCTTGGCGGCTGCATGCACCTCAGCCTTATCAAGCCAACTCTCGAGATTTTTCAGCATCTGCACGCACTGCAGGATCGCTTGGTAACACATGGAGTCCTTCCCTTTCGTTTTGGCTGTTCGTGAAGTGTTAGAGCTCCTAAGGAAGATCCCGCCTGCCGAACGACAAATCGGCAGAACCTGCTGACGGCCGCTCGGATGGGCTGCGCCGACGATTTTCCCGTCGTCCGTCGGAGCTGGTGTCGCTTATTTCCCAAGGTGATAAGACTGTGGTGTCAGCGGTCACTGGCGGCCAGCCATGACGCCGCCGTCGACAGGCAACACGACGCCGGTGATGAAGCTCGCCTGATCCGAGGCGAGAAACAAGAGGGCTTCCGCCGCATCCGCCACCTGGCGATGGCGGCCCAGCGGGTGGAATGCATTGAAGGTCGGCAGCACGGCCGCCACCTGCTCGGGCGTCAGGAACGTGTTGAACACCGGCGTCTCGATTACCGCCGGCGCGATCGCATTCACGCGGATTTTGTCGGCTGCCAGCTCGATCGCGAGGTTCTTGACGAGAGCATGGACGCCGGCCTTCGCCGCCGAATAGGCCGAAGACGGCGTTGCGCCGATCGCCTGGAGGGCCCACATCGAGCCGGTCTGCACGATCGCGCCGCCGTGCCCGGCGGCCTTCATCGCGTTTGCGGCGGCCTGCGCGGTGAAGAACGTGCCCTTGAGAATTATGTCGAGGAAGCGGTCGTATTCGGTCTCATCGACCTCGAGGAAGGGCTTCGGCGCGAAAATGCCGGCATTGTTGAACAGCACATCGAGACGACCGAAACGGTCCAGCGCCGCCTTCACAACTGCATCTCCGGTCGCCGGCAAGGCGACATCGCCGATATGCACCGCGACACGCTTGCCCGTCGGATCGATCTCGTGGGCAGCCGCCGCGGCTTTGGCGACATCGCGGCCGTTGATGACGACCGAACCGCCCTCGGCGACGAACCGGATCGCGACCTCTTTGCCCATCCCGGAAGCGCCTCCGGTAACGATTGCAACCTTATCCTGGAAACGCACGGCCGTTTTCCTTCGTGGCTATCTATCGGTAGGTTAGTACCGTAAATGGCTTCGGAAATTGCTGCCGTCAAGGCCTATCTATCGATAGAGCAGGTAGCTCTGAATGAGATCCTGGGGTAACGCTAGCGCGTCAGGCGGTGTCGGAAAAAGCGGTGGAGGGGTCAAGACTGGCGGCGCGCGCATGCGGGTGGCGAGGTCTGGTTTCGTTAAGGGTTTTCGGATGCCTGCCAGTCACTGCGCGAGGGGCTGCACGGAGGCAGGCGTCCGAAAAGCCTCGAAGGAGGAAACCGCGGGGGAGTATGCGCAGGCGGCAGTGTCGGTCTATGGGGATTTAAGGCGAGGTTGTGCGCGACTTGGCCGCTCTCGGAGGGAACTGCCGGCTTGAATGGGTAGCGGGGTCGGTGATTTTGGTTGGCGTGCGTGCCGTGGGC
>Ga0182040_10001131_pt1 | contig 12360 bp, 10 predicted proteins | sample flu12Cox44000176_FD_125973 | JGI IMG/M metagenome (GOLD analysis project Ga0182040, IMG submission 125973) | Lab enrichment of tropical soil microbial communities from Luquillo Experimental Forest, Puerto Rico - flux8day.12C.oxic.44.000.176 | ecosystem: Environmental > Terrestrial > Soil >... | reverse complement strand
CCAGGTTGCATATGCGAGATAGGCAGGGTAGAGGGCAAACCAGCCTGAGAGCGGGTTGCGAATACGATGCAGAACTCCCGCGAGAGTGAAGGCTAATAGAAGAAGAAGTGGAGGCTTCTCAGGGCAGGCAGCATTGCTATGCGATCTTCGATCATAGGCAGCCCTTGACGCCCGCACCGAACAGATGTACGTTTTCGCAATCGCAGCTCAAACAACTACGCGAGACGGCTGGAGATGCGCGCAATCTTCATCAGCTACCGCCGGAACGACGCGGAGGGCGAGGCAGGGCGTCTGTTCGACGACCTTGTGCGTGAGTTCAGCGACCAGTCTGTGTTCATGGATGTCAGCACGATCGAGGCTGGACGCGACTTTCGCAAGGTCATCGACGAGAGCGTGTCCACTTGTGGAGTATTGCTCTCTCTGATTGGACCCAACTGGCTGGACGCAAAGAACGAAGCGGGTGAGCGCCGCCTGGACGATCCCGCCGACTTCGTTCGACTTGAAACTGCTTCTGCTCTGAAACGCGATATCCCGGTCATACCGGTTTTGGTACGTGGTTCCCGAATGCCACGCCCGGACTCGTTGCCGGAAGACCTTAAAGACCTGGCGTACCGTAACGGTGTAGAGCTGACTCATCCACGATGGAACTCCGACGTCCAGCTTCTAATCAAAGCTCTGCGTCCGTTTGTTGAACCGCCTACGCCGCCTGTTATTGAGCCTCCGAAACCGAGCCCTGTTAAGGCTGACCTCCGGCGCGAAGCCCAGCTAGTTCCAACACCTTTGCCAGTTCAGCCGGCACCTCGGCCATCTCCCGACGGAACGTACGGAGATGTGGAGGTCAAGAAGAGGTCACGTCTGATTCCTTCTCTTATTGCCGGCGGTCTGGCCCTACTCGGAGCCATAGCGGCTTACTTTTATTTGTCGCAAAAGAACCCGACGGTGCCAGACGTTCGCGGAGGCACTCTAGCCGAAGCAACCACAAAACTGGAGTCTGCGCATCTTGCCGTGGGCCGGACAAGAACGCAAATCGACCCATCGAAAGAAGCCAACACGGTCATAGCGCAGACGCCGCCGCCCAACGTCAAGGTCAGTGCCGACACGAAGGTTGACCTGGTGCTGTCGCCACCTCAGGAGCAAGTGGACACTGCGAAAAACGCTTCACAAGACCCTGTGAAGACCGGGTCTTTGTCGACAAGTGGGCAGGCGTCTTCAATCGGGCCGAAGAAAGAGAACACCCTCGGAGATGGGCCAGAGGGAGTTATGATTTTGGACGCTACGCCACCCAACGGTTCACACTTGAAACAAGGGGAACCAACGCAATTCACCGTCACAGTTCGTTACAGGCTGACATCTCTCGACAAGGCCACCCTGAGTATCGGTCTTGTGGAGTTTGATGCGACGGGATGTAGCGGCAATGGCCACATCCCGGCGGAGGGCCACACTCCTGCGTTTCGCGGCGAAAACACGGTCACCATCCCTATCCAGTGGACGGTGGGAGTGAGCAAGACAGTATCCACTAAAGGCTCGATTGGCTACACTGCAAGCTTTTGAAGTGACTTCGCGTCGCGACAACTCTTTCGAAGTTTCCAGGGCATTCCAGACTACTGCTATTCATTCGACTAGAACTTAGAGCACAAACAGGTCGGCGTTCGCACTTCGCTTTCATTGCCCAATCTGTTGCCCATTAACTGCCAAATGAGAGCGATGGCGCCCAACCTGCACAACTTGTTCCGTCTGTACGTTATTGAATCCGCCTGAGGGCCCATCCGTAAGCCCAACTGTGGCTCCGGCTGTCAAGGGTTCGAATCCCTTCACCCACCCGAGACCCCCAGGTGGTTATCCCAAGGCTGGGTGGCTAGCTACGGGTGGTCTCTCAATCCGGTCGCCAAAAGTGCCAATTTATCACGGTGCGTCTCAGAGTCCCTCGCGGATGTGCGATCGGGGCATTGGCGACCGATTAAGGTCTGGCGCGGCCTAATGCAAGCAAATCAATCCCCAGCAACTTCTTCCATTTCATGACACCAAAGATACTCGAATGATCGTCAGTCCACTCCACCCTACGATCGGTGTACGGCTGCCAACCATGGGCTTCAAACTCCCTAGTGCAAGCCAAAGGCAGAACTGCAGCCCATAGCGACCCCCAGTGTCCCTTTGAGGCTTCGGCTGGCGTCACTTGGGTATCGTCGAACAGAAGTATTGAATACCCTGCCTGTGCACCCGACGCGGCCACCACCGGAGCTAAGTCGAGATAGTTATTGGAAATGTGCACCAGCAGCAAGCCGTCCGCCGTCAACTTCTCACGATAGAGACGGAACGCTTCCTCGGTAAGCAGGTGAATGGGTATCGCATCGGAACTGAACGCATCCAGGATAATGACATCGAACGACTGGGAGGCGGCATTAATTAATGTCAGCCGCGCGTCCCCAAGCACGACATTCTTAGGCCCGATACATTGTGAAAGAAACGTAAAGTAACGGTTCGCAATGTGCTCGACAAGTGGGTCGATTTCAAAAAACGTCGTTGATTGCTGTGCACTAGCGTAGCAGGCGATCATCCCTGCTCCTAGACCAACAACTGCGATGTTGGCGGCTGGCTTGTTGCGAAGGGCCAACTCAAGGGCTGCTTTGGCGGGCAGATAGTAACCTCCTGGTGTCGTCGTTCGGGGTGAATCCACGACTCGTTGTAGTCCGTGCGTGGTCGTGCCGTGAATTAGAATGCGCCATTTCCCGTCCGCCTCCGTGGTGACCTGATACCTGCCGAAGAAGCTGCGGTTCCGAAAGAGCGGAGGCAGGGGACGCACCCAGCCGACGGAAAGTGAGATGAGCACAAGTACAGCGGCAGTCCATTTAACAGGCACGCGAATGCAAAGCAGAGCGCCCATGAACAGCACCGCAATCCTCAAAGCCGGTGTACCCGACCAAGGGATTGCGCGCAAAGCCAGCCCCGCAATACTAGTGAGTATGACAGCAACGGCGATGGTATTTAAATTGACGCGACGCCGACTGACGGCGGCAAACGCCGGCAGAAGCGCGGCGGCAACAATTAAAGTCAGCGGATATTCCCAAAAATCCGAAAATACGACCGGCGCTACAAAGCTATTCAGCAGCCCTCCGAGGATTCCGCCGGCCGAAATCCACAAGTAGTATTCAGTCAAGTGCCGACGGTCGGGCCTCCGTCGCGCCAACTCCCCGTGAAATGCTAGAGCCATCAGAACAAAACAGCTCAGCTTGAGAACCCCTAAGGCTACCCAACCTCCAATTCGAGCGCCGAATCCTAACAAGAACATCGTCATAGCCGCCACGATGACAGATGGAAGCACCCGCGCGAAGGGACGAAGCCTCTCAAAGGGCGCAGAGAAGGCCAGAATGAATGTCGCTAAGTAGAGACCTAACGGAAGAACCCAGAGAAGCGGGATGGGTGGAAAGTCGAGGGAGAGCTGCGCTGTAAAAGCATACAGAAGACTGCCGGGAACAAAAGCGAGAGCCGCCCAGAGCAGCTTGTCTTTCACTTCAGGCGCGGCCTCGTGACTGCTAGCTGCTTGCACTGCTGCGGGTGAGTGCCATCGGCACGCGGCAAGGCCCGAAGCAATCGTTAGTGCTAGAAAAACCGCATAGCCAACAGACCATATGACAGCTTGTTGACCGGTCCGAAACGCGGGCTCCAGAAGGCATGGATACAGGGCCAATCCGATCAGGCTACCGGCGTTGCTTGCGGCATAGAGAAAGTATGGATCAGATGCGTCGAGGTGGTTTGTTTGCGAGAGCCATTTCTGTAGCAAAGGCGCACTTACCGCAACCATAAAGAAGGGAAGCCCAATGCTGCTTACCGCAATCATCACAACTGCGATCGCGGGGTGGTTTACCACCATATTCAGATTGCCGACAGATCGAATCCCTATGGGGAGCACGAAAAGGGGCATGGACGCTGCAATTGAATGAATCCAGACGGATTGTGCCAGGGGTCGTTGTGCAACATAGTGGCTGTAAACGTAAGCCAGGAAAAGCGCTACCTGAAAGAACACCATCGACGTGTTCCAGACCGCGGGTGAACCTCCAAAAATCGGCAGAATCATCTTTGCGAACATCGGTTCCAAGAGAAACAGGAGGGCCGATGACCAGAAGATTGTGACAGTGAAAAGCAGAGCTAAGGGGCGGCCTGCACTGTCCGTGCATTGGCGCTGGTCAAAGGTAGAAGCTACTGAGGATGCCATATTAGTTTAGAAAGGCTAAACGCGTGATCCGTGCGTCGCTATCTGTGTGCGCTAGCAATTGAGTTACCACATCTTAGAAGGCGGGCTAGCAATATCACTTCAGAGGAGCCTCTCATCCCCCGGGGTTGAGCGACTCGTTTAAGGTCCGCTGGGGCATCAAGGTAGCCTTTCAAGGGCTGCGGAACTGCTGAAAATTAGGGTATGGAGGTCTTAGGTATCGACGTCGTGGGCATTGAGGCTTTGGGTATTGAGGTCCTCGGTATTGGACTTTGAACTATCGAGGTGTGGGGTATCGAAGGTGCTGGGATCGAGGTTGCTGGAATCGACGTATGGGGTATCGAAGTTGTTGGAATCACCATGTGGGGTATCGACGTCCGGGGCGTGGACATTTTGGACGTCGACGATTGAGGTATCGACTCGTGGGGTACCGAGACATTTGTCGAGGTAACATTTGTTAGAGTTTGTACCTCGTGAACGTCTTGGGCGTGCATCGTCGCTCCAAAGACAAGAGCGGCTGTGAACACAGTAACCATGATCGATCTCATGGCTTCGATTCCTCGACTGGAGAAGTTGTAGATGTCAGCATCCTCACGCTACGCCTGAGATTTCAAAAAGGCGACGGCATTGGCAAAGCCGAATCAACTGTGCTCTCGAAGCAGTAGCAGTAGTGGAGCAAGCGCATTGCCACTCTTAAGCAGCAGTAAATCATGGAAGTATCGCGACCTGATCGGTCACACTGTGCAATTGTTTGCACCAAATGAACCTCCGCCGGGCCGATGCCCCATTTCAAGAGGTGTGATCAAGCAAACTAGTCCTCAAACCCGCTTGCCCAACAACCTCGGGCGAATAGCTGCATTCCGCCAGTCAGGATTCGCGGTGCCCGCTTGCTTAAATAGCGACGGGGATGATGCGGCACTGCACTTGCAAAGGAGACTGTGGAGGACACATGAGGAGGCAACTTCTAGCAATATTCGCACTGGCCGCGGCGTTGGCCATTGGAGGGCCTAACCTGATGGCGGATCACGGCGACAAAGGAGAAAAACACCAGCAAGGAAGCAAGCATTCGAGCGACCGCGACGATCAGGGTTGGCAGCAGCGAGGTGGCTATGAATACCACTTGTACGGGAGCGACGATCGCCCTCCAGGATGGAGTCAAGGCAAAAAGACTGGATGGGGCAATTGCGGACTCCCTCCCGGCCAGGCCAAGAAGTACGGCTGTCGGACCTACACTTATCAAGGACGCCCCTATTATTACTATGAGGAACCGGATGGGCGGATGGTGGTCAGACGCCCGACCATAGAAGTGCACGCAAGTGTGGACATCGTCCACTAACTATTAATGGTCTGCCGCGGTGTGATGCGTCAAATTGAAAAGGGGTGTGGGTGAGGCGTGCACCGCCATCTCCCGATTCGGCTGTCTCGGCGGCAGACGTAGGGCTGCAACTGCAAGCAATGGACCCAGTACTATCGCCAGGCCGCAGCCCCAATAAGAGCCGAACGACAACATTCTTGGCCGCGAAGAGTTAAATATAAAGCGATAGGCGGCACGAATGAAGTCGTGCCCCGACACAAATCTTTCGCAATAACGACTTTTCCGCAGGCCCTGAATTCCGTGGCCCGTCAAACATCGCCTGAAGCGACTTTTTTATCAGGCTGTTGAGTCGGCGAGTGGAATTCTGGCCAGGTCAATCCAACGCTCGCCCACGCCTTTCACGAAGGTGATAGTTTTGATGTGAATCCGGCGACTATCCTCACAATTGTCCCAGCGCCCGCGAGCAAGGCCGAGTGCCTTGCGTGCCTCCTCGATGGTGTCCATCTTGGCAATTGTTAAGTGCGGCATATACGGCCAAGGTTCGCAGTAGAATAGCGCGCCCCGGTTCAGATGATCGTGCAGCTCACGAATGCGATAAGCGCCATGAGCCACGCGGATGAAAACTGTAGGAGTGGTTGGAACAAAGGTCTCGACGTCTCCCATTGTGACATCGAAGGGATTGATCGTGCGGCAGGTGTCGCGAAGTAGCTGTATGGCTTCGGCTTCCGTGCCGTGGAGCGGTCTCGGTGGAAGGATGGTAATGTGGGCGTCGGCGTGTGTGTGTGCGGGATGCAGATCACGCCGCATTTCCTCAACGAACATGCCAGCCGGACTGCGGACGTAGGTCACGGCCGCATACATAAGGCCCATCATGCAATGTTCATTATAGCGATTGCGCCTGTGCTTGACCTAACCACGTGTGCGAACCCGCACACTCAAGTTGTTCGATGGCTCGGGCTTCGCAAGAAGTTGCCCAACTTCGCTCGTCACGCTGGCATGTGCTATACCCAGCGGGACCAGTTAGGTTGCTGAATTTCCAGTGCTCCGCTGGTATCGCCGTGGTGCTGCCAGCATCTAACGGGGATGCGATAGTGGCGCAATTTGCCGCCGCGAAAGACGTCGGGATTGCGCATAGACCAGAGAACAGGTGCCAATGCCGATAAACAACAAGCTGCAGCTCGATGAAATTCCGGCGACATCTTCTGCAGTACCGCAGCTCCCAATCGAGCAGGAAATTCTGTTTCGCGACATGCTCGAACTGCTGGAAGGGATGCCGATACCCTACGCGGTGGCAGGAGCGTTTGCATTACGACAACACACGGGAATTTGCCGAGATACCAAAGATCTGGACATCTTTCTGACCACGGAACATGCGTCCATGGCGCTAACCCAACTGAAGAAGCGCGGCTTTGAATGCGAGGTGTGCGATCCCGTCTGGTTGGCAAAGGCGCACCGCGACGGTTTCTTCGTGGACCTAATCACTGGAATGAGTAACGGGCTGATCTCTGTTGACAGCTCCTGGATTCAGCGAGCCCATCCGGCAATGGTCGCTGGAGTCGCATCGAGAGTACTTGCCCGGGAGGAGCTCCTGGCATCAAAGCTTTTTGTGGTCCGTCGTGAACGCTTCGACGGCGCCGATATCGCTCACATTATCTATGCGACACGCGGAAAGCTGGACTGGGACCGTATCCTGCAGCTTGCCGGCGAACACTGGGAAATGCTGCTCTGGCCTCTCATTCTCTTCCACTACGTGTATCCCGCCCACTCTGACTACGTACCGCGCGTGCTCTGGGACGACTTGCTGGCTCGATTTGAAGGTGAAATCGCCTCCCCGAACCAAAAGGCAAAGTTTCGGGGCAGTCTCATTGATGAGAATATGTTTGCCATCGACGTAATCGAATGGGGACTTGATGATCTGCTGAAGAGATCGCGCCAGCGCAGTCCGAAGATCACGACTGTAGAAGAGGGCTGCGCCTGATGATCCAGAGACCTGCTCCGCATAGGCAGAAATGAGAATTGCAGCGACCGCCGACTTGCATTTTGCGCCGCAACGCCACAGCGTTCTGCACGACCAGCTTCAACGAGTGCGCGATGAAGCCGACGTGTTGATCGTTGCCGGCGATCTAACCAACTACGGCCAGCCCGCAGAGATGGAGCCGTTGCTCAACATACTGGTGCGATCGCGCGTGCCCACGATTGTCGTGCTGGGAAATCACGATTATGAGTGCGGACACGAGCATGAGTTGATGAACATGCTGGTCGCGGCCGGGGTCAAAGTTTTGGACGGAAGCGCCTACGAGCGCGATGGGGTTGGTTTTGCCGGCGCGAAGGGATTCATCGGCGGTTTTGGTCGCGGGGTTTTGACCGCCTTTGGAGAACCTGAGATTAAAGCTTTTGTTCGAGCTTCGGTGGACGAAGCGCTTAAGCTTGAGCGTGGCCTTTCCCAATTGCGCTCGCGAAAGCGGATTGTGGTTTTGCATTATTCGCCGATTGCAACGACCGTACAGGGAGAGGCGGCGGAGATTTTCCCCTTCCTCGGCACCTCGCGCCTGGCCGAAGTCATTGACCGCCACGGGGCCGATTTGGTGTTGCACGGCCATGCGCATCACGGCAGCCTCGAAGGACGAACCACTGGCGGAATTCCAGTCTACAACGTCGCGATTACTCTCTTGCAGGCCCAGCAACCCCCGGCGGTGTACCGGATTTTCGAGGTTTAGAGCCGTATTTTCCCCACTTCCCTTAGGCATCGGTCTGAGCACATTCACCGGTTAAGTGGATTTCCTTGAGTGGTTAAGGACAATACCCGATTCAAATAGATCTCTGCCGGCCCTAAGGTAAGGTATCGGTCCGCAACCCTATATCTGTGCGCGAGTTCGTCCAGTTCATGCACGTCACTTAAGGAGAATTCGTCAGTGAAGCAGTTGGAGAAAATTGCCATTTACAGTCTGCTGACAACGGGCTTGATCTGTGCGACGGCCGCGGCGAGCGCACAGAGTACAGCCACCAGTCCGCAGTCGCCGTCAACCTCCGCAACCCAGGGCCAGAGTGCAACTGGAAGTCAGCAGCCTAGCTCGACGTCCCCTAGCAGCGGTGCCAGTAGCACGACTTCCGGGACGTCTGGCCAGAGCAGCAGCATGTCGTCTGAGTCGCAGTCGTCCTCGCCGGACCAGAGCACGAGTTCCCAGTCCGCTTCCAAGAACAAGAAGAAGAGCAAGTCGAAAGCGAACTCAGGCTCTCCGGATTCGACCAATCCTCCGCAGTCAAGCCAGCCTCCGTCCAACCCGCCGAAGAGCTAGCAAAGACAAGCGGAGTTTCGAATCCGCATCAGGTCGCGCGGGCAATGAGTTGTTCGCGCGATCGCTTTCGAGGTGCCAGATCTCATAGTTTCTCCGGCGCTCGCTCTTCGGGCTGCGGCTAGATCTAACGAGCACCGCTTCGGCGCGGCAACTAAAACAAGCGACAACCGCCCTGCGGCATGACTCATCGAAACAAGGCATGCCCCTGAATGCCGATGAAGTCTGGAAGCCCTTTCGCAAGTTGCGTAAATCGCTGCGCAAGCTGGGCAAACGTCCTACGCCGGACGAAGTCCACGAGCTTCGGACCCGAAGCAGACAAGTCGAGGCATCCCTGCACGCCTTGCTACTCGATAACACAGTCAAGGGCAAGAAAACGCTGAAAGCGGTCAATCCCATTCGAAAGAGTGCCGGGCCGGTTCGCGACATGGACGTTCTGAGCGAACTAGCATCCGGTCTGCAAACCGACCCGTGCCGGCTGACATTACTGGAATACCTACGCCAACAACGCATAAAGGGCGCAGTAAAGCTGCACAAGAACTCGCTCCAGAAGCAAAAAAATGCGCAGCGTTACCTAAAAAGATTTTCTACCACCCTCAAAGGCAAGAGCGATGGGGGCCGAAGCCGTGAGTGGCCCGCAGACGCTGCGGCCGTGGCTTTGCAGTTATCGGGACAATTGCAACGGTGGCCGCGACTCTCGGCACAGAACCTGCATGACTTTCGCAAGCTAGCGAAACAGTTGCGTTACGTTCTTAGATTTTCAGGTGAGCAAACCCAACTTGTAGATCGTCTCGGCGAGGTGAAAGACGCCGTCGGCCTCTGGCACGACTGGCTTGAGCTGGACCAAATTGCCCAGAGGCTGCTCCAGCATTCCGGAAGGTGCGCGGTCAAGGAAGAGATACGTTCTCACGCCCGTCGCAATTTCGACAGGGCACTTCACGCGGCAAATTTGCTGAGAAGCCAGTACCTTCCCGCAGGAACAAGCAGCCTCAAGGCCGCCGAAAAACCGCACGATCCGTGCTTGAAGCGGCCTCAAAGTTGGCGGCTTGAGAAAGCTCACACACTTACGGGCGCGCCTCCCCTCGTATCGCACGAAGACCCGTTATCTTGAATGACGGGCCCGGGTCCTCGCCGCCTTCTTGGCGGCTTTTCTCAGGCCTGCTTTTCCCTTGGTTCGGACAGCCTTCATCGCGGCCTCATGACGAGCTGTCGCTCCGCGCTTGGGGGCCGACTGGCGTGCCTGCCGACTGAGACTCTGCTGGGTTGCAGCCCGATGGCCTTCCCGCTTCAGCGCGGCGCGCCTTGCGCGAGACCGCCGCCCGGAAGATGGCTTCCGCCGCGCGATGACTCGCCCTTCTGTAGGTCCCGCTCGGCCTTCCTCCGAACTTGTGGCGAAGCCTTGCCTTGTTTTGGAGCTGGGAGCTTTACTCCGGCCCGGCGGGCCTCCGATAGTCCGATTGCGATGGCCTGGTTCGCCGAACGCGCACCGTGCTTTCCCTCACGGATGTTGTGCATCTCCTGCTGGACAAATTCACCTGCCTGGGTGCTTGGCGACTTTCCTTCCCGTGCATCCTCCTGGGCCCTTTCCATTGCCTCTTTTTCTGGTTCTGGCATCATTCCTCCTTCTCCCGGCATGGGAACAATTCGCAACCATCGGTCTGCCAATGTCACGCGGCGCGGTCTCTCAGGTCCGACTTCGTCATCGCCCGGGCACAGTGAGCGCAGCAAAAAATCTTCCCTTCAGCTTCAGAGCCATGAGCGATCACATTGCACCCGCAGTGGGCGCAAACCGGGGCAATGGCTTGAATAGCTCATTCAAAGCTGTCAAAGACGTATCGTTTGCCTCAGGCAATCAACTCAAAGCTCTTGTCGTATTCGTTCCCGCACACATCACAACGGGCCATGCAAGCTCCTCCCAGCGCCGAAACGTCCTCAATAGGTGAGATTTAGGGATTTCATTCCCGGTTGTCCGGTGCATGCGGTCGGCCACCGGTCTACTAGCAGCTAGATGATAGTTAGCGGCATCGAAGAGTTAGAGGTACTCATCCGCCAATCGACGGCGGCTCCCCAGATGACACGACGAAGTAAAAAGACCTCGTCAAGTAGCGCAATGGAGGAGAACAGTCCCAAATTAGCCGACCAAATGGCTGTACGGGCTCACTTCAGTCGACCACCTTCGTAGTGCTGCAACCGGTTGCCGCGCCTGCGATCTCTGGAAGACAGCAACCCAGACTGTGTTTGGTGAAGGCCCGTCGAAGGCGAGGATCATGATGATAAGCGAGCAACCGGGAGATCAGGAAGATCTCACCGGACAGCCTTTCGTCGGCCCGGCTGGAAAGGTGTTGGATCAAGCCCTTGAAGAGGCGGGCATTGATCGCGCCGATGTTTACCTCACCAACGTCGTGAAACATTTCAAATGGGCGGCATCGGAACGCGGCAAGCGACGCATTCACGAAAAGCCGCGCGGAGACGAAATCGAGGCCTGCCGGCGGTGGCTGGATTCCGAGCTGAGGATCATCCAGCCCCAAGTCCTTGTCTGTCTGGGAGCCACCGTGGCACAAGCTCTCTTCGGAAGACAATTTTCGGGTCAGCAGGCAACGGCGGCAATGGGTCGAATCACCCCTGGCTCCACACGCGACCGCTACCGTTCATCCCTCGTCCATCTTGCGTGCGCCGACGATGCTTCACGACACGAGCAGGTGAAAGAGTTCGTCGCTGACCTAAAGATGATTGCCAACTTGCTTCAGCAGCTTCCGCACCGCTGACCGGGAATCACTCACCGAGTTCGGCAAAGGTATGACCGGAATTCGCTATCGCGACATTCGGTAACAACAGGCAAATGATTGCGGGTTATGAAACACAAGCCGCTCAAGTCCTTTTTCCCGAGATGCACATTCACGGAACCAACATCCGCTTTCGCGGTGTCTGTAGTGGCATCGGAAAGGAGCGGCGAACATGTTCGAAGACAGCCTGTTCGATTCAGGCGCGAGGAAACCCTCGCGCAAAGCCTGGCCTAAACTTGCGTCGTTCACCATCGAAGTCTGTGCGATTGGCGTGCTGGTCTTGTTGCCGCTAATTTACACTCAAGCGCTTCCGAAGCAACTTTGGACGATGGTGGAGACGCCTTCGCCTCTTCCGGGACACGCGCCGGCGCGCGTTGTGGATAACCAACCACAGCGCCCCCAGGCGAGCTGGAACGAACTGGATTCTGTTTTGCGCGAGCCGAGGGAGATTCCGCGGGGCATTTCGAGCGAACGGGATGAGCCCCCGAATGAAGTGCCGCCAAGCATTGGTGATTTTGTGCCGGGAGGCGCGGGCGAGGGAGTCCGAAATTCTGTGATCACTGAGATCGCCTGTGCACTGCCTCCAACGGTGGTGCTGCAGGCAGTCATCGGCAAGGACGGCACAGTAGGCGACCTGCGCCTGGTTAGCGGTCATCCGATGCTCGCCGGGGCAGCGATCGAAGCCGTGAAGCAATGGCACTATCGGCCGTATCTGCTCAACAACGAACCGGTCGAGGTGGATACGCAGATCAATGTGAACTT
>Ga0182040_10001129_pt1 | contig 12368 bp, 10 predicted proteins | sample flu12Cox44000176_FD_125973 | JGI IMG/M metagenome (GOLD analysis project Ga0182040, IMG submission 125973) | Lab enrichment of tropical soil microbial communities from Luquillo Experimental Forest, Puerto Rico - flux8day.12C.oxic.44.000.176 | ecosystem: Environmental > Terrestrial > Soil >... | reverse complement strand
TGGAATCCCGCTCGACGCGTCGTTGGTTATTGAAACGAGGACTAACTACTCGGGTGGCGGGGCAGCGGTCCCACAGCTACTCAACCTCCGCGATCCCGCGACCGCCGCCCTTTGTTTCAACGACGTCGTCGCAATCGGCCTCATTCGTGCGCTCACTCAAGTTGGCGTTACGATCGGTCGCAAGTTCGCCGTGATCGGCTTCGACGACATCGAAGAAGCCAAACACATGCTTCCTGCGCTCACAAGCGTTGCGGTGAATGCTCGAAACCTGGGTTCGCGCGCCGCTCAGCTTCTCATGCGTCAGATCGCCAGCGGGAACTTCGAACCGGAAAGCATATTTTGCCCGACGAGCCTGATCATACGCTCGTCATGCGGAACTTCCGCGAGTCAGGAGGAGATGCCGTCATGACTGGACTTCGCTGGGGCCTGATCGGCGCGAGCACGATCGCGGCGGAACATATGATCGGGGCATTTCGCGCCAATGGCGGTGAAGCCGTCGCGGTCATGAGCGCCAACGCGGACCGCGCCGCAACTTACGCAAAGAGGCACGGGATCGCCCGGGCGACGACGAGCCTGACAGAACTGGTCGAGTCAAAGGACCTTGACGCTGTCTATATCTCGACGACCAACGAACTCCATCGCGACCAGCTTTTCGCCGCCGCGGCGGCAGGGAAGCACGTGCTGTGCGAAAAGCCGCTCGCGCTGACGCTTCCCGACGCGTGCGCGATGGTTGCGGAATGCCGCAAGCACCGCGTGGTGATGGGGACCAATCACCACCTCCGCAACGCGGCGACCCATCGCGCCATGCGGGAGGCGATCAAGCAAGGTCGGATCGGCAAGCCGCTGTTCGCGCGCGTCTTCCACTCCGTTTATCTGCCGACTCATCTGCAGGGCTGGCGGCTGGAACGGCCCGGCGCGGGTGGCGGAGTCATTCTGGACATCACGGTCCATGACGCCGACACACTGCGCTTCGTCCTCGATGACGAGCCCCGGTCCGTCGTCGCTATGGCCTCCCACGGCGGCATGGGCCGCGAAGGGCTCGAGGATGGCGCCATGGGCGTCATCCGCTTCTCAGGTGGCCTCCTTGCCCAGTTTCACGACGGCTTCACCACAAAGTTCGCGATCACCGGCTTCGAGGTGCATGGCGACGCGGGTTCGCTCATCGGCCGTGACTGCATGACCCAGGCGCCGAAAGGCGAGGTCATTCTGCGAACGGTGGCAGGCGAAGAGCAGCTTAAGCTCGACCACGAAAATCTCTACGCGCGCTCGATCCGTCTCTTCCAGGAAGCCACCGCCGGCCGCGGTGCGCCGTCGGCGACCGGCGAGGACGGCGTCAAATCTTTGAGCATCGCGATTGCCGCCCTCGCCGCGGTCCGCTCCCGCTCCGAAGCCCCCATCGACCTGACCGTTTGAGGACAGCAATGGCCAAGCCAAAGGTAATATCAGCCGCGGACGCCGCCCGCCTTATTCCCGACGGCGCGATCGTCACGGTCTCGTCTTCGTCTGCGCTCGGGTGCCCCGACGCGACGCTGGCGGCGATCGGCGCGCGCTTTGAGGCCGAGGGTCATCCGCGCAATATTACGACGCTCAATCCGATCGCCGCAGGCGACATGTGGGGCGTCAAGGGCCTCGACCATCTTGCAAAATTCGGCTGCCTCGCGCGGGTTCTTGCTGGCTCCTATCCGTCTGGTCCGTCCTCGGCCGAGCCGCCGGAGATCTGGAAGATGATCACCGGCGACGCGATTCCGGCCTACAACGTCCCCTCGGGCATTCTGTTCGACATCCATCGCGAGGCGGCGGCGAAGCGTCCGGGCGTGCTGACCAAGGTCGGCATGGACACGTTCGTCGATCCCATCCACGAGGGATGCGCGATGAACACGAGGGCGGCGGCTGATCCAATCGTCAAGCGCGTCACTTTCGCCGGCGAGGACTGGCTGTTTTTCCCAACCATAACACCCCAGATTGCCATCATCCGCGCCACGACGGCCGACGAACGCGGAAATCTCTCCTACGAGCATGAAGGCGGCATTCTCGGCCCGCTCGACCAGGCGCTCGCCGTTCGAAACAACGGCGGCGTCGTCATCGCGCAGGTCAAGAGACTTGCGGCCGCAGGTACCTTACGTCCCCACGACGTTGTCGTACCCGGCGTGCTCGTCGACTTTATCGTCGTGGCCCCAGATCAGCTTCAGACGACGTACACGTCTTACGAGCCGGCAATTTCGGGCGAGATCTTCCGGCCCCTGTCGTGGTTCAAAACGCCGAAATTCGATAGCGCCAAAGTGATCGCCCGACGCGTCGCGCAGGAGTTGCGCGACGGCGACGCCGTCAACATCGGCTTCGGCATCTCCGCCAACGTGCCGCGCATTCTAATTGAAGAAGGGCGGCACGGCGCCGTCACCTGGGTCATCGAGCAGGGCGCGATCGGCGGCGTGCCGCTGCTCGACTTCCAGTTTGGCTGCGCCTCGAATGCCGAGGCCATCGTTCAGTCGCCGCATCAGTTCACCTATTTCCAAGGCGCGGGCTTCGACATGTCACTGCTTTCGTTCCTGCAGATCGATCGCGGGGGATCGGTCAACGTGTCGAAGCTCGGCGTGCGTCCGCACGTCACCGCGGGCGCGGGCGGCTTCGTCGACATCACGGCGCGGGCCAAGAAGATCGTCTTCTCTGGCTATTTCACCGCGGGCGCGAAACTCGAAATTCACGACGGCGCGGTCAAGATCGCCAAGGAAGGCAAGGTCAAGAAGCTTGTCGAGGCGGTTGAGCAGATCTCCTTCTCCGGACCGAGAGCCGTCGCGCAGGGACAGGATATCGTCTACGTCACCGAACGCTGCGTGCTTCGGCTCGCGCCCGAAGGCGTTACGGTTACGGAAATCGCGCCGGGCGTCGATACCGAACACGATGTCCTTGCCCAGGCCGAGTTCCCGCTGAGGGTCGCCAAGGACCTGCGCAAGATGGACCCGGCGCTCTTCCATGCCGCGCCGATCGACCTCAAGCTTCGTCCTGCCGAGGAGATGGCCCCGTGAGCCCGTTCGTTCACCTCGCGTTCGAGGGGCCGCTCGCGCGGTTGACCTTGAAGCGCGCCGACAAGCTGAACGCATTGGATCGCGCGATGATCGACGGGCTCGCCGAGGCGGCGCGCGCTATCGACGCCTCGGCGGAGACGAGAGTTGCGATCCTCTCGGGCGAGGGCAAGGCGTTTTGCGCTGGGGGTGACATTGCCGCCTGGGGCGGCCTGCCGCCGCTCGAAATGTGGCGCGACTGGACCCGGGCAGGACACCGCGCGTTCGAGGCGCTCGCCCGATTGCGTGTGCCGCTCATTGCCGCTCTGACCGGACATGCTTTCGGCGGCGGCCTAGAACTGGCTGCGGTCGCCGATGCCCGCGTCGCTGAAAGTGGGATCAAGCTCGGCTTGCCGGAGTCGGGCCTTGCGATGGCGCCCGGATGGTCCGGCACGCAAAGACTTGTGCGTCGGTTCGGCGCCTCGGTCGTTCGCCGAATGGCGCTGGCCGGTGCGATTTTCTCGGCGGAAGAGGGCCTCGCGCTCGGCCTCGTCGACGAGGTGGCCGCGAGGGGTGAGGGCGTTGTGCGCGCGGAGACGCTTGCCGCCGACATCGCCAAGCGTGGCCCGCTCGCAGTTCAGGTGGTCAAGGCGATGATCAACGCCGCGGAGGGCGAGGACCGCGACGCGCCGATCGAAGGCCTTGCCGGCGCACTGACCGCATTCACCGAAGACCTCGCCGAGGGTCTCGCCGCATTCCGAGCCAAGCGCGCGCCGACATTCTCCGCCCGCTAAGGAGACCGCCGAAGATGGCCGTCCAAACCGCGATTACCCTCGACACGAAGAAGCTGAACGACGCGCTTGCCCGTTTTCCCCGCGATCGCGCCATGCAGATCGGCGGCCGCGAGGCGCACGCCAGCGGCGAGATGATCGAGCGCCGAAGCCCGGCTCACGGCGTCGTCGTCACTCGAGTCCCGCGGGGCCGCGCCGAAGACGCGCGCGCCGCCATCGCCGCCGCGCGCGCCGCCTTCGACGAGGGTCCTTGGCCGAACGCGACGGCCTCGAATCGCGCGCGTGTTCTCTTAAATGTCGCCGACCTCATTGATCGTGACCGCGAACTCGCGACATCGACACCGCCGTTGGAGTCGGGCGCGGCGTCCGGGCCGGCACCATATGGGTCAACACGTTCATGGACGGCACACCGGAGCTGCCATTCGGCGGCTACCGTCAGTCCGGCATCGGCCGCGAGCTCGGGCGCAACGCGGTCAAAGATTACACCGAGGAAAAGACACTTCATGTCCATACCGGCCCGCGAACGGCTTGGTGGTCCCGCGTGGAGCCTGATGGACGAAAAGAATCGGGAGCCGATTAACGGCTCCTGGATCCGGGGCCGGCCGTTCCGGCGGGAGCAACGCACAGGAAGGGTAAGAGCATGATTTTGAAAGCGATGTTGATGTTGGGCGCGACGGCCGTCGGAGCGCTGAGCTTCGCCGGCGGCGCCCAGGCGGCCGACAGCAAGGAAGTGCAGATGCTGCATTGGTGGACGTCGGGCGGTGAAGCGGCGGCGCTGAATGTGGTCAAGCAGGCGCTCGCAAAGCAGGGTTATGGTTGGAAAGACGTTCCGGTCGCCGGCGGCGGCGGCGGGGCGGCCATGACCACGCTCAAGGCGATGGTCGCAGCGGGCAATCCGCCGACAGCCTCCCAGATTCTTGGCTATTATGCGCTCGACTATGCCGATGCGGGCAAGCTTGCCGACATCACGCCTCTGGCGAAGAAGAGCGACTGGGCGAAGGTCATTCCGACAGCCTTGCAGAAGTTCACGACGGTCGATGGCAAGTGGGGTGCCGTTCCCATCAACATCCATTCGGTGAACTGGATCTGGATCAACAAGGCCGTCATGGAGAAGATCGGCGGCACCGAGCCGAAAAATTTCGCTGAATTCGTGGCATTGCTCGACAAGGCGAAGAAGGCCGGCGTCGTTCCGCTCGCGCTCGGCGGCCAGCCATGGCAGGAAGCAACGATGTTCGACTCGATCGTCGCATCGACCGGCGGGGTCGACTTCTACAAGAAGGCCTTCATCGATCTCGACGAGAGCGCGCTGAAGTCGGACACGATGAAGAAGTCGTTCGACAACCTCGCCAAGGTCCGCGACTATGTCGATCCGAACTACACCGGGCGCGACTGGAACCTCGCCACCGCTATGGTCATCAAAGGCGACGCGCTCGTGCAGGTCATGGGCGACTGGGCCAAGGGCGAATTCGCGGCGGCCCACAAGGAGGCCGGCAAGGACTTCCTGTGCTATCGCTTCCCGGGTACCGACGGTTCTGTGCTCTACAACACAGACATGTTCGCCTTCTTCCAGGTTTCCGGCGATCGGCAGGCCGCGCAGACAGCGCTGGCCGAGACAACGATGAGTCCGGAGGTGCAGATCGGGTTCAACATCATCAAGGGGTCCGCGCCGGCGCGCATGGACATCTCAGACGCGTCCTTCGACACCTGCGGCAAGAAGGCGATCGCCGACATCAAGGCGGCGAATGCGAAGGGAACGTTCTTGGGGTCGTTGGCGCAGAATTATGCCCAACCCCCGGCAGTCGCCACGGCCTATTATGACGTCGTGACGAAGTTCGTCCATGGACAGATCAAGTCTTCGGATGAGGCTGTGACGCAACTCGTCGCTGCAATCAATTCTGCGAAGTGATCACGCTTGCCTTCCCCCGCCTGAAGCGGGGGAAGGCCGTTTGGACGCGTTTTAAAAAAGAATGCTCGCGGGAGGAAATGACAATGGCAACGGCCATCGACCCTATCGTCACCTATGCTGTCCAAAGTCCGCGCCGAGACATGAAAGACCGGCTGCGCGACTGGATACCGAGGTTGGTTCTCGCCCCGTCGTTCGCTTTGATCCTCGTATTTGTCTACGGGTTCAACCTGTGGACATTGCTGATTTCCTTCACGAATTCGAAGGCCTTCACCAACTTTAGCTTCATCGGTTGGGCGAACTACGCAAGACTCTGGACTTGGACGTTCCAGACCGATCCGCCGTCGAACTGGTATACGGCCCTCGTCAACATGGTCCTGTTTGGCGGACTCTATGTCATCTTCTGTCTCGTCCTGGGACTGGCCCTCGCGATCCTGCTCGATCAGAAGATCCGGGGCGAAGGCATCCTGCGGCCGCTCTACCTGTATCCGCTGGCGCTCTCATTCATCGTCACCGGCACGGCCTGGAAGCTCTTCCTTGATCCGGGCATCGGGCTCGAAAGGGCAGTCCATGACCTCGGCTGGACGAGCTTCCACTTCGATTGGGTCGTCAACCCGCGCATGATGATCTATTGCGTGGCGATCGCTGGCATCTGGCAGACCTCGGGCTTTGTCATGGCGATGTTCCTTGCGGCGCTGCGTGGCATCGACAGCGAAATCCTGAAGGCCGCGCAGATCGACGGCGCCTCGGCCTACGCCACGTATCGACGCATCATCATTCCGATCATGCGGCCGGTCTTCATGTCCGCCCTGATCATCCTCACCCACATGGCGATCAAGTCGTACGATCTCGTGCTCTCCGTCACCGGCAAGAACCCGGGCGGAGCGGCCGAACTGCCGTCGACATTCATGTACTCCTACACCTTCACCCGCAATCAGATGGGGGTCGGCTCGGCGAGCGCGGTCGTCATGCTCATGACCATCGCCGCAATCATGATCCCGTATCTCTACTCCGAGTTGAGGGAGAAGCCCTGATGACCGTCGCCGCCGATGCCCTGATGGCCGCGCCGGCGCGCAAGCCCACGCGCCACTCGATGACCACCCGAGTCGTCATTTACGGACTCCTGATCGTCTTCGCGATCGTCTACCTCATGCCGCTCGTCGTCATGGTGATGACGTCGCTGAAGCCGCTCCAGGAGATCACGGGCGGAAACATGTTCTATCTCCCGCACGATCTGTCCTTCGAGCCGTGGAAGAAGGCTTGGGGAACGGCCTGCGTCGGTCTGACCTGTGCGGGGATCAAAGGCTATGTCTGGAACTCGGTTAGGATGGTCGTCCCGGCGGTTCTCATCTCGAGCCTGCTCGGCGCGTTGAACGGCTATGTGCTAACCAAATGGCGCTTCCCGGGCCACAAGCTCGTGTTCGGCATGATGTTGTTCGCCTGCTTCATCCCGTTCCAGTCGGTGCTCATCCCGATGGCGACGATCCTCGGCAAGCTCGGGGGGATCGGTCAGACGCTCATTGACGCGACCGGCTACTCGTTCGGATTCGGCGACCCGACCGTGAATCTCGTTCTGGTGCACGTCGTCTACGGCCTCGGATTCACGACGCTCTTCTTCCGCAACTACTACGAGACGTTTCCGACCGAGCTGGTCAAGGCAGCGCAGATCGACGGCGCGAGCTTCTTCCAAATCTTCCGGCGCATCCTGCTGCCGAACTCCGCGCCGATCTTCATCGTGACCGTGATCTATCAGTTCACAAACATCTGGAACGACTTCCTGTTCGGCTCGACGTTCGCCGCCGGCGACTCGAGCCCGATGACGGTCGCGCTCTACAATATCGTCAACACCTCGACTGGCGTCATCGAATACAACGTCAATATGGCTGCCGCGATCATCGCCGCCGCTCCCACCCTAGTCGTCTACATCCTCGCCGGACGTTACTTCGTGCGCGGCCTCATGGCCGGTGCCGTGAAAGGATAGGGCCATGGCTACGCTTGAAATCAGTGCGCTCCGCAAGCGCTTCGCCACCCTCGAAGTCCTCAAGGGCATTGACATCTCGCTCGAAGAAGGCGGCTTCCTGGTCCTGATCGGCCCGTCCGGCTGTGGTAAGTCCACGCTCCTCAATACCATCGCCGGACTGGAATCGATTAGCTCAGGAGAGATCCGGATTGGCGGCCAGGTCGTGAACGACCTGCATCCGTCGAAGCGAGACATCGCGATGGTGTTCCAGTCCTACGCGCTTTACCCGAACATGTCGGTCGCAGAGAATATTGCCTTCGGCATGGAGATGCGCGGGGTGCCGAAAGCTGAGCGCGAGAAGGCCGTCGCGGGCGTCGCCAGGACGCTGCAGATCGAACACCTCCTCAGCAGGAGGCCGAGCCAACTGTCGGGCGGCCAGCGACAGCGTGTGGCGATGGGCCGGGCGCTTGTTCGTCAACCGCGCGTGTTCCTGTTCGACGAGCCGCTTTCTAACCTCGACGCCAAGCTGCGTGTCGATATGCGCGTCGAAATCAAGCGGCTTCATCAACAGACTGGAACAACGATCGTCTATGTCACGCACGACCAAATCGAGGCGATGACGCTCGCTACAAAGATCGCTGTCTTGAAGGACGGTGAGCTTCAGCAGGTCGGCTCGCCCTACGAGATCTACAATTCGCCCTCCAACCTGTTCGTGGCAGACTTCATGGGGTCGCCCGCGATGAACCTGCTTGAAGGCAAGGTCACGGGCGCGAACGGCGCGAGCAGGATCGTCATTGATCGCCGCGACCACCCACCGATCGTTCTGCCTGTTCCGACCAGCGCAGACGCTGCGAAGCTCGCCGATGGCGCGAAGGTCATTTTCGGCATCCGGCCCGAGGCGGTGAACGACACCGAGAGCATGGACCGCAACGCGAAGTCGGTGTCGACATTCGAGGCCAAGGTCGAGCTTGTCGAGCCGGCAGGGTCGGACACCTATGTCATCACAAACGCCGCCGGCAAGGTGCTGACCGCGCGCATGCGCGCCGACACCCAGGTCCGAGTGGGAGAGACCCACAGCTTTGCCTTCAACCTGGACAGGGCAGTGCTGTTCGACCCGGAGACGTCGCGCCGAATCTGAAGAAGGAAGCGGAAATCGGTCGGTTGCCTCATCGTGACCAAAGGCCTCGGTGTGGGCGCGACACGAGCCGGCGAATGAGGACGGGATGTCGAACCAGGAAACTGTCGATATTGTCATCATCGGATCGGGAGTGGGCGGCGCCACGACCGCAGCGGCTCTTGCGCCGACGGGCGCCAGGATCCTTGTTCTTGAGCGCGGAGCGAGGCTCAGGGACAGCGAGGCTGCGCGCGACGCGCGTGCGATCTTCCAGCGCGGTCATTTCAGACCCAATGAGACATGGCTCGACGGCGAAGGGCAGCCCTTTAATCCCGGCAATTACTATTACGTCGGCGGCAATTCGAAGCTCTACGGCGCCGTGCTGATCCGCTATCGGGCAGAGGATTTCGCGCCGATCAGCTATCGCGAGGGAACGACGCCCGGCTGGCCGTTCGGCTATGACGAGCTCGAGCCCTGGTACACGCGCGCCGAGAAGCTCTACAGGGTGCGCGGAGCACTGGGTACCGATCGCACAGAACCTCGCCACTCCGAACCCTATCCCTTCCCTCCAGTTCCAGACGAGCCCGCGATCGCAAAGGTTCGCGATCGGATGAAGCGCGCCGGACTTCATCCGTTTCCCCTGCCGCTCGGCGTGGACATTGAGAAGTGGCTCAACCGGGCAAAGACCCCTTGGGATGCGTTCCCGGATACGGGGACGGGCAAGATGGACGCCGAATGCTGCGGGATCAACGAGGCGTTGCGTCACGCGAATGTCGAGTTGCGTGAGAACGCAAAGGTCGAACGCCTCATGCTCGATGCGGACGGCAAACGCGTCGCCAAAGTGGAGACCGTGATCAGCGGAGAGCAAACAACGATCGGCGCGAGGCTCGTCATCCTGTCTGCGGGCGCCGTCAATTCGGCAGCGCTTCTGCTGGCGTCGAGCGACAAGGGCATTGCCAACCGCTCCGGTGCGGTCGGCCGGCACTTCATGAACCACAATTGCTCTGCCGTGCTGGCGATCGACCCGCTGACAATCAACGACTCAGTCTACCAGAAAACCATCGGCATCAACGATTTCTATCTCGATGACGGCAAGGGCGGCCCGCCGCTGGGTAACGTCCAACTGCTTGGCCGCGTGACGGGCCCAATCCTGAAGTCGAACGTGCGAAGAGCGCCCGAATGGGCACTGAACGTGATGAGCAGACGCGCGGTCGACTGGTACGCGATGAGCGAGGACCTTCCGAACCTGGAGAGCCGCGTGACGGTCGATGGCGGGCAGATACGGCTCGACTGGAAGCGCAGCAACTGGGCCGCGCACCAGGGCTTGGTCAAGGCCTTCAAGGAGCGTTTACGCGCCGCGGGCTACCCAATCGTCCTCTCGCAACCATTCGACCGCCGCACGCCGTCTCACCAATGCGGGACGGTTCGGATTGGTGCGGACCCTGCGACGTCGCCGCTCGATCCGTATTGCCGCGCATGGGAACACCCCAATCTGTTTGTGGTCGACGCGTCCTTTCTGCCCACATCCGGCGGCGTCAATCCCGCGCTCACCATTGCCGCTCAGGCGCTGCGGGTCGCAGACCACATCGCCAGGACAGAGCTTCGAACATTAGGAATTTGAACGATGGCCTACGACTACATCATTGTCGGCGGAGGATCGGCGGGATGCGTTCTCGCCAATCGCCTCAGCGCCGATCCGTCCGTGAAAGTATTGCTCCTGGAGGCCGGCGGCTCCGACTGGAATCCGTTGTTCCGGATGCCGGCCGGCTTCGCCAAGATGACCAAGGGTGTCGCGAGCTGGGGATGGAGCACCGTCCCACAGAAACATCTGAACGGCCGCGTGATCTGGTACACGCAGGCCAAGGTCATCGGCGGCGGATCGTCGATCAACGCCCAGCTCTACACCCGCGGCAACGCCCAGGACTATGACGCCTGGGTCACCGACGCGGGCGCCAAGGGCTGGAGCTACCGCGAGGTCTTGCCCTATTTCATTCGAAGCGAGGACAACGAGCGTCTCGTCAACGCCTATCATGGCTACGGCGGACCGCTCGGCGTCTCCTATCCCATCAACCCCTTACCCATCAGCCACGCCTTCATTCGCGCCGCCCAGGAGCTGGGCATTCCGTTCAACGCCGATTTCAACGGCGCCGTGCAGGACGGCATGGGGCACTATCAACTATCCACCCGTAACGCCGAGCGGTCGTCAGCTTCCAGCGCCTTCCTAAAGCCAGTCCGATCTCGCGCCAATCTTACGGTTCGTCTGAACACACAGACCTTGAAGATCGATATCGAGAAAGGTCGCGTGACGGGCGTTACGGTCGCGACCGGCCGTGGCATCGAGACGTTGCGCGCCGACCGCGAGGTGATCCTCAGCAGTGGCGCGATCGGCTCGCCTCGCCTCCTTCAGCTTTCAGGCGTTGGTCCCGCCGACGCGCTGAAAGCGGCGGGAGTGCCTGTCGTCCACGATCTCCCGGGCGTGGGAAGCAACCTGCAGGACCATCTCGATCTTTACGTCATATGCGAATGCACGGGCGACCACACTTTCGACCGCGTCGCCCAGTTGCATCGGACGGTCTGGGCCGGCGTGCAGTACCTTCTGTTCAAGACCGGACCGGTCACTTCGACGCTATTCGAGACGGGCGGCTTCTGGTACGCCGACAAGCAGGCGCGCTCCCCCGAAATCCAGTTCCACCTCGGTCTTGGCTCCGGCATCGAGGCCGGCGTCGCCGCAATGAAGAATCCGGGCGTCACGCTCAATTCCGCCTTCCTGCGTCCGCGCTCGCGCGGCACCGTGCGGCTTGCCAGCGGCGACCCGAAGGCCGCGCCGCTGCTCGATCCCAACTATTGGGCCGATCCTCACGACCGCAAATGCGCGATCGAAGGGCTGAGGCTCGCCCGCTATATCATGCGTCAGCCCGCGCTGAAACCATTCGTGCTCGCCGAGCATTTGCCGGGTGATGATCTCAACACCAACGAAGAACTAGCGCAATACGCTTACCGGTCCGCCAAGACCGATCACCATCCGGTCGGAACTTGCGCAATGGGAAACGGTCCGGGAGCGGTCGTGACGCCGGATCTTAAGCTTCGCGGGATCGAGGGCCTACGTGTAGCGGACGCCTCCGTGATGCCGTTCGTCCCCTCCTGCAACACCAACGCCCCGACGATCATGGTCGCCGAAAAGGCCTCCGACATCATTCTTGGAAAGCCGCCGCTGCCGCCGGCGGAGATCTAGGACGGAATTGTGCTGGCGCTCAGTCTCAACAGCGGCTCGTTGTTCGACGGCATCAACCCGGCTCTCGTCGACATCGGATTGGGAGAGGACGGCACCCGGCGTTATCCCAAGTTGTGTGCCGCAGGCAAGCTCCCCGGGAATTAAATGTTCCGACCACTCCGATAATAGCCGGTGCAACGAAGGACTATGATCGTGCGACGGATGCCCATTCTCGGCCGGATAAACCCTGGGGTGCGATCGGCAAGTCATTGATTGTCCTCAACCCGTAGCTGACTCTTAATCAGCGGGTGCCAGGTTCGCGCCCTGGTGCGCCCACCAAATCAACCAGCAAAATCGATAAATTGAAACCAGGGACGGCGAGCGACGCGG
>Ga0182040_10001106_pt1 | contig 12464 bp, 9 predicted proteins | sample flu12Cox44000176_FD_125973 | JGI IMG/M metagenome (GOLD analysis project Ga0182040, IMG submission 125973) | Lab enrichment of tropical soil microbial communities from Luquillo Experimental Forest, Puerto Rico - flux8day.12C.oxic.44.000.176 | ecosystem: Environmental > Terrestrial > Soil >... | reverse complement strand
GTCCGGCTTTGGCGCGCCAGTTCTGACCGCAAGACCGACTGACGAGTGCGCTATGTCGTCAGCGGTGCCGGGCGCGACGGCGCCTCGAGCGATCAATTCGTCAAGATCTGGCCGGGGCATAATGACGGGGCATAATGACAAGGTCAAAAATCGCGCCGGTTTCGACCGCTTGCTTCAACGCCGAAGTCAGCCGGGTTTCGACATCGACAATCGCGTCATGCGCGCGCTCGAAGAGGGGCACTAGATCAACGATCAGCAGTCGCATGCCGCCACCGCTGAAGATTTTAGGTGGCTTCCTGCGCGGCTATCATGCCCTTCAGTCGCACCGCCCAACGTATCGGATGCCGGCACGAGGCCGGACATGACACAAACTAAAGGGGCGCCCAAGGGCGGCCCCTCGCCGTAGCTTGAACCTGTTACTCCGCCGCGGGCAGCGCTGCCGGCTCGGCCGCTGCCTCGGCCTTTACGGCAGCTTCCTTCTCGCGTTCGGCGAGAATGAGCTGATCGCGCTTAATCGCGACTTCGCGGATTCTGTTCATCATCGCGCCGGTTCCCGCGGGGATCAGCCGACCGACGATGACGTTCTCCTTCAGCCCATCGAGCGTATCGGCTTTGCCGTTGACCGCAGCCTCGGTGAGCACGCGCGTCGTCTCCTGGAACGATGCCGCCGAGATGAACGATCGGGTCTGTAGCGAGGCTTTGGTGATGCCGAGCAACACCGGATGGGCCGTGGCCGGCTTCTTGCCCTCCGCGACTACCCGTGCATTGACCTCGTCGAACTCGATCTTGTCCACCTGCTCGCCCTGGATCAGGTCGGTTTCGCCGGATTCGTCGATCTCGACCTTCTGCAGCATCTGGCGGACATCACTTCAATGTGCTTGTCATTGATGCTCACGCCTTGGAGCCGGTAGACGTCCTGGATCTCGTTGACGAGGTAGCCGGCAAGCTCCTCGACGCCTTTGATCGCCAGAATATCGTGCGGCGCCGGATTACCCTCGACGATGAAGTCGCCCTTCTCGATCACATCGCCTTCCTGCAAGTGGATGTGCTTGCCTTTGGGAACGAGATATTCCCTGGGCTGCTCATCCTTGTCGGCCGGTTCGATGCTGATGCGACGTTTGTTTTTGTAGTCGCGGCCGAAGCGCACGGTGCCGGAGATTTCCGCAATCACCGCGGATTCCTTCGGCCGGCGCGCTTCGAACAGCTCCGCCACCCGCGGCAGACCGCCGGTGATATCGCGCGTCTTGGCGCTTTCGGTCGGAATACGCGCGATGACGTCCGCTGCCTTCACATGCGCACCTGGATCAACCGAAATGATCGCGTCTACCGCCAGCATGTAGCGGGCTTCGCCGCCACGGCTCAGCTTGAGGATCTTCCCGTCCTTGCCCTTGATTACGAGGGCGGGGCGCAGATCCTGTTGGCCGCGCGCCGAGCCCGAGCGCCAATCGATGACGACGCGCTTGGCAATGCCGGTGGACTCATCGAGCGTCTCGGTCATGGACTGACCTTCGACCAGATCCTCGAAGCCGACCGTTCCCTCAACTTCGGTGAGGATCGGACGGGTATAAGGATCCCACTCGGCAATGCGCTGACCGCGCTTGATGTGATCGCCATCGTCGACCTTAAGCCGGGCGCCATACGGAATGCGGTGCACCGCGCGTTCGGTCCCATCCGGATCGAGCACTGCCACGATCAGGTTGCGGTTCATCGCGATCAGATCGCCGTCCGAATTGCGGGCGACGTTCATGTTCTTGATTCTGACCGTTCCTTCAAAGTTGGATTCGACGAAGGACTGCTCCGAAATCTGCGCTGCGCCGCCGATATGGAAGGTGCGCATGGTGAGCTGGGTGCCCGGTTCGCCGATCGATTGTGCGGCTATCACACCGACCGCCTCGCCCATATTCACCGGCGTGCCACGGGCGAGATCGCGCCCATAGCATTTGCCGCAGACCCCATTTACCGTGTCGCAGGTCAACACCGAACGAATGCGCACTTCCTGCACACCCGCGCCCTTGAGCCGCTCCACCTCCGGCTCCTCCAGCAGCGTTCCCTTGGCAACGAGAACTTCGTTGCTTGACGGATCGCGGACGTCTTCAGCCGTGGTGCGGCCGAGGATGCGACTTTCCAGGGAGGCCACGACTTGGCCGGCATCGATAATGGCGCGCACCTTGATGCCGCGGGACGTGCCGCAGTCCTCATCGGTGATGATGCAGTCCTGCGCCACGTCGACGAGACGGCGGGTCAGGTAACCCGAATTTGCGGTCTTGAGCGCCGTGTCGGCGAGACCCTTACGCGCACCGTGCGTCGAGTTGAAGTACTCGAGCACCGAGAGCCCCTCCTTGAAGTTGGAGATGATCGGGCTCTCGATGATTTCGCCGGACGGCTTCGCCATCAAGCCGCGCATGCCGGCAAGCTGCCGCATCTGCGCCGGCGAGCCGCGCGCGCCGGAATGCGCCATCATGAAAATCGAATTGACCTGCGCTTCGGCGCCGTGCTCCGTCGCGGGTTTGGCGGCGGAAATTTCCTTCATCATCGCTTCGGCGATCTCTTCAGTGCACTTCGACCAGGCGTCAACGACCTTGTTGTACTTTTCGCCCTGCGTGATCAGGCCGTCATTGTATTGCTGCTCGAATTCTTTAACCGCCTCGCGCGTCTTCTCGACGATCGTGCGCTTGGAGCCGGGCACCACCATATCGTCTTTGCCGAAGGAGATGCCGGCCTTGAACGCGTGATGGAAGCCAAGCGCCATCACGCGATCGCAGAAGATCACCGTCTCCTTCTGCCCGCAGTGGCGGTAGACGGTATCGATCATGCTGGAGATCTCGCGCTTGGTCATAAGCTTATTGACCAGATCGAAGCTCACCTTGGCATGCTTCGGCAAAACCTCGCCGAGCAGCGCACGCCCCGGCGTAGTCTCGTAGGTTTTGCGCACGGGCTCGCCGTCCTCGCCGAGGCCTTCCCAGGTGTATTTGATCTTGCTGTGCAGCCCGACGGTCTTTTCATGCAGCGCGTGCTCAACCTCGCTGATGTTGCGATAGTAGCCCTGCACGACGTTCTGCTTCTTCGGATCGCGCTTGATCTGCTCCGGCGTGTAGAGCTCGATCTTGAACTGGCCCGGGCCATTCTCGATCATGATCGAGAGGTAGTAGAGGCCAAGCACGATGTCCTGCGACGGCACGATGATCGGCGATCCGTTCGCCGGATGCAGGATGTTGTTGGTCGACATCATCAAGACGCGCGCTTCGAGTTGCGCTTCCAGCGAAAGCGGCACGTGAACCGCCATCTGGTCGCCATCGAAGTCGGCATTAAACGCCGCGCAAACGAGCGGGTGGAGCTGGATCGCTTTGCCTTCGATCAGAACCGGCTCAAAGGCCTGAATGCCAAGGCGATGCAGCGTCGGCGCCCGATTGAGCAGTACCGGATGCTCGCGAATGACTTCGTCGAGAATATCCCACACCTCGGGCTTCTCTTTCTCGACAAGCTTCTTCGCCTGCTTGACCGTGGTCGACAGGCCCTTCGCATCGAGCCGCGAATAGATGAACGGCTTGAACAATTCGAGCGCCATCTTCTTTGGCAGCCCGCACTGATGCAGCTTGAGCTCCGGACCCACGACAATCACCGAACGACCGGAATAATCAACGCGCTTGCCGAGCAGGTTCTGCCGGAAGCGGCCCTGCTTGCCCTTGAGCATGTCGGCGAGCGACTTGAGCGGCCGCTTGTTGGCGCCGGTAATGACGCGACCGCGCCGGCCGTTGTCGAACAATGCGTCCACCGCCTCCTGGAGCATCCGCTTCTCGTTGCGAATGATGATGTCGGGGGCGCGCAATTCGATCAGCCGCTTGAGACGGTTGTTGCGGTTGATCACGCGGCGATAAAGGTCGTTAAGGTCCGACGTGGCGAAGCGGCCGCCGTCGAGCGGCACCAGCGGCCGCAAGTCGGGCGGAATCACCGGCACGTGCGTGAGCACCATCCATTCCGGCTTGTTGTGGGATTGGATAAATGCTTCGATCAGCTTGAGCCGCTTGGCGAGCTTCTTCGGCTTGAGCTCAGAGGTCGACTCGGCGATCTCCTTGCGCAGATCTGCCGCCATCCTCTCCAGATCGAGCGCTTTGAGCATTTCGCGGATCGCTTCCGCGCCGATCATCGCCGTGAAGCTGTCGGCGCCATATTGATCCTGCGCCTTGACATAGTCCTCCTCTGAGAGGAGCTGACGATCCTTGAGCGGGGTCAAACCCGGCTCCAGCACGACATAATTCTCGAAGTAGAGTATGCGCTCAAGATCCTTGAGCGTCATGTCGAGCAGAAGCCCGATCCGGCTCGGCAACGACTTGAGGAACCAGATATGCGCAACTGGCGCAGCGAGCTCGATATGGCCCATCCGCTCGCGCCGCACCCGCGACAGCGTCACCTCAACCGAGCACTTTTCGCAGATGATGCCTTTATACTTCATCCGCTTGTACTTGCCGCACAAGCACTCGTAGTCCTTGATTGGCCCAAAAATGCGCGCGCAAAACAAACCGTCGCGCTCGGGCTTGAAGGTCCGGTAATTGATGGTCTCCGGCTTTTTGATCTCACCGTAGGACCAGGACAGAATCTTCTCCGGGCTAGCAATCGCAATCCGGATCTGGTCGAAGACCTGCGCCGGCACTTGCGGGCTGAAAAGATTCATGATTTCTTGGTTCATCATTCGCTCCGTTTCGGACGACAGATGACGGACGTCAGATCGAGTGTGCGCCGTTATTCGACATCGTCCATTCTCCGTCGTCTTCCTCTATTGTCTCTTACTCCGCCGCCTCGGCGACTTCACCGCCGCCACCACGCTGCTGCTTGGAATTATGCAGCTCGACGTTGAGTCCGAGCGAGCGCATCTCTTTCACCAGCACGTTGAACGATTCCGGAATGCCGGATTCGAAGGCGTCATCGCCGCGCACGATCGACTCGTAAACCTTGGTGCGCCCAGCGACGTCGTCCGACTTCACAGTCAGCATTTCCTGAAGCGTGTAGGCAGCGCCATAGGCTTCAAGTGCCCACACCTCCATTTCGCCGAAGCGCTGTCCGCCGAATTGCGCCTTGCCGCCGAGCGGCTGCTGGGTGACCAGACTGTACGGGCCGATCGAGCGGGCGTGGATCTTGTCATCCACGAGATGGTGCAGCTTCATCATGTAGATGAAACCGACCGTCACTCTACGATCGAAGGAATCGCCGGTACGGCCGTCAAACAATGTCACCTGACCCGAATGATCGAGGCCGGCGAGATCGAGCATATGCTCGATATCTGCTTCCTTGGCGCCGTCGAACACCGGAGTGGCGATCGGCACGCCATGGCGAAGATTGGTGCCGAGCTCGATGAGGCCCTTCTCGTCAAGCGACTTGATGGTCTCGTCCTCACCGTAAACTCTCTTCAGCAGCTCTTTGAGCGGCTTGGAGTCCTTCTTGCCATTGTGCAGGTCGACGGCGTAGCCGATCTTCAGGCCCAAACCGGCGCATGCCCAGCCAAGATGGGTCTCGAGAATCTGGCCGACATTCATGCGGCTCGGCACGCCGAGCGGATTGAGCACGATATCGACCGGAGTGCCGTTTGCAAGGAACGGCATGTCCTCAAGTGGCACGATTTTCGACACCACGCCCTTGTTGCCGTGGCGGCCTGCCATCTTGTCGCCGGGCTGGATTTTCCGCTTCACGGCGACGAAGACCTTGACCATCTTCATCACGCCGGGCGGCAATTCGTCGCCGCGCTGCAACTTCTCGACCTTGTCGAGGAAGCGCTGCTCTAGCCGTTTCTTCGACTCGTCGTATTGCTTGCGGATGGCTTCGATCTCCGCCATCACCTTGTCGTTCGGCGAAGCAAAGCTCCACCATTGCGAGCGCGGATATTCTTCTAGTACCGCGCGGGTGATCTTGGTGTCTTTCTTGAAGCCCTTCGGCCCGGCAATGCCCTGCCGCCCTTCAAGCAGTTCGGCGAGGCGGCCGTAGACGTTGCGATCGAGAATCGCCTGCTCGTCATCGCGGTCCTTCGCCAGCCGTTCGATCTCTTCGCGTTCGATGGCAAGCGCGCGCTCGTCCTTCTCGACGCCATGCCGATTGAACACGCGGACTTCAACCACGGTGCCCTGGACGCCCGGCGGAACGCGAAGCGAAGTATCGCGTACATCGGAGGCCTTCTCGCCGAAGATGGCGCGCAACAGTTTCTCTTCCGGGGTCATCGGGCTTTCGCCCTTGGGCGTAATTTTGCCAACCAGGATGTCGCCGGCGCGCACCTCCGCGCCGATATAGACAATACCGGCCTCGTCGAGGTTCTTGAGCGTCTCTTCCGAGACGTTCGGAATGTCGCGAGTGATCTCTTCCGGACCGAGCTTGGTATCGCGCGCCATCACCTCGAATTCCTCGATGTGAATCGAAGTGAAGACATCGTCCTTGACGATGCGTTCGGAGAGCAGGATTGAATCCTCGAAGTTGTAGCCATTCCACGGCATGAACGCGACCAACACGTTGCGGCCAAGCGCAAGCTCGCCGAGATCGGTCGACGGACCGTCAGCAATAATGTCGCCGCGCTTGACCTGATCGCTCACTTTCACCAGCGGCCGCTGGTTGATGCAGGTGTTCTGGTTTGAGCGCTGGAATTTTTGCAGCCGATAGATGTCGACGCCGGGCTTGGTCGGATCAGGCTCGTCGGTGGCACGAATGACAATACGGGTCGCGTCGACCTGATCCACCACGCCGGTACGCCGCGCCGCGATCGCCGCGCCGGAATCGCGGGCGACGATGCCTTCCATGCCGGTCCCGACATATGGCGCCTCGGCGCGCACGAGCGGCACCGCCTGTCGCTGCATGTTGGAGCCCATCAGCGCGCGGTTGGCGTCGTCGTTTTCCAAAAACGGAATCAGCGCCGCGGCAACCGAAACAAGCTGTTTGGGCGACACGTCCATGAAATCGACTTTGTCGGGCGGAATAAGCTGCACGTCGCCAGCGTGCCGCACCACGACGAGGTCGTCGGTGAAGCGGCCTCTGGTGTCGATCGCGGAGTTGGCCTGCGCGACCGTGTAGCGCCCCTCCTCCATCGCCGAGAGATAGACCACCTCGTCGGTGACGCGGCCGTCCTTGACCTTGCGATACGGCGTCTCGACAAAACCGTACTTGTTCACCCGAGCATAAGTCGCCAGTGAATTGATCAAGCCGATATTCGGTCCTTCCGGCGTCTCGATTGGGCAGATACGGCCATAATGGGTCGGATGCACGTCGCGCACTTCGAAACCTGCGCGCTCGCGCGTGAGCCCGCCCGGACCGAGTGCGGAAAGCCGTCGCTTGTGCGTGATTTCCGACAGCGGGTTGGTTTGGTCCATGAACTGCGACAGCTGTGACGAGCCGAAGAATTCACGCACCGCTGCCGCGGCAGGCTTGGCGTTGATGAGGTCCTGCGGCATGACGGTATCGATGTCGACCGAGGACATGCGCTCCTTGATGGCGCGCTCCATGCGCAGCAGTCCGATGCGATACTGATTCTCCATCAGTTCACCGACTGAGCGGACACGCCGGTTGCCAAGATGATCGATGTCGTCGATGTCGCCTTTGCCATCGCGCAGATCGACAAGCGTGCGGATCACCGCAATGATATCTTCCTTGCGCAGAATGCGCACGGTGTCCTCGGCGGTGAGGTCGAGCCGCATATTCATTTTGACGCGGCCAACCGCGGACAGGTCATAGCGCTCCGGATCGAAGAACAGCGACTGGAACATCGCCTGCGCCGTGTCGATCGTCGGTGGCTCGCCCGGGCGCATCACTCGATAGATGTCGAACAGCGCGTCTTCGCGCGTCATGTTCTTGTCGATCGCCAGCGTGTTGCGGATGTAGGCGCCGACATTGACGTGATCGATATTGAGAAGCGGCAGCTCCTTGTAACCGATCTCGGTCAGCGTCTTGAGCGTCTTTTCGGTGATTTCCTCGCCGGCCTCGGCGTAAATCTCGCCGGTCTTCGGATTGACGAGATCCTCGGCGATATATTGGCCGACCAAGTCCTCGTCCGAGAGGCGTAACGCCTTCAATCCTTTTTCGGCAAGCTGGCGGGCCTGACGCACCGTGAGCTTCTTGCCGGCTTCCAACACGACCTTGCCGGTGTCGGCGTCGACTAGATCGTTGACCGCCTTGTAGCCGCGCAGCCGGTTGGCGTCGAACGGCACGCGCCAGCCATCCTTGGCGCGTTTGTAGACAACCTGTTTGTAAAAAGTATTGAGGATCTCCTCGCCGCTCATGCCGAGTGCATAGAGCAGCGAGGTGACGGGAATCTTTCGCCGCCGATCGACGCGGGCGTAGACGATGTCCTTGGCATCGAATTCGATGTCGAGCCACGACCCGCGATAAGGGATGATCCGCGCAGCAAACAGCAACTTGCCCGACGAATGGGTCTTGCCTTTGTCGTGGTCGAAGAACACGCCAGGCGAGCGGTGCATCTGCGAGACGATGACGCGCTCGGTCCCGTTAACGATGAACGTCCCGTTGTTGGTCATGAGCGGGATATCGCCCATGTAGACATCCTGCTCCTTGATGTCCTTGACCGACTTGGCACCGGTTTCCTCATCCGTATCGAACACGATGAGCCGCAGCGTCACCTTGAGCGGGGCGGCGTAAGTCATGCCGCGCTGCCGGCACTCGTCGACGTCGTATTTCGGCGGCTCAAATTCGTATTTGACGAATTCGAGCATCGAAGTGTTCGAGAAGTCGGAGATCGGAAATACCGATTTGAAGACCGCTTGCAGGCCCTCGTTCGGGCGGCCGCCTTGCGGCTCCTGCACCAAGAGGAATTGGTCGTAGGATGCCTTCTGAACCTCGATGAGGTTCGGCATGTCCGCGACTTCCTCGATTTTCCCGAAAAACTTTCTTACGCGCTTCCGACCGATAAACGTCTGCGCCATCATATCCTCTCGCTCAATCGAACCATCAGATCCGAAGCACCGGCAAAGCCGAACTTCGAACCATCGCCTCAACCCGGCCGCATCAAATACCGCAGCGGTATTTGCGTGTGCCATCTCGAGGCAGCGAGGCGATCAAGACGACTCTCCAGGAGGCCGCAATCCATCGCGACCGTCGGGACAGGCGTCATTCGCCGTGTGTTCCCGCCCTATGTATTTCCGTATTTCCGTCCTATTGTTTAACGATTCGGGTACCTGTCCGAATCGCCGCAACGCTACGCCGCAGCACGATCTGCCGCACTCTCGACAGCCGGAGGAAACTGCTCCGGCCCCGGCCATCCACGCCTTGAACCGGCACTTAGAGCAGTTGGGAACCCAGGCGTTACTCCGCTCGCCCCGGGGCTTCCCTTAAGTAAGTACTGCTTACTTAAGCTCAACCTTTGCGCCGACCTTTTCAAGCTGCGCCTTGATCTTGGCAGCATCGTCCTTGTTGACGCCTTCCTTCACATTCTTCGGGGCGCCTTCGACCAAATCCTTGGCCTCTTTGAGCCCGAGTCCGGTAATGGCCCGAACCTCTTTGATCACTTCGATCTTTTTCTCTCCGGCGTTGGCGAGAACGACCGTAAATTCCGTCTTTTCCTCGGCCGGCGCCGCCCCTGCCGCCCCTGCCGCAGCCGGGCCCGCCGCGACTGCCACTGCTGCGGCGGCCGAAACCCCCCACTTCTCCTCGAGGAGCTTGGCGAGTTCCGCAGCCTCAAGCACGGTGAGGCCGGAAAGGTCGTTCACTATTTTCTGCAGATCAGCCATGATTCAGTTCCTTCGGTTCTAGCCTTAGCCGCCTCATGCGGCCGCATTTTCGGTCTTGCTGGCATAGGCCTGGACCACGCGAGCGAGCTTCGCCGCAGGCGCGTTGATCACTTGCGCGATCTTCGTTGCCGGCGCCGCAATAAGCCCGATGATCTTTGCCCGCAGCTCATCCAGCGACGGCAGGGCGGCAAGCGCCTTGACGCCGTTCGGGTCGAGCGCGGTCGTCCCCATGGCGCCGCCAAGAATGATGAAACGCTCATTATTCTTGGCGAATTCCACAGCGACCTTAGGCGCTGCAACCGGATCGCCCGAGAAGGCGATCAGAGTCGGACCTTTGAGAAGCGGCGCAATCGAGGCGACGTCAGAGCCTTCGAGCGCGATTTTGGCGAGCCGGTTCTTGGCCACCTTCACACTCGCGCCCGCTTGCTTCATCTGCCGCCGCAAAGTCTGCATTTGCCCGACCGTGAGGCCGGCATAATGCGCAACGACAACGACTGTGGTGCTTTTGAACACCTCACCCAGCGCCGTTACGAGCTCGCTTTTTGCCGCGCGATCCAAAGCTCTCTCCAGTTGGCGGTCCGCTGGTTCCGTTACCAGGCATCCCGCACGGCCTGCGCTTTTCGGCAGGACCTTTAAGGCAGGACGACATTGACACGCCCTGCCCTCCGGCACGGTTTCGCCGCGCCATCGAGGTCAGAACCAAAGGGACCCTTCGATTACACGTGGATCCCTTGTCCTTCACCCGTCTATGCGGGCCAATGGATTAAGCCGTTGTCGGCGCCCGCAGTCTCGGACAGGAGCGCTCCCCATCCACCATTAAGCTCTTCGACTTCTTAGATAATCCGAGCTGGAAACTAAGAAGCGATCTCGCTCGTACAGTGTTTGAAAAGCGCGCAAAAGCGCGCCGACAAATCGGGGCCGGCACGCCCATAACCTTATCTAACCTGACCATCCGCTTTTGCCAAGCGCTTTTAATGCGCCGGCTGGGCGGTTGCGAACAGGGTCGCGGGCTCGACTTTCACACCGGGACCCATGGTCGAAGAGATGGCGACCCTGTTGATGAAGTGACCCTTGGCGCCGGCCGGCCGCGATTTTTGCACAGCATTGGCGAACGCGCGGATATTTTCGATCAGCTTTTCCTCGGTGAACGACGCCTTGCCGATGCCGGCCTGAATGATCCCGGCCTTCTCGGCGCGGAACTCCACGGACCCGCCTTTGGCGCCACGAACGGCATTGGTGATATCCATTGTGACGGTGCCGACCTTGGGATTGGGCATCAGGCCGCGCGGGCCCAGCACCTTGCCGAGCCGGCCAACCAGTGGCATCAGGTCGGGCGTTGCGACGACTCGATCAAAGTCGATAGCGCCGCCTTGCACCTTTTCGACCAGGTCCTCGGCGCCGACGACGTCCGCGCCGGCCGCTTTGGCCTCATCGGCCTTCGCGCCCCGCGCAAACACGGCTACCCGCACTGAACGACCGGAGCCGTTCGGCAAGTTGACGACACCGCGAACCATCTGATCGGCGTGGCGTGGATCGATGCCGAGATTCATCGCCACTTCGATAGTCTCATCGAACTTGGCCTTGGCGCGCTCTTTGACCATCTTCACCGCTTCAGGAAGCGGATAAAGCTTTTCGCGGTCAACGCCCTCACGCGCCTTTGTCGTTCGTTTGCCGAGCCGGCTCATGGCTTCACCTCATAGCCCATCGAGCGCGCCGACCCTTCGATCATGCGCATGGCAGCTTCGATAGTGTCGCAATTGAGATCCTTCATCTTCTGCTGTGCAATCTCGCGGACCTGCGCCCTGGTAACAGAGCCGGCGATTTCGCGCCCCGGGGTCTTCGAGCCGCTTTCGAGCTTGGCCGCTTTCCTGAGAAAGTGCGACACCGGCGGCGAGCGCATCTCAAAGGTGAAAGAGCGATCCGCATAAACCGTGATCGTGACGGGGATCGGAGTGCCCTTCTCCATCTTCTGCGTCTGTGCGTTAAACGCCTTGCAGAATTCCATGATGTTGAGGCCGCGCTGACCCAGCGCCGGTCCGATCGGCGGCGACGGATTGGCCGCGCCTGCCGGCACCTGCAGTTTCACATAACCGGTAATTTTTTTTGCCATTCTTCACTCCTTCAGTGGTGCGGTTGTCGACGACTGGCGACCGTCTCAACCTCCCACACATTCAGACGTCGGATGACGTTGCCTGATCAAAGCTTCTCCACCTGACCGAATTCAAGTTCGACCGGGGTCGCGCGGCCGAAAATCGAGACTGCTACCTTCACGCGCGACCTGCTTTCGTCGACCTCCTCCACCGTGCCGTTGAACGAGGCGAACGGACCATCCGACACACGCACCTGCTCGCCAACCTCGAATGAGACCGAAGGCTTCGGCCGTTCGATGCCTTCTTGCACCTGCTGCAACAGCCGCTGGGCTTCCGCCTCCGACAATGGCGTCGGTTTATTATCAGAACCGAGAAAGCCGGTCACTTTCGGGGTGTTCTTGATGAGGTGGTAAGCCTCGTCGGTCATCTGCATCTTGACCAGCACATAGCCCGGAAAGAACTTGCGCTCAGCGTCAACTTTGCGCCCGCGCCGCACTTCGACGACCTTTTCCTTGGGCACCAGGATTTCCTCGAACAAGTTCGACAGCCCGCGCTGTCTGGCCTGTTCGCGGATCGAATCAGCCACCTTGTTCTCGAAGTTCGAGTAAGCGTGGACCGCGTACCACCGCGCCGTCATGTTATGAATTCCGGTTCGTTGATCTTG
>Ga0182040_10001099_pt1 | contig 12504 bp, 11 predicted proteins | sample flu12Cox44000176_FD_125973 | JGI IMG/M metagenome (GOLD analysis project Ga0182040, IMG submission 125973) | Lab enrichment of tropical soil microbial communities from Luquillo Experimental Forest, Puerto Rico - flux8day.12C.oxic.44.000.176 | ecosystem: Environmental > Terrestrial > Soil >... | reverse complement strand
CGCTAGGCCACGTCGAACAGAACTGGGACGACCCGCGCATCCAGAAGATGTACGTCGAAGCGATCAAGTGGGCGATGGGTCTGGCGAATGCGGACGTGACACCTCGTCCGGCTCAGGCACAATCTGCGGCGCTGCCCGCCTATGTGGCCAGCAAATAGACAGGAGTTTATTGAAGCTCCAAGCTTTCCACGTAATAGATCGTTCCTGACACGGGATCTCGCGTCGTGAGGTACTCTTTTGTGGGAATGCCGCGGAGCCAGGTCACGAGTCCAAATTCCGCGGCGAGCAAGAAGGCAAGTGCAACGCCGCCCATCTCGACCCGGGCAATAGGCAGAGACGGTACTGCGAGGTGATGAACTCTCCACCTCGCCGCGACAACTGTGACCACGAACATGAAGGGCTGCTCCATCAGTTCGGCAATCCGATGCCGACACGAGGGACAAGCCAAAGTGTGCGCACGGTACCAAGTACAAAGCCTGTCCCGAACACCATTCCGAAATAAAGCACGGCTGCTTTTATGGTCTGCATGTTGGTTTGCTACATTCTTACGAGCACCGGGGCCGTCAACGAAGAGAAGTCTCACTCTTCCTTGAGGATTTCCCGCTGAAACGCGAAGCGGTCCGGAGCTGTTCTGATCCAGCTCCGGGCCATTTGCAGTGCCTGTGTCTTACGCCTTACGCGGCAATTTGCTTTGTCATTGGTGTCGCTTTGATTTCGATCTTCCGCGGGAGGGCGACCGTCGCAACGGGAGCGGTGATCTCCAGCACGCCGTTGACGAACTCCGCATACATCTTCTCAGTGTTCACGCCCTCAGGGAGTTCCAAGGTTCTCTCAAACTTCCCGTAGGCGAACTCCTCGTGCAAGGCGTCATGCTCTTTCGCCTGACGCGTGTACTTCCGATCGCCAGTGATCGTAAGCAGGTTCCCTTGCACATGAATCTGGACTTCCTTCGGCTCAATCCCCGGCAGAGAAACTTTGCAGACATATTTCTTCGTCTCCTTGTCCACATAGGCCTCGACCGGCGGAACAAAGTTAAACAACGGCCAAGGGGCAACTTCTTCCTTTCCCCATGGCTTCACGGCCAGAATCCGGTTGAAGATCTTGTCGAATTCACGACGGAAATCGAAAAGATCTTCAAACAGCGGGTCGCGCAAAACCAGATTTTTCATCACACACCTCCTCATTTAACATTTCTCCTGTTATAGGAAAACACGTCTGAAGAAAAGGAGGCAGCGATTGGGGCATCGGCCTGTCCGGCCCTGAAGGGCCGGTGCGTCGCACTCCTGGGGGGCGCTTTGTGTACGCCTGGTGCCCAATCGCTGCCTTCGGAGTGAAGGGTCTGAGACCGCACAAAGGTCGTACCCCACTTTCGCTCTACGGCAGACCCAATGAGGTGGAGCTCCATGCCTTGGCAGCTGTTTGTGTCCCTGCCGGCTCTCCCAGCTCACTCCCATCTTTGGCCTCTTCCCTTTCACGCCTCGTTTCTAAACCTTCTGATGGGTCAACTCAGTGACCGTTGTTACGCATCGACGCCTCCAGCGTCACATGAAGACAGATGCTCCGTTATGTCTGGCAATTGCTCGTTGTACCGCCCGCGAAGCAATTATTACGGCCACACAGAAGGGTGCTCGGCAAGGCGAAGAGTATGGGAACCGCGACTCGCCGAGCTCATCCAAGGAAACAGGGACTTGCCTGTGAACGAACTCATGGCAGCGATTCGGGCGTGAAAGAGTTCAGCGGAGCCATCCAAGCCGATGACATCACGCTGATCGTTGCGCGTTGCCATTGAGCTACAACTACAACTTCGGAGAATCGGTCAATTGACATCCTTCCCGCCTTTAGAAAGGGCGAGGATTCCTACGAAGCCTGGTTTGGTTTTGACCAGAGCACCTTCGGTGGGTCCTGTTTCATCCGTCGGCCTTACTTCGCCGCACCAAAAGCCCGCGCCACTGCCTTGTTGGAGACCTGCCCCAGCTCGATGTGAACCTTTCCTTACTTGGAGGCAAGTTCGATTGTTGTGGCAAAAGACGATTGTGTATTTCCGCTGAAGTCGCGCCGGACCGCGCTCGCCATTGTCAGGTCAGAACGGAGTTTGCCACCCATCCGGCACACGGGCATCGCAGTCACGATGAGCGCGGCGTGATACTAGTGAGGCCCGACGATTGCCTTCATGCCTCCCTGGGGCCGCCGCTGGCCGGATCCCACATCATTTTCTTGCCGGTTCGGTAGGAGAGATTCACCATGTGGCCAGCACTGGCCGCGTAGTGCCCAACCTCGGCCGTCTCGTAGCTCGGTCGTCGTGTGCGAACGGCGTCGAAGAAGTTGGCAAGATGAAGCACGGTGGCGTCGGGCTTGCTTTCAAAGGTGATACTGTCCGGCGCTGGCTTCAAGCCGGTTCCCTGCGATTCCTGTCGGTGGTTACCCTGGTCCATGAACGCCTCTTGCATCCCTTTTGGCCAGCTATCGATGGAGTATCCGTATCCTTCGACTTTGTATTCCGACTGTTCGATCATCGCCCCACCGAGGATAACGGATAGCGAACCGTCTGTGCCGAGGAATTGGATGCCTTGACCTGCCGTCGTGGCGCTGTTGAACGTAGAGGACATCGTGACGCAGAAGCTGCCGTAGTCGAATAGCGCGTCTAGCGTGTCAGGCACTTCGCGGCCGTCGTGCCGAAATAGAATCCCGCCGCAAGCTACGACGCTTCTCGGGATTTCGGCACCCAAGATGAAATGGATGGAAGTAATCAGATGGACGAAGAGGTCGGTCGAGATGCCGCCTGAATAGTCCCAATACTTCCTGTAGCGGAAGACGCGCTCGGGGTTGTAGGCCACCTTAGGCGCAGGGCCGAGCCATTCCAGCCAATTGAAATTGACGCCTTCCTGGAGGTCGAGCGGAATGGGGTAGTTCCACGAGCCCGTGGAGCTGTTCCGGTTGTAGGATGCCGTCACTTTTGTGACCTTACCAAGCTTTCCTGAAGTCACAATTTCCCGTGCTTTCCTATGCTGGTCACACGACACCCATTGACTGCCCGCCTGCACGATGCGCTTGTTTCGCCGCGCGGCCTCAATTATCTTCGGACCGTCTTCGATTCTGTGGGTCATTGGCTTTTCGATGTACACATCTTTGCCAGCATCAAGCGCATCCAGCACCATGGGTAAGTGCCAATGATCGGGCGTGGCGACAACAACAGCGTCAATATCCTTCCTGTCGAGCAACCTTTTGTATTCGGCGAAGTTTGTCTCGATCTTGCCGTCGGTGCGCTCCTTCGCCCGTGCGAGGTGGCCTTGGTAACAATCGCAAACCTCGACGAGGTTCGCCTGTGCGGTCTCCTTGGCGGCTTCGAGCAAAATGTTGCCTCGAATCCCGAAGCCAATGAATCCAAGGTTGACGCGGTCGTTCGGGCCGGCTGGCCTCGGCAGCGGCGATGAGTCGACCGGAATCCAATTCCCGTTCAGCATAAGTCCCAGTCCAGCTGCGCTAGTCGCACTACGGAGCATGAAGTTGCGGCGTGTGGTTTTCGCCATTTTGTGTTCCTCCCTGACTATTCCATCGTCCTGATTTCGCAAGCGACCAATTGCCATGCCAGCGATGACGGCAATCACTGGATTATCTTCACCAGTGCGTCTGGTGGCAGATTATACGAGGCGGACCGAAGCAACACCCGTTTGAATTTCTTCTCCGAACCTGCCGGAAGATAGAAGAGTGCCTGGATATCGGGATGGGCGGCGAGGTACTGCCGGCTACCTTCGGTCCCAAGCACGTATAGCTTCGAGAGAGCGTCGCTATCGGTCGCGTTGGCCGCGAAGACTGTCGTTGCGAGCATGTTTTCAACGGGCATGCCAGTGTGCGGGTCCATGATGTGAGAATACGTCCTCCCACCGAGTTTGAAAAACTTGTTGTAGTTGCCCGACGTCGACATTGAGAAATTCTTCAAGTAGACCACATCGGCGGCCACCGCGGAATCGAAAGGATCGCGCACGACTATCTTCCAGCCCTCTTCGTTTGGCGGGGCGCCGAGCGCATAGATACTGCTCATCCCACTGGAAACGAGCGCAGCGGTGATGCCGTTCTCGCGCAAGATGCCCACTGCGCGGTCCACCGCATAGCCTTTGGCAATTCCACCCAGGTCGAGTTCCACGCCTGGGACATCGAATTCAATGGTGCGACCCAAAGGATCCAGCTTGATGTGTTGGTAGCCAACGCGTGCCAGGACAGTATGAAGCTCTTCAGCACTGGGCACTCGCCCCTCTCCGCGAAAGAACCCCCAGGCCTTCATGAGCGGCCCCACCGTGATGTCGAACGCTCCTCCCGTATCCTCGCTGTATTGGAGCGACTTCTGGATGAGCCTAAAGAGACTTGGCTCCACCTGCACGGCCCGGGAAGTGGCCTCCCGATTGATCTGCGAGAGTTCGCTTTGGGATTTGTAGTTGCTCATCTGCTCATCGATGGCGTCAATTTCCTCGAAGACCACTTCTATGGTTTCGGCCAGGAACTTCGGATCGCGGCCATAAGCCGCCACCGTAAATTTTGCGCCCATCGACGCGTGCGATGCCTCGTAACGCTCGAGTTCCTCGGCAACACTGCGTGCCGGAGGTTCGGACGTACAGCGCCTTGCGCCACCAGAGGCAAGCAAGCCGTGTGATCCCGCAACGAGGGTCATACCCGCTAGAAGCCCTGCTGGCATTAAGCCAGTTATTCTCTTTGGCGGCTGTCTTCGCAACGGACCTCCAGCATCCATCTTCAACCAGCGATCGGTCTGAACTCTCAACTTGTAGTCTTCGGCCAGAAGACCTTTTGGCCCGTGTCAATCGCGCGATTGCCATAAATCACGGCGCGCGCATCAGCAATCCCCTGCTCAAGACCGCAGGCCACCGGTTTGCCATCCCGCACGCTAGCGATGAAATTCGTCAGCTCCTCATACCAGGCATCATTGGCGGGCAAAGTCTTATTGCCAGTCGCACGATAAATCGGGAACCCTTGTTGTTTTGCCAGCTCGCTCACCGTGGCGCCGGCCCACCAGCTCTCCTTGGGCGCACCTTCGCTCACCTTTGCCACGTGTTCAGTGTAAAAGAGCCCTTTGCCGAGCGTAATCTCGATGGTCCCCCGGTCACCCATAATTTGCTCATTGAAATCGTAGTGAGCATTGCAGAGAACAGAACTCCACATCATCTTCTGACCGCCAGGATACTCAAAGATCGCTTGAGCGTTGTCGCAAGTCTCGCGCCCATCTTTCCAGTAGTCGATGCCGCCTGTGCCAACCACCGAGATGGGTTCGGCACCGATTGCCCAGTTGGCCACATCGATCTGGTGAGAGGCGAGTTCGGCCATGAGACCACCAGAGTATTCCCGATACATTCGCCAGTTGATCAGCCGCTCGTACTTGCGGTCGGGCACCGGCCGGCGCCAATCATTGTTGCGGTGCCATTGGGCTCTGACGAACATCACCCTGCCAACTGCGCCTGCGAGGACCATGTCCATAGCGCATTGATAGAGGGCATCCGAGCGCCGTTGTAGCCCAACTTGGAGTACCTGCTTGGAATGCGCGGCGGCCACCGCGCGAATGGGCTTCTCCTCTTCTTCCTTGAAAAACATCGTCTTCTCAACGAAGACGTGCTTGCCTACTGAAAGAGCGTCGAGCAGCATCGCGGTATGCAGGTTGAGGGGAGTAGCGATGAGCACGGCGTCGATGTCTTTGCGGTCGAGAAGTCGACGGTAGTCCTCGTAAAGCTGCGGTTTCGAGCCCGCGGTCTGGATGCCTTTCATTTGATTGGGGGAATAGATGTCACAGGTGGCGACGCACTGCGCCGCGGGGATTCGTGCCAACGCTCGTAGCAACGTGCAGCCCTCCGTACCAGTGCCGATAATGCCGTAGTTCACCGTACTGTTCGGAGAAGGGGCACCGGCCTGAGGACCGCTCACGTGAGGCAACGCGACGAACGCTGTCGCAGTGGCGGCTGTCTTCAGGAAGTCACGTCGTGTAAGCTCGCCTTGTTCTTCCATGGGCCCTCCTCGGGAATATAACTGCCATGACTACGTTCCGGCTCGGTATGGTCTCCTGACGCACCTCGATGAAGTTTGCCAGCACGTATGCTTCTCGCAGGTTGTGGCCCTCTGATATGACGTCGATCACCTTTAGTTGTGACCTTCGACACACAGGGACAGCGACAATAGAGTTTTGTTCAGCTGATTTCGTTGTGGTTCCACCGGTTTTCTTTCGTCTGTTGTTTATTGTAGTTTTGTGACACAGTCGCTCTCCCCGGTATACCCGCGCACACGGTCAAGCTGGACAAGGGTGCGCGTCTGTTCTGAAATCACTGCACTTTGTAATCAGGATCACTGCCTTTGGCCTTGAAGACAGTCATCATCACACGCAATGAAACGAGGATCAGACTGGCGGTTGTCACCAGTTTGGTAAGGGGGGAGCAATGTGTAGGTCAATTCCCTGCGCTTTTAGAGGGTCACTTCTCGCTCTTCTTCTCTTCTTGGTTTTCTTTGGCTTGGCAGCTCGCCTGAATGCGAGGCCTCAAGCTCAGGACGCCGCCAAAGCGCCCGCCGGTCAGGAAAAGGCCAAAGCCGCGGCACCTGCAGCCGCGGATGGCGACTATGTGGGTAGCGAAACCTGCATCACCTGCCATCAGGATCAGGATCACCGCTTCAAAAACACCCCCATGGGGAAGGCCATGGCCCATCCGAGGACTCCGTTGGAAGCCCGCGGCTGTGAAGCCTGTCACGGGCCGGGAAGGGCCCATGTCGAGGCCGGTGGTGGGAAAGAAACGATTCCGATTCGCTTCGGCAAGGATGCCAAGAACTCCGTCGCCGAGCAAAACGCGGTCTGCGAAGAGTGCCATACCCGCGGCACACATCTGTTCTGGAAGGGCAGCCCGCATGAATCCCGCGGCATGGCTTGCGTTGATTGCCATCAGGTGAAACAAATCGTGCAGGTGGCACTCTCATCCGAGGCCCGATATAACTCCCCTTTGTCGGACGTCCGTGCCTTGAAGAAATCCCAGCCGGAATTATGCCTCGAGTGCCATCCGATGCGGCGCGCACAGTTGCAACGGTCTTCGCACATGCCCTACCGCGAAGGCAAGGTGACCTGCACCAGTTGCCACAATCCCCATGGCTCCCCAAACCCGAGCCAGCTTATGCAGAGCACCACGAACGAAAATTGCCTGAGCTGTCATACCGAACGCCGCGGTCCCTTCCTCTGGGAGCATCCGCCGGTGATGGAGAACTGCGCGAACTGTCATGAACCGCACGGCACAAGCAACCCCCAGTTGTTGAAGACGCGCATGCCGCGCGTGTGCGACAGCTGCCATGACAGCAGCCGTCATCCGACCCAGCCGCAGCCGCTCAGCTCGATCAAGAACTTCAACCGTGGCTGCACCAACTGCCACTCTGCCATTCACGGGTCCAATCACCCGTCAGGCAATGCTTTCCTGCGTTAGGAAGGGGGCATGACATGAAGCGATCGCATCCATTTTCAGCTCTGGCAGTTTTGGCGCTCCTTTTCTTCGCGGTCCGCGCCGTCGGCCAGGAAAAGCAAGCCGAACACGGGACCATCGATTTCGGGTTGCGGTACGCCTCGGGCGACGTTTATGGACGTCCGGATCTCCAATCCGGGCAATGCCTGGGCTGCGGAACGCCGTTTGATCCTTCTTTGAAAACCTCCAAATTCAACGAGTATCGTGACCTGCGCAACGGCTTCTATGTGCGACGCGTGGACGTGACGTTTGACGGTGTGCTCCATTCAGACAAATATGTGGCGCTCCAATCGCAAAGGACGCTGTATCGCGACCAGAGTTACCTTGCCACCTTCGGCGAAAATGGCAAGTTCAAAGTGCAGTTCCGCTACGATGAGATCCCGCATACTTACAGCAACACCACGCGCTCCTTGTTTACGCAAACCTCTCCGGGTGTCTGGGGTTTTCCGGCGGCTATCCGACAATCCATCCAGACCTTCCAGGCCGCACCGCCACCCGGCACGAGCGTGCAGTCGTTTATCAACACGCAAGTTGTGCCCGGTTTTAATTTCATCACGCCCTCCATCATCCGCAAGGGTGGAACCGCACTGGTTTCCTACGATCTGACTCCGTTCTGGAATCTCAACGCCCGGTTTTTTCGTGAAAGCGAGGTAGGCACGCGGCCGATCGGGTTGATTATGAACTCCAGTCCCAGCGCCAGTGCCACCGCTGGTTACGGAGTCGAGCTGCCCGAACCAATCAATTACTTCAACAATACGCTCCGCGTCGGCGCGGAAACCGGCAAGCGCGCATGGGGTTTTCAAGCGGCGTACATAGGATCGTTTTTCCAGAACAATACTGGTGAGCTCGTCTGGGACAACCCATTCCGTTTTTCCAACGAAACCGTCACCAATCCCTTGACTGGGCGGATGGATCTATACCCCGACAACCAGGCACACTATCTCAGCTTTGCAGGGGCGGCCGACGTCACCAAGTACATGCGATTCATTACCAGTATCAGCCCTGGCTGGTTGAGGCAGAATGATGCGTTTCTACCCTATACCACGAACACGGCCATCAATACCTGCGGTGCTGGAGCTGCGCAGGCTTGCAATTCTCTTGCGGTGCTGCCGGCGTCCAGCCTGTCCGGCGATAAACAGACTCTGGCCATGAACTACACGCTCGTCTCCACGGCATGGAAGAAGGTCCAACTGAAGGCGACCTATCGCCAGTACGATTACAACAACAACACCTCCGTGCTCACTCTCACGCCGGTTCAAGGCGATGCCGCTGCTCCCGGCTCGACCCAAAATACACCTTTCGGTTTCAACCGCAAGAGTGTAGAGGCATCGGGAGAGTGGTTCTTTGCTAAGAAGAGCGCGTTCAAGGCCGGATACGTTGGCGAATGGATGGACCGCTCGCACCGCGATGTGGAGCACTCTCTGGAGAACACCGTGTTCAGCTCGGTCGATTGGGTTCCACACAAAGACCTGCTGATTCGTCTTTCCTATCGACATTCCGACCGCAAGCCAGACGTGTACCAGAACGACGCCTCTAGCGATCCGGTCAGCGGCGCACTGATTGCCTGTACAGATCCGTCAACGGTTTTTACTGCGGACCAGCGCTGCCACCGCAGATTCGACGAGGCGGCTCGTTTGCGGGACCGCGGCGACGGCTTGATACAGTATAGTCCCACCGACAAACTCACCTTGTCCGCCTTCGGCGGTACCTTGCAAGACAACTTCAATCGACTTGGAGGGACCAACAGCCCCGTAGCGCTGAATTTCCTTACAGGCAGTGCGGCTACGACAGATCCCTACTACCTCTATGGAGTGCTGAAAGACATTTCGTATAACTACGGTTTCGACGCCGATTACGCCGTCTCCACACAAGTAACTCTGTTTGCCGAGTACTCCCATGAGAGGTATTACAAGCGCATCATCTCGCGCAATCGCTCGCCGGTTAGCGCTCCGACGACCATTCTGACTTGCTCGGGCTGTGATAGTGCCAACAACGACTGGGAAAGTGTTAGTCGCGAGCCGGTGGATATCTATTCCGCGGGCACCGATCTGTACTTCGGAAAAAAGGCCTACATCACCACCTACTATTCGCTCTCGGCAACCACAGGCAGTGTCCTCTCCCGGCCGCTGGGAGATCCCACGATTACTGCGGGTCCCAACGCGTTTACGCTCAACGGCACCAACGCCGCGGTGAACTATCCTGAGACGGTCAACCGCCTTCATGACGTTGCGCTTATCTTCAAGTACAGGCTGACGGAAAATCTCGCGCCCAGAATCGAATACCACTACCAGCAGTGGGACAACAAGGATTATCAAACTTCTCCGATGACCCAATACATGGGCTGCGTTAGTCCGATTCCCAACGGGACCAATTCTGTCCCCGGCTGCACCACTCCGATTCTTCTGACCAACACAGCAAGCCCTGCCCCGGGCGCAGCCAGCCCGTTCTACCCGTATTTCGTGGTTGGCGATCCTTCCGCGGCGCGCTACTTGTTTCTGGGAACAGACCAGCCTTCGTACCATGCGCATACTCTGATAGCCACACTGGAGTACCGCTTCTAGTGGCCTTGCTAGCTCCGGAGCAGAACAATGAATAAAGACCAGTCAGCCCCTCCAACGCGAGCCCCACTAACGGTGTGGGGTCGCATCCTGCTGGTTCTCTTTTTCTTCATTGGGCTTGGCGCGCTCGCTGGCAGCATTGGAGTGATGAAAGAGGTCATGCCAATTCCCGAGGTGTGGTTGCGGGGCACTCCTTTTCACAGCTACTTCTATCCCGCCCTGATTTTGTGCGTGGTTGTGGGCGGCAGCCAATTTGCAGCGGCTTTTATCCTTCTATGGCGCAGCTCCCTCGCCAAGAGGGCTTCTCTCATCGCCGGGCTTGTCCTTATAGGGTGGATGGTTGGAGAACTTACACTGATAGGCTTTCAAGCGCCGATCCAGGTGTGTTTTGTCGCTATAGGTCTGGTCGAAGCAGGCTTGTCTTTTGCGAGTCTGCGCCGCACTTAGAGCCGGGTGCAGAGCGAAACACCCGCCAATTCGTCCACGCATAACGAAGTCATTGATGCGAACTTCACTCGCGCGTCTGATACAGCACTAAGACTTATCGGGCCCTATCCCTTCTTTCGCCTACTTGTCTGTCTCGTTTTCCTTTTCGCGAAATTCCTTCCAAACGTGACGGGGTGTTTCGGTTCATATAGTCCGATGGCACCACCGCCTGGGAGCGATATTGTCGTGCGAGTCCCCCACTGCTCTTCAGAAATCTTGTCCACCTGTACACCTTTCTTTTGCAGCGCCGCTACCTGCGCATCTATGTCGTCGCACGTGAAAAACATTTCGTGTCTGTTGTTTTGGTCATGCGGATGAAACGCCACCTCAGCGGCGGGGACAGCGAAAATTAACCAGTGGTGTCCTGCGTCCACCCAGCGAAAACCCAGTGTGTCCTTGAAGAATGCGCGGTCCGCTTCAGCATCCTTCGAATAAACCACTATGTGTGCACCGGTCAGCATCAAAGCACCTCCCCGACGTAGGAATATACGCCTTGTTTGGGAGCGCCGGTACTAGCTAGTTTCTGTCTCGGAAGCCACGAAAGCGCATAAAACCAGGGGTTCATGCGTTTTTTGGTTACCTACATTCCGCACTCTGACCGGGCCGGTTTTTTGCAGCTGGAGCCTCCTCACAAATCCTTCCAGGGTGCGTTCTCCAAGGCCTCTTCCGTGATCTGGTCGAGTTGGCCCTGGAGGGCGCGATAGTTTTTGATCCTGCGCTCGCATTCTTCGGCCGCCTCCTTACTGATGGTCTTGGTGGTCCGCTTGCCCTTTAAGAAGCCGGTCCAACGATAGTAGGTGCCGTGGAGTTTCGGCGGGCTGGCCTTGCAGGCGCAGTTGGGCTTTCCGCACTGGCTGTTGGCCGTGGAAACCGAGCCCGGGAGAATCGGCCCCTCCGCCACGATGGTGATTTTGGTCGTCCCGGCTGATTTTTTACTTGACATCCTAATACCTCTATACATTAGGATAGCACCTGCAGACACCAAAAAAAAGGAGCACGGAACGGTGCCCAGAACTGCGAAGTCCCAGATCAGTTTCGCCGATTGGGAGTTGCTCCAGCAAGGCCTCACCCTGGAGCCGCTGCTGCAGGCCATCTCCGATTTTCTGGACGACCAAAAAGAGATGATCGAAGCAGTACGACGCGATTTGCAACGAGGTTTGAAAAAGCCCGGGACGGGTCGCAACGGGTTAACTCCGGCACAGGTTCTGCGCGCCTTCATACTGATGCGGGTCAAGAACTGGCATTATCGCGAACTGCGGGAACGCATCGCCGATGGATACACGCTGCGCCAGTTCACGACTTTCTACTGCCAGGCAGTGCCGAAGCATCACGCCTTCCACCGAGCCTTTATTCGACTGACTCCCAAGACGCTGAAAGCTGTCAATGAGCTGGTGGTGCAGGCGGCGGTGAAGTTGGGTCTGGAAGATGGCGACCGACTCAGGGTGGACACAACGGTCGTACAGACAGACATTCATCACCCGACCGATAACACCTTGTTGTGGGATGTCGTACGCGTGGTCACGCGCTTGGTCGGCCGCCTCAAAAAGGCAGTCCAGCAGCGGGTTCGGGCGTTTTCTGATCGCAAGCGGGTGGCGCGACGTCGCATGCAAGAAATTCAACGGATGACGGCCAAGGAACGGCAGGAACGACAAACCAGGAAATATCGCGAACTCATTGGCGTGACCGAAGAAGTGGTGAACCGTGCACGAAAGGTAGTGGAGCAGACCAGCAAAGCACGCGGCCAGGGTCTGGTCGCGGAAATAGCCATCCACGAACTCCGCAAGGAGATCATCCACTACTGCAGACTGGGAGACCAGGTGATCAACCAGGCGCGCCGTCGGGTGCTCGAGGGAGAGCAAGTTCCCAACGCGGAAAAGATCTATTCCATCTTTGAACCCCACACCGATCTCATCAAGCGCGGCAAGGTGCAAACGCCAGTGGAGTTCGGCCACAAAGTTTTTCTCGCCGAGAGT
>Ga0182040_10001098_pt1 | contig 12507 bp, 10 predicted proteins | sample flu12Cox44000176_FD_125973 | JGI IMG/M metagenome (GOLD analysis project Ga0182040, IMG submission 125973) | Lab enrichment of tropical soil microbial communities from Luquillo Experimental Forest, Puerto Rico - flux8day.12C.oxic.44.000.176 | ecosystem: Environmental > Terrestrial > Soil >... | reverse complement strand
CGGTGCACTTCGTGGTCCACCGGTGGCCGCCGTTTTCGTTGCGCCCGACGAACACCGCGCCCGGACCGACCGCACTACCTTTGCGCCACTCCATCGCCACCGGCTCTTCGGCGAGCGAAGTCAATGTCGACAGGTCGGTGATGAGCCCGTACATCACGTCGGGACGAGCGTCGATTTCCACGCTGGCGGTCACGCACGGGTCGTTCATCCGCCGATCATAAGGCCTAGATCGGCGCGGCCCCGCGAAGATGCTCGAAGATCAGCGACGTCTGGGTGCCCGCGACGTCGGCGTCGGCGTTGAGGTTCTCGACGACGAACGAGCGCAGGTCCTCGGTGTCGCGGGCCGCGACGTGCAGGATGAAATCGTCTGCGCCGGCGAGAAAATAGACGTCCATCACCTGACGCCTGCTGCGGATCTGCTGGATGAAGCCGCGGATCTTCCCGCGCGCGTTGGACTGCAGGTTGACCGAGATCATCGCCTGCAGCGGCAAACCCACCGCGACCGGGTCGATGTCGGTGTAGAACCCGCGGATGACGCCGAGGTCCACCAGCCGCCGGACCCTGCCATGACACGTCGACGGCGCGATCCCGACCGCCTCCGCGAGCGCGTTGTTGGGGATCCGGGCGTCGCCGTGCAGCAAGGTCAGGATTTTGCGATCCACCTTGTCGAGACCGGCGGGTCGAACATCATTCGGCTCGCCCGGCAACGGGCTGTGCTGGTCCGTAGTCCTGTCAGGCACGACACGACTGTACAGAATGATCATCGGGGTGTTTGCCGCGCTGTCGAATGTTCTTCACACTTGAGGTATGCGCGTCGGCATTCCCACCGAGACCAAGAACAACGAATTTCGGGTGGCGATCACCCCCGCCGGCGTCGCCGAACTGACCCGCCGCGGGCACGAGGTGCTCATCCAGGCCGGTGCTGGAGAAGGATCCGCAATCCCCGACACGGAGTTCAAGGCGGCGGGTGCCGAACTGACCAGCACCGCCGAACAGGTGTGGGCCGAGGCCGACCTGCTGCTCAAGGTCAAGGAACCGACCCCGGCCGAGTACGGCCTCATGCGGCGCGCCCAGGTCCTGTTCATGTACCTGCATCTGGCCGCCTCGCGCGCATGCACGGACGCGCTGTTGGCCGCGGGCGCGACGTCGATCGCCTACGAGACCGTGCAGACCCCTGACGGCGCACTTCCGTTGCTGGCCCCGATGAGCGAGGTCGCCGGTCGGCTCTCCGCTCAGGTCGGGGCCTATCACCTGATGCGGACCCACGGCGGGCGCGGGGTGCTGATGGGCGGGGTGCCGGGCGTCAAACCCGCCGACGTCGTGGTGGTGGGCGCCGGCACGGCCGGCTACAACGCCGCCCGGGTCGCCGGCGGCATGGGCGCGAGCGTCATGGTTTTCGACGTCAACATCGCCAAGCTTCGGCTGCTCGACGCGGAGTTCGCCGGCCACGTGGGCACCCGCTATTCCTCGGCGTACGAGCTCGAAGGCGCCGTCAAACGTGCCGACCTGGTGATCGGGGCGGTCCTGGTTCCAGGCGCCAGGGCGCCCAGGTTGATATCGAATTCGCTTGTCGCGCAGATGAAGCCGGGCGCGGTGCTGGTGGACATCTCGATCGACCAGGGCGGCTGCTTCGAGGACTCCCGGCCCACCACCCACGATGATCCGACGTTCGCCGTGCACGATACGCTGTTCTACTGCGTGGCGAACATGCCCAGCGCGGTGCCGAAGACGTCGACCTTCGCGCTGACCAACGCGACGATGCCGTACGTGGTCAAACTCGCCGAGCACGGCTGGCAGGCGGCCTGCCGGTCGGATCACGCTCTGGCCAAAGGGCTTTCGACGCATGACGGGATGCTGCTGTCCGAGCGGGTGGCCACCGACCTGGGTTTGCCGTTCACCGCTCCGGCGAGCGTGTTGGCCTGATCCCTCAGCCTGTTCCGATCAGCCACGGCAGCACCGCCCCCGTCACGTCCGCGATCAGCGGCCGCAGCGGGTCGGCGTCTTGGTTCGGCGGCTCGGAGCGCGTCATCAGCGACAAGAGCACCCGCTGCCCGTCGGGGCCGTACGCGACTCCGATGTCATTGGTGCTGCCGTAATCCCCGGTTCCGGTCTTGTCCGCCGTGGTCCACCCGGGCGGCAGGGCGGCTCGCATAGTCGACGTCGCATTGCCGCGCATCCAGTCCTCCAGCTGACGGCGCTGCGTCTCGCCGAGAACCGTTCCGGTGAGCAGAGTCTGGATCCCCCCGCCCAGCGCCCGCGGGGTGCTGGTGTCGCGGGGGTCGCCGGGTATCGCGGTGTTCAGGTCGGTCTCCCAGCGGTCCAGCCTGGTGCGGTCGTCTCCGATTGAGCGAGCGAATTCCGTGATGGCCGGCGGCCCGCCGATTGTCCGCAACAGCAGGTTGGCGGCGGCGTTGTCGCTGCGCTGCAGCGCGGCCGCGCACAGTTGCGCCAAGGTCATGGTCTTACCGGCCTGCGGGGCCGTCACCGGGGAATTGGGTGGCAGCTCTCCCGGATCGATGAAAACGGCTTGCCGCAAGTCCAATTCGCCGCGCTGGGCCTTCTGCAACACCCGCGCCGCGGCGTAGGCCTTGAAGGTCGAACACATCGCGAACGAATCGCCGTCGCGATGGGCCAGGGTGCGCCCGGTTCCGATGTTCCCGGCGAAAAGCCCTACGTAGGCGTCGTATTGGCGCTCCAGTTCGGCGAGCCGGCCATAGATGACCGACGGATCCGGGCTGGGCGCGGCGGCGGCGCGCCCGCATGCGGTGAGTGCCGATGCCGTCACAGCGACTGACAGCAACCGCCGACGTGACAGCGCTGGCACGGAGCGCTATCCGACGAGGCCGGCGATGATGTCGGCGACCGGCCCGGAGCGGGCCTCCCTGAACGACGTTCCCGCCCAGAGGGCCATCCCGTTGGGGTCTTCCCAGTCGGCCGCGGCCTCCCGGATCGGCAGCGTCATCTGGTTGACCTCGGGATAGCCCAGCGGCGCAACGTCATTCAGAAGGCGAGTGAAAGTGTTCTCCAGACCGCGCCCATACCGGCCGGAGAAAGCGCGTGAAACGATGGTTTTGCCGTGGAGGGGGTTCATCATGGCCGTGCGCTGCGCGCGGTTGGTGCCGGCTTCGTCGCTGAGCAGCAGCGCGGTGCCGATTTGTGCGGCCACCGCTCCCCTGCGCAATACACCGGCGACGTCCTCGGCCGTGCCCAGCCCACCCGCCGCGATGATCGGGATGTCGCGGTGCGCCCGATGGATCCGATCGATCAGCTGATGCAGCGACTCGGTGCCGGGCTCCATGTCCGGCGCAAAGGTGCCGCGGTGGCCGCCGGCACCCGGACCCTGAACCACCAAACTGTCCGCACCGGCGGCAACGGCCACCCCGGCCTCGTAGCTCGACGTCACCGTGACCATCACCAGCAGTCCGAGCGCGCTGCACCGCCGAACGACATCGGGCGACGGCACGCCGAAGGTGAAGGACACCAGCTCCGGGCAGAGATCGGCCACCACCTCGAGCTTGCGCTCCCAGTCGTCGTCGTCTCCGTACTCGGGCCGACCCACCTCCACCTGGTAGTGCTCGGCGACCCCCTCGAGTTCGTTTGCGTAGTAGTCCAGCGCCGCCCAGTCGGCGACACTGGGTTGCGGCACGAGCAGGTTGACACCCAGCGGACCGGTGGTCATCGCGCGGGCCGCGGCGATGTCCTCGGCGAAACGGTCCGCGTCGAGGTACCCCGCGGGGATGAAACCGAGCCCGCCCGCGTTGGACACCGCCGCGGCCAACGCCGGGGTGCCCGGGCCGCCGGCCATCGGCGCGCCCACGATGGGCACCGCGATATCCCAAAAGCCCAGTATCATCTGCGCTAATTTACCATCGCCCGAAGTTGTTGGGGCAGCGATCGTTTCGACGCATACGGACCCAGCACCGCGGCGCCGTAGCCCTGGCTCAGCAGCCGGTGGGCCACCGCATTGACCTCCTCGACGGTCACCTCGTCGATCTGTTGCAAGGTGTGTTCGATGCTGCGGTGTTTGCCGTAGTTCAATTCGCTGCGGCCGATGCGGCTCATCCGCGAGCTGGAATCCTCCAGCCCAAGCACAAGGCCGCCGCGCAGTGAGCCTTTGGCGATGCGGCATTCCGCGTCGGTGATGCCGTCGCGTGCCACCGCTTCGAGCACCTCGGCGGTCACGGCCATGACGTCGGCGAAACGCTCGGGCAGGCACGCGGCATACACCGACAGCGCACCGCTGTCGGCGAAGATGTCCAGCGCCGAGTAGACCGAGTAGGCCAGTCCGCGCGACTCCCGAACCTCCTGGAACAACCTGGAACTCAGGCCGCCGCCCAGCGCGGTGTGCAGCACCGACAGCGCCCAGCGATGGTCCCAGCCACGCCCTGGGGTGCGGATGCCCAGCGACACGTGGGTCTGCTCGGCGTCCCGGTTGACCAGCATCAGTCCGGGGCGCCCGTTGACCCGCCCGGCTCCCTTGCGCGGTGCCGTGGGGCGCCGTCCGCGGACCAGATGCGGCCCGAAGTGCTCGCGGACCAGCGCGACGACCTCGTCGTGGTCGACATTGCCGGCCACCGCGACGACCATCCGTTCCGGGGTGTAGCGCCGCACATGAAACGAGTGCAGCTGCGCCCGCGTCATCGCCGACACCGACTGCGCGGTGCCGATCACCGGGCGGCCCACCGGGTGGTCACCGAACAGGGCCGCCAGGAAGATGTCACCCAGCGCGTCTTCGGGGTCGTCGTCGCGCATGGCGATCTCCTCGAGGACGACGTCGCGCTCCAGCTCGACATCCTCGACCGCGCAACGGCCGTTGAGCACCACATCGGCGACCAGGTCGATGGCCAGCTCCAGATCGCTGTCCAGCACGTGCGCGTAGTAGCAGGTGTGCTCCCTGGCGGTGAACGCGTTCAGCTCGCCACCGACGGCGTCCATCGCCTGCGCGATGTCCACCGCCGTGCGGGTCGGGGTCGACTTGAACAGCAGGTGCTCCAGGAAGTGCGCCGCCCCGGCCACGGTGGCACCCTCGTCACGCGATCCGACACCGACCCAGACCCCGACCGACGCGGAGCGCACGGCGGGCAGGTACTCGGTGACGACCCGCAGGCCCCCAGGCAGTGTGGTGCGGCGCGGTGCGGCATGGTGTTTGGCTTCGGCGGTCTGCTTCGCCCGCCGCAGGGCACCCGCGCGACCGGGACGCGCCCCGGGTACGTCAGCTGCTGGCCGTCGCGGCATCGGCTGGTGCCGCCTCCTGAGGAGCCCCGGCATCGGCGGGGGCTGAAGGAGCGGAGCCTGCTGAGTCCTCCTCGGCCACCAGGATGAGGGAGATCTTGCCCCGCTTGTCGATGTCGGCGATCTCCACCCGCAGCTTGTCGCCGACGTTCACGACGTCCTCGACCTTCGCGATGCGCTTGCCCTTGCCGAGCTTGGAGATGTGCACCAAACCGTCACGACCGGGCAGCAACGACACGAACGCGCCGAAATCGGTTGTCTTGACCACGGTTCCGAGGAACCGTTCGCCCACCGTCGGCAGCTGCGGGTTGGCGATGGCGTTGATGCGGTCGATCGCGGCCTGCGCCGACGGGCCGTCGGTGGCGCCGACGAACACGGTGCCGTCGTCCTCGATGGAGATCTGCGCGCCGGTTTCCTCGGTGATGGCGTTGATGACCTTGCCCTTGGGGCCGATGACCTCACCGATCTTGTCCACCGGGACCTTGATGGTGGTCACCCGCGGCGCGTAGGGGCTCATCTCGTCGGGCTTGTCGATCGCCTCGGCCATGACTTCCAGGATGGTCAGGCGGGCATCCTTGGCCTGCTCGAGCGCGCCCGCGAGCACCTGAGACGGGATCCCGTCGAGCTTGGTGTCCAGCTGCAGCGCGGTGACGAAGTCCTTGGTGCCCGCGCACTTGAAGTCCATGTCGCCGAACGCGTCTTCGGCGCCAAGGATGTCGGTCAGGGTGACGAAGCGACGCTCGGTCGATTTTCCGCCGTCGACCGCCTCAACTTCTATGTCGTCGGAGACCAGCCCCATCGCGATGCCCGCGACCGGCGCCTTGAGCGGCACACCGGCGTTGAGCAGCGCCAGCGTGGACGCGCAGACCGACCCCATCGACGTCGAACCGTTGGAGCCCAGCGCCTCGGACACCTGACGGATGGCGTACGGAAACTCCTCGACGCTGGGCAGCACCGGAATCAGGGCCCGCTCGGCCAGGGCGCCGTGCCCGATCTCACGCCGCTTGGGCGAACCGACCCGGCCGGTCTCACCGGTGGAGAACGGCGGGAAGTTGTAGTGATGCATGTAGCGCTTGGAGGTTTCCGGTCCCAGCGAATCGATCTGCTGGGCCATCTTGACCATGTCCAGGGTGGTCACACCCAGGATCTGGGTCTCGCCCCGCTCGAACAGCGCGCTGCCGTGCGCGCGCGGAACCACGGCGACCTCGGCAGACAGGGCGCGGATGTCGGTGATGCCCCGGCCGTCGATACGGAAGTGGTCGGTCAGGATCCGCTGGCGGACAAGCTTCTTGGTCAGCGAGCGGAACGCGGCGCCGACCTCTTTTTCACGGCCCGCGTAGGTGTCGGCGAGCCGCTCGAGAACCTGGGTTTTGATCTCGTCGGTGCGGTCGTTGCGCTCGGCCTTGCCACTGATCGTCAGGGCGGCGGCCAGCTCGTCGGTGGCCATCGAGGACACCGAGTAGTACACGTCCTCGCCATGGTCCGGGAACGTCGGGTAGTCAGCGGTTTCCTTCGCGGCCGCGTCGGCGAGCTCCTGCTGCGCGCCGCACAGCGCGGCGATGAACGGCTTCGCCGCCTCCAGGCCTTGGGCCACAACGCTTTCCGTCGGCGCCTGCGCGCCACCCTCGACCAGCGCGATGACGTTTTCGGTGGCTTCGGCCTCGACCATCATGATGGCGACATCGCCATCGACTTTCCGCCCGGCCACCACCATGTCGAACACCGCCCGCTCGATCTGCTCGACCGTGGGAAAAGCGACCCAGGTGCCGTCGATGAGGGCCACCCGGACACCGCCGATTGGGCCGGAGAACGGCAGCCCGCCCAGCTGGGTGGAGGCTGACGCCGCGTTGATCGCCAGCACGTCGTAGAGGTCGTTGGGATCCAGGCTCAGGATCGTCACCACGATCTGGATCTCGTTGCGCAGACCGTCGACGAACGACGGGCGCAGCGGGCGGTCGATCAGCCGACAGGTCAGGATGGCGTCGGTGGACGGCCGGCCCTCACGACGGAAGAACGAACCGGGGATGCGGCCGGCGGCATACATCCGCTCCTCGACATCGACGGTCAGCGGGAAGAAGTCGAAATGCTCTTTGGGGCTCTTGCTGGCGGTGGTCGCCGACAGCAGCATGTTCTCGTCGTCCAGGTAGGCGACCACGGCGCCGGCGGCCTGCTGGGCCAACCGGCCGGTCTCAAAACGCACGGTGCGGGTGCCAAAGGTCCCGTTGTCGATAATGGCGGTCGCCTCGAACACGCCCTCTTCAATTTTCTCTACAGACATAGCGTCCGGACGGCCTCTCTCAGGTTATTCAGCTTTTTCGCGTCGTCACGCGCGAGTAACCCGAGAGCTTCCCTAAGAGGAACGAGTCTGAATGCGGCTACGGCCATCGATCGAAGCGGCCGACCTGCCCCAGATCCGGAGAGCCCGGCAGCCACTACCGAAGACCGCCCGATGCAGACTGGGCTGCTCCCGTCGTGACACGCTGGAACGGCACGCGCGGATCTGCGCGGACCGCACCGTTTGCTCGGGCCGAACCGGCCCAGAACGGTCCCACTCTACACGGGCGAACTTAGCCTGCCAGTGGGGACTCGGGATTTGCCGGAGTCAGCGACGCAGGCCCAACCGCTCGATGAGCGACCGATAACGCTCGACGTCGATCTGGGACACGTACTTGATCAGCCGCCGCCGGCGCCCGACCAGCAGCAGCAGTCCCCGCCGCGAGTGGTGGTCATGCTTGTGCACCTTGAGGTGCTCGGTCAGGTCCGCGATCCGCTTGGTCAGCAGCGCGATCTGCGCCTCCGGGGATCCGGTGTCGGTGTCGTGCAGCCCGTAGGAGCTCAGAATCTCCTTTTTCTGCTCGGCTGTAAGCGCCACGAGATATCTCCATCAATTGGTCCGCGATCATGAATTTCTTTAAGGGCGCGGCCACCGCGAACCGCAGCACGCGCCGATGTCGTCCGGCAGTCTAGCAGCGGTGCGACCGGCAGGCATAAACGCCGAGGCCGCGCCTTTTTCACATCCGCCTCACGAGTCTCTCGCTCCGGGGACCACTCTTTGTGCGGCCAAAACGGGTGCCGCTCGCCGCACGGAGACTGATGTGGCAGGTGTGATCGGGCGTCAACCCGCGGACAGCAAGCCCCGCGCCCGGTCGGTGTCCTCGCCCATCGCGGCGATGAGATCTTTCGCCGAGTCGAACTTGCGCTGCCCGCGGATTCGCGCGACGAAGTCCAGCGCCACATGCTGCCCGTATAGGTCCGCGGCGGTATCCAGCACGAACGCCTCGACGGTACGGGTGCGTCCGGAGAAGGTCGGGTTGGTGCCGACGGACACCGCGGCCTGGTAGCGCTCCCCCGGGACGACGGTGCCGGTCACCGGCCCGTGCCCGAGCACGGTGAACCAGGCCGCGTAAACGCCATCGGCCGGGATGGCCGAATACATCGGCGGCGCCACGTTCGCCGTGGGAAAGCCCAACTCGGCACCACGACCGTAGCCGCGGACCACCACACCCTCCACGCGGTGCGGGCGGCCCAGCGCCTCCGTGGCGGCTCCCATGTCACCGGCGTCCACGCAGGACCGGATATAGGTGGAGGAAAACGTCACGGTTTCGTTGCTGTGGTGCTCGGAGAGCAATGACATCGACTCCACCGCGAACCCGAATCGCTCGCCGGCGCGACGCAGGGTGTCTACGTTGCCGGCCGCCTTCTTGCCGAAGGTGAAGTTCTCCCCCACCACGACCTCCACCACGTGCAGGTTTTCCACCAGCAGCTCGTGGATGTAACGGTCGGGGGTGAGCTTCATGAAATCGCTCGTGAACGGCATCACCAGGAAGACGTCGATACCGAGCTCTTCGACGAGCTCGGCACGATGGGTCAGCGTCGTCAGCTGCGCCGGGTGGCTGCCGGGATGGACCACTTCCATCGGATGCGGATCAAACGTCATCAGCACGCTCGGCACGTTGCGCGCGCGGGCGGCCTTCACCGCGTGAGCGATCAGCTCGGCGTGGCCGCGGTGCACGCCATCGAACACCCCGATGGTGAGCACGCATCTGCCCCAGTCCGTGGGAATCTCGGCTTGGCCGCGCCACCGCTGCACGACCGCAAGCCTACGGCGCCGAGTCGGGCGATGGCGTGTGAGATGGGCCGCGAGGCTGCGCTCGTCTCGATGGCGGGCGTGGGACGCCAGATCGGGCGTGGGTTGCCTAAACTTTCTGCTTGTGAGGGCTGACGACGAGCCTGGCGGTATCACCGCGGTCGGCCAGGACTATCTGAAGGTCATCTGGAATGCCCAGGAATGGTCCACCGAGGGGGAGGGCGGCCCCGCGAAGGTCAGCACCAAAATGCTGGCCGATCGGATCGGCGTCTCCGCCAGCACGGCCTCGGAGTCGATTCGCAAGCTCGCCGAACAGGGCCTGGTCGATCACGAGAAGTACGGCGCGGTCACGTTGACTGAGGCGGGGCGGCGAGCGGCGCTGGAGGTGGTGCGCCGGCACCGGCTGCTGGAGACCTTTTTGGTCAACGAGCTCGGCTACGGCTGGGACGAGGTGCACGACGAGGCCGAGGTGCTCGAGCACGCGGTGTCGGATCGCCTGGTGGCCCGCATCGACGCGAAGTTGGGCTTCCCCCGGCGCGACCCGCACGGTGACCCGATCCCGGCGTCCGACGGGCAGGTGCCCACCCCGCCGGCCCGTCAGCTGTGGGCGTGCCGCGAGGGAGACACCGGAACGGTGGCCCGAATCTCCGATGCCGACCCCGAGATGCTGCGCTATTTCGCCGACGTCGGGATCAACCTGGACTCCCGGCTGCGGATCCTGACTCGCAGGGAATTCGCCGGCATGATCTCGGTGGCGATCGAATGCGCCGATGGCGCCGAGAGCACCGTCGACCTGGGCAGCCCGGCGGCACGAGCGATCTGGGTGGTCGCCTAGCTCAGCAGGCCCTTGGCGATGTGGGTGACCTGAACCTCGTTGCTGCCGGCATAGATCATCAGCGACTTCGCATCGCGGGCCAGCTGCTCCACCCGGTACTCGGCCATATAGCCGTTGCCGCCGAACAGCTGCACGGCCTCCATCGCAACCTCGGTGGCCGCCTCCGACGAGTACAGCTTGATCGCCGACGCCTCGGCCAGCGTCAGCGGTTTGCCGGCCTGCTGTCGCTCGATGGTGTGAAACACCATGTTCTGCACGTTCATCCGGGCGATTTCCATTTTGGCCAGCTTGAGCTGGATCAATTGGAATTGCCCGATGTTCTTGCCCCACAGCGTGCGCGACTTCGCATAGTCCACGCACAGCCGGTGGCATTCATTGATGATGCCCAGCGCCATCATCGCAATCCCGATCCGTTCGGCGGCGAAATTGGCGCGGGCGCTGTCGCGGCCGTCCCCGTCGGCATCGTGCTGGTTCTCGCCGAGCAGGCGGTCCGGGCTCAGCCGCACGTTGTCGAAGAACAATTCGCCCGTCGGCGAGGACATCATGCCCATCTTCTTGAACGGCTTGCCCTGCGTCAGACCCGGCATGCCCGAGTCCAGCACGAAGATGAGCACCGGCCGGTTGCGCCGGTCCACCGTTGGGTCACCATCGTCGAGCTTGGCGTAGACCACCAGCACGTCGGCGTAGGGCCCGTTGGTGATGAACGTCTTCTGCCCGTTGAGGATGTAGTCCTCGCCGTCGCGCTTAACGTGCGTCTTCATGCCGCCGAACGCGTCCGAGCCGGAGTCCGGCTCGGTGATGGCCCACGCGGCGATCTTTTTCAGCGTCATCAGGTCCGGCAACCAGCGTTCCTTCTGGGCCAGCGTGCCGCGGCTCATGATGGTCGCCGCACCCAGACCGAGGCTGACGGACGCGGTGCTCAGCAATCCGATGCTGACCCTGGCTATTTCGGACACCAGCACCGCCATCATCGACTCCGGGGCGCCCATCCCCAGACCGCCTGCACTGTCAGGCTTTTCGTCGCTCGCCACGCCCGCTTCCCTGGCACGCTCACGCTCCAGCATCGACTTGACCGATTCGGCCGCCATCACGTCGAGACCGAACTGGCTGAAAAGCCTGCGGGCGATCGGATAGGGCGACAAGGCGCCCGTTTCCAATTCGTCGAGATGTGGACGAATCTCCTTGTCGACGAACTGACGAACGGCATCCCGAACCATCAGATCGGTGTCGGACCACTCGATCATGGCTTATCCCCGAGCCCGGGGCTCAGCGTTCGGCGCGCTGGTATGCGGTGACGACGGCGGCGCCGCCCAAGCCGATGTTGTGTTGCAATGCCGCGGTCACGTTGTCGACCTGTCGCTTGTCGGCGGTCCCGCGCAGCTGCCACGTCAGTTCGGCGCACTGCGCCAATCCGGTCGCACCCAGCGGGTGTCCTTTGGAGATCAGTCCCCCGGACGGGTTGACCACCCAGCGTCCGCCGTAGGTGGTGTCGCCGTTGTCGATCAGCTTGGGCGCCTCGCCGGGGCCGCAGAGGCCAAGCGCCTCATACAGCAGCAGCTCGTTGGCCGAGAAGCAGTCGTGCAGTTCGATCACCTGGAAGTCCTCGGGACCCAGCCCGGACTGGTCGTAAACACGTTGTCCGGCTTGCACATTCATGTCATAGCCGATCAGGTTTTTCGCGCTGCCGTCGAAGGTCGACGCGAAGTCGGTGGTCATGGCCTGGCCGACGATCTCCACCGCCTGGCCGGCCAGCCCGTGGCTGTCGACAAACGATTCGGAAGCCACGATCGCGGCCCCCGAACCGTCCGAGGTCGGCGAGCACTGCAGCTTGGTGACCGGGTCGGAGATCATCCGCGACGCCAGGATGTCGTCGAGGGTGTAGGACTCCTGGAACTGCGCGAACGGGTTGTTCACCGAGTGCTTGTGGTTCTTGTAACCGATCTTGGCGAAATGTTCCGCGGTGGTGCCGTATTGCCTCATGTGTTCGCGGCCCGCGGCGCCGAACATCCACGGTGCGACGGGCATCGCGAACTCGTCGATCTCGGCCATCGCCTTGACGTGCTTTCCCATCGGCGATTCGCGGTCCTGGGCGCCACCGCTCAGCGAGCCGGGCTGCATCTTCTCGAAGCCGAGCGCGATGGCGCAGTCGACGATTCCGCCGCGGACGGCCTGGGCCGCCAGCAAAAGCGCGGTGGAGCCGGTTGAGCAGTTGTTGTTGACGTTGACGACGGGGATGCCCGTCAGGCCGAGACCGTAGATCGCGCGCTGGCCGTACGTCGAGTCGCCGTACACGTAGCCGGCAAACGCCTGCTCGATCGCGCCGTATGGGACGCCGGCGTCGGCGAGCGCCTTG
>Ga0182040_10001092_pt1 | contig 12530 bp, 20 predicted proteins | sample flu12Cox44000176_FD_125973 | JGI IMG/M metagenome (GOLD analysis project Ga0182040, IMG submission 125973) | Lab enrichment of tropical soil microbial communities from Luquillo Experimental Forest, Puerto Rico - flux8day.12C.oxic.44.000.176 | ecosystem: Environmental > Terrestrial > Soil >... | reverse complement strand
GCGTATGATCCTGCCACGTTCTTTTATCAGAAAGAGCAGAAATTTCGCTCTCCAACTCTCACGAAAGATTACGCTGCGGAAAAGATCGCAGGTATCTTTCAGATTCCTCTAGAGGATTTCAAGGCTCTAGACAAGGATTCTGCTAAAAGCGCATACCGTCGCGCGGCTATCAGACTTCATCCTGACAGAAACAACGGCGATGGTACTCTCATGTCAGAACTCAACATGCTTTGGGGAGTCTACAATGCCTGATTCAGGATACACAAAGCTTGTGACAGAGAAAAGTAAGTGCTTGCACTGTAAAGGCGCTCTAACGCTTCTCTGTCGCTACACGCACCAAAGCAGTTACCCACAGTTTTACATCTGCTGGACGTGCAAGAGAATCTACGAAGTAGGTAGAGGGGAAGTACACGAGGAGAACCATGGCCATTCCTTTCACACAAGCAAAAGATCCTAACGCTGCGAAGAAAGCCGCAGCTGAAGCCGCTAGAAACAAGGCGGAGAAGAAGCCCGACGCTATCATGCACTATGTCGATGCTTCAAAATGCAAGGACAGAATGAGAGTTGTTTTTGACGACAGCTTCTCAATGAGTTCTTACATCGGCCAAGCGAAAGACGGTGTTGTAGAGTTCTTTCGTTGGTGTCCTCCAAATGAGGCAGCGTGTGGAATGAATTTCCTGAACACACACGACCCTGAGATGGAGAAGCTCACGGCTGATCTTCCGAATCTTGGGATGCTTATTAAGTCTAAGCATTTCAATCTCGGCGGAACTCCACTCTTCGCTACAATGAAGAAAGCTGTGGAAGATCCAATCCTCACACGGATGATCGCTTTCACAGATGGGAGTCCTACGGATTCCCTCACTCCTTATAGTGAGAAAAACGAGGACACGCTGGCGTATTACAAGCGTTCAGCTGATGTAATCATCCCGCTAGCTCTCGAAAAACACGTTCCAATTGATACCGTGTTCTTCGGAAGCGCAGACTCAGAGACTGAGATTGCACTCCTGAAGTATTTCTCAGATTCCACGAGTGGATACTTCCTTCACTTCGATCCTAACAAAGTCAACTTTGCAAAAGCTTTCAGGTTCTTAGCACCTGTAAACAGACTCATGCTCGCTTCAGAATCCGTACGCCGGGAGATTGAATCTGGCAGAAGGAGCTAGCCGTGACAGATCGTGTGTACTGGATTTTAGTAGCTACGATCATCGCAGCCGTCGCGGGCATTAGCATCTGGCTTGCAATTGAAGATGCAAAGAACTGGCAGTCGTACGCAGCTACTCATCACTGCGTGCCAGCGGGAACTATGGATGGTAGCATCTCCTTTGGTACAGATTCCAAAGGCAGATCAACTACGAACTATAATCCCTCCAAGACAATCTACAAATGCGACGGCGGAGAAATTCACATTCGCTGAGGAATCTGATGGCAATCAACTACGTTTCAAAAGCTGAAGGACTGCCTCAGGAAGCACAGGAACAAGTAGGACGGCTGTCTGCGAAGATGGTAATTCTAGGATTTCCTGCCTTCTTTGAAAGGCTAGAAGAAGGGCCAGTTGTTCGGACCTTCTTCTACAAACCTTCCATCGGCGCTCTATTCTCTAAGATTCTCTCAAAAGAGGAAGAGCTAGCGGGAACTCTCTCGGTTGAAGCCGTGATGATTGAGAGAGTTTCTGGTTTAGTAGCTATCGCGGTACCACGGTCAGACCGTAAACTAATACGATTTGACTCTTGTATCCACGACATGCTTAACTCTGAGGAACTCCGAAAAGACATGGCGCTGCCGCTCCTTATGGGACTTACTCCCAACGGCCAGCATCTCTACGCTGATCTTCAGGTTCAACCTCACCTCCTTCTTTCAGGAGCTACAGGGTCTGGAAAGAGTATCTTTATTAGCCAGCTTGTAGCATCGCTGGCACTCTTTCGCTCTCCGAAAGAACTCACAATCAGTCTTGTTGACACTAAGCAGCTGGATCTAGTACTTTTCAAAGGTCTCCCACACGTGCGCAAAATCGTTACGGAAGTGGAAGACTTAAGAATAATGCTAGAGAGGGATCTAGCCGAGATACGACGGCGAACTGAGCTAATGAGTGGACTTGCTCGTAACATCAAAGAGTGGAACGCTCTTAATGGTGATGAGAAGCTGAAGTACAAAATCATCATTATTGACGAATTCGCCGACGTGCTAGCACAAGATGAGGCTCTATGGGCGGGAATACCCAAGAAAGATCGTCCTTCCTCAATCGCCTCCCTCGTAAAACAAATAGCTCAAATCTCTAGAGCGGCTGGGATTCACTTGATATGCGCGACTCAACGGCCGAGCGTACAAGTGTTTTCTGGAGATTTGAAAACCAACTTCCCAGCTAGAATCTGTTTCAAACTTCCTACCATGGCGGACTCAAGAGTCGTTCTGGACGAGAATGGAGCTGAGAATCTTTTAGGACGAGGAGACTATCTGTACAAGATAGCTGGCTCTGACACCCTGAGACGTGCTCACTCTGCTTTCATGTCCATGGAAGACATAGCCATGGTCCTGAGTCAACATGAAGAAATAAGGAGACAGTACAGTGTCGAAGCCAGAGTTAGTCCGAATGCAGTGGTGGATCAACAATGAGTACAGAGGCTACCGGCTAGTCTCCAAGAAGTTCTTCCAACGGCTACAGCTCCAGAAAAAGATGGATGTTGTAGTTCAAGACGTAACACAGTTGCACCCAATCATGCCGTGGGAATATGAAAACTGGGACAAGAAGTACAACTTCAAAGAATCCGCTCACAAAAGAGGGAAAAAGGAGAAAAAGACATGACAGAAAAAGGAAGAAAAGGACCAAACGCTGGCAAGAAGAAGTGCCCACACTGCAATCAGATGTTCCTACGCGCAGAGATTCAAGCTCACATTCGAGAGGAGTTAAAGGAGTTCCTCCTGAAGCAGCGTCAGGAGGAAGAGAAAACTGCTGCTGCTGAAGCTGAATACGTTGCAACAAATCCTGTTCCTCAGTTTCAACCACACTCTGAAGTTCTTGAGCTTGAGAAAAAAGTTGAGATTCTCAAACAAGTTGTAAGAACACTCACATCGCAGTTAGTAACTTTAACGAATCTCATCGACTGAAACCACGGCGACTCCCCCCGCCGCGCATCCCTTTGATTCTAATGGACTTTTAGCCCTTGACATGGCCGTATACATGCGGTACCCTAGAAGTGCGGTCGTATACAGTGATCTACAACACTTCGAGGTTACTATGACAAACAAAAGAAAGCGGAACGTGACTAGTATAACAACCGTGGTTCCAGTACGCTTGATGACTTCACAGGTAACTGTGCTTCAAACTCAACTTCCTGCTGGAATTTCCGTTTCAGCAATTTGCCGCGCCTTGTTACAAGCTTATTTGGAAGGTAAAATCCCACAAGCGAATACAATTATTCTCCTAGAGGTAGCGAGGGCTCAACAAGCGAAGAGTAAGTATCAGTTCAAACCCAAGGAGAATGAAGATGGAAGAACAGAGAGCACCCCTGCAAGAATCTCCGCATGATACACCGGCAGAGCCGGAAGAGGAGCACATATCCAGTAACGTTTGCGATGTGTGCATGAGGGATAATCTTCTACAGAAAGTGGGGATTATCTACTGCAACAAGTGTAGAGCACCTTTTTGTTTGCACTACGCTTCAAAGATAGACGTTCGATACTGCGTGGATTGCTTTAGTGAGATGGATCTTACAAAGGAAGTAATACATAAAACGTATGAACATTATAACGAAGTTACGGACACTATAACTAAATACAGTCGCAAGGCGAGAAGAATCGCGCTGACTGGAGAGAGCTGGTTGTTCGCTCAGAGACGAATTAAAGACATGACGGATGCTGAATTAGATATGGAAATTGAGTACCATCGACAAATGTTTCAGCTTATAGCGGCTGAAGCCGAGGAAAGAAAAAACAGGAAAGTTCACAGATTCGCTGGCGTGAGAGTGAAAGTTCCCTCCACCACAAGCAGCAGTACCACCGTGACAGTCTCTAAGAAAGTCTCAAAAACCTCCTCCACAACTGCACAGGCGAAGCTCTCAGCGTTGTTAGGTACCATGTTGGCGAAGGGTATGACGCCGGACATGATAGCTGCAATGCTAAAATCCAAGTAAAACAGAAAGGTGCAAGCATGAACGAAGAGATGGTACAAGAGTTAGCGCAGTATTCTTTGGCTAAAGGGTTGCCTTGGTTGAAGTTCAATTTCGATGCTCAAAAGCTGACCCTTATTGTGGACAATCACTTACTCTCCACGTACAGAGCATGTCCGACGGCTTTCATGGAAATGCACGTTGAGGGTTATCACCCAAAACCGGGCTACGGAGTTCCAAACCTCCGGAGATGGTATCTGGACTTCGGAATTGTCTTTCACAAGATGGTGGAAATTTACTACAAGGAGTTCAGAAATGAAACGTTTAACATGGTTGAATGGGCCTCGGTTACAGGATACAAGCTTTGGAACGAATCAAATCTTGATGCATATAGCCAACACCCTGAGTTCCATGCCATCGGAGGATTTAAAGGATTTTGTGGGCTTCTCTTACAGTATGCATCTAGGTTTAAATCCGAAAACGAGAAGTTTAGAGTGCTTGGAACTGAGATTGCGTTTGGAAAGAACAGAGAAATCCCCATCTACAGAGGGGAATATATAGAGATTTATCTAGCAGGACGGATGGACGTTATTGTTGACGACGGCTACTTCATTATGCCTATGGATCATAAAACAACTGGGTCCTTCAGACGCGATCCTCTAGAGCGTTATCTTCTAGATGACGGCCCCACAGGATACATCCTCGCGCTGAAGCACATTCTTCCTGAATATGTTCCAGAAGAGATGATCCTGAAACGTGATTGTTCTAGAATCCTAATTAATATGATCTCTAAGAGTGTTCCTAAAGATAATCCAATGGATCGTTTCAGAAGACTCCCGATATATAAGTCTGAAGCACAGTTAATTACTTACAAAGAGCGCACGATTGCGACAGTGATGGCGCTCTTAGAAGATGTTTACAGATTCTCCCAGACAAAGTCTGTCCCTAGGGATACCTCTCACTGCACTAATTGGTTCTTCGACAAATGCCCTTATTACGATATTCATCGTCAAAGTGATTTAGCTGGGGAGCAGGCCACTAAAAGCAACGGCTATGTGAAGTTACCTTTGTGGGATACTGAAAACATAGCACTAACTTAAACGAAGCGAAGGGAGTGTCATATGACACAGACGGAACAGCAAAAGCAGCCTACAACTGCAACGTCGCCTAAACCAGAGCCTCTGAAAGCATTTGGTTCTGAACAGAAGAAAGAAGGCGATGGTAAGGCACCTTCAGAAGAGAAGCTCCAATCCCCCGATCAGGCTCCAAAGCCTGAGAGAAAGTATAGAACACTGAAAGCGGGAGAGTACATCGCTCGTTGCACGTATATTCTCCCAAACCAGTGTCAGTGCTGGAAGCATGGGGAAGAGGAAGTTACTGAGTCAACTACAGATGCTGAGGGAAAGAAAGCGGAACTTAAGTATCAGCTCTGTGAGCGTCATGCTAAGATTAGACGTGCTATTGATCTTGGTGTGATGAAAACTGAGATGGTTAACACAATGACAAAGGAGTGGGCCATGGGAACCCCAGAAGTACCTCTCTCTGATCCGACGGAGCCTGAAACTCCGGAAGTTGTAAATGAAACGGACGTTCCTGAAAAGACAGAGAAAGAGAAAGACGTTGCTAGCAGGGAAAAGACTGGAGCTTTTGGTACCACGGAAGCTCAGCCTGTGAAAAAGGAGGGGGAGTCTAGTGCTCCCACGAAAACGTCCTCAGAAAGCGGCAAAGATGCAGGCCAAGGTAAGACAGAAGGTAGAAGTTCTACCTACTAAGAGAAAGAAGAATCCCGCTCAAGGAGCAAGAAATGTCAAGCCCAGTAAATCCTCTAAACGCCGTAGCTAAGCCGACGGCTGATCCTTTTGAGGGACTCTCAGGTACTAAGTCTGAGAGTCTCTCAGCTTCAGGACAGATGAAGATAGCAATTGTTGGAAAGCAGAAAAGCGGAAAAAGCTGGCTCGCTGTTTCTGGCAGAACTCCCATGTTGTACTACGACCATGATGATAGGGCGGAAAGCATAGCAGGGAAGCCGGGACTACTTGTGAAGTCCAGGCCGACTATGACTGATATAGAGACTGACTTGTCGTTGTTAAAATATCACAAGGTTAAGGGAAAGCCCATTCCTAAAACGGCTTGCCATGATACCGTGACATTCATGCAGAGAACCATGGAGGATGAGATTTGGAGACAGGGAGGGAAGGAACTTTATAGGGAAATTAAAGTTAGTGCTAATACCACCCTGAGAATTCGCAAGGGCTGGGACACCATAAATGGAATCCAACGGTACGTTTCTTATTTAATCAGCGAGTATACCTCTCTCGGAATGGATATAATTTTTGTGTTTCACGAGAAGAATGAGAAAGACTACGTGGAGAGCACTAAGGAGCAAACAGAATACACCGGAGCACTCACGGTTGATCCGCAGTACTTGGCTTCAACTCTCAGTCTTTTCAATGAAGTTTATCACATTAAGGTTAGGTCCGACGGTAAATACATTACGGAGTGCCGTCCGAACATCTACGGGAATTGGGCCACGACTCTTCTTCTTGACAACGAGGAGCCGCCGAATATCCTAGAGATGATTGCAAAGCATGAAAAAGCAAGAGCAGCAAAAATCGCAGCACAAGGAGTGAAAGCGTGAAAGATGAAGATACCCCCAGGGAGCAGACGTACGTGGTGGTACTAGATGCCATGACGGTTGAAGTTGAGCATGTGGCTGATGCTGAAATTGATGAGATGATGCTACAACTCAGAGACGCAGAAGATAACGTTTTGTTTTCTGCAAGAACGGTAGAAGTCAATTGCTTCTATCTCAAAAACTCAAGTATTCAAGTTCTGTAACTAACCCGCTCAGAAAAGGAGAACTAGCAATGGGTTTCAAAATGAACTTCAATAAAGAGGATATTAGTGGGAAACCACCAGTTCCTCCGGGGTGGTACACAATCCAGCTTAAAGGCTTTAAGCCTAAAGTAGCTGGAGAGAACAAGGACTCTCTCACGTTGAATCCTGAGATGGCTATTGTGGGGAATCAGGAGTTTGAGAATAGGAGAGTCTTTAACAACCTTAGCTCTAAAGCAGGGTGGATTATGCTTGACTTTCACCACGGCTTTGGAGTTCCAATGGAAGTGGTTCAGGACGGAAACGAAGGCACTGAGGCTGAGCAGTACACCATGGCTGGAACATTTGAGAAGATCAACGAATTTCCAGATGATCCGTCTCAGTGGGGAAAGTACATTGGGCCACTCACAAACAAGACGGCCAGCGTGGAACTTGCAATCACGGAGTTTCAAGGCCGTCAAAGGAATGAAATCCGGCAGTTCAAATGCGCAGTTCCAGGGTGTCAAGAGAAGCACTCAACAAACTTGATCGGGAAGTAGGAATCGCCGTGAGATGGAGATGCTGTTTTATCTATAGCAATGGTGATCGTTGCCCTGCTGTAGCTAAATGGCGTCTCCATTTCAATCTCTACGATCCCTTCAACTACACGGATGTTTGTGAAACTCACAAAGTAGAATACCAGTACTTCAGCTGGAGACAAGATTTAGAACCATGGCAGGGAAAGCCAAAGACTTTGCAAGGAGAATAATAATGCCGCTTGATCCTTTCAAAATGGAAGTAAGAAATCCAGAAGTTGAAAAAACACTTTCAGATATAGGACACATGCTGAAAGAAGCTATGCCGCCAGGGTACGGATTCGCATTGCACATAGTTAAGTACGGAGCGGGAGGGGATATGTTTTACACATCTACTCTCCAGAGGGAGGATTACATCAATCTCCTGCGCGAGTTTATGGAAAGGCATGGTTATAATTAGCTTTCTGCTTGGAGGCTGCCACACGTCCTTGTCTTATAACAGACCTGGGCCTACTTCAACTTGTACGTGTAACACGGCTCCCCCAGAGGAGAAACCGAAATGAAATACGTTAGTGCGCGGATAAGTCTTCATATGAATGTTGATGGAGAGTCTGAAGATATAAAGCGTACCGTAGAGTACGCTATGAATAATATGTGTACTGAGCTGGAACACAGCATGAAGCATGATGTTATTCTTTGGAGTTTTTTGGAATTCAGAGTGGAAGGAGAAATCGAATGAGCTACCATGACTTAAGCGAATGCACCCTCTCGCCAGCGGAACGTAGAGAAGAAGCAAACAGAATCTGCGAGATGCTTGCAGGAACCGAAGCGGATATGACGGCGGCTAGCTTTGAGTTCTTCAAGAAGATCAAAGATCCAAACGTTCCTGTCTCTGTAAAGCAGCTCTTTTGGCTACGAGACATTAAGGACAGGCAGTTATGAAGACTGGGAGAGCAAGACTTAATGAGTTACTTCGTAAGAGCATTCTTGTTGAAGAGATAATGATAAGAGTGCGAAAAGCTCTTTATTCTCTAACAGAAGAAGAACTCAAAGTTCATCTTAAGAACTTGAAAAAAGGAACTTCAAATGCCTCTCATTCATCCAAGAGGTGACCCAGCTTCAAGGATATGGATCGTCCTGGACCACGCATTTCCCAGTGACGAAGCGAAAGGCTATCTCCTTTCGGGAGGGCTAGGATATGTCTATGAGAAGATGTTCACTGAAGCTGGTCTTTCCCTCTTCGACGCATATGTTTGTGCGCGCCGCCCTGATACCGATAATCCTAATTCTTATTCTAGCGTGGATAGTTCACTTGTTCACTATCGGCCGCCTTTAGTGCTAGCTGTAAATGAGGTAGGTTCGTACTATCTTGAAGAACTTCGGATGAAAGGGGAACAAAAAAGTTACAAAACTCAACTTAATAAGTACGTAGGGAGCCTCCTTAGCTCTGCTATCCTCGGATACCCTCACTTTATGATTCCGATACACGGCCCAGACATCTGTGCCCAACAATGGGATGAAAGGAACGTTACAACCTATGTTGACTTCCAAAAACTTAGAGACGAGTTCTCTTTCTGGAAAACTACCGGAAATCTTAGACCACTACCACAGAGAACGCTCCTTCATGGTGACATGGAACTTAGAGAAATTCTTAATTACTTGGAACGGTTCAGCCGTTCAAGATATGTATCCGCTGACATTGAGACAGTTTATCCTAAAAAAGGAAGCTCCTTTTATCCTCATCCAGGATACGCAATTGTTATCGGATTGGCAGACTCGAAAGATTTTGGAGTTAGCTTCGAGTTATTCCGTAGCCTTCCACACGAGAATAGAATACTTTGGAGAGCGTTGGAAGAAGCTCTCGAAAACACGGTTCTTATTGGACAGAACTTTTTCAATTTTGACTCATATTTTCTTAAAGCTTTGGGATTTTCTATTAAGTTTGAGAGGTTACTAGATACTTTAATACGGCATCATATCTTGTGGCCTGAGTTACCACACACTTTACAATTTATGACAAGGCAATATACAAGACAGCCCTATTATAAGGACGACGGGAAACACTGGGCGTTAAAACATATGAACTCGTTAAAACGTTATAATGCTTTAGATGTAACTGTTACGTATGAAGTATTTGAGGGACAGGAAGAGGACTTCAAAGACAGACCACACCTGAAGGGAGACTTGCCATGACAGAGCCTCTAAAAGAGATTGGGCAAAAAGAGCTAGTAGTATCTGCTACTCACGCAACACGGCTGAAAGAGTTTACGTGCAAAACCTGTGGCTACCTTATGGATGCTTGTTCTCCATCAGAGCAAGGAGTTAATCCTCCTGAAGTTGGAGATTACGCTTTCTGCATGAACTGTGCAGCCGTACTATTGTTTAATTCTGATATGTCTTTAAGACATGCTACTGAGGAGGATCTTATAGCTGAAGATCCTGACTTTGTTCTTTACATCTTTAAGATGCAGCGTGATATTAGAAGGGGAATGGCAATAATTAAGAGAATGGAGAATTAGCATGGATGAAGAACAAAAGGAATCTGAGAAGAAGTTTGAGCCGCAGACTTATGGTCTGGGCTTTAGGATTCCAAAGACCCTCTGGGAAGAGTCCATCTGGGCGAAGCGTGAACCTGTAAAGCTAACACGCTGGCAGAAGCTGAGGCTAGCTATAGGGCGTTTCAGACTATGGCTTGCGAAGAAGATAGCTGGGTACGATTTTGAGGATACGTGGAATGATTGAAAGAATAACAGCGGCTTATGAACACGCTCTACAAGCTGTGCTTTTTGACGTGTCTAATCGTGGAATTAGAATAGATATAGAAAGAATAAAACACGGCCGTGAAGTTGTAAGGGCGGAGATAGCCAGAAATCTAGCCATAGCCTCGAATCAATGGGGCTGTACCGTGTTTATAGGAGCAGAAAATGAACCAGCCGATTCTGATGGAGCAGCTAACATCAACGCTACACAAGGAAAGTTTGCATTGCTCAAAAAGCTTAAAGACCTTGGCTACAATGTACCGAAGATTGCTAAAAAGAATGATGAAGGAGAGTATGAGTCTGAATACTCAACAGGGGAATTGGCCCTCCAAAAAATGCTCTCCACAAATCAATTTAACTATCCCGGAGGTGACCCGGCTATTAAATCTGTGCTTAAAATTAGAGAGCTTGGTAAACTTAAGTCTGGTTATCTCAACGCTAGACTTCTCAACCGTGGAGGAGAACCGTATTATTTGTCTATCTACAACGCAGCAGGTACTATCACAGGCAGAAGAAGCTCTAAGAAACATACTTTTGGCCTCGGCGGCAATGGACAAAACTTCCCTAAACACACGGATCTCGCCGCCCTCTTTGCAGAATGCCTTATCGCTAGAGAAGGACATATCTTCCTCTTCGTTGACCAAATCCAAGCGGAAGACTGGCCCGTTAGTGCATTAGCACAGAATCATCAAGCTCTAAATGATCTCAGGGCTGGAGTTGATAGACATACAAAGCTTGCATCAATGCTGTTTGGAATTGCTATCACTTCGCGCACTGAGAAGCAGTGGAAGGATAGCATGGAAAGATTTCTTGGGAAGAAGGTTCGACATGCTAATAACTATGACATGAAAGCACCGCGAATGGCTGACGAACTTGCAAAGGAAGGCCATGCGATTGAAGAACCAAAATGCGCTTTCCTTCTAAACAAGATGGCACAGATTGATCCGAATGTGAAAGGAGTATTCCACAAGTATGTACAAGATGTTATCAACGCAACGAGAATCCTTACTACGCCGTTTGGAAGAGAACGGCAAGCCCTTAGCATACGACCAGGAGATACCAATAGCCAAAAGTTCAAAGAACTCTATGCTTTCATCCCTCAAAGCACTGTGGGAGACAACACGGGATTTAGTCTTCTTAGACTTGAATCTGATTATCCACCTGAGGAGCGCGCATGTGTCCAAGAGGGCCATGATAGCATTACACAAGATGTGGTGGCTGTCCCTGATACTATTTACAAATGTCTGTGTCGAACGGCTACTGCTTTTAAGCGAACTATACGCTTCCATAACGGCATCGAGGTTGAGATTCCTATTGAAGCGGAGTTGGGGTATAATTTTCTCACGAAAGTAAAAATCAAGGATTTCTCTTTGCAAGGCGTGAAAGAGGCACTTCAGAAACTGAACGATCTAACAAGCAAAGGATCATCCCCTAGTGCCACGGCAGTTGCGAGTTCCGCTGTATGAAGCTATGCTTAAGTGTACTGAACCTCATACTGAGGCTCCTGATAGGTTCATCACTTGGAGTGCTTTTAGCATTGTGGCTGCTGTCTTAAAGAGTAACGTCTTTATTAAAGACGGCCTCTTTACGCTGTATCCTAATCAGTACATAATTCTTGTGTCTCCGCCGGGGATTGGAAAGGGGACGGCTATTAATTTCTCATGGGGGTTGATTCGTGAAACTTCTCCAAATTATCTTGTTAATATTGTCTCTGATCGTGTTACTGCTCCTAGAATTCTGGAGCGCATCGCTATTGGGTGGAACTCCGCCGTCCCACAGATTGTGAATGGGCAAGTCCTTATAGGTAGTGCCTTGGATCATACTTGTACTATATGTTCTACAGAACTTCGGGTCTTAACCAGCGCAAGTGACTGGATGCTTGAGTTTCTGTGTGAAAGTTGGGACAAGAATGAATACGAATACGACACAAAAAACAAAGGCTCCGCGTTTATTAAGGAGATGTGTACTTCCCTTATTGGTGCTACTGTCCCCGATTATCTACGCGGCCTTGATAATGACACGGGAGCTTCCATTAAGGGTGGGTTTACAAGTCGCTGTCTCTTTGTCTTTGAGGATACTCCAGCACGGTATCTTCCATTCCCTCCTCCTCTTGCTTCTAGCAATCAATCTTCTACTATTCTTACAAACATTAAGGCTGACCTGGCTCACATTGCGAGAAATCTCAAAGGAGAGTTCAACTATAACGCAGAAGCAAAGATTAAGTTTGAGGCTTTTCTTAAGTCTATTCGTGCAAACTCTACTGATGATAACGAACCTCTGGCTAACTTTAAAGCAAGGATCAGAGCACACATTCT
>Ga0182040_10001091_pt1 | contig 12530 bp, 9 predicted proteins | sample flu12Cox44000176_FD_125973 | JGI IMG/M metagenome (GOLD analysis project Ga0182040, IMG submission 125973) | Lab enrichment of tropical soil microbial communities from Luquillo Experimental Forest, Puerto Rico - flux8day.12C.oxic.44.000.176 | ecosystem: Environmental > Terrestrial > Soil >... | reverse complement strand
TCGCGAGCCCGTCCTTGTAATTCACCGTCGACCATTCGACGCGGACGGTGACATCGCCGTCCATCAGATTGGCTTCGTCGAAATCGGTGAGGCGGACCTTTTGCCCGCCGTCACCCTTCTCGACCACAATTGCCTTGAATGTCGGCACGTATCCCCTCCATTCATACGTGCGAAAGCTGTACCGTGCGGCGCCGGCCGCCGCAACTCGATGTCTGGAATCAGCGCCTTTGAGACCGAGTCTTGCGAGTGATCTTTTGGTCCGAGGCCGTTGGTCAACACGCTGCTTGCTGAGTCACGCACATGAATCCAGCCGCTGCGCACGGCGCCTTTCTCGACGGTCCTCAAAGCTGTGGCAAGCGAGTGTCCGAGGGATATCCCATGTTCTGGGTGTGATTTTCCTGGATCAGCACGTTCATACGATCAGCATCTCGAGTTCGCGCGCCATTTCGTCCCGCTTGAGGGAATCAATCGCGACTAAGACATGCCGCTGCGTGTGCGCCAGGAAATTACCGCATATTTTCAATCTCGATTTCGCCAACAAGATCTTGGCAGGAGCGCCGGAGGCTGGCCGGCGACGGTGGCGGTTTAGCGGATCAAGATCAAGCCCGCGATCAACAGCATCGACAAGACGGAATAGCGGAATTTGGCGTCGTCGATCTTGCCCCACAGCAAAATGCCGACGAGCGTGCCAGCGACCACGGTGGGAATAGCCAGTGGGAGAACCGGGAGAAGGTCCGCAGGAAGGGTGCCGGGCGTACAAATGAGCAGGATAATGGCAAAGGCCTGCATGATCAGAATAAACGGCTGAACCTCGCCCCTTTGGTGTTCTTTTGAAACACCTCGCAGGTCGCACCAAACGATAGGCAATGCGCCTGGCATCGCGGTCAGACCGCCGACTAGGCCTCCTGCAAAGCCCACCAGTGTATGAATGACGGGGCTGGCGGCCTGGCGGAATATTCCGCACGCTGGTTTGGTGAGCATGTAGATGGCATAGGTCGCAAGAAAGATGCCGACCAAGATTCGGAACACGTGAGCATTTGTAAGGGTCAGGACGTACAGGGCGATCGGTATTCCGCCGGCACCCCCGATAAGCAAAGGCGCGCTCTCGCGCCATTGGACAAACTGACGAATGGCCACCAAAGAGCTAATTTGGGACGCGATGCTGCAACACATCATTAGGGGAATGGCCACCAAGGGCTCAAGGAAATGCAGCAGAACGACGCCTGACACGGCGGAAAAAGCAAAACCGGAAAAACCTGAGACGACACCGCCCAGGAAGATCGAGATCGTGAGTACCAGGGTGCCTAATTCGCTCATTATTCAGCATGAAATCTTGAGAACCGTCACGCGCCGACACGTCAGCAGGATTGCCTCAGATGGTATACCGGACGCCGCATTCGGAAGTGTGAGGTAACTCACTATCGCGATCCGGCGCTGTCCTGCCCACGCGGGGTCGCATCACCGCAATTCAGAGGCTTGCCCAGGCGCGGCGGCTCGGCTGACGGCCGGAATCCCCCGGGCAGCGGCGGGCGCAATGGGCTGATCGCTGCGCGCGCTCGAGCGCCGCCGATGCCGCCCTTCGGATACTTCTCGCTGATCCGGTTTGAGCGGCTGCCGCGGGTGCGAACGGGCGAGGCAGGGCAGGAGCGGATGGTGGGCGGCTGGAATCGTCAAGGCGAAGTCCGTATCCTGGCAAATATGTTCTTTCCGGAGGTGTACGATCTCGAAGGCGATTGAGATGACAGGCATGCCACACCCAGCGATGAAAGCAGGCAGCGCATGAAAATCGAGAATGCAGTTCCCTACCTCGGCGCGCTTGTGACCGGCCTCGACGTCAAGCGTATGACGGACGCCGAATGGAAGACCCTGTATCAGACGTGGCTCGATCGGCACGTGCTGATCGTGCGCGGGCAGGAGCTGTCGAAGGCCGACTTTCTAGCCTATAGTCGCAGGTTTGGGCGCCTGAAGCCCCACCTGGTCAAGCATACGCGCGATCCCGAGAACCCCGAGATCACGCTGATGGGCGTGACGAGCATGGCCAAGGATACGAACGGCGAGAAGCTGATTCTCGATCGCGGGCAGGGCTGGCATACGGACAGTCCATGGGACACGGAGATCTGCAAGGGTACACAGCTCTATGGGATTGAGATTCCGAGCTACGGCGGCGACACTCTGTTTGCGTCCATGTATGCGGCTTATGACGCGCTGCCTGAGCGCCTGAAAAAGCGCATTGCACCGCTCAAGGTCGAGTTCCGTTACGGTGGACGCGAGCGCAAGTGGTTCGATTTGCTCGACCCCGAGGATCAGGCGCGGCCGCCTGCAGTGCATGACATGGTGCGCGTTCACCCCGAGACGGGGCGAAGATCGCTCTATGTCAATCCGACCCATGTCATCCGCATCGTCGGCATGCCTGAGGCCGAAGGCGACCGGCTGCTCGCCGAGCTCTACTGGTACATGCTGCAGCCCAACGCCGAGTACCGGCACAAGTGGAAGACCGGTGACCTCGTCATCTGGGACAACCGCTGCACCGTGCATTCGGCTGCTGGAGGGTATCCGTCGGACGAACGTCGGATCCATTGGCGTACCACGATCATCGAGTGAGCGCGATCAAAAGTTGACTAGGAATCTCGTGACCATGCGCGAGACGCGCCCACCCATGGGTCGCAGTTGCCGGCGCCTCTAAAAGACGACCCTACGGGAACGCGGCTAAACCTTTGCAAAAAATGGACGCGCTTGAGGCGATTTGGTTGTTGAGGCGATCCAAATTCTTGGTGACAACAGTCAGTCGTTGCGCGCGGCGCCCTGTTCGATCTTTTCTCGAAACTGTTCGTTGCCGAGTGCCCAGCCGAGGCAACGCGCGATGTTCTGGAGTCCGAACTCATGCAGATCATCGCCATACATGCTTGCGACACAGTCCGACAACACAACGACGCGGTAATCATTATTAAAAGCCGTAAACGCCGTGTTGAGTACGCAAGTGTTGGTGTTGATACCCATCAAGCATACGTTTTTGACGCGGAGAACGTCCAAGAGCATCTTTAGATCAGTGCCATGGAAGCAGTCGAGACGCTTCTTGTTGTCGATGACGTAGTCGCCTTCTGCGTATAGCTCAGGGATTAGCTCGGTGCCGGGCGAGCCGACGATATTGTGGCCGTCAACGGTCGAGCGGCGGCCTGGGGTGAGCCGATCTTCCTCTGTGAGCATTTCGTGCAACGCGTGCCAGAATGGCTGGGTCATGCCCTCGCTGCCAATTCCTGGAATTTTCCGGAATACGAGCTTCACGTGAATGACCGGCACGCCAGTTGCGCGAGCAAGTCCCAGAAGCTCCTTGGCGGCGGCAATGACCCGTTTGGCGTCGTCTGGCTTCGCCGCCATCGTGGCGACTTTGGGGTCGAGGTGGCCCCGGTGCATATCGATCGCCACAATCGCGGTTTCACGCGGCCTCAGCACGAGCCCATCGCGCAATTTTTCGATCATGGTCGAGCGATCGACGATTTCGACTGTGGCCATGATTGCCTCCCAGCCTTCGACGGCGCCGAAGCCGAAGCGCCACATCGTGCCGCACGGGCCCGGTGCTGACAACCTATTTCGCGGAACGCCTACTGGTGAGCCGACCCACGTCCGGCTTTGTCCCGGGCGGGCGGATGGGCTCCGTCGATGGGAAAGGGCTCGGACGCCCGTATCATTGGTCGCACTGCCGGGGAGGGTCTTGCCGTCTGCACGATCCCGGGCCCGACAGGAAGCAACTGCATTCGTCCTGACGGACCTGCACCTGCTTGCCGTCAAATCTGCATCCCGTCATAAGCGCTAGTGGATCACTCAGGTGCCGCAACCCCATCCTATGTCCAAACTCGTGCGGCCACAGGATGCTGGGAAACGGATCCGCCGGATGTCGAACGACAATTATCGATCGACTCCCCGCACGAGGCGGCCATGCGCATCCGTCGAAACTATTTCCCATGTTAGGTCGGCAGAACCTAATCTCCTCGACAATCTTAACGTCGCCATCCACGCTATGGACAGCGTCGCGCTGGGCCCTGGTCTTTATGACTTTTGGCGTATCGGCCGATCCGAAGGTGCCGATTGGACCATCCCGTTTGAATGTCACGTTGCATGAACTCTTCGTCAGGATTTCCGATGCGTCGTGCAAGATACTGTCAACTTCGTGCTCGCCCAGCGCCACCACGTTCACGTGACGGCTGACCTTCAACGAGTACGGGCTCTGCGCGCTGGCCGGCTCGGCCCACATCAGCAGACCCAGGCACACGATCGCAATAATGGCTTGCATTTTCACCCTCGTGGCGCGCGGATCGTCGCACTTCGTGCCAACTCTTTACTGCCACGCAGCAGCGCCGATCCGGAGCTTATTTGGACTTCAATCGGTTGTACGTGCGACGCAGTTTCGTTCTCAATGCCCTCCGGATCTTTGGATGCTCTGTCAGGTACCTTGGCTGCGTGTTGATTATCTTGTGGATCTCTGGAGATGTTCGCAGGTGCCGTAGAGCTTCTTTTTTGAGGGCCGCCCGCTGTCTCTTGCTGAGCCCCTTTAGTTCCTTCTCGGAATATCCGCCGATTGGATGTCCCATGGGATGTATCTCCTCTAGAACTCGCGTTGATGAACTAGACCATGTAGAAAACGCCGGGCACGCAGTCCACGGATTCGGTGGTTTCCCATCCAGCGAAACGTTCCTCTCTTCGAACAAACGCGGATTGCAGCGATTGGTCGCTCCGGCTGTATTAGCATCCGTTCGAGTATTCCGGGCAGTCTCGAAGCGGGCAATCGATCGTCCTGACGCCGAAGAGATGCAGCTGACAGTTACCGTACCCCCGAGGCCATGGGCGCTTTCGCGCCGTATCAAGATAACCTCGAATATTGTTATCGTCACTATGGGCAACGGCATGATCATGACTGCGACGCGCTCATCTCATCGGGGCCGTCAACTGCCCGTCGGTGAATTCGATCAGCGGTGAGCACCTGGCTGCCGTATTTTTTTCGCGGCCGGGCGCGACTTTGCCTTCGGGGACGTGCGCGACTTCGCGCTGCTGCGCGATGCGCGCGTGCCACCGGCTGACTTCTTTGCGTCGTACAGGAGCGGGTAGGACATTCCGCCAACTAAAATCCCATCGGCATAGGCTTCGATTTCGATTGTCCGATTCTTGGCTTTGCGGATTTCGTTGCCGCTGAATTGCCGGCCCAGACGGAGCCTCATGATTACCTCCCGCCCGCCGCCCGGCTCAAGCGTAAACGCGTCAGCACCCGCATTTGCAAATGCGATCCGCCAGCCGCGCTTATCGAGCAAAGGAGGCAGGACTGCCTTGACGCTCATGCGCGCTCGCCTGGTCAAGGGGTTCTTGAGCTGGAAGCTCATTCGGTCGAAGCTGTTTGTCAGTCGCCTCGCGGTGCTGCTCGGCACGGGGTGGACGTTGCGCTGGCCGATATTGTTGTCGTTCGGAACCAGCCGCCAGTCGGGAATCGAGTCGCCTACGGTGAAGTTGTCGACGTTGCTCGGATCGCCCGCCGCCGAGGCGACCATGAGCATGCATTCGTGTCCTACCTGCGAGGGCACCCATTCGAACGGACCGACGAGAATTTCGGCGGCCGAGTTGGACGGTACGTTCGCGGCTGCAAGCTGCGGCGTAGTCATCGCTTGCCAGTCGTCGGGATAGACGAGCCCCGCGGACGGCCGGCAGTGAAAGGCCCGCACGACGACATTAGTCGCAGTCTCCGAGCCGCGATTTTTGATTTTCACGTATGCATAGTTGGTGACGCCAACGATCGGCTCCTCGTGGCTCACGCCGCCGTCATTGTGGCGCCGGTTCCAGATTGCCTGACAGCTCCAATGATTGGACTGGAACTGGTACTCGCCGTTACGGCCGTCTTCGATGTACACATCGACCGGCGGCGGCGCGCCCTCGTTGTTGTTCGGGGTCGCAGTGCCGGCGGGCTGATATAGGCCTTGTTTCTCGAACGCCCAGCGAATCACCTTGTTGTAGGCGCCGCCCGACTGACCCTCGGAGGGCCAGTCCCCGCGATCGGCCTGCATCAGCGCCCCGGCAAAGCTTGCGGCATCCGGAGGGCTGGTGGCCGAGGTAAGGGTTTTGATGGCGGCGAGCATGATGTGGCAGGTGAAGCGGGCCGCAAAACGCTTCGTCGCGATGTCAGCGGAATCGCCCCCGATCGACCGATAGACGCGGAACATCGTGGTCGAAAGGATCTGTTCGTTGTTGTAGCCTGCTCCGTCTTTCACGGGATCAAATGGATGGAGCGCGATATCGCCGCTCCAGCCGAAGCCCGCGGCGACCGTCCGGTCATGACGACGTCGGAAGGCCGGGGGAATGCCGACAATCCACGGCAACGTGGCGAAGCGGTCCGGCGCTTGGGTGTCCGGGTCACTGAGGATCGCCGCGAAGCTGTCCCCGGCACTGTGAGAAAACTGAAAGCGCGGCGCGCCGATGTGATTGTACAGGGCACCGTGCCCGAAAAGCTCATGCATGACTACACGCCAATCGCAGGCGATGCCGATCGGATTGGCGAGATCGGCGGTGTCCGCAAGCGAGAAGCCGGTATAGAGGATGCCTGTTCCGCCGGCGGTTCCGGCGCAATGCGCATTGATTTCGTCGCCTTGGAGATGAGTTGGGCTGAAATGGCCGCGATGGTCGACCGCGGTCGGAAATGTCGTGCCGGGGAAATAGCTGGCAACGGAAAACCCGAGGTCCTCCACCAACCGAAAGAAACGGTCGCAATGATAATAGGCGTTGACCGCGGCGAAATCGTTGGTTCGCGCATCGAAGTCGAAATTGGTTCCCACCGATTCGGTCGGTGGCGGCACGGTCGGAGTTTCCACATCGGAAAGCGTCACGTTGCTTCCGCTCAAGGCCTGCGCGCCGTTCACGGGCGGGGCGAGGCCTGCGAGCGTGACTGAGCTTCGCAACGGGTTGAGCGCAGCGCTGTTGGCGTTTGCCGTCGGACCGCCCGCGAGAGTGACCGGATCGGCCTGGAACACCAAACCGCTGACGCTGTCGACGAATGGACGCAGAAGCAGCGCAGATAGGGTCTCGACCTCGACCAGCGCAACCCAGTGCAACGGCCGAAATGGCGGAACGTCGAAACGAAAGTAGACGGCGAGGACGACGCAATGGCGGCCGTCTCGGATCGAAGAATCGACCGGGGGCAGCGGGAGGCCGGGACCGCCAGCCTGAAATACGAGCTCTTCGCTCTGTGGTCTAGCCGATCCGTCCGTGCGCCTAGCCGCGTCGTATCGATAGATCATGAAGCGTTGACTATCGATGAGCGGTGCATCGTGACGCGCTCTGCCGGCGAGACCAAGACTGCTGGCCAAGCTCTCCGCGTCGAGGGTTTTCAATCTCGCAATGGCCCGCGCGGGTGGCCGCTTCACCTCAAGATCAGGGTGCAGCGTCGACTGTGCGCCGACCACGCGTAATGGGTTGGCCTTCATTGTGATCGAGAGCCCTGCTTCCCAGACCGGCAGGCCGAAACAGGTTTGGTAGAACGCGACGGTGGTCAGGTCGAACTGATGTTTCTCGCTAAGGAGGCGGTATTCGACTCCGCCGGCGCCCGGCTCCTGTTCGGCCGGGAGGAAGAGATGTCCCAGCTGCTCCGGCCGCAGCCCCAGCAACTCACCGTAGCGGTGCAGATACTCGCGTGCCGCGAGCTGGGGTGTCGGTGCCCCGGTGACGACGTAGCGATTGGCGTGGGAAAGCGTACGCGCAGTGCCGGCCGCATCGCGCACGACCTTGGTCTGTGACCGTGCATCGAATTCCTCGAACATGGTTTCCTTCCCATTTGCATTTGTTGGCGTGCGTCTCAAACGGCTGGTCGTCACCTCCAGCGTTCGCCAATGAGTGCAGCGCGAGATCAGCGCGACACTCTGGACAGTCGCTGTTCATCAGATCCCGATGTCGGATCTCGATACCGGAAAGGCATTGTGGGCGGTGTGAGCTGGTTCACACCAGACGCTTTTTCCGCACTATGTGTTAGGTTGGTTTGGACATGTTAGGGAATTGGCTTGGACGGGCACCGGAAATGGTCGTTTGGTGGCAACACCTTCTGTCACTGGAAGGGGTTCTTCGTGCCGGCATAGGATAGCTAATGGCGCGGCCGTGGTCTTGCGGAGGCCGCACCATTAGCTGCTCTTGGCGGTGATCTCGGCCAGCGGATCTTGCCCTGGCGGCGCTGGCCAGGAGCCTACGTCACTTCTTCTTCCGCCGCGGGCGAGTCTTACGCTTCTTAGAGATCAATTGATTGTATACAGGAAGGGTTTTATTTCTGAGCAACCTGCGAATCTGTGCAGAAGTCTGGATTTGGTGTAGAACTGCGTCTCTGAGGATTTCGCGTTGGCGCTCGTTCAGCACCTCAAGCTCCTCGCAAGGATAGACTGGGGGAAATATTCCCATGGCGGACCTCTCTGGGGTTGGGACTGAGGGATCGGTGGTGGGGACAAAGCTCAGGCAAACGCTTATCGAATTGACGGTTTCTCATTCAGCGAAACACTGATTGCGGAGATTGGTCTCTCCGGCTGCGTCACCATATGTTTGAGCACCCCCTGGAAGTCTCGAAGCAGGCGATCGATGGTCATGGCGCGGAAGAGGTGCGGATTGTAGACGCAGCATCCCACGAGCCCATGGGCGCTTTCGCGCAGCATCAAGATAACATCGAATGTTGTTAGCGTCACCAGGGGCAACAGCATGCTCGGATTGGCCTCCTCGAAGGTGAGCGTGTCTGCGGAGCTGGCTACAGGCCGCAATGTGGCATTCTGCAACAAAATCATAACTTGAGCCAGCGCCGCAGGCTTGATGGCGTGCTCGTGCTCGAGAATCTCGGCAAGCTGTTCGAAAGGAAGATCCTGGTGGGCGAAAGCTGCGAGGGTTGTTGCACGAACCCGACGCATCACTTCCCGAAGACTGGGATCGCCGCCGAGATTGGTGCGAAGAATCACGGTATTGGCCAACGGGCCGATAAGTTCTTCGGTCCCCGGACGATTGCGGTTGGCGACGTTTGTGGCCACGCGCAAGTCGTCTTGGCCGACGTAGCGATGCAGCAGCGTCTTCAAGCCGGCGACGAGCGCCATGAACAGCGTGCCGCCTTCTCGATGGCTGAAGCGTTTGACGCCCTCGGACAGGCTTGGCGGCACCGCGACCTCCCGCCGCGCCGTGCGGAAACCGTCGATTGTGCGTCTCAGACGGGCGTTGGCGAGCTTCATCAGGGGCAATGGACCATGAAGTTGCTCTCGCCAGTATGCGAGTTGCGCAACGATGTCCGGATGCGACTGCCAGTGCCGTTGCCAGTGTGCAAAATCGGCGTACTGAGTTGAAGGCGGCGGCAGGGGCGACGCCTTTCGGGTCGAGAAAGCATCGTATAAAGCGGCAAGCTCTTTGACGAGCACGCCCAGCGACCAGCCGTCGCTGATGACCTGGTGCATGGTGAAGAGCAAGAGGTGTTCCCGCTCGGCCAGGCGCACGAGGCCAGTTCGAAACAGCGGACCTTGCGCGAGGTCGAAGGAATGAAGCACTTCGTCTTGAATGAGTTGGTGTGCGACGCGCTCCTTCTTGGATTTGGACAGCGCGTGCAAATCGTTGAACGTCAGGGGCACGGTCAACTGCGGGGCAATGACTTGCACGTATCGACCGTCGACGGCGGCGAAGGTTGTACGCAGAATTTCGTGTCGTCGCACGATTTCATTGATACTTCGCTCCAGAACCGCCATGTCGAATGGCGAGGTCAGTCGGAGCGCGTACAGGATATTGAAAAAAGGCAAGCCCGGCAGTGCGTGCTGTAATTTCCAGAGCCGTTCCTGGGCAAAGGAGGCCGGCAGTCCATCTTCTCGAACTATGGGCACAATGGCCGAAGAAAGTGGCCGCGCCTGGTCGGTTTGGATCAACGTCTCGAGATGGCCAGCCATTTCGGCAACCGTCGGCGCCTCAAAAAAGCGGGAGACCTCGACCTTGAGATGCATGCTTTGGTGCATGTAGGTGAGAACGCGCGAGGCCAGGAGAGAATCTCCGCCCGATGCGAAGAAGTCATCATGGATCCCGACCCGTTCGACTTGGAGGGTCTCTGCCCAGAGTGCGACTAGCTCCTTCTCCAGCGGGGTCCGTGGCGCGACGAAGGTTTGCGGCATGGCTTGGCTCGCGAGCCCCAACTTAGCCGCCAAGCCGACACGCTGCACTTTGCCCGTCGAGCCTTTCGGGAGTTCGCCGACGATGAGCACTTGGCGCGGGACTTTGAAGTCGGCGATGCGCCCGACGGTGAACTGGCGAATGTCTTTGGGCGTTGCCGCAGCTTGGGGCCGCAACACGACAGCGGACGCGACGTCCTCACCGAGCGTGGCGTGGGGAACTGCGAAGGTTACAGCCTCCGCCACCGCCGGGTGCTCTAGCAGCACTTCGTCGACTTCGCGTGGGGCGATTTTTTCCCCGCCGCGATTAATAATCTCCTGGGTGCGACCGGCGAGAAAGAGGTATCCGTCGGCATCGAAAAAGCCGCGGTCCCCTGTCTTGAACCAATCACCCGCAAATGCGGCCCGGGTCGCCGTTGGATCCCGGTCATAGCCTGGCATGACGCTCGCGCCGCGGACGACGACCTGCCCTATCTGACCGTCGTGCAGCAAAGCCCCCCCTTCGTCCATAATGCCGACGTCCAAACCCACCGGTAGCCCGACCGAACCCGGCTTACGCTGCCGCGGCGGCAGCGGATTGCAGGCGACCGGTGAGGAAGCGGTTTCCGTCATACCGTAAAACTCGATCACCGAGGTCTCGAACGTCCGCTCCAGGTCCGCAAAGACGCGAGGTGGCAGAGGTGCCGACGCCGAGCGGACCAAACGTAGCCGACAGTCTGCCGCTTGCTCGCGAGCGTGGCGAGCCTGGGCGAGAATTGCTTGATGCATGGTGGGTACCGCGGAGTACCACGTCGGCCGAAAGGCGGTTAGCCAGGCAAAGAAGCTGTTGACGTCACAGCCGGGCGTGCACACGACACTCGCGCCGGCCGCCAGCGAGGCCAGCACCGTGGCAATGAGACCGTGCCCATGAAACAGGGGCAGCACGTTCAAGCACCGATCAGTTTCGCCCAGCGCCACTGCCGCCGCCGAACTATAAGCCGACGTGCAAATGTTGACCTGCGTCAGCGGGACAATCTTGGGCTGCGACGTTGTGCCCGACGTGAATAGCAGCAGCGCCACGTCGCCACCGCTGACCGATTCGTGCGACCGCATGCGCCAATGGCGTCCCTCGAGCGTGAACACGCCAGCCTCTGCGTCGAACGTAGCCGACAACTCGATAACGCGAATGCCGCGTGAGAGCGCCACACGACGCGCCGGCGAGTCGATTCCAGCCTGCGTGATTAATGCGCGAGGCCGCAGATCAGCGAAATATCGGTCTAGTTCCTCGGCTCCATAGGCAGGGTTCATCGGGGCGCACGCCGCACTCGACGCCACGGTGAGAATAGCGACCGCCATCTCCGGACCGTTCGGCAACACGACGGCGATACGGTCATGACGGCCTATCCCCATGGCCCGCAGCGCATGCCCGACCTTGTCGACCTGCTGATAAAGACGGCCGTAGGTCAGCGGAGCGCGCCCCAGAGCGAGGATCGCGGGCGCGCCGGGAATACGCTTGGCCTGACGTTCCAGCAGGTGAGGGAGGCAGGAAAACGGAACGGAAAATGTTGATGGTGCGGAACGCTTGTCCGGCATGTTACGGTCTCATCCCAGGCAGAATCGACGGGCTTCCGCTACGGTCTGGGGTCGGGGATTTTGGCGATTGGCCGAACACGCGCTTCCATGTGACCAGAGTTCGTCATCTCAGCTTCTCCCCGCTCGAGCCAGAAACCCATGTGCATCTCGCGGTACATCGCCATCGCTGCGGTAAGATTCTCGTGGGCGTGTTCCGGCTGTCCGGTACGGCGATAGAGTCTGCCTAGGCCGAGGTGGCAGTGGGCAACAACCGGGCGCATGCCGTGCAGATGGGCGAGTCTCAGTGCCTCCCGGTAGTGGGCTGCGCCACTTTCAGCATCGAATCGTTCGGGATGAGTCGCGATGTCGCCCAGCAGGAGTAGCCCGTGAGCGGCGAAGCCAGGCTGGCGCTGCGAGGATTCAATCGAGTGATGACCCAGGCGTCGTGCCTCGTCGAGCCTGCCGAGCAGCAGACAGGCGCGACTCACCGCATGATATGCCCAACCCCGATGACCGACGATTCCTCTCGCCGCGTGACGCTCGAGCAACTGCTCGACCTCCCGGACGCGCCTCAGCGTCTCCTCCGCCTCGCCAGTCTGCGCCATCGCCCAGGCGGAGGAAGCGACCGCCCAGGGAAGATGGATGGCTACATTTCCAGACTGGAGCATCGCAATCCAGTGCCCAACCCGTGAGCGCGCCTTCGCCCAGTCGCCCTTGAGGACGTGCAGCATGCTCGCGGCGAAGTGCGCCCAACCGATGGTGAACGCATGCGCGGTCGGTTCGGCGATGCGGATCGCCTCCGCCTCGTACTTGGCCGCCTCGGCGAATCTGCCCAGTTCGGCG
>Ga0182040_10001090_pt1 | contig 12535 bp, 18 predicted proteins | sample flu12Cox44000176_FD_125973 | JGI IMG/M metagenome (GOLD analysis project Ga0182040, IMG submission 125973) | Lab enrichment of tropical soil microbial communities from Luquillo Experimental Forest, Puerto Rico - flux8day.12C.oxic.44.000.176 | ecosystem: Environmental > Terrestrial > Soil >... | reverse complement strand
CTACGCTGATCTCAAAAAGTCCGTGGCCATGCTCGTCGAAAAGGCCGCCAGTCCCTCATCCAAAAACTGATCCTAACGTTCCGCTTGACTGATCGAATTTGAATCTTGTGGCCAGAGAGAGTTGCTTACCTGGGCGCTCCGAAGTGCCAAGCTATCGCCACTTTGAATTCAACGACGGAATAGCGGCGGGCAATTTCTACGGCGATGGCGTTGCGAACATCGCCGAGGCTGCCGGCGGCGTAGTCGACCATCGGGGCCAGCCTGAGATTCTCGGTTAAGGGGATTTCGTAACCCACACCGGCTGTCCAGGCCCACCCACTGCCGCCAAATCCTCCGGGGCGGTTGTTTTGATACAGTGCTAGTCCCGGCCCCACGCGCAGGAATATGGGTGTCTTCCGGATCGGAAACGCATCCATCACCGCCAGCACGTTACTAACGCTTTCACCGACCGCAGGATTGTTAAGATTGAACGATTGCAGAAGCCAACCGTTCAACTCCATACCGATGCGGGCCCGATTCCCGAGGCTATGACCACCCACAAACCCGAGCGCAAACGCTGGATTGCGGTTTGTGTTGAATTGGTCAGAGGTGAGCTTGAGCTGCCCGTCGCCGAGTTCCAACGCGACCCACCACGGCCGAACCACGCGGCCTTCTCGTGCTTGCGGCGGACTGAGGGAAGTTCCGATCGGCGCCATCAAACCCGGTCGGCGACTATCGAGAACTACCCCACGCCCTACGGCCTCTCCTTCATCCATAAGCTCGGAAGACGGCGTCAGCTTCACCCATTTCCCTTGGGCGTGGGCAACTGGTGACGCCAAGATCGGGCCGACAATCCATGTGATGAGGCACGCGCGAGTGGCGCGGCTCAGCCTAGGCATCCTTCCAACATTCAGTGAGGGTTTCACTGCTTCGTTGAGTCCCGTCCCGAGCGATCTGCTCATGTGTTAATGCACGGTGTTCGATTTGCCAGACTCTGCCCGATAAACTGTCGGATGACTCGGTATTGCGGCTCCAACGCCGGCGCCACCCACCAACCCAGCGACCGCGCCTACGGCGACCGCGAGGCTGCGTCCAAAGTCACAAGAGCTGAAACTATTGTTCGGACTAGAGCATCTCGTTGCGGCGGTTGTGATTCCCGCGCCCGTTCCCGCTCCGACGGCACCAAAGAGGAGAGAGTTGCGGAGCCGGTGGCTCTTGTCCAGCACGGTTACGCGTGCGACATTTTCTTTGGGGATGCCGACGTCGTTTGACCCTTCGCGGATCTGAATCGCTTCCTCAGTGACTGTAGAGAACGTACCGACGTGCTTCTTCATGCCGGTATCCATTAGCTCGATCTTTTCACCTGAATGAAGACCGTATAACGCCTTCCAGTCGCTCTTTTTTTCCTGAGCACGCAGCGAGCACGGGATCAGAATCAGAATACAAACGACCGCAGCACAGCGCATATTTAGACGCCTCCCCTTTTTACGGCACGAATCGGGAACCGGCTTGAGAAGCTGACCGTGTCTGGCAAAGCGGTTGTCGGCTCTTGTTTCCATGGGTTTTCTTCTTTCTCATGCGCGATGGATTTCCCTCTGTCGCCGCCGCAAACAGGCATAGAGTTACAACCGCTGGAATTTTGATTCTCATCGAATCTCCTTCCTATCTTGCTATCAGGCTAGGACTCATTTCACGGTGGGGACCACGCGAACTCTATAAAGTCTCCTCCGACGCTGCAAGCGACAAAAAGCGACAATTGCTTCAGATGTAGACCTGTCGTGCTTTTACGCCTGTCCGTGAAGGCGTTTTCCGTCTTTCCTCATTAAGCGCTGCCGGGCACGTCCTAGATACCGTGGACACCTTGAAATCCTTCTGGCAACCGCGGTGACGAACGGCGCTAGACTGAGAAAGTCGCTGGCTTCGACAAACGTCATCGATTCGGCACTCTCGGTCGCCAAGGAACTGTGCCGACGCGTGAAGCGCTCGCTGGAAGGAGCTTATCGGGAGCGTTGCGCCGGATCCGCACTGCTGCTGGCAGAGAGCTAGTTTCACACCGTTAAAGGTTACAAGGAGATACCCAAGCTTTTGACAGCGCTGGCGGATAGCGGAATGAAGCAATGAAGAAAGAAATTGCCTCAAAGGCAAAAACTGCATCACTTCATGGGAGTAAAGAGCCGCAATTCTCGACGGAGGTTCGGGCGTCCCTATGGCGTTGAATCCCTACCTTTATTTTGACGGCCAGTGCGAGGAGGCCTTTAAGTTTTACCAGAAATGCCTCGGCGGCAAGATCACCTTCATGATGTCATGGGAGGGTTCTCCGATGGCCGGCCAGACGCCGCCGGGTTGGGCCAAGAAGATCCTGCACGCCGCGCTCGCCTCAGACGACGGCTTATTGGAGGGTTGTGATGCCATGCCTGGAGAATACAAGAAGCCGCAGAGCTTCTGCGTGATGCTCAAGCCCAAGGGCGCCGCGGAGGCCGAGCGCATCTTCCGTGCACTAGCGGAAGACGGCACCGTGCAGATACCCATGGCGCAGACCTTCTGGGCGCTGCGGTTCGGCATGGTTGTTGATCGATTCGGGATGCCGTGGTTGATCAACTGCGAGAAACCTACGGCATGAGGCTGCCTGCAGCTCGCAAGAAAGGACTCGCCGTTAGGCAAAGACCGTGGCGAGCTGGTGCGGTGTCCTGGTCCAATATAGAACTTGAGATCTACCATGAGTCTGGACTACTTTTCCGACAATCACGTCAATCGGGCTTGAACACTGTTATCCTTCTTTGTCTTGGTCAATGCCCAAAAACCTGTACATGGTAGTAGAGCACTTTAAGAATAGGGATGCGGTATCCGTGTATCGCCGATTTCGGGATCGCGGTCGCCTGGCTCCTGAGGGTCTGGTCTACGTGTCGAGTTGGGTCGATGACAAGCTTGAACGTTGCTATCAACTGATGGAAACGGATGACCGTAAGCTGCTCGATGAGTGGATGGCGAATTGGAAGGACCTAGTCGATTTCGAGGTATATCCGGTAATTACATCAGTGGAGGCTGGCGAGAAGATCGCGTCGCGACTCTAGCGCTTAGGTGGATGCCCCACTCGGCCTGCTGACCCATTCAATGTGGATCCGGATCAATTGTCGGGAATCCGGATGGAATCGTCGCTTCGCGACTCACCGGGAGTTGAGTAAAGAGATTACGATTCTCATTCATTCCAATCGATCTGTCATGTTTGACAGTATTCACGCCATAAGAGGTGTGTTTCGCTGTGTTCCTCGACGCCAAAGCCGTGAAAATCGCGCCGATTTCTCCGACAAAAGAACGCGGCAGACGGAAAGAAAATGGAGCCGTCCTTTGGGAGGTCCAATATGAACTGTAGAACGCGATCTGTGTTTTGTTGTACGGCGACTTTCGTCGCATTCGGCCTTTGCACTGTGGTGCGGGCTCAGATGACTTCTTTTACAAAGGCGCAGGTGGCCGACCGCATCCGCAAAGTCGAAGACGGCGTGGACGAGTTCCGAAAGTATCTTGAGAATCGCGGAGAGGACGCCAAGGGCCGCACACAATCGGCACAGAGCAGCGGAGCAACGACACGCCGCCAGCGTACTGGTTCGGCAAACACTGGAACTAAGAAGGACCAGGCCAGCCAAACAAAAGACGACCTCGAAGATGCCATGGACGATCTGAATCGCTCCACAAACCGCCTACGGCGTAAGTTCGATTCGACTTCGAATTATCTGGAAACGAAAGCACAAACGGAACAGGTCATGGATAGCGCGCGTCGCGTTAATCAGGTGATGACTAAGGGAAATTACGGAACCCAGGCAGCACGCTACTGGGCTGCTCTTCGCACGAACATCAATGACCTCGCGCGGTGTTACAACCTGACCCCCTTGGGCACCTAGCCCTCTGAGTTACCCGCAGAACCGATCCCGTTTGCCGCTTAACCGACACGTCCGTCCCAGGACCACTTTGGGATTTGCAAACCGTCTGGCACATCCTCTGCCGAGTGATGATAACGAGACATCGTGATCGTGGTAGCCCACGCGAAGTAATCGTGCAGCACGCGCCGGAGCCGCTCGTCGCGGGCGAGGCCGACGTCTTCCAGCGCCTGATCGAAGCAAGCGATCGCCCGCTGGTCCATCTGCTCGTGCAGCCCGTTGCCGCTGTGAATCCGCACGACAGAGGTCTCATCACCGTACTGGTCAGAGTACATCGTTGGCCCCCCGAGTGCCTCGGCCCAGTACGCGGCCAGGCGCTCGCTGTGCTGCGGGTGGTATCCGTGGCTGAACGCATGGCTAACCACTTCGTCCTCTAGCACTCGTGTGTGCCATGCGCTGGCCAACCTTAGCAACCCGTCGCGACCACCTGCGGCTTCGTAGACTGTTTGCATGTTCCACGATTGTATCGCACGAATGGTGACAACGAAACGCGTGTCCTCTTCGTGGTAGGCATTTGAAGTGCTGGATGAACCCTCTCGCTGAAATGGCATATCGTAATGAACGATTCGCAGCCCGGTCCTTCCAAACTGAGAAGAACGGCTTCCCGGGCTAGATTCGAACTAGCAACCCTTCGGTTAATGGCCGATCTGGTGAAGAATCTAAGTGCTCTATCTCGTGTCCCTTACAAGAAACCTGGAGCCATTCTAACTTCTTCAGCTGCACCCTGTCGCACCCCCAAACCCTATTTGCGAAACCTTCGTTCCCGAATGGTGTTTAGTAGCGTAAGCGCGGAGGCGTCCTAGTGGTCATACCACCCCCAGCCAACTCCGACGCGCAGGAGTGGGCACCGGGAATACGCCCATTCTTGAATTAGCGATCTTTGGGAGAGAAGAACATGAAAAAGCTCCTTGCATTGTTGGCTCTTGCTGCGTCTGTATTTGCCTTCCCGCCTGCTGTCTTGGCCCGCCCGCAAGACGACGACCACGGCAAACACAAGGGCTGGTACAAGCACGGCGACGATGATGATGACGACGGCTACCGCCACGACAACGGCAAGCACAAGGGCTGGTACAAGCATCACGACCGTGATTACGACCAATGGGATTACGATGGCGAGCGCATTCGACCCGGCCACTACTATCCGCACGGGCGTTACCCGTACGTTCGTCATGTGATTGTGGTCCGCGGCTTCGATCCGCGCACACGGCACATCATTCTTTACGACCAATCAAATTGGGTGGTCGCGCCGTACGACGTTCCACGCTGCCGCGACTGGGAATGGGATCGCGACCGCGTCTACGTCTATGACGACTACGACCATCCCGGCTGGTACGTGCTATTCAACTCGCGGCTTGGCCGTTCCGTTCACGTCGAGTTCTTCGGCAGGTAGCTGCGCGCTCACAAGTCCGCGCCAACAGAGGGGCACAATACTTTCGTGCACCTTTTTTTTGATGCTCTATCACGAGCCTTTCAGTATCGAACTGCGCACCAGGGGCGGCATAGCACGTCCCAAGCGATTTGGCACGGTTTGCCCGGGAGTGCGAACGACCCGCCTTGTCCTAGTCTCCCGCCCACGTGGTTGTTGCACCCGGGGCCGGGTGGCGGGCGCCATCAAGGCGGCGTTCGACAAGAAAGAGCTACCGCCAACCAACAAGATAAAGGCCACAACTCTGAGTTTTGGGTCGATTAGAACAACGGCGACGTCTCCCATAACCTTCAGGAAGGTTGCAGGTAGAAGCCCGATGTGGTTGTAATTTACCAGTCTCGCGCGCGTTATTCTCTTTTCGGATCGGGGATGTGATCTGAATGTGCGCCTGGTCCCAGTCAGCTGGAACGGCGTTACACCTTCGGGGTTATCCGTTGCCATCGAACGTCTTTCACGATAGCAGCCATGCACCAATCTCGTTTGCAGCATCAGGATATTGTTTCGCAGCATCGTTCAGGCCAAACTTTTCGCGGTTGACTTGACACCCGACAGGCAAGGACTAGGCTGCTGACCATTCTCTGAAGGCCCCCAAGAGTTTCAAAGGAGGGAAACTTCTATGCGTCGATTTTTTCTCGTGGCCGTACTAGTGTCCTTCGGTGTAACGTCGGCCAGTGCGCAAACCAAAATTTCCTGCACTGTTCAGTGCGGTAAAGCTGACACCCAACAGGTCGTTCCCGTTGGCGATCGTCCAGACCACAGTCTGGGAGTCCAGCAATTCAAATGCACCTGGTCGAAGCCCCTCGAAATCGAAGGTGCTAAGTCTAAAGACGATGTTCTCACTGAGACGAACGATATTAGTGGCAACACGGTGCGCACTCGTGGTTTTGGCGTTGGCACACTGGATAGCGGGGATAAGTCTTTCATCTCGTACCAGGGCACCGCAACAACGAAAGATGGCACCCTCGTAAGCGGAAAGGGCACGTGGGGCTTTACTGGCGGCAGTGGCAAACTCAAGGGCATCAAGGGGAAAGGCACTTATACCTATGCGCCGTCGGGTGACGGTTCTTCTTGCAGTGTGGAGGGAGACTATCAACTCGCGAAATAGCGCCCGGGCCTTTGTCCTTGCAGGGTTCTAGGCCAAGACCATTCCAAACCAACGCCATGGACTTACAATAAATCTGTAAGGTATCTCGAATCTTCCACGCCTGGACGACGACATGGAGTTGTCGTGCACGAGTAGTGTTGAGGACGGGATAACCGAGACAGACTACAAGTTCGCGCCGAATGCAAGCAGACGGCCGTCGCAATCCTTCACTACAAACTCACGCGAGTGCCATGGCATGTTGGCAAGTCCGCGCGTGAATTCCACGCCTCGAGCTGCATACTCGGCATAAAGCGCGTCCGCATCTTCGATGAGTATGTAGGCATCGAGCAGTTCGTCCGAATATTTGTTTGGGTTGGCTGTGGGAGGTTCGGCACAACGGAAGTGAATTGCATGCTGGTCGCGCGCAACGATGGCGTAAACCGGCGGGTCCTGCCACATACCCAAACACTTGAAGCCAAGCTTATCTTCGTAATAGGCAAGAGTGCCGGGAATGTCCATGGTGAAAAACTGCGGCGCGATCCGACAAATCATGGGTCGACTCTACTACAGAAAGACGCTGGATACCGACCACGGGTCACCTGCTTCACCTGCTGTGTTCTCCTCAGTCGCGAGAACGGCCTTCTGGCAACTCGCAAAATTCCGGACGGATCGTCGGCAAAACCCATATGTTAGGAACTCCACGAATATCCCAACACATGTTGCTAGAAGGTGATCGCTGGATTCGCAGCGCTAAGCGTGCCGCCAGCTGGTCTCGACCCAGCGCACCTGTTTCGCGGCTAGGTCGAGAGTGCCGATTCCGCGGGCGTAGTCCGCCACAAGGACGTGCTGCCCGTCAGGCAAGGCCGCTAGCGTTTTGCGGCGAGATGAAATCGCCCCTGTCAATACGTTCTAAGCCGACGTCATTGGTCGTGTCCGTTCGCAGACGATACACGCCGCCAGCGGCACCGTCCGAAACAATCACTTCGTCATTGGCCAGCAGTGTCATGTCTCCGAGCGCACTATGAGCAGGGCCTTCAATCCTGCGAAGCACTTGGCCGTCAGCCTATCGGTAACAAATCAAGGCGGAGCGGCCCCCAGTCCTTCTCCGGCGCGGCAGCAAACTGGTCGAGCGCCACCTCGGTGGCCCACTAGGCTCCGCTTCGATTTCAAATTGCTAATTTCGGGCCTCGTCGCAATACGGACATCCACTTGGCCCATGGCCACAAAGTCGCGCAGCATTTCGAGGGCATGTTCCTTTTCTTCCGTGCGTGCGTACGCGAGACCAAGATCTTCCATCGAGGGACCGGAGTGATGCGCCACCTCGGCCATTTGCTGCGCAATGGAGAGTAAGGCTTTCGTATCGGGTTTCTCGAGGGCCTGCTGTGCAGACTGTTCCAGCCGCGTAAAGTGGTTGGAGGCGTTGTCTGCGCTCGGATCTGCCGATGGCTGGCCGGATTGTTCCGCTAGCAAGAAACCCACAAACCCCATTGCAAGCAGTACAAGGCACAGCATCAATCCTGTTCTCGTGGGCCGCACAGCGGTATTCCTCAAGGCTTCTCTTGTGCTTGTGGATTGGCGTTCCAGGACTCCAGAGCAATTTTCCAGGAGCCTTCGCTCTGGCGTTTGAGGATCAAGACGATTTTTCCTTCGTTCTCGAAGGACTTCTTTGGCGGGGGGAAATCGATTTTCTGACGATTGATGCCCCACTCATACGCGAGGTCACCGTGAATCTGAACGTCCTGCCAGTCCACGGTGCAATAAACCATCTTCGCGCCTGCCAGTTGCGGCGTAAGGCCGTTCAGCCACTCGGAAATTTTCGCCTTCCCGACCATCGGTGCCATTCCAGGGAGCAGGTCCGCGCCGTCTTCTGCCCAAAAAGTCGCAGCCGCCGGATGGTCCATCCTTTGGCAGGCCTCGATAAATTTCTGATTGAATGCGTCCAGAGATTTACGTGCATCATGATCCTCAGACAGTGATCGAATCGGTTTGGCGAACATTAAGATTCCCGAAAGCATCAGCCCAAATGCCAAGGTAACTGGTACTGTCTTCTTCATCCTGTCTAACCTCCTACGTTAGAGACTCAATGGTTGAGGACAGCCAACCTCACGAGCATTAAGCCCGACTCGGTCGGGTCTCACCGTGCTACGAATGCTCAGTTGCGCAATCCACAGGCCGCTAACCAAGTCATGCTCCGCCCCAAACTCTCCTTGTTGCTCATCTTAAGAACTAATTTCGCGTCTGGTCCGATAGCGGCCGCAACTTGACCTCCTTTCAGAAGTTTTGGAATGGAGTCCATCATGCGCCTGGTCGTGGCTCGTTATGCGCCCTTAACGAGATTCGTCCGAGGCAGCACCCCGAGCATAATCGCTCGCTTGATGAGAACGTCGGATCGACCCTGCAATCACGATCACCGCCAGCGCTGCCGCACAGAGCAGGAAGACCGCGCGGATGCCAAACCATACCGCGAGGCGGCCTGAGAGCAGCAGCCCCAACACCTGGGCCAGCGAGAAAACCGACATGAAGCTGGAGCTGACGCGGCCGAGCATCTCGGGCGGCGTCTCCTGTTGCATGAGGGTTTGGGCGGCGACCACCACGAAGCTGATGCCGAACCCCATGGTGAAAGTGGTCGCCAGGGCCGCTGCTGTCGCCCGGAAGATGCCCAATAGCGCCACGCCGGCTGCACATGTGCTCAGTCCTGTTAAAACGATGGTCTTTTTGGACTGCGCATGGAACTTGTTGACCGTCTGTGTGCCGGCAATCAGCCCGACTCCTACCGCCGAACTCACCACGCCGTAGAGGAATGCACCCGAGTGCAGGATATCGCGCACATAAATCGAAAACAGCGGGCTCACGCAGCTCATCACGAACATCGCGCTGACCATCGAAGTGATCACGAAGGCCAGCGAGGGATGGGCAAAGATGAAACGATTGCCGCTCGTCAGCTGCTGGAGGAAGCCTTTCACGGTATTGCTGCCCGGCGCCGGGGTGCGCTCGATCAGCAGAGAACCAATCATCGCTGCAGAGAAGAAGAAGCTGAACGCGTCGAAGAAGAAGCAGGATTTCTCCGTCAGCCAGGCGACCAGTGCGCCGGCCACTACGGGCGACAGCAGGCGCACCGCATAGAACGCCTGCGACATGAGCGCATTCGCTGCCAGCAGCTTTTCTCTTGCCACCAGGGTGCGAAGCGCCACCGACTGCGCCGGGGCAAAGAAGCTGGAAACCAGGGCCAGCACGACGAAGATGGCGCATACCTGCGTCAGATTGGTGACCCACAGCAGCAGCAGAACCAGCACCCCGCGTATCAGGTCGCTCGAGATCATCACCCGCTTCACCCGCCAGCGGTCAACGAAGACGCCGGAAATCGGGCTGACCACCGCCAGCGGCAGCATATACGCGATCAACAGGTAGGTCACCTGTGCGGCACTGCCATGCCAGCGGAAGGTAATCAGGCTAACCACCCCGAATAAGGCCAGGAAGTCCCCAAAAACCGAGACAAACTGCGCCAGCCACAGCTTGCGAAAGGCAGGCTGAACGAAAACCTCGCGCAGGTTGGGTTTCGGAGGAGCGGCGGTCGCCATCGGAGTGGGTACCTATAGGAATTTCAGCGCAAAATCGAAAGGCAGTTTACAGCAGCTCTACGAGCCCGGCAATGCTGTCTTACCAGCTGCGTCTAGAACAAAACGTGCTGGTCACCAGTGAAAGCGAAGCGCCCAGGCCCATTGCACCTATCCTAGCTCCGCGACGACCACGTCCAGAGCGACGGGTTGGGAGGCCTGGATACGCTGAATACCGTGGAATCCTTCTAGCAACGGTGAAAGCGGTGTAACCACGACTGGTCCGAATAGATTTACAATCCTGCTGAAATTCATCTGCACACCGGACCTTTCTGACGGGGAGAGCCGGCAAGCTGGCGCTACCTGTGCGCTTGCAGGACTTCGGCACATCGCCCGCACATCGCTTTTGGAAGTCAGAGCTTCTCCTGTGCCTGGTCTTCCTTCTCTCCTTAACTCTCCTCAATCCTTGGGTTCGCGGCGATGGTGTCGGCTATTGAAAGAAAACGGTTTTGCGCACGCTTCCGCCGGTAAATCCTATCGTCCGTGGTGGCGGCGTCGGCTACTACGCGTACGTCCGCGTTCCGCTCATCGAACACAATTTCGACCTCACTCACGACTATTAACACGCGAATCCCACTTTTCGCGATCAGCGCAATGGGCGTACGGCGTTTCCGGTAGGGCGGTGTTCCGCAAAAGCCTCATAGCGTTCGCTGAAAAAAGCCGAAAAAGCAGCATTTTGATTTGACTCATGTATATGAGTCAGATATACTCAAGGTATGAGCAAGCGATTACAGGTGATTCTAAGGGATCTGGAATATCGAGAGATCCAGCGCGTCGCGCGCTCCCGCCACATGTCAATTGCGGAGTGGGTCCGACAGGCTCTCGACTTGGCGCGCCGGGGAGAGCCCACGGGCAGTATGGGGAAGAAGCTAGAGACCGTCCGCCGGGCGGCGCAATGTGAATATCCCGTCGGCGATATCGATCGCATGCTCTCCGAGATCGAGGCGGGATACACAGCCGGTCCGCGTCCGTGATTCTGGTTGACTCGAACATTCCGATGTATCTTGTTGGCTCGCCTCACCCTCATAAAACCGACGCACAGCGGCTGCTTGAAAAGCTGATTGCCAACCGAGAGCGACTCGTGACCGATGCCGAAGCGCTGCAAGAGATCCTGCACCGCTATGTGGCGATAGATCGCCGCGACGCAATCCAGCCTGCTTTCGATGCCCTGCTTGGGGTCGTCGATGAAGTGCTGAGTGTGGACCGTGTCGCAGTCGAACGTGCAAAACAGATTGTTCTTGGATATCGGCAATTGTCTGCTCGCGACGCTGTACATCTCGCCGTTATGGAACAAAATGGGATCCGCCAGATCCTGAGTTTCGACGCTGGATTTGACGCATTCCCGGGTATTGCCCGCCTGTCGTAGAGAGTCGGTGGACCCCTGGCAGAACGGATGTAGCACGCATGCCTTTCGCCCACCCACAATACATCGGGTAATGAAAACCCAATGAATCGCAACGCGTCTTTTGGTTACCGTCAAATTCGAAATGGCGACGCAATACCCCGGCCAGGGTCAAACTTGAATTTCGCCTCCAACGATTGCCGCCAGGTGAGGAGTTGCATGATCAGGAAAAACCCGAAGCCGGGGACGGGCTTTCAGGGCTGAAGTGCTTACGTCCGCGGCATTGTCTATGCTGTAGGAAGAGAGCATCACTCTGCGGCCGTCCTTGACGGTCCCTGCTGGCCCGGCTGGGTCACTAGACTGTCAGCGAAAATTCTTGATCAGCATGATGTCAGACTCGGAGAATTCGTGCTGAATGTACACGATAGAGCGGCCATTCTGCGAACCGGCCAATCCCCAACCTACGTAACGATCGAAATTCCAAACCGGGACAATTTTCCCGGTAGTGAATTCCAGGAACTCCACCCTGCCGAGGGAAGTCTGGTCAAATTTCAGGAAGTAAATACCTTCACCGGTCACAACCCAATTCGGCCATTGGTAGCCTGGGATATCTCTTAGAACTTCCGTCTCCTCTCCGCCCTCCAGCGGCTTGCGCCACAGTCCACCTTGCTCGTACTTCGAATAATAGAGAAAGCGGCCGTCGGGCGACTCGACGGGAGAGATCCCGCCGTTTTTCGTAAGTTGAATCGGAGCTCCGCCTTCCGCGAGAATTTTCCACGCCTGAAAAGGTTCATCCCCACGCTTCGAGGCGAAATATAGCCACTTGCCGTCGTTTGACCAGCTCGGCGAGAGATTGTCCGCGCCGGGAATAGTCGGTATGAGCCGCGGAGTCCCACCCGGCACTTCGACGAGATAAATTTCCCCTCGTTCGCTGGGATGAAATTCAAACGCGAGCATACGCCCATCGGGAGACCAGCGTGCGCGTCCGGCACTTCCGTGCAAGGAGGTGACTTGCTCGCAATCCGTGCCGTCACTATTGCAAGTCCAAATGTCCCAAAATCCCAGGCGGTCCGACTCAAACGCGATTTTCTTTCCATCGAGTGATAGATCAGGACGCATCTTGTAGCCTTTTTCCGAGATCATAGCGCGCGGCGGCTT
>Ga0182040_10001077_pt1 | contig 12589 bp, 15 predicted proteins | sample flu12Cox44000176_FD_125973 | JGI IMG/M metagenome (GOLD analysis project Ga0182040, IMG submission 125973) | Lab enrichment of tropical soil microbial communities from Luquillo Experimental Forest, Puerto Rico - flux8day.12C.oxic.44.000.176 | ecosystem: Environmental > Terrestrial > Soil >... | reverse complement strand
TTTGGTTTCTGACCGTAGGTTCCCTTTACCGAATCCCAAAACCCAGGTAAAACCATTGCCTTCCCGGGGCTTGAAATCCCGTGGCTATCTCAAAGTATTCCGTCAGGGGGCCAAGCAGAATCGGGAAGTTCCCGATTAAGGGCTCGCGGGGGTCGCAAAGTTTGGTTTCGAGGCCCTTAGCGGAGGTGTCCCGACCGGTGGAAGTCGCTCATGATGCGAAGTAACTCTTCCAAGGTGCTTTCTGAAGCGCACTCCTGCGAAAGCGAGCCGATTGTAGCTTTTAGAGCCAACCGGGTGGCGAAGGTTTAAGAATTCTTTGTGCTTAAGCAACGAAACCTATTGGCATCGACCTTATTATTTCGGGTAGGAGTGCCCCTTCGTAGTTTTCTCATTTGGTATCAAGATGGGAAGATTGAGAATTCTCCTCGTCGATGATCACGCCATGATGCGGGACGGGCTGCGAGCTGTCCTCACTGATCGGGGTTTTGAGGTGGTTGGCGAGGCCTCCGATGGGCTCGATGCCATTCGGTTGGCACTGACCCTGAATCCCGACGTTATCGTGATGGACATTTCAATGCCCACGCTGAACGGCATTGACGGCGCCCGCGAAATACTGAAGATCGTACCCAAGGCAAAAATCATTGTGCTTTCGATGTTCGTGGAAAAACGCTATGTCTTGGCGTGCCTGCGCGCAGGCGTCGCGGGATACGTGGTAAAAAGTAAGGCGGCATCGAGCTTGCTCGAGGCCATTGATGCCGTCTGGAACGGCGAAAACTACTTGAGCCCGTGCGTGTCAAAGGCGCTCGTCGATGCCTATATGGAGAAGGACGAGGCCCCTGCGGATCCTTTGAGCATTCGGGAGCGCCAGGTGCTGCAACTGATTGCCGAGGGGAAAAATGTGAAGGAGATTGGAAGCATATTGGGCATCAGCGTGAAGACCGCTGAATCACACCGGGCGAATATCATGCAAAAGCTCGATATTCACGACGTAGCCGGCTTGGTTCGATACGCCATCCAACAAGACCTAGTCCAAATCTAAGGGGCCTCAACACGTAAGTCCGCACTCGTTGGACGCGGGGCGCTGTGCCGGCTGTGTTGTGTCGGGGGCCCGACACACTCTTCGAGGAACAAGGCCCACACCCATGGCCTGTGGAGATGTGTATGGAAGCGCGTGGATTATCTCGGACATGGTTGTTGCGAGCGGGCAGAATCCTGACTGCGGCGGTGGCATTCGGAGTGGCGTTTTGGAAGCCTGTCGACTATCAGGAGAACTTGCACATCCGGCAGATTACGGGCGTCTTGGCCCGAGATGTGGCGAGCGATTTATCTGAAGAGTTGGAGTCCCAGATGCAGACCCAGGTCCGCCTCTCCAAGCTCTTGACTGGAGAAGATGCAGCATCGCGGCTAGAATGGGAACCTCAAGCGAAGCTCTTCTTGGCTGACCATCCAGAGTTTCTGGCCATTCAGTGGTTGGACACCGATTATCACGTGCGGTGGTCGGTTACGAACACGATAAGCGATATTCACGACTCCCCGCCTCTTGCCATCGTCCCGCCGGAAAGACAGATGCTGGAAGGCCTCGCGCATCGCGGGAAGACAGATGTGGCGGTACTCACTACCGCCTTCCGTATCGAGAATGGAAGAAGCCTCCGGCGGATAGTTGTACCGGTTTACCGACGCGGGAGTTTTCTTGGATTCATGATCAGCGTTTTTGATGAAGGCAAGGCCTTTGCTGACATACTGTCCGACCACGCGCGTCTCGGCTACTCCATGGTCGTGCTTGAAGGACCCCAAGAGATTCTCAAAATCGGGCCAAGTGGTCCTGAGAATGAGAAGAAATGGGCACAGGATGTAGAACTCGCCTTGCCGGGACGAACCTCGCGAATTCGGGTCTGGCCCACGGCTGATCTCGTCCGGAAAATCAGATCCCCCTTGCCTATGATCGGGCTCATTCTGGGTCCGCTGTTTGGCCTTCTGCTTTTCATGACGCTCGATTTCGCGCGAACCAGCCGTTGCGCCGCCCAGGCATTTCAGGACAGCCAGGAACGTTTGCGCGAAATAATCAGCTCGGCCATGGACGCCGTCGTATCCGTGAATGAGGATCAACGAATCGTGGTTTTCAACAAAGCCGCTGAGAAAATCTTCCGGTGCCCGGCATCAGAAGCCTTCGGTCAGTCTCTCGACAAGTTTATACCGGAAAGGTTCCGTGAGGCCTACCAGGTAGACGGCCAGAATTTCGGGCGGACCGGCATTTCTTATCGCTCCATGGCCTCCCCGCCTACCCTTTGGGGACTTCGCGCCGATGGCGAAGAATTTCCCGTTGAAGCATCTATTTCCCAAACCAGGACCTCGCTAGAGAAACTCTACACGGTGATCCTTCGCGATGTTACTGAGCGCCATCGAGCTGCGGAAGAGCTACGCCAGGCACACGAAGAATTGGAATCGCGGGTCGAGCAGCGCACGGCGGAACTGCAATCGGCAAACACTCAACTCCAGGATGAAATCCGCGAGCGGAGGCAGGCCGAAGAGTCGTTGAGAGACCTCTCGGGCCACCTCCTACGCTTGCGAGACGAAGAGAGACGCCGGCTTGCCCGCGAACTGCACGACAGCACGGCGCAGATTTTGGGCGCCTTGGTTATAGGGCTTGAGCGAGTTGTACAGGTTGTTTCCGCAAACGACACTCTGAAAGCCCAGGAGTTGCTTACCCAAAGTTGTGAGCTGGCAGAAAAAGCGACGGCTGAGGTTCGCACCCTTTCCTACCTCTTGCACCCCCCGATGCTAGACGATCTCGGGCTCGAAGGCGTTTTACCGTGGTACGCAGATGGTTTCAGCAAACGGAGTGGGATCCGAGTTAGTGTGAATGTGCAGCCAGGCTTGGGCCGTTTCACACGGGAAACCGAACTGACGCTTTTTCGGGTTGTACAGGAAGCTTTGACCAACATCCATCGGCACTCCGGCAGCCCGACGGGAGAGATAGCTGTGTCAAAGGACGCGCACGGTGTTAAGCTCTGTGTTACGGATCGCGGTCGCGGAATCCCACCAGATATTCTGGAATCTGCCCGTCTTGGGAGAGCCATGATGGGGGTTGGCATTGCCGGCATGGGGGAAAGGGTACGACACTTGAACGGTCGCCTGGAAATCGAATCTAGAGGCTACGGAACTTCAATCAAGGTCATGCTGCCCATCGACGCAATGGCTTCCCAGGTACAAGCCAATGGCCCGGATTTTAACGTCCTGCGAACGAGCTAAGAAGAGAGACATCATGTTGGTCCTCGTTCCTGAATTCCCAATTCATTTCTGCCACTCCACTGCTTCCAAAGCCGCTACTCGTTTTTGGCCTCTTGATGAAGGTTTGGCTTCAACGACCCTACAAATTTTTCGTGGCTGCTGCACCCGGGTGATGCACTCTTGACGTACTGAGCGTTGAATCTAATCTGTTGCTTTGAAGTCGCTCGGGCCGCGTCTAAAACTCACCACGTCTCCACGGTCGATCTGCACGTAGTGCGTGCTTCCGATTGCAACCACCGGCTGCCATTCGTCGAGAGACGAGCGAGTTCTTCTTGCATCTGAACCCATTGGTGTTCGCATCGTTGGCTCAGTTCTGGGGGAATTAACCCCGGCGCCGCTCCCTTCTCCGGATCACGCGAGACAACAACGAGCGGCATCGAATCAAGAGACCCAGTGTGCCGCGCCTCATCCGCGGAGGCACCGATCGCCTGCACCTCCGCTTCCCTGGCTTTGACTTTGCCAGTGGCATTCGACTGTAACTCCACAGAGACCCAGTAGGCGCGGAATACCGAGCGGAACGGCGAGTCCCCAGAGCTTCGACTTCAAGTAGAGAAGAGATTGAATCTTATTCACTTCAGGCGGCAACCGATTCTCCTGATCGGGATGCCCGCAATCCACTAGAACCATCCCGACGACATGCACTCGGGGTTTGCACCAAACGCTTTGTTTATGAGGCTTGAGAGGGTTAAAAATAAATCCTTGCGATGCAATAGGTTGCGGTATCGAAAAAACGCATCCCAACGCGTCCCAACAACAAATTGCGTTGGGTATAATCCCACCCTCTCCGCCACTCCTTTGTTTTATTGTATTTACGGCTAATCGACATGGATCAGGGTTGCGCCTTTCTCTTTGCCCTTCAGCTTCACGGAAGAAGGCGCTAATACGTCGGGCTTATACCGATCCCGAACCGGATGCTGTTCCCAAATGAGCGGCCCGCGCTTCACCAGTGCCTCTTTCTTTCACGGCTAAGTTAGCCAGGTGCACAGCCGGAATCACGCAAGGCTCGGAGGAGTTTTCGGATCTGGGTGCGATGATCAAGCAGATGCAGTCGCTGAAGCAAAGCGTATTGCCTCCAATTTAATTCGGTGATAAAGATCTGCGGCACGATTTCTCCATGCGGCAACTTGCAGTTGGCAACCACAATCGTGCACACGGTCGCGCCTGCAATCTCATCCACTGAACCGCGTTCATTATTCGAATCCCGCGCAGCCGAGCCAATCTCAATTACCGAGAGCATTTCTCTATTGGCGTCCTGCAGACCTCTAACCAAACTAGGCCAGGGCGCCCACTCGCTTGCCCCGCTTTTCAATGCTTCATAAACCGGCGGACCAGGAGGACGACCACCAGACAAGAGATGCCTCAGTTCCTCAGCTCCCCGAATCTGTGTCTGCGAAATATGATCAACCACGTCGGCGATGTGCCACTTGCCAGGGAATGGCCGCCGCCGGATGTCGTTTTCGCGCACGCTGGCCACAATACTTTCCAGCTCAAGTGCCGCCCCCCTCGTGCGCTCCAAGATCTCGCAGGTCGTTAGAGTCCTAGCTCGGTTCCGCAAGTATTCGAGCATTCGACAAGACTCGGCCAGGAGTGGTTGACCGTCCACGGCAAGTATTGACCGGCCTTTCATCGGCAACTGCTCATGGGGCTTCAGCATCAAGTCCTTTCAATCGCGAAGTCAAGAATCAGTCGAGATATGGGCAGCACACTACGCGATTTCAGTCGTTGGTGTCTTGGACAAAATTGCTATTGGCTAATATGGGGTGCTCTCACTGGGGGCATATGCAGCTCGGATAGCCTCGAGCCGAGCGAAGTTTGGCCCAATGCAGCAATAACTTCTCTCCACTGCGAAGCCGGTACGCCATGACTTTCTCGCAGGTGATTTCAGGGCGAGCACGAAAGAATCTGGCCTTCTGGTACTGACCTGGGGTAACTCCCAGAATGCGGCGAAAATAACGGGTTAAGTGACTTTGGTCGTAAAACCCAGCGCTATCGGCTGCTTCGGCAATCGGAAGCCCGGCTCGGAGAAGGCTTTCCGCATGGCAAATGCGAACTAGCGTGACATAACGGTGGAGCGGCACGCCGACCGCGCGATGGAAAACTCGAATAAAGTGACATCGCGATAGCGAGACGATTTCCGCTAGCCGCGAAATCTCTATATGCTCGGAAAGATGTTCTTGCAGAAAGGTACGGACCTGGGAAACTCTTGGTTCGTCGTCCACCGTTTGCACAAGCCGGAAAGCGGAAGCGACCATCGCAACGAGTTCGACAAGCCTTGCAACGCGTTCTAGCACCGAACTGCGTGCTTCAAAAATGGCCCACGCCTTGCGAGCAGCTTCCGATGTTTCGGAATCCAGCACATGAACTCCGCTGAGGCGGGCAAGCTGAATACTCGGCAACTCCAGTTGGGCAGCCAGAGTCGTCAGTTTGTGTGGGCTGAGGTGTATAGTCTGATAGCACAATGCATCCGATCCTGCCCAAGCAGTCCAGAGCCGGTCAGGGCAAGACAAGAAACCTGAGCCAGAGTGCGCCTGATATTCCGTGCCACCAGAGTTGATGATCCCACTGCCGGAACGCATAACTACAAAAGCATAATCGTCATGCAGGCGAGTGCGCACCTCTCCCGGAGCGAGCGCTACTTGTTCAAACGCGAGTCCCTCGAAGCGCGGATCGGCCCTTATCCGAACTGAGCCTGGCGTGGAAGCGGATACGTATTCGGTCCTAGTTCCTGTTGGCTCTCTCAAAGTAACATTCCACCGCAAACGGTCAGCGATTCGTACCGTATTCGCCACTTTAGCTCCGCTCTCGCGCTCCTTCCACTTCTTGTTTCGTCATCGTAGCGCCAAAGGCCCTGCCTGTACTCGGCGAACTTGCTGGCCACGATGTAGGCCAGCAGTCCGGCCCGGCCATACCCTTATCGATGGACGATTCCGGCCGGGCGGCCACCGCCATCTGCGGCGCTTCCCCGGAACGCTCGCACTTCACGCAGGCATATTTCTTACCCACATGGTGGATGCGTTCGAAGTGCCCAGGAATGTACTTGATTTGCCAACTCTCCTCGGCACCGCTCTCCTGGCGCTCCACTACACAGCTCGGACAGGTTCGCTCTTCCGCACTCAACTCGTAGACCTGTGTGGTGACCGGAAGATTTTCGAAGTTGGCCAGAGAGCGCCGCCCCTTATGCCGCTTCACCCGCCGCAGATCGTCAGCACGTTGCTTCGCACCGATCGGATCACGCGATGACCGCTCCTTGTTCGTCACAGCTCACGCCTGGGATCACAAACTCTACGTAAGACTTTTGACAAATTCAACAACCACCCCCACGGAATCACCCGTTATGGCGCGTCCAGTGTCTCGGATACTTCTTGCAGGAAGGTGCGTCGTGATCGCATGGACAAAAGCGCGCCTCGAGCGATGAGATACTCGAACGTACCGCGTGTGCGGCGCCGCGCGCAGTCGACTTCGATTGCAGCTAGATGCGCCTGGGTTCGATCGTGTGCGTTTTGAAGAAATCGCTGCCGTATTTTGTTCCCAACCGCGCCGAGAAAGCGAATTCGCGTCCGCAGAGGATCAGGCGGAACTCCCGCCACCCACTCCGGAATCGGGACGCTAAGCCATTGCTGCAAAGCCCACGAGCCAGAACGGGTCACTGAAATACGATGACCCCGCCTTTTCCCCGTGAGGCAGACTTTGGAACGAATGAGCTTTCGCCGCAACAGGCGTTCAATCAGGGGATAGATGGTACCTGCACTGCCGCTCCATTGTGGATTTGGAGAGTCCTGGAACACTTTTCGAATAGCGTACGGCGTAGCTGGACCGTCCACCGCAAGGAGCCCGAGCACGCACCCTTCTATTTCGCTCAGCTTGTTCTTGGAAGACCGCAGCTTCTTGATTCTCGTCAACATCATACGAATCGTACCATATTGCGTCATAACTAGCCGTTGATTTGGTATAGCTCGGATCGTACTATATGACTAGCAGGCCGCGAAACACTGAGTGAGGACAACCCCCATGCCAAAGAAACTTAAAACAGCAATTCTGATACTAGCAGGTGCCTTGCCCGTCGTGGTTCAGGGCCAGATTCACGTTGGTCCGCAGGTTCCGACACCTGCCGGCATCGAGGTCCCCCGGGATGGCGTCACGGTCCCCATGCAAAATATGGGAGGCCAACCGGTTGTCGAAATCAAAATCAACGGGAAAGGGCCTTATCGCTTCATTCTTGACACGGGCGCCGTAACCACAGTAGTCAGTGATGAGTTGAGTCGCGAGCTGTCTTTGACTCCGCCCGCCGGCGTGCAGGTTGCATCCGTGGGTGGCGGGCCGGCCCCGGCGATTGTCGTGATTCATGACCTTCTCATCGGCGACGCAAGGCTAGAGGGCATGATTGCCGCGGTAATGCCGTTAGGCGGCCTGTTGAATGGTGAAGACGCTCCACGCGGTATCCTGAGCGCCGCCAACTTTCGGGGGTGCCTCCTCACCTACAACTATCCCGGCAAGCGAATCTCGATTAAGAGAGGAGCCCTGGAAGCCGCCGATTCCAGAAGCATTTTTCAATACTCTGAAGATCAAGTCCTGCCCACAGTTCCCGCGCGCATTGCCGGTCATGACACACAGGTTCACCTGGACACCGGCTCCCCCTTTGGTCTGGTCTTGCCGGTGAAATTCCTCGCCGAACTTCCGCTTGCTTCACAGCCACATGAGGCCGGCAGGGTTCGTACTGGAGGAGGCGAGTTCCCAGTTTCGACCGCGCGCGTGGACGGGACAATCGAACTCGGCAAGTACAAACTTGAACTCGGCGAAGTCCGTTTTAGCGATGCGCGTCCCGGCCCAGGTCCGAGCATCGGCAATCTTGGGTACGAGGTCCTGCGGCATTTTGTGGTGACGCTCGACTCAAAAAATCGGCGCATCAAAATTGACCAGTGAGTCGGGCGCCATTTGAGGTCTTGCACGTGTGACCTGACGTGACTGTCTGACAGGGAATGAAGGTACTTCCACTGAACTCAGAACAAGGGGTCGCGTCGGAAGGGATGAGTGGATCATAAGAGCCATCGTTCAGTACCTCGAGTGCGCGTGTGGTATAGAAGAATTTGGATTCACCTGGCGGGGAGAGTGAATGAGCTCCTTGCCCAACCTAAGATCGCTGGGATCGTGGTCACGCACGGCACCAATACGTTGGAGGAAACTGCCTACTCCCTGGATCTCACAAAGGTGAGCGAGAACAATAATCGTCATCGGAGCGCAACCCCCGCCTCCGACCTTGACTCCGACGGCCCGCGAAACTTGTTGGACGCCGTCCGCGTGGCGATTGCGCCCGAGCCGCTGGCAAGGGCGTAATGGTGGTCATGAATGGACAGATCAGTGCCCGGGACGTCACCAAGACCAACACAAACCGGGTGGAGACTTTCCGTGTCTGGAGTTTGGCGAGCTCGGGGTGGCCGATGCGGAAGAGGTTCGTTTCTATCGCGCCCCGCTGCGGCATCAGACTCTTGCAGTTGATACCAAAACTCAGCTCGGGCCAGTCGAGATCCTGATGGGCTACGCAGGCGCCGACGGTCGCGTAATTCGATCCCTACTCCGTGATGAGCCCATCCAGGAACTCGTCATCGCCGGGCTTGGCCTCGGCGGTGTCCCCGCTGCGATGTTCGACGCGATTCAACAGGCGCGTGGCCGCGGCCTCCCAGTGGTAATCAGCACCAGAGTTCAGGACGGATATTTTCACTTAGCGCCGTAAAAGGCTCTTCGCTGTCCCTCAAACAAATTGGATGTGTGCTAGCAGATGACCTCAGCCCACAAAAAGCGCGTATTCTGCTGATGCTCGCGCTTACCAAAACGCACGAACCTAACTCCTTGCAGAAATATTTCGACAATTGATGTCGAGCGTGGAGCTTGGTGGCGGGCACAACTTCATAGCAAAGGAGTCATCGCAGTAAGAGAGGATATGAGTTCCACTCTGAATTAGGCCTTCGGATTTGCAAAACGTATCGCCCAGAGGACGCGGAGGAAAGGTCAACGGCCGCTTCGATTGACGTAACACCATCTTTCAGAGAGGCGACACCATTTGTGGTGAAGATCGCGCTTCCCGTAGTAATCGCTATGCGGAGTTCGTACCCTTACGAATGCTGCCGTCTGCAACATCTGCATTCCGAGTGATTGCCCGTCATCCGGCCCCGATCGATTTCAGCAGCTTAGGATCCCTGATTCTGTTCTATATTTGTCTTACTCATGGATTCGTTACTTACGCGTACGATTTATCCTGGTTGGCCAGCGGCGCCTCCAGGTCTCGGTAGCTTTCACGTCAGAACCCGCGACACGTCCGGCCTTTACTTCACTGAGACAATCCACCCGCCGGGCTATGCAATTCCAGCCCATGTTCACCGCATGGTTTCCTTGTATCTTTTGCTTTCAGGAGGAGCTACGGAGCAATTTGGCCTGGAGCGCAACGAGCGCACGGCGGGTGAGCTGGTCTTCGCGCCTGCGGGCCAAGAGCACTCGGATGTGATTCACGGATGCGGGGCACACTGCTTGATTGTCGAACTGCAATCGCGGACGTTGGAGCGGGTGCTTGAATGCGGAGAGCTGCCCAAGGGCCCGGTCTCATTCCGGGGCCACGCCGCCCACCTCGCCCACAGGCTGTACGCGGAGTTCCGCCTCCCGGACTCACTCTCCTCACTCATCCTCGAGGGACTCGCACTGGAGATGCTCGCCGAAATTTGCCGTGCGAGTTCCCGGCAGCACTATTCCTGTTCAAAGTTGCGGATCGAGCGGACGCGCGAGTTCCTGGACACGCACTTTGCCGAGCCGGTGTCGCTCGCCCTGATTGCCCATGTCGTAGATTTTCATCCCGTTTATCTGGCGCGGATGTTTCGTCAACGATATGAGTGTAGTGTTGGAGAGTATGTGCGCTGGCGGCGGGTTGAATCCGCCTGCACGCAACTCTCAGCCGGCGCGAAGTCCCTAGCGCAAATCGCGTCGGAGTGCGGATTCTGCGACCAGGCCCACTTCACGCGGACCTTTCATCGCTTGACCGGCCTCACCCCGGGCGCGTATCGCGCCCGGTACAGGAGCTGAGGTTCTGCCTGTACAAAGGTTTCTACGATTCAAGACAAGGTTGCGCGCAGCGGCTACACTTGAGCCAAATGAAAACCAGAATGCGTGCGTGCAGTTTCGCTGCCTTCATTCTTGCTTTTAGTCGTCCAGTACTCCAGCCCCAAGCCTCCAGTTCCTCTGATGAGCCGGGAACGGTGGGCGTTGGACTGGCGCAACTGTACTCCGACCAGCAGCCCAATCACCGAGGACCTCTGGTGGTCCTGAGAGTCGTCGAAGGCTTGCCGGGAGCAAAAGCTGGCGTCCAGAGAGGGGACCTGGTGGTTGCGGTCAACGGCCAGCCCGTACCAGGACGCGAACTTGCTGACATCAACGCCAAAGAGATGCAGGGCCCCGTAGGAGGTACGATCCGCCTCGCCCTCGCGCGTCTGGATGGAGGCCAATCCGAGATAAATCTGACTCGCGTCCCCTATCCACCGCACACGAATGCGGCTACTGATCCATTTGCGTATGCCGTTCCTGGGAACTGGGGCATGGATCAACGATGGAATTTTCCTCTGCCCTGGTCACCGAAGCTTCCATATCGGGGGGTTGAAGATCTGTTCTACGCGCCGAACTTCGCGAACACGAATTCTCCCGAATACCATTCGTATCTATTCTTCTGGTGGATTGAAGGCGCAAAAGTGTTCACGTCGGAGCAACTTCAGGCCGACATGCTGGTCTATTATCGCGGGTTGGCCCAGGAGCGCGGGAAGAACTACGGTTTCATACCTGACCTTTCCAGGATAACCGTGGAATATCGAGTTGATCCGCAAGGCCGGCAGGCCTTCGGTGGTTCCACCGCCGCCGCTTTCAGCGGAACTGTAGACATATACGATACGCACGGCAAGATCATCACGCTGAACTCCGAGGTAGTGGCGTGCGTGTGCCCGGGTACGGACCACATCGCCGCCTTCTTCGGGTTGTCCCTGGAGCCGCGAACCGGACCAATATGGACGAAGCTGGAGGCAGTTCGCGACACGTTCGGCTGCAAATGACTACTCACGTTTTGAAATGTTTGACAATGACCACGATCCCTCCGACTGCCAAGCCTGAGCGCCCGCCGCGTGGTTCGCGAGCAAGTCGCGGAGTTACCGCAGTTGAACTCCTGGTCGTGGCGTTGTTGGTCGCCTTACAGTGGGTCAGGGCAATCAAGAACCCGTCACTCTTAAGACTTTGTGTACCCCATGTACGGTAGGTTGGCCCGCATAACGGGTCCTGATTCGATCCCCACCGACCCTACCAATCATCCCATTTGCTTCGAATAATTTAGCAGTTTTGCGAGGCGGCAAAATGCGGCATTAGGAAAAGGAGCCTTAAGGGTGCGCCGACAAGCTCTTCTCTTTGAAAAGTTCAGTATCCTGCGGTTGGTGGATTCTCTATCCCACCACCCGTACCAATAATCCTTCTGACTGCTAGACATTTATGAAAATCGCGAGGGGCAAAAGGGGCAGATAACCCCGATGATCCGGTTCGTGCAGGAAATTTCAGCGGCACGAGTGACGACCGGATCCAATGGGAGCTGTCTAAATCCTTAGGGCCCGTGGCGTCCGTTATGTCCAATGTTCATACGCTAGAGCGTGTCCGTTAAGTTCGTCCCGGTAGTGCCGCCACTCCGGCAGAAAACTATCCATCAGGCGCACGAATCTGCTCCCGTGGTGAGGATCGAGAAAAATGGACCATTTCGTGGACGACGATGTATTCGAGACAATGATTTGGTTTCTTCCCCAACTCGGTATTGAGGCGGATAGACCGTGCGCGCGGATTGCAAGTTCCCCATTTGGTTTTCATATGCCGCACGTAAAGCTTATCGGCAACGACACCCAGGAGGCTGTCTGCCCGAAAAACCTCGTAGCCTTTGATTTCTGACAATTTACAAGAGTTGTGATGCCTGCCCGCCTGCGGCTATCTTGGGGCATGAAAACCTTGAAACTCTTCCTTCTGTCGGTGCTCGAAGACCTCGAATTCGGGTGGCAGGCGATCCGTTATGCTCTGATCTTGGTCTCGGCCTTCTTCCGACAACGAGCCTCATTGGGATGTGAGATGGTAGCCATGCGCAGTCAGCTCACCTTTTGTTGACCAAAAGGCATTGCTTCCCGCAGTTGCTGGGCGAGAGTTGTTGGATCACGTGATGGTCCTTAATGAAGAACACCTGAAACGCTTGCTAAAGGAATTCATTGAAGAGTATTACCATCGGGCTCGGCCGCATCAAGGATTGCAC
>Ga0182040_10001063_pt1 | contig 12675 bp, 10 predicted proteins | sample flu12Cox44000176_FD_125973 | JGI IMG/M metagenome (GOLD analysis project Ga0182040, IMG submission 125973) | Lab enrichment of tropical soil microbial communities from Luquillo Experimental Forest, Puerto Rico - flux8day.12C.oxic.44.000.176 | ecosystem: Environmental > Terrestrial > Soil >... | reverse complement strand
TCGGTGAGATGACCCTGACCACCGGCCTGACGGTGCTGCTGCTGGCGCCGGACGGCTCCTGCCCGCTACGTCGGATCGGCGTGGAATCCAATGCCGCTCAACACGGTGGACCTGCGGCGGACAAGGCGTTCGCCCTCATCGGCGAACCGGCCGCTGCAGCGGCGAGAAACCAAACGGTGGCCGCGCGCGGCGCGGAGATCCGCCTGGAAAAGCTCGGCGTGGTAGGCCGAGATGGTTGCGCACCATGCGACCTCAACGCGGTGATCGAACCCGGTCGGGTGACGGTGTTGACCGGACGCAACGGCGCCGGCAAGAGCACCGCGCTGCAGGCGATCGCCGGGATCACCATCCCGTCATCGGGCCGAGTCACCGTCGCGGGAATCGACGTCGCCGAGCTCGACCGGGCCGGCTGGTGGCAACAGTTGTCCTGGCTGCCGCAGCGCCCGGTGCTGCTCCCGGGCACCGTTTACGACAACCTGGTCCTGCTCGGCCATTTGACAAATCTTGAAACGGCCTGCGGCGCATCCGGTTTCGATGAGGTGCTCGCCGAGTTGCCCGACGGCATGGATACCCGGCTCGGGCGTGGCGGCGTCGGCTTGTCACTGGGACAGCGGCAACGACTGGGCCTTGCCCGTGCGTTGGGATCCGCGGCCGATGTGCTGCTGCTCGACGAGCCGACCGCGCACCTCGACGCGCACACCGAGGAACGAGTTCTGCGGGCCATCGTCGAGCGCGCACGCGCCGGCGCGACCGTAGTCGTCGTCGGCCACCGTGAGCCCGTCGTCGCAATCGGTGACCGGGTCGTCGAAGTGACCGCCGCCAGCGGAGTGCGTTATGTCCCGGTCTGATCCGCTGTTGGCCGCCTTCACCCTGCTGCGCCCGCGGCTACCGCGGATCCTGGCCGCCATCGCCCTGGGGGTGTTGTCGTTGGGCAGCGCGCTGGCGCTGGCCGGCGTTTCGGCGTGGCTGATCACGCGCGCCTGGCAGATGCCGCCCGTCCTGGACCTGTCCGTGGCGGTCGTCGCGGTCCGCACGTTTGCGATTTCGCGGGGCGTGCTGCACTACTGCGAGCGGCTGGCCACCCACGACACCGCGCTGCGTGCGGCCGGCACCTCGCGTGTCCAGCTCTATCGCCGACTGGCCCACGGTCCGGCGGCGGCTGCCGTGCGGCTGCGCAGCGGTGAGCTGGTGGCACGAGTGGGCGCTGACGTCGACGAACTGGCGAACGTGCTGGTGCGTGCCCTGGTACCGATTGGCGTCGCGGCGGTACTGGCGGTGGCGGCGACGGCGGTCGTCGCCACCATTTCGCCACCGGCCGCCACGGTGCTGGCGATCTGTCTGTTGCTCGCCGGAGTTGTCGCGCCCCGGCTTGCCGGCAGGGCCGCGGCTATGCAGGAAGAGGTTGCGCGGCAACATCATTCCGCGCGGGACGCGGCGGCGATGGTCGCCCTCGACCACGCGCCGGAGCTTCGCGTCGCCGGCGCACTGCCCGGCCTCATCGCCGAATCGCAAAGCCGCCAACACGCTTGGGCCGACGCCCTCGACGCCGCCGCCAGACCGGCCGCCATCGCCGAGGCAGTGCCCACCGCGGCGATCGGGGCCAGTGTGCTGGGCGCGGTCGTGGCCGGGATCGGATTGGCACACGCGGTTGCACCCACCACGCTGGCCGTCCTGATGTTGTTACCGCTCTCCGCTTTCGAGGCGATGACGCCGATACCGGCCGCCGCCGTGCAGCTGACGCGATCGCGGATCGCCGCACGTCGCCTGCTCGACCTGGCTCCGCCCGACCGTCCGAACGAGTCCGGCAAGCCGGTCCCCGCCGGCGCCTGCCGGTTATCTATCGATGCCCGTTCGGGTCACGCGGATGGGGCCCGCGCGACCCGGGTGGAGCTTGACCTATCGCAGGGTGCCCGGCTGGCAGTCACCGGCGCCAGCGGTTCAGGCAAGACGACGATGTTGATGACGCTCGCCGGATTGATGCCGCCACTGGACGGGCGAGTACTGCTGGACGGGACCGAACTGAGCCACTTCGACGATGACGAATTACACAGCACCGTCAGCTTTTTCGCCGAGGACGCACACATCTTCGATACCACCGTCCGGGACAACCTGCTGGTCGCCCGCGGGGACTGCTCCGATGACGAACTGACGGCCGCCGTGGATGCGGTCGGCCTCAGCCGGTGGCTCGCCAGCCTGCCCGAAGGCCTGTCAACGGTGTTGACCGGTGGCGCGCAAGCGCTCTCCGCCGGCCAGCGCAGACGACTGCTGCTGGCCCGGGCGATGATTTCGCCCGCCCGGATCGTGCTGCTCGACGAGCCCACCGAGCACCTCGACGCGGTCGATGCCGAGCGGGTCCTCTGCGATCTGCTCGAACCGAACGCCGGCCTGATGTCCTCGGAGCGGACCGTGGTGGTGGCTACTCACCACTTGCCCAAAGGGATTCGCTGTCGCGAAGTGCGGATCGATCGGCCGCCCGATGCGACGCCACCTAACGACTGAGACTACGGCGCGGAAGAAACGCGCAGGCCCTCAATGAGCACGGTGGACACGATGTTGGCCTGCTCCTCGATGGCGGCCGGGTCGTTCGGAGATGTGGGGTCGAGCAGCTTCGCCAACGGCACGAGGCTGAACGGCGCGGCGCCACCATGGGTCACCAGGAAGAAGAAGCTGCGGTGGGAGATTCGCCGGATTACGCCTTCCTCGGCGAGATGGTCGAGCAGCCGAACTACCTGCACCTGTGACGGCTCGGTGTAGGTCGTAAAGATGTATCGCAGCCGCTCGGTGTCCTGGCGGCCTTCGTTGTTCATCAGCGCGAGAAGTTCGGGGTGGGCGGCCGAGTAGATAAGGAACTGCCGGATCGCGAGGCGCAGCTGCTCGAGGGGTTCGCTGATAGTGGGGTCGAATACAGCCTGCAACTCGTTCACCAGGCCACCAAACCCATAGTCGACCGCGGCCCGCCACAGGTCTTCCTTGGTGCCGAACCGCTGATAGATGAGGTTGTGACTGACTCCGAGCTCACGGTTGATCGTCCTTAGCGAAGCACCTTCGTAACCCAACGTCGCGAACTGCTTGAGGGCGACGGCGAGGATCGCATCAACGGGCAGGCTGTCCGAAACCTTCGGGCGGCCACGCTGCCGCTCCTTCGTCTTGACCTTCGCCATTTCGTCATTCTGGCACACGCAGTAACCATATTTATGTTGACATACAACAATTTATGAATACCATTGCTGCACATCAATTATCATATTGACATACCGTGCATCGTAAGGTTCGGAACAGGCGCGTCGCCGGTATGCGGCGGCCAAGTCGGGAAGAAGCAGCCGGGACGTGGTGGCTGGATGCCGAGTAGTTCGGCTCAGAGGTGTCGCCGGCGCGGCATGAACTCCAGCGTCAACAACACGAAAACCAATGGGATCAGCTGGGTCATCGATATCAGCGCGTAGCGCCGGGCGTCCAACGCGCGGAACTTGCGCACGTATCGGTACAGCGACTCGAGTGCGATCAGCGGGTTGAGGACGTGGATCAACCGGTAGAAGACGCGCTGCAGCCGACCGCGATTCTTGTCCTCGAAGATCTCCGGGAACGCGGCGAAGGATAGCGAAACCCGCTGCGCACCAGTCTGTTTAGCGGCCATGATCATGTCGACGCTGAGCCGTTCGTCGATCCCGTTGGGGGCCCCGCGCCGACGCCACGGGACGTCCAGGGTGATATCGCTGCCATGGCCGGCCGTCGCGTACCGATGGAAGCCCTGCACCCGCCCCGCGGCGTCCCTGGCGATGATCAGCTGTATCCCGGGAAACCGGCCCTGCAGCACGCCGTCGAGGTTCATGTAGAAGCCGCGGTCGGTATGGGCGCCGCTGGGAGACGCGCGCACCACGTCGGCCAGCTCGGCGTGTTGCTTGTCGTTGAGCTTCTGCTCGGTCACGATCTCGGTCGTGATGCCGCAATTGTGCGTGCGCTTCACCGCCTGACGCAGGTTGCGGAACTTGCGTCCCACCATGTCGAAGCTGGACACGTCGACGACGACGTCGCGGCCGATCGGTATCGCCCGCAACGACCGCCCGATGACCGTCGGGTCGCTCCACAGCTCGAGTCGCTTCTCGCTGCAACCGACCACCGCGATTCGCCAGCCGCGGGCATGACACACAGCGGCGAAGTCGGCGACCAACTCTGGGAATTTTCCCTCGTCACCGATGGGGTCCCCGCCGACGACGGCAAACCCCATCCGCGTGCGATACGCCAGCGCGGCGCTGCCGTCCGCGGTGAAGTGGTAACACTTGCCGGTCTGCATGGCGAACGGCGCCAGCGGATCGTCGCCGGTGGCATCGATCAACGACCAAATCCGGGGCAGGTCCTCGGGGCGCGGATGCGACGACGTCGGCCACATCAACACCAACCCGGAGCCGACGATGAGCAAATTACCAAGCTCGTCGAAGGACAACACATGAGCGCCCAGGCCGGCCAACACGAAAAGCGCGGAGGCGGTGGCGTGCATGGCCGTCACGGGACGGCCCAGGAAGATGCCGCGAGCGATGAACGCCACCGCACCCAGGATCGCCAGCGACCAGCCCAGCCGGTCGGCATAGTGCCACGCCGGGTTGTGGTGGTGCCGGGCAAGGACAACGGCCAGCCATCCTGCCGCGAAGAACAGGGCCAACGCCCCGATCCAGCGGGCTGCAAGCGAATCGACATGGACGACAACGCGCTCCCGCGCGCGCGGCTTGGCCCCGACGTCAACCGGCAGCCCGTTCACTCTCACCTCCCGATGCGCTGACCTTCAGCTGGGCGGCACGCCTGCCGCTTCTCCCATCGAATACCCGGCTGTTACGAGATTACGCCTGATCACGGCCGTTTTAAGCCGAAATCGGACGCATGTCCAATAGGTATCCTGTGCTGTCTATCGGCGCGAGGGTGGAAAGTATTTCAGCACGCCCTCTTGCACCACCGTCGCGATGAGTTGCCCGGAGCGATCAAAGAAATGGCCGGTGCCCAACCCGCGCGAATCCGCTGCTGCCGGGGACGACGTCGAATACAACACCCAGTCGTCGAAGTTGACCTGGCGGTGAAACCACACGGAATGGTTCGCGGACGCGGCGAAGATGCGGTCGAAGCCCCATGACAGCCCGTGGGTAGTGATGACGGAGTCCAGCACCGTGGTGTCCGAGGAGTAGACCATGATCGCGGTGTGCAGCACCGGGTCGTCGGGCATCGCGCCCAGCGCCTTGACCCAGACCCTGTTATGGGGAAGCCGCCCGCCCTTGTCGCGCATCACCCACGCCGGGTCATTGGTGTAGCGCCATTCGATCGGCTGCAGGGCGTTGACGAAGTGCGGGACGGTCTCCTCGTATCCGCGCAACAGCTCGCCGATGGACGGCTGCGTGTGGGGCTCCGGCACCTGCGGCGGATCAACGGCGTGTTCGAGTCCGCGGCCGCCGGACATGTAAGAGATCATCGCCGAGGACAGCAGCAGGCCGTCTTGCACCGCGTCGACGCGCCGGTTGGCGAAGCGACGCTCATCCCGCAACGGCACCACGTGGAATTCGATGTCCTTGGCGGTGTCGCCGCCGTTGATGAAGTGCACTGACAGCGCGCTGGGCGGCAGGTCGTCCCGGATCAGCGTGCGGCTGCTCGCGACGAACGACTGCGCCATGAGCTGGCCCCCGAAGGTCCGCATCGGGTTCTTGCTGGGATGTGATCCGATGAACAGATCGTCGGCGACGCGGTTGAGGTCGAGGACCGCCAGCAGTTCGTCGAAATCGGAATTCGGCGCTTGAGACTCACAGCCGGCCGCCACGGGCTCTCCTTCAAGCGTTAGAGGTCGTCCTCCCCGATCCGGTGCACGTGGATCAGGTTGGTCGACCCTACTGTGCCAGGCGGCGCGCCGGCGACGATCACCACCAGGTCGCCGCGCTTGTAGCGGCCGAGCTCGAGCAGCGACTTGTCGGCCTGGCGGATCATCTCGTCGGTGGACTTCAATGTCGGCACGATGAACGTCTCGGTGCCCCAGGTCATGGCAAGCTGGCTGCGCACCTCCGGCCAGGCGGTGAAGGCGAGTAGCGGCAGCGGGGTGTGCAGGCGCGCCAGCCGCTTCACGGTGTCACCGGATTGGGTGAAGGCGACCAGCGCCTTGGCGTCGAGCCGCTCGCCGATGTCACGGGCGGCATACGAAATGACTCCTCGCTTGGTGCGCGGCACATGCGTCAACGGCGGGGCGGCGGTGGAGTTCTCCTCGACCGCGCACACGATTCGCGACATGGTCCGGACGGCGACCAGCGGAAACTTCCCCACCGAGGTTTCTCCCGACAGCATCAGCGCGTCGGCGCCGTCCAGCACGGCGTTGGCGACGTCGGAGGCCTCGGCTCGAGTCGGCCGCGAGTTCTCGATCATCGAGTCAAGCATCTGGGTCGCCACGATGACGGGTTTGGCGTTCTCCCGGGCCATCTGGATGGCCCGCTTCTGGACCAGCGGGACCTCTTCCAGCGGCAGCTCGACGCCCAGGTCGCCGCGCGCGACCATGATGGCGTCGAAGGCCAGCACGATCGCTTCGAGGTTGTCGATGGCCTCCGGCTTCTCCAGCTTCGCGATCACCGGGACCCGCCGCCCGATCCGATCCATCACCTCGTGCACCAGCTCAACGTCGGACGGCGACCGCACGAAGGACAGCGCGACCAGGTCGACACCCAGGTCCAACGCGAAGGTGAGATCCTCAATGTCCTTGTCCGACAAGGCCGGTGCGGAAACGTTCATTCCGGGCAGCGACATGCCCTTGTTGTTGCTGACCGGGCCGCCCTCGACGACGGAGCAGATCACGTCGTCGCCCTCGATGGCATCGACCACCAGCCCAACCTTGCCGTCGTCGACCAGAACCCGGTCGCCGACGACGGCGTCCTTGGCCAGCCTTTTGTAGGTGGTCGACACCCGGTCGTGGGTGCCTTCGCAGTCATCGACGGTGATCCGTACCGTCTCGCCGTCGGCCCAGAAGGTGGGCCCATTGGCGAAGCGCCCCAGCCTGATCTTCGGGCCCTGAAGGTCCGCGAGCACACCGACCGCGCGGCCGGTGGCGTCGGAAGCGGCCCGTACCCGGTCGTAGGCGGCCTTGTGATCGGCGTAATCGCCATGACTGAAGTTCATTCGAGCGACGTCCATTCCGGCCTCTACCAGCGCCAGAATCAGCTCGTCGGAGTTAGTTGCAGGGCCAAGGGTGCAGACGATCTTCCCGCGTCTACTCACGGCGAACCAGCATAGTCGCGCCGGGGCAGGACGGCCCGTCGTTAACCGCTGAGAATGGTCGGAACCAACGGAAAGCCAGGAAGATTGCGCAGCACCGTCCACGCCACCGCCGCGACGGTGATCGTCACCATGGCCGGCATCGGAAGCGCCCCGCGGCCCTGGCGGCGGCGAATCAGCATCCAGCCGGCCAGCATGGGGATACCCAGCAGTAGGAACACGTTGTCGTTGATGCTGGCCGCCAGGTTGCCGTGCAGCAGATCATGCGTCATCCGAAGCCCACCGCAGAACGGGCAATTCCAGCCGGTGAGCCACTTGAACGGGCACAGCGGATATGCCGAATTCGCGTCGTGCGGGTCGACAAGCCCGACGTAGCCGAGCGCGCCGGTCAGCAGCGCCCCAGCACCGGCCGCGATGTAGAGGCGACGACTCTGCGGGCCGTGCTGACGACACTGCCCCGACCCCGGCGAAGGCGGGTTAGGTTCCATCGCGCAACGGGCGACCCTGGGGGTCGCGAACCTTGTCGGTCATTATCAGCACCGCGTCGACGATGCTCCAGATTAGACCGATTCCGCAGGTAAACCAGCCCACGAGCAGCTGTGCGACGCCGATTCCGATGTCACCCATGTACAAACGGCCGATCCCGCCTATGCCGACCAAGCTGATCAGCTGCAAGAGGCCCGCGACGATCTTCGATTTGTCCGAAAGCGGCTCCCCCGTCACCGGGTGGCGGCCATAGGGGGCGGCGGGGTCGAAGTAGGGGCCGGACGACGGATACTGCGGGTACGGCGGCGGGTACCCGGGCGGATACCCCGGTGGCGGCTGCGGCGAGCCATATCCTGCAGCGTTGTCCCACGGCTGCTCAGTCACATTTTCAGCATGCCCCACGATCGCGCCGAACGTCGACTTGTTGGGTGGAAAACCGGCGCGTGCGCGCAATAACTCGACGTTGGACGGGCTCGGCTATCGCCCGCGGCGGTTCTTCAGCCGGACACTCAATCGCCGCAGGGCTGAGCCGGCCGTGCCCGACGCCGCCGTGACGTCAGCGGACGGGGTTTGCTCAACGGCCTTTTCGGTGTCGGCAGCCGGCTTTGCCTCCGGCTCCGGTTCGGGCCCGTCTTCCGACCCTGACTCGGCTTTGGGCTCTTCGGCTTCCGGCTCGTCGGCTTCCGGCTCGTCGGCTTCGCGCTCGGCCGCCTCCGCCCCGTCGGTCTCGTCGGCTTCGGGCTCGGCCGCCTCCGCTCCGTCGGTCTCGTCGGCTTCAGGCTCCGCGACCTCGGCATCCGCCGTCTCGGGCTCGACGTCAGGCTCTTCGGCTTCGGGCTCGACCGCCTCCGCCTCTTCGGCCTCCGTGTCTTCGGGCTCTGCGTCTTCAGCCTCCGCCTGGTCGGCCTCCGCGACCTCGGGCTCCGCGTCTTCAGCCTCCGCCTCTTCGGCCTCCGGCTCCGCGTCTTCAGCCTCCGCCTCTTCGGCCTCCGCGACCTCGGGCTCCGCGTCTTCAGCCTCCGCCTCTTCGGCCTCCGCCTCTTCGGCCTCCGCCACCTCGGGCTCGGCGGCCTCACCCTCCACGTCTTCAGAACCCGCGACCTCGGGCTCTGCGTCTTCAGACGCCGCGGCTTCGGGCTCGAGGACTTCGGGCTCGAGGACTTCAGGCTTGACCGCTTCGGGCTCAACGGCTTCGGGCTCGGCGGATTCGGGTTCTTCGGCTTTCGGCTCCTCGGCATCGGCCTTCGCGACTCCGGTCTCCGCTTCGACGGTCTCGGGCTCCGCGGTTTCCGCCTCCGGGGCTTCGGCGGATTCATCCGTTTTCGCCGAATCAGCCGGTTCGTCGTCCTTCCCGCCAGTAGCCGCCTTCGCTGCAGTCCCCGCCCCCACCCTTGCGACGGTCGCGGGTTCATCTGCCGGTTCGGATACCGGCTTCGATTCCGGTGGTTCCTCGGCAACATGATTGCCGCGCAGGCTCGCAGGATCCTCGCGACCCTTCGGCGCCAGAATGATGTACACCACGGCGCCGATGAACACGAAAGTCGATGTGAACACATTGATCCGGATTCCGGCGATGTGTGTGGCGGTGTCGTCCCGCATCAGCTCGACACCGAAGCGTCCCACACAGTAGCCGGCCACATAGAGCGCAAACAGTCGCCCGTGGCCCAACTTGAACCGCCGGTCCACGTAAATCAATACGACGAAAACCAGGAGATTCCAGATCAATTCGTAGAGAAACGTCGGCTGCACAACGTACGCGACTTGCCCCGTCGAGACGCCGTCCAGCGAATGCGGGTCGATGTAACCGGAAGGATCTCGACGGTAGAAGATCTCCAGACCCCAGGGCACCGTGGTTTCCCGGCCGTAGAGCTCCTGGTTGAAATAGTTTCCGAGCCGGCCGATGGCCTGCGCCAGGATGATTCCCGGGGCAATCGCGTCGCCGAAGGCCGGCAGCGGAATTCCGCGACGGCGGCAGCCGATCCACGCGCCGACACCGCCGAGCGCTACCGCGCCCCAGATGCCCAAGCCGCCGTCCCAGATCCGCAGCGCCGCCCAAAACCCGGCTCCCCCGGGGCCCCAATAGGTCCGCCAGTCGGTGGCCAGGTGGTACAGCCTGCCGCCCACCAATCCGAACGGCACTGCCCACAACGCGATGTCGTAGATCACGCCCCGCTGACCGCCGCGGGTCACCCACCGTCGGTCGCCGATAACCAGAGCGGCGACGATCCCGATGATGATGAACAACGCGTAGGCGCGAATAGGGAATATCCAGAGGTGCCACACGCCCCGCGGCGGGCTCGGGAAGTATGTGGGCAACATCGTCATGAGGCGGCCGCCCTTTGACGCACACCGATGGCCAGTTCCTCCGTCAGCGCGCGCAATGCGGGCAAACCACCGTCGCCAAGCGCCGACACCAGCGCGGAACCGACGATCACACCGTCGGCATAGCTGCCGATCTGCGCGGCCTGCTCTCGCGACCGCACCCCCAGGCCGACGCCGACGGGTATGTCAGACACCGCCCTTACCCTGCTCACCAATTCGGGCGCCGCGCGCGACACCGCATCGCGCGCCCCGGTCACACCCATTGTCGATGCCGCGTAGACGAATCCGCGCGATGCCTCGACCGTGGTGACCAATCGCTGCGGTGTCGAGGACGGCGCCACGAGAAATATGCGATCCAACCGATGTTCCTCGGACGCCGCCAGCCACTGCCCGGCTTCGTCGGGGATGAGGTCGGGAGTGATCAGGCCGTGTCCGCCGGCCGCCGCCAGGTCTCGAGCGAACGCGTCAACGCCGTAGCGCAGCACTGGATTCCAGTACGTCATCACCACTGCACGCCCGCCGGCCTGACTGATCGCTTCGACCGCGGCCAGCGTGTCCCGGACCCGCACTCCCCCGCGCAGCGCGGCCTCGGTCGCCCGGGCAATGGTCGGGCCGTCCATGCCCGGATCCGAATATGGCACACCGACTTCCACTATGTCACAACCGGATTCGACCAGGGCGCTCATCGCGTTCACAGAAGTCGGAACGTCGGGATAACCGGTGGGCAGGTAGCCGATCAGCGCCGCGCGATTGTCGTTGCGGCACGAATCGAACGTCGGCCCGAGCCTGCTGGCCTCACTTTGTTTCACCGTCATCGCACGCCCTGGTCGCCGGGCGACAGGAGACCGAACCACTTCGCGGCCGTCTCGACGTCCTTGTCGCCACGACCCGACAGGTTCACCACAATGACTGCGCCCCTTCCCAACTCAACCCCCAGCTTCAGCGCACCGGCCACCGCGTGCGCGGATTCGATGGCCGGAATGATGCCTTCCATGCGGCACAGCAGACGGAAGGCGTCCATCGCCTCGGCGTCGGTGATGGGCCGGTAGTCGGCGCGTCCGGTTTCCCGGAGCCAGGCATGCTCGGGACCCACCCCCGGATAATCCAGACCCGCTGATATCGAATGGGATTCGATGGTCTGGCCGTCCTCGTCCTGCAGCAGGTAGGAGAACGATCCTTGGAAGGCCCCCGGTGAACCTCCCGTGAATGTCGCCGCATGCCTGCCGGTCTCGACGCCATCGCCGGCCGCCTCGAATCCGACCAGTCGCACTTCAGGATCGTCGATGAACGCATGGAAGATCCCGATGGCGTTGGATCCGCCGCCCACACACGCCGTAACCGCATCGGGCAACCGGCCCGCTTGGTCTTGGATTTGCACGCGCGTCTCCAGGCCGATGATGCGCTGGAAATCACGCACCATCGTCGGGAAGGGATGCGGTCCGGCCGCGGTGCCGAAGCAGTAGTACGTATTGTCGGCGTTGGTAACCCAATCCCGGAACGCCTCGTTGATGGCGTCTTTGAGCGTTTGCGAACCGGTGTCGACCGAGACGACCTCGGCGCCCAGCAGCTGCATCCGTGCCACATTGAGCGCCTGACGCTCGGTGTCGACGGCACCCATGTAGATCACGCAATCCAGCCCAAGCAACGCGCAGGCGGTGGCGGTGGCCACGCCGTGCTGACCGGCGCCGGTCTCGGCGATAACACGGGTCTTGCCCATTCTCTTCGCCAGCAGCGCCTGACCGAGCACATTGTTGATCTTGTGAGAACCGGTGTGGTTCAGGTCTTCTCGCTTGAGGAAGATGCGCGCCGAGCCGGCGTGCTCGGACAGGCGAGTGGCCTCATACAGCGGTGACGGCCGGCCCGCATAGTTCGCCTGCAGCTCATCGAGGGTCTCGAGAAAGTCAGGATTGACGCGTTCCTTTTCGTAAGCCGCGGTGACCTCTTCGATCACCGCCATCAGCGCCTCGGCGACGTAACGGCCACCAAAACCACCCGGGCCGCCGAAATGACCACCCGGATCGGGGTCGTGGCGGGTGGGTTCGGCGATGGCAGCACTCGAAAGCGGAAGCTCCGGGCGGGACAGATCTACCATCACCAATGCTTAACGCGGGGACGGCTCATCGGGTTCTAGCGAGCCGGTTTGGGACAGGACGGATGGGTGCCCGCGGTGACCAGATCGGCAACGGCCGCGCGTGGGTCACCACTTTTGACCAGACCTTCACCGACCAAGACGGCGTCGGCACCCGCGCCCGCATACGCCAGCAGGTCCCCGGTGCCGCGCACACCGGACTCGGCGATCCTGATCACGTTGCTGGGCAGCCCGGGAGCGATGCGCGCAAAGCAGTCCCGGTCCACCTCCAGCGTCGCGAGATCGCGGGCATTCACACCGATCACGTTGGCCCCCGCCTTCAGCGCCCGGTCGGCCTCTTGCTCGGTGTGCACCTCGACAAGGGCAGTCGTCCCGAGTGATTCGGTGCGGTCCAACATCGTCACCAACGCCGACTGGTCCAACGCGGCAACGATGAGAAGCAACATGTCGGCGCCGTGCGCGCGCGCCTCGTGAATCTGATATGGCTGCACCACAAAGTCTTTGCGCAACACCGGAACCGACACCGCGGCCCGCACCGCATCAAGGTCGTC
>Ga0182040_10001059_pt1 | contig 12693 bp, 13 predicted proteins | sample flu12Cox44000176_FD_125973 | JGI IMG/M metagenome (GOLD analysis project Ga0182040, IMG submission 125973) | Lab enrichment of tropical soil microbial communities from Luquillo Experimental Forest, Puerto Rico - flux8day.12C.oxic.44.000.176 | ecosystem: Environmental > Terrestrial > Soil >... | reverse complement strand
GCCGAAATCAGTGACGAAGGTCACCTTGTCCGCGGCCTCGGCGTCTCGCTGTCCGAGGGCGCACACGCAGATCGCGGCGAACATCAGCGAAACGCAAAGCTTCCCGCTGCCATGCATTGTCTTTGTCTCCCGTCCTTCCCATCCGGCGTGCCGCGTTGAGCAATCTTTCGCGAACGGTCCGCTCGCATTCGTGCGTGATCGTTCGATCGACTCGCGCCGCGGCCACGGCTATTGAATTGAGCCATTTTTAGTATACAAAATCCCGTCCGTTGACAAGAACACCGGGATTTTGGGGAGCATCTCGGTGGCCGCGAGGCGCATGATGTCGCACCAAACGAATGACGATTTTACACCTGATCGCGATCGCGTCGCCGATGCGGACGCCGCGGTGCCGATCATCGACATCGCGCCATTCGTGCATGGTGACGCCGCTGCACGCAAAATGGTCGTCACGTCGGTGAAGCGTGCTTGTGAGCAGGTCGGTTTCTTCGTGATCACCGGCCATGACGTGCCGCAGGACAAGATCAAGGCCGTTTTCGCCGAGGGGCGCGCATTCTTCGCGCGGCCGCTCGATGAAAAGATGCGCATCAAGCGGCCGGGACCGGGGATCAGCCGCGGCTACAATAGTCTCGCGGGACAGAGCCTGGGCCTCACGATGGGGCAGAAGGCGCCGCCCGACTTGATGGAGAGTTTGGGCTTCGGACCGCTGGAAACCGACAGTGACCCCTACTGGACCGGGGGCTTTGGGCCGGTCCACGCCTATCCGAATCTTTGGCCCGAAGGTGGGCCGCAATTCCGTCGCGCGGTGAGCGACTATTGGCGTGTGATGGAAGCGCTATCGGCGCGGCTCATGCGCATCTTCGCGCTCGCGCTCGATCTTGACGAGGACTTTTTCGTCCAGCGCAGCAAACGGCACGTCACCAACATGCGCATCAACTATTACCCCGCGCAGGACCGGCCTCCCGAAACGGGACAGCTGCGCGCCGGCGCGCACTCGGACTATGGCGCATTCACCATCCTCAAGGGCGAGAACGCCCCGGGCGGACTCGAGGTCCTTCGCCGCGGCGGCGATTGGACGGACGTGCCGGTTATCGATGAGGGCTTCATCATCAACATCGGCGATCTTTTGATGCGTTGGACCAACGACAAGTGGGTTTCCACCATTCATCGCGTGGTCAACCCTCCCGAGGAAGTCCGCCGCCGCGTCGACCGCATGTCGATCGCCTACTTCTTCGTGCCGGATCACGACGTCGAGGTCCGCTGCCTCGAAACCTGCATGGGCGCGGGAAATCCGTCGCGTTACCCACCGACCACCGCTGGCGCTCACTGGCGCGGCAAGATTCTTGCCGCTCGGCAGATCAGCGCGAAAGCCAGCTAGGCCCGCTGCGATATTCCCTGGAGGTGACATTGGTCCCAAAGCAGATGAAGGCCGTAATTTTTGAGCAATATGGCGACGCCGACGTCCTCAAGTATACCGACTTCCGCGTGCCGACGCTCGAACGGGGTGAAGCGCTGGTCAAAGTCCATGCTGTGAGTCTCAACGGGTACGACCTAATGGCGCGCGCGGGGCGCTACAAGCCGAACAAGGGGAAATTTCCGCATATTCTCGGCGGCGATTTTGGCGGTGAGCTCGTTGCGCTCGGGCCGCAGACGGCATGCGATCTGCCGATGGGAACGCGCGTAACGAGTTGGTGGATCCTTCCATGCGGAAGCTGCGAGCAGTGCATGGCCGGTCACCACAACCGTTGTGCCAGCGATTACCGCTATCTCGGCGCGCACGAACACGGGGCTTATGCGCAATACGTCAAGTTGCCCGCCAATCACTTGATCCCGCTGCCCGATACCGTGACCTTCGAGCAGGCGGCGGCGTTCCCTAACGCCTTCGGGACGGCGTGGCATATGCTGATCGATCGAGGCAACGTGCGCGCCGGCGAGACCGTGCTGGTCAATTCCGCGAGTGCGGGCGTGAGCATGGCCGCCATCCAGATCTGCAAGCTCGCCGGCGCTTACGTCTATACGACGTCGAGCGCGGATTGGAAGCTCGAGCGCGCCAAGGAGCTCGGCGCCGACGAAGTTATCAACTACAAGAACGTCGACTTTGTCGACGAAATTCTCAAGCGGACCAAAAAACGTGGCGTCGACCTCGTCGTCGAGCACGTCGGTGGCGATTTCCTGGAAAAATCGATCCGCTGCCTCACGCGCGGTGGCCGGGTCGTGACCGTCGGCGGAACGAAATCCTACGATTGCAAAGTCCCGGTGAATTACATCTTCCATAAGGAGCTGCAGATCATCGGCTCGAACAGCGCCACCAAACACAATCTTGAAGTGATGATGCCGCTCCTGGGCGGAGGAAAGTTGAAGACGGTGATTGATCGCGTATTCCCGCTTAAGGAAGCAGCGGATGCGCATCGCTATCTCGAGTCGGGAAAGCAGTTCGGCAAGGTGGTTTTGCGTGTCAATCATTGATCGGGGCGTGCGGGACGCATGACGTTGCATGCTGATCCAAGCGTCTGGTGACATTGCCATGCTGATCGCGGCCGCCCGAGCGCAGCGCCGCAACGTTCTCTCCGAACCCGAGGCGAAGGCGTTCCTGCGCGCGCAAGGCATTGCTGTACCGCCGGGGCGTGTCGTCGCCCACGCCGAAGAGGCGCCAGCCGTGGTCCGCGAGCTCGGCATGCCGGTTGTCGTCAAGGCGGTCGCGCATCGATTGACCCACAAGACTGACGTCGGCGCGGTGATGTCTCCGATTGATTCTTCCGCCGCCGCGGACGGCCTGTCGGACGATTGCAAGGCGCGCCGCAACCCATCGGCCGGACGTCGCGCTCGACGGATTCCTGATTGAGGCCTATCAGCCGGCGCAGCCGGAATGGATCGTTGCGCTACGCAACGACCCTCACTTCGGTCCCGTGATCATGTTCGGTCTTGGCGGTATCTATGTCGAGACATTACGACAGGTTTCGTTTCGGTTGGCGCCGCTGTGCGACAGGGACATCGAAGCGCTGCTGAGCGAACGACCAGCCATGAAGCTGCTTTCGGGTGCCCGCGGGCGCGCGCCGCCCGACCGGCGTGCGGTCGTCGACGTACTGCGTCGCCTCTCCGACCTGTCCCAGCAGTCCTTGATTGCGCGCGACATATCCGAGATCGAGATCAATCCTCTCGCCGCCACCGAGGATGGTGTGGTCGCGCTCGACGCGCTGATCGTCCTGCGCCCCCTAGGAGAATAACCGATGCGAGACATCACACCTTTGGTCGCGCCGCGGTCAATCGCGGTGATCGGTGCCTCGGCCAACCCGACGAAATCGGGCGGTGTCCTGTTCGACAATCTCGTCAAGGGCAAGTTCCGGGGACCGCTTTACCCGATCAACCGCAGCGCAACCCAGATCATGGGCAAGACTGCCCATCCTACACTCGCCGACGTGCCGGAAAAGGTCGATCTGGTCTATATCGTGCTGCCGCAGCAGCACGTGGAGGACGCGGTCAAGCAGTGCGTCGCTGCCGGTGCGCGGGCGGCCTGCATCATCACTGCGGGCTTTTCGGAAGCGAGTCAAAAAGGCCGCGGCGCCGAGGAGCGTTTGCGCGAGATTGCCCGCGCATCTGGATTGCTGCTCGCCGGCCCCAACACGATCGGCATGGTGAACGCCGAGGTCGGCATGATGGGAAGCTTCGTGAATTTTCCCCGCTGGGAGTCGGGCGGGGTGTCATTTTTCACCCAGACCGGCATCTTCACCGGCGCCGTCATGCTGCACGTCATGAGCGGCGCGAGCCAGCGCCTCCCTGTCGGCAAAAGCATCGATGTCGGCAACAAGGTCGATGTCGACGAGCTCGATTTCCTGCACTTTGTCGCGGACGATCCGGCCACCAAGGTCATCGGTCTCTACATCGAGAGTATCCGCAATCCGCGCGCCTTCTTCGACAAAGCGCGCGAGGTACGCAAATCCAAGCCGATCGTCGTGCTCAAGCCCGGTCGCACCAAGGACGGTGCGAAGGCGTCCGCTTCGCATACCGGGTCGCTCGCATCCGACAACGACATCCTCGACGGCGCGCTGCGGCAATACGGCATCGCGCGCGCCGAGGATGAAGACGACTTCCTAAACGCGCTGCGCGCGCTGGTCATGCTGCCGCGGCCGCGTGGCAAGCGCGTGGGGATTGCGACAACGAGTGGCGCGCTCGGCGTGATCGCCACCGACCTCCTCGTCGAGAGCGGCCTTGAACTCGCGGCGTTCGAACCCGCGACCCTTGCCGCCATGCGCACCATCCTTCCGGACTGGCTGGAACCGGCCAATCCCTTCGATTTCTGGATCAGCATCGACATCAAGGGGCCGCGTGAAGCGCACGAAGTCGGGCTCACCGCGCTGTTCGCCGATCCGAACGTCGATCTGGTCCTGTGTACCCTGCTCGCACCGGGTAACGCCGATTTTCCCGAATTCGGCGACTTGGTACGGCGCCTGCGGCGGACCTACGACAAACCAGTCGCCCTCGTGATCTATGGCGGGGAGGCGGAGCAGCGCTGGACCGCGGCGCTAGAAGGTGCGGGCGTGCCAATCTTCAAGACGACACGAGCGGGCGCGCGGGCCTTGTCGCTCATGGTTGAAGCGACGATGTAGCCTTAGCCCACGTCTCACCGGCGCATGAGTGCAAGCGTGGTCCGCGCATAAATTTTGGCACAGTCGACGACGTCCTGCTCGTTCACATAGTCGTCGATGCCGGCTGACAGCGTCGGCTGCGGACCATAGCAGACGGCAGGGACGCCGAGGTCACGCCAACGGCGGGCATCGCTGCCCGGCAGACGCACCACGAAGGATGGCGCGGCGCCGCGCACCGTCGTCGCGGCCGTCGTCAGCTCGACCACCAAAGGGTTGTCGAGCGCGGTCCAATTGGCATCCCAGGCCTTGACGACGGCGATGCTGATGTCCTCGCCATCCGTCTGCCCGCGGATCATCGTCTCACATGCCTGCGCGCTGATGCCGGGCGGAAGCCGGATATCGATCTGTGCTCGCGCCAGCGTCGCCACCTGGCTGCGAACCGTGCCGGCGATGAGCGTCCCCGCATTCAGCGACAGCCGCAGCCCCAGATTTCCCTCGCCACCGCTCACCCCGGCAAGCTCGCCGGGCAAGGTCGCGTACGTCTCGTTCAGCGCGTCGATGCGCGCCAAGAACGCCGCGAGCTTCATGACCGCGGTCTCCCCGCGCAACGCCCGCGACGCGTGCCCGCCTGCAGAGCGAGCCTCGACGTCGAGCCAGAGCAAGCCCTTCTCGGCGACCGCAAGGTGCATGAATCCCGGACCTTCGCCGCTGATGAGAAAATCGCCGGCGACGTCGGGTCGCTGGCGCAGGAGGAAGACAGTGCCGCGTTCCCCGAACATGACCTCATCGGAGACGGCAGTCATCGTCAAACGTCCCTTCCACGCATTGCCGTGCCGCTTGAGAATAGTCGTCGCGAGGCACATGGCGGCCAGCGCGCCTTTCATGTTGCCCATGCCTAGCCCGTAGAGGCGGCCGTCACGACGCGACAGGCGAGTGATCGGAGCCGTCCACGCTGCCTCGTCGCCCGCTTCCATGGTGTCCATGTGCGCGTCGAAGACGACGTGGCGTCCGCCGGCACCGCCCTCGACGCGACCGATGACGTTGGGAGCTTCGTCGTCGGCCGCGATCGTCTCGGTTGCGATGCCGTGACCCGACAGGTAGGCGCGCACGACCTCGGCTGCCTCGGCGGTGCGGCCCGGCGGATTGACGCTCGCCGCCGCGACCAGACGACCGCACAGCTCGATCAATTCCTCGCGCGCCGCATCAATGTCGCGACAAACGGTCTCGGCCAAGCTGTCGCTCATCGTAGACCCCGCTCGGCGGCGATGACCTCATCAGGTCGCCGGCCGACGATGGTGCGGTAAACCTCCGGATCCGTGGCAGCTTCGGTGCCAAATACGAGGACGCGACTGTCGGCGCACAGATCGAGCCGCGCGCGCGCATCGGCGTCGGCGCTCGCCAAAATGAGGCCGGCGAGTCCAGCCACGGCTGATTCTCCCGCCACGATCGCGTCGTCGCCGAAACGGCCATCGGCAAGCAGCCGCATGCAGTCGGCCGCAGCCTCGTCGCCGATGGTCATGAAGGCGTCGGCACCCGTTTCAAGAATCCGCCACGCCAGGAGCGAGACCTCGCCGCAGGCAAGGCCTGCTATGATCGTGTCGAGCGCGCCCTCCGCCGGCGTCGGACGGCCCGCCACAGCGCTGCGGTAGAAGCAATCTGCCTTCTCCGGCTCGACGACCACGAAGCAAGGGCGCCGGGTGCCATATCGCTCCCAAAGATACGAACACACACCAGCCGCCAAACCCCCAACGCCGCCCTGGACAAAGACGTGAGATGGTGCCGCCGATGTCTGCTCCAGAGCTTCGTCGATCATCAGGCTGTAGCCCTGCATCACATCACGCGGAACGTCCGTGTAGCCCTCGTAAGACGTATCGGAGACCACGGTCCAGCCCTGCACCGCCGCATCCGCGGCGACCCGCCGAACACCATCATCATAGGTCCCGGCCACGCGCTTGACTTCGGCACCATAGGCGGCGATTGCTTGGCAGCGGCCTTCGCTGACTGTCTCCGGGATATAGATCACGCACCGACAGCCGAAGGTGCGGGCGCCCCAGGCAACCGAACGCCCATGATTGCCGTCGGTCGCGCAAGTCACCGTGACCCGCGAGGTCAGATCCGAATAACGCCCCGACGTCAGGTCGAGCGTCGATGCGATGACGTTTTTCTGCTCCCAGATCGTCTTCCGCAGAAGTTTGAATACCGCGTAGGCGCCGCCCAGCGCCTTGAAGCTGCCAATGCCGAAGCGCTCGGCTTCGTCCTTGTAGAGAATGGCGCCGATGCCGGCGCGCGCCGCCAGCTTCGGAAGGGAGCGCAAAGGCGTCGGCTTGTAACCGGGCCATGACATGATCTCGCGCTTGGCATCGCCGAAGGCCGCAAGACTGAGGATCGCCTCGCGCCCGTCCTTGCCATAGGGCGCCGTGCATGCCGCCCGCGGATTCGCAAATAGGTAGAATCCCGCGGAGGCCAGCATCTCAGTCCTCACCACCCGGCTGCCAAGCCGTCACGACGGGCATCCGCGCCGCCGCGAAGGAGGCCTGCCTCCCAATCGATCCAGACCGCCTGCGCGGTCCCGAGCGGATTCGCGGCGCGCACGACATGATGGCCAAGCGCCGAAAGCCCCGCCACGACAGTTGCAGACACGGCGCTCTCGACCTGGAGGGTATCGCCAAGGGGGAAAATCCGCGGCGCGTCGATCGCTGCCTGAATTCCCATCCCGTAGTCGATGATATTGGTCATGACCTCGACTTGACCGAAGGGCTGAAACTGACCGCCGGTCACGCCAAGCGGCATCACCGCTTTTCCCTTCTGCGTGACCATGGCGGGAATGATCGTGTTCAACGGCCGCTTGCGTCCGGCAATCGCATTGGGATGTCCGGGCTCGAGCACGAAGCCGCAAGCGCGGTTGTGGAAGATGACCCCGGCTGCAGGGCTGACGATGCCGGTTCCGAAATCATCGAAGATCGAATTGATAAACGCCACAGTGTTGCGATCGGCGTCAACGACGGTGAGAAAAGCCGTATCGCAGTGATCCGGAATGGGGAAGGGTGCCAGACCGTCCATGCGGCGTCCACGCAGCTTTGCCGAGCGCTCGTCCGACAGCAGGGCCTCCAGCGGTACCTTGCCGGTGCGCGGATCGCCAACGAAGCAATCTCGATCGGCGTAGGCTTGCCGGCCTATCTCGGTCAGCGCATGGCAGCGTTCGACCGAAAGCGCGGCCCATGCGGACGCATCGAAACCTTCGAGCGCCTTCAACATGGCAAGCGGGACGACGCCCTGGCCATTTGGCGGACATTCCCAAGCCTCGTAACAGCGGTAGCTAGTTCCGATCGGTGTCACATATTCCGGCGCATAGGTGGAAAAATCTTCCAGCGTGTGGCAGCCGCCGGCGGCGCGCAGCGCATCGACCATGTCGCGCGCGATCCAGCCTTCGTAGAAGGCTGTCGGTCCATCGCTGGCGATGCTGCGTAGCGCGGCGGCGAGCGCCGGCTGGCGATGGACATCGCCCGGCCGCGGCGCAGTGCCATTCGGCAAGAAAATGCTGGCCGCGGCCTTGTTCTTGCGCAATTTGTCCGCCTGCCGCGCCCAGTCGCGCGCGACCCGTTCGGTCACCGGATAGCCGTCTTCGGCCGCCGCGATAGCGGGCTGAAGCAAGTCCGCGAGCTTCATCGTTCCGTGATCGTGGATCAGCCGCGCCCACGACGCGACCGCACCCGGCACAGTCACCGCGTCGGCGCTGTCAGACGGGATCGATCTAATTCCGCGGTCTGTATAGCGATCGAGACTTGCCGCCGCGGGCGCCCAGCCCGAACCGTTGAGCGCGATGATCTCTCCCTCGCCGCGACGCATGTAGAGGACGAAGCAATCGCCGCCAATGCCCGTCTGCGTTGCTTCAACGACGCCAAGTAACGCGATGGCTGCGACTGCGGCATCCATCGCATTGCCGCCGCGACGAAGCACGTCGAGCGCGATCAGCGTTGCCAGCGGGTGCGACGTTGCCGCCATGACGCGCATACCGAACGCCTCGGAATGGCCCGGCAGTTCGAAATCGCGGGCGGTGTTACTACAGAACGGCAAGAGACGCGTTCCGCAAATCCGTAATCAGCATCGAGGACGGCGCGTGGGTGATGCACAGTGGCGGTCGCGCATTCTTCACGGCCAGCTGCGGTGTAAGTCCGCAGGCCCAGAACACCGGCAACTCGTCGTCGCCGACCTCCGGGTCACCGACATCCAAATAGCGCCGGCTCAAATCCACGCCGATGCCCCCGGGGTTGCCGAGATGGACCGGAGCGCCGTGAACGTTCGAGAAACGCGACGTGATCTGAACAGCGCGGATGGCATCGGCCGGCGTGAAGGCCCGCATGGTCACCACCAGCGGGCCCTTGAACGGCCCCGCTGGGACGGTGTCGACATTGGTCACGTACACAGCCGCGACATTGTTGCGCTCAAGGAATTTCAGCCGCACGCCGGCCTCCTGCAGCGCCTCCTCGAACGAAAACGAACAGCCGAGCGCGAAGGTCACGAGGTCGTCGCGCCAGTACGAGCGGATGTCGGTCACTTCCTCGACGAATGTGCCGTCGCGGAAGATGTGATAGCGCGGAACATCGGTGCGGATATCCAGCTCGTCGGAGAGCGTCGGCAGGCGGGGGTCGCCGACGTCGGAGCGGGCGATCAACGGGCACGGCTTGGGGTTGCGCTGACAATAGAGGAGAAAATCTTCGGCCCATTGGGTCGGAAGAATGCAAATATTGGCCTGTACGAAGCCCGGCGCGATGCCGGCCGTGTAACCGGTATACGCGCCGCTGCGGATCGCTTGCCGTGCAGCGCGCGGATCCGAACCGTCCCAGGACTCGCTCCACAACTCGCTGCTTTGCCGTGCTGCACGCGACATGAGATCGACCAGTGATTGCGAGCTGTCCTTGTTTCGACGCTTGCGATGCTTCGCTAGACTGCTCGCGGCGTGGTAGTTCTGTATACCAAATCGGACACGCGCTTGTATACTGATGCCGTCGGGCCAGAGAGGTTTCACATGCATGGGCTCGACAATCGTGCGATCGCCTTCGGGGTATTCACGCTTTTCTCTTTGCTATTGATACCTGAATGCGCAAAGGCGCGGGACGACGTCACGCTCATCACCGACTTCGGTTACAATGGCCGTCACGCCTATTTCTTCGTCGCGATCGAGAAAGGCTATTACAAGGACGCCGATCTCGACGTGAAGGTCGTGCGCGGCCAAGGATCGGTCGACGCCATTCGGCAGGTCGGCGCCAATAATGCAATCGTGGGTTTTGCCGACGCGGGCTCGCTCGTGCTGGCGCGCGGCAACGACCAAATTCCGGTCAAGCTGGTTTCGATCGTATATGCCAAGCCGCCGCAGGCGGTGTTCTGCCGCGAGGATTCAGGCATCAAGCAGCCCAAGGATCTCGAGGGAGCTTCGATTGCCAATCCGGCGGGCGGAGCGACGGTCGACATGTTCCCGGTCTACGCCAAGGCTGCCGGCTTCGATGCGAGCAAGGTGAAATGGATTGTCGCGGGTAGCGACTCCCTGCCGGGATTGCTCGCCGGCAATCGCGTGCCGTGCGTTGGTCAGTTCACGGTGGGCGAGCCGCTTCTGCGCATGCAGGCCGCGCCCGCCAAGCTCGTCCGTTTCGCATTCGCCGATGCGGGCGTGAGTTTTTACGGCAACGGCCTCATTGCGACCGACAACACCATCGCGACCAAGGCCGACGTTGTACGGCGGTTCGTCGCCGCCACGATTCGCGGGATGAAGGACGCGTTCGCCAGGCCGGACGAGGCGGGTCGGATCATGAACAAATATCATCCCGCGATCGATGTCGCGGTTGCCGAGGGGGAAACCAAAGCAGTGGCCGAACTGGCGCAAGTCGAGGGCCGGGAACTCGGCCTGATCGATCCTGCACGCATCGAAGACACCATCAACGTCGTCAACAGCGTCTTCAAGCTCAAGGCGCCGGTGGCGGTGAACGACGTCTATGCGCCAGGAATCGTATCGAAGTGACGTGGGTCGCCGCGCCGGTGTGACACCCCAGGAGGCCTTGTGAGCGTTGCACGCGTAGCGGTCCCAGACTTCGTCTCAAACTCGTATTTTCCGGCGATCGCTGCGATCGAACTCGGTTTCTTCGCGCGGGAAGGGCTTGATGTTGCCCATGAGCTCATCTTCCCGAACTACAAAGCCTACGAGGCGCTGCGCGACGGCAAGATCGACTTCGTCGCAGGTCCGGCGCACGCCGTCTTTCGCGCCTTCCCGGAATGGGAGGGAGCCAAACTGCTCGCCGCGCTGGCGCAGGGAATGTACTGGCTCTTGGTCATGCGAACGGACCTTGCGGCAACGGCGGGTGACGTCAACGCCGTGAAGGGACGCACGATCGGAGCAGCGCCGCTGGTGGACCAGGGATTGAAACGCCTGTTGATCGACGCCGGGGTCGATCTCGATCGCGACGGCGTGCGTATCGTCGGAGTTCCCGGCGCGAGCGAGCCCGGCGTGTCTTTCGGAGTGGCCGCGGCGAAGGCGCTCGAGGACGGCAAGCTTGATGGATTTTGGGCCAACGCCATGGGAGCCGAGAACGCCGTCCGCGGCGGCAGCGGCAGAGTGATCCTCGACGTCCGGCGCGGATTGGGTCCACCGGCGGCTTTCCACTATACGATGCCGGTCTTGGCGACGAGCGACCACGTGATCGAGCGCGATCCGAACATGGTCGCGCGGCCGGCGTGCGCGCCGTCGTGGAGGCTCAGCGGGCTTTGAAACGCGATGTCGGCCTTGCCACGCAGGTTGGGGAGGCGCTGTTTCCACCGGCAGAGGCCGCGCTGATCGCGGACGTGGTCGCACGCGATTTGCCCTACTACGACCCGACCATTTCCGAAGCGGCGGTCGCCGGCCTCAATCGCTTTGCCCAGGAAAGCGGCTTGGCGCAGCGATCAGTGTCCTACGGTCAGGTCGTTGCCATGGAGTTCCGTCACCTCTGGACTGCCTAGTCGACGAGTGGTGTCGGACGTCCATTCGGCCAGTGCCGGAGAGCTCATTCGCACAATGACCGATGATGGAACGGGACGAGGCAGCGTTCGGTGCTCAATCCTTGTCCGGCGGGATGAAGCGCTGTTGCGCCTGGATCATTGCAACATCGGCTGGGCGATCGAACGGCGCCGGAAGTGATTCGCCCGGACGCCGCGGCCGCCCGATGGCGCGGAACCAATCCTCCAGACCCGCCGGCGCGATGAACCAAAGTAGACGCATCTGGCCCGTGCCGGTGTTCGTCACCTTGTGCTGCACGCCGCGGCCGATCAGTATCATGGTCTCGGGGAGCACGTCGTATAGTTTGCCATCGATGTCGGCTTGCCCGCTGCCGCAATAGCAGAACAGCAACTCGTGGCTGCGCTCATGGGCATGACGGCGGATGTGTCCGCCAGGCTCGAGCACTTGCAGGCCGGTCGAGAATGCGTCGTAGGGCGAGTTATAGGGGTTGATCTTGTTGATCACGTAACCGGTCGAAGGTAACGGCTGCCAGAATGACTCGCCGTCCTCCGGACCCAGCGCGATCACAATTCCCTTGGCATAATCGCTCACGAGATCCTCCAGTGGCATTGACGACGGAAAAATGCAGCAGCAACTAAGACCTGCGCCCTAGGCGTCGCAGCCGCCGCGCTCAGTCGCGAAGATGACCGGCGAGTGTGCTCGTCGTGTCGTTTGCCAGTGTTCTGCCGTCGATCGTGGTCTTCGTTGACATCAACTTCTGCGCTGCTGACGCATAGGCTCCGTGTTGGCGGCGCTCTCGCCGGTGCCATAGGTGTCCATGAACCCCTCGACCGCGGCGTGTAGCTCATCCCACGGAGCGTTGATGAAATTGTAATTGCGTACTGCAAACGCGGGACCGACAAAGAATTTCTCATATGACGCGGCGCGGCTGGCGTGGTCCGATCCTATGAGGTCCCAGGCGAGCTTGAACAGCTTCATTCGGTCGGCAGCGGCAAACTCTCCGGCCGTCCAGAAAGTCTCGAACAGGTCGCGCAGCTCGGGATCCTCCAGCACGTCGATGCTGGCAGGGAACTGAAACTGGCCGCCGCCCATCAGCTCGCGCATGATGTCGATCAATTGCGAATG
>Ga0182040_10001054_pt1 | contig 12725 bp, 10 predicted proteins | sample flu12Cox44000176_FD_125973 | JGI IMG/M metagenome (GOLD analysis project Ga0182040, IMG submission 125973) | Lab enrichment of tropical soil microbial communities from Luquillo Experimental Forest, Puerto Rico - flux8day.12C.oxic.44.000.176 | ecosystem: Environmental > Terrestrial > Soil >... | reverse complement strand
ATAGGCGGGCAATCTCTGATCTATCCTCCTCTTTGCTGTGGCATTGATACCGACAAACACCTTCCCTGCGGCGGAATTTCTCGTTCGCCACATGTACCAGCCCGTCGAGCTTGGAAACGGGGCAAGCCACTTTGCCATCGCCGAGACGGCACAGCCGATCTCGGGCGACAGCTGGTTTTGGACCGATGATAACGCGAAGGTCCTCGAGTTCCTGTCGCGGCCAGAACTCTGGCAGCGATTCCCCCATGAAACCAATGAAATTCTACGGTTTGTCCGAGCAATGTGCCACGGACCGCTGATCTTCCGACGGGTAAGCCCGCCACGGCTTGAGTCGGTCGAGAAGCAGGGTGCGCTGGACGGTTACCGTCACTCGCTGATGGAGGTCAAATACAATCTATCGCGCGGCGAAGTCTTCGCCGGCCTGCGCTTCCATGACGAAAGAAACCGTGACAACCTGTTAATGACCGGCAATTACGTTGAGTTTACCCATCATCGACGCCGTTTCAAGTTGCAGGTCGAGCCGGCTATCAGCGATGTCGATGCCAGACAGGACGGGAACACCCTAAGACTCCGGCATTCTGGCGACTTGCATTTCGAATCTCGTCGAAAGCAGCTTCGGCTCGGCCGGATCGCCTATACATATACTATCGACGCTCGGTCGATGTTGATCGATGTCGAGGTCACCCTCGAAATCGAGCCCGGCGTGTCAGTAACCGACGTAGTGCTGACCATCGGGCATGACCAACTCGGTCGGATGCGCTACCGAACGATTGTCGCCGATATTGGGCCGACGGCAGAACCGCTTTATCGGGCCGGGATACCGGGCCGGCGGCTGCTCAAAGCGGCGGGCGCTTCATATTACCTGATCAGACAACCACACATTTCCGGGGATTGCTTTGCCATCCACTCGATCTCACGCAACCCGACACGATTAACTGATATCGAAACTATGGTGCAGCGCTGGGGAAGGTTACGTTTGGCGGTCGCCCGCTATTCCTTTCCCGGTTCACAGTGCGGCGCCTGGCTTGTTGTCGGTGAGCGCAAGCTGCTCACCGGCGGCGGTTTTTACGATCGGATAGCCGACTACGCGGCCTTGATGCAGAGCGAGGCTTCGGCGGAGTCGGAACAACGCGCTGTTCGGGACCTCAGCACCTCCTACGACTATGGATCCAAGATAAATGCTTTTGCCAAATGCTTCGCTGTGTGCAAAGCAGGAGAAGCCGCCGCGGACCCAGAGGGTCTAGATGTATTGCGCTCATTATTCGACGAATATCTCAAATATTATTGTGAATTATTTCTAAATGTTCATGAAAAACAACGAAACTCAATTTTTTCCCGAGACCTTTCGTTTGTCATACTTGGTGTGGTGACGATGTATCGGGCTACCAATGCCGCCTATTATCTCCGAATCCTCGCGAGGCTCTGCAATGTGCTGCTAGAGTTCGAAGTGCGTTCCCATAACATCAAGGGAGACCCCGCTTCCGGCTTCCTGATGAGGATGACCAGCCCCCGAGTTGCCTACGTCGACTGCCAAAGCGCGGCGCTCCTCGCGTTGACCCAGGCAGCCAGTTATCTCGATGATCCTCAGCTGGTGGCAGCAATCGAGCGCGGCCTCGCGAGCTATAGTGTGGAGACCTGTACGGTCCCTGCCAGCCATCCCTACGATATCGACACGGTCTCGACCAGCATGGTCGATCGGCTCGGCAGGCGCCGTACCGAGAATGCGTTTTGGAATTTCAAAGTTGGGATGACCTTGCGGTTTTTCGCTGCGCTGCGCCGATCTTCTCATCCAGCGTTGCAATCGATCGTCGTACGATACCGTGAGAGAATGGACCTATTCGAGATTGTCCTTCGCAACCAACTCGAGAGATCGATCACTCGGGCGGAAGATGGTATCGAAATCCGTACCGCCGTATCTGCCGGAGAGACCAATTCAGAAACGCAACCATGGGTAATGCTTGGACTATTTGGGCATCCGTACGATTGAGACGCTCCTCGCTGGCGCAGCACCGGGCTCGAAATTACGGTAGGGCATGAGACATGGCGCGTGGCGGCACTCCAAATTGACCTAAAAGCGCAGTGTGCACCGCGGCGGCAATCATCTCAGAGGATCGCCGATTGTCGGCTCGGCGCAGCACAAAAAGGCTACGACGCCCTCCAGCCTGCTCAAAGAACGTAGCAAGATCCTGATGGATGGCATGCTCGACCGTCGTATCGCGGACGAGCCCGTGGTCACAGAATTTCCGCTCCCACCAATGTGTGCTTGCCCATACTAAGTGGCCGTGCACCGGCCAGCCTTTCTCGTCGCAAGGCCAGTGGCGCCAATACGATCTTTCCCCGACGGTCAGCCACTCTTCGAGATAGGGTTCTTCAAATAATCCAAAGATAGGATCCCGCCCCCACATTGGAGTATTCAAATACAAATATCCGTCCTCGTCGAGAATCGATACAATTTTCTCGATATATCGATCGAGTCGTAATGGACTGACGTGTTCGAGCACGTCCATACACAGGACGACATCAAACTGGCGCTCGATATCCAGCGCGAGAAGGTCACCAAACATCATCGCTTCGCGGATGTTGGGATGAGCGAATGCGAACGCGAGATGGCTAATCTCTGCTCCAAGAACGCTGACGCCGGCATCGGCCAGGAGACTTATCACAGAGCCGGTGAAGCACCCCAGCTCGAAGCAGCTGCGTGCCCCTAGGCCATGCACGATGGCGGCCGTAATCTCCTTATCGTAATCTATCGTCGGGCTCCATACGCCGAACCGGTCGTAAAAGCGATGCTGATCGATCAGTGACGCCATCAGAGAGACGTCGGCATCAGTGCGAGCTACATACACTGTCATCGGTGCCCCGCGGACCAACTGCGTTTGATATCTGCCCGGTATCGAGGCTCTGAGGTCGGGCACTGGTGCCGGCGGTACCAAAGATTGGGTGAACCGCGAGCGAAACTCGGGCGAAGCGACGAAGCTGCGGAAGACGTGCTCGAGGGACTGCTCAGCGCGCAGGCGGTCGACGTTATCTTCGAAACCCGCGACGTCGGGTTCCCGATCGAGGATCCCGCGATAGAGCGCGGTGACAACATGCTCCGGAGAAAATCCCCCTCTACGCCCGAACCGCGAGCTGACCCTGCCAATAAGAAATTTGGCCGCGCCAGATAATATCCTGCGCGCCCGGCGGACGACCTGCCTCCCCTGTGCCAGCGAAATCTTAGCTTTCGCATATAGATAGTTATCCAACGCCATTACGGTTCCTTGACTTACCTAACCGCAGATTTTGCGCTATTCGACGCATGCTGTGGAGCCGGATAGAATTGCCAGGGTGGGGTGGATAACATGGCTTGTCGCAACGCTCAAGTAAGTCTCTGCGAGGTGGAGGAGTCCGCGGGCTTGGGTGGCCTAAGCCGGCTCGTGTTGTGGACCGAGGCTATGCGTGCTATGCCCGAAGCGTGGTTCCGATCTTTTCCTATCCTGTATGCCATCGATAACAACAGATGCCGTTTCTGCGGCGAAATTTCTGGTTCGCCATATGTATCGGCCGATCGGCTTGGCAACAGATGCGCGATGCTTTGCTGTCGCTGAGACGGAATATCCATTTGGGGGCGACACCTGGTTCTGGACTGACGACAACGCGAAAGTCCTCGAATTGCTCGTCCAACCGGAACTCGCCGCTCACTATTCGGAAGAAGCCGGGGAGATTTTCAAATTCGTGCAACAGATGTGTCGGGGCCCGTTCATGTTCCGACGGGTTAGCACCCCAAGACTAGAGCTCGTCGGTCAGCGCGGCCCGTCTGCCAGCTACTATCACTCGCTGATGCATCTCCAGTGCGACTTACCGCACGGCGCCGTCATTGCGGGCATCCGCTTCCATGATAACAGAACAGCCGATAACTTACTGCTGCGGGGAAACTCTGTAGAGTTCACCTATCGTGAAAATTGTTATACCTTGAATGTGGAAGAAGCAATTACCGACGTTCATCAAGAACAGAAGGGATATACTTTATCCTTGCAACATTCTGGCGAACTGTATTTTAAATATCGCTGGCGAGTGCTTCGACTTGGTCGAATCGCTTACACCTACACAATTGATGCGCGCTCTATGTTGATCAACTGTCAGGTCGTGCTCGATGTTAATCCGGCCACGAGTGTCACCGACGTGGTGCTTACGGTAGGACATGATCGCCTTAGCCATGGTTCCGGTGGCGTGCACTACAGCACCATTTTCGTCGACGGTCTCGGGCGGGAAACAGCACAATTCATCGCGGGCCAACCTGCCACTGGTTTCGTTCCCACAGTTGGCGCCACCTACTACTCGATCGCCCAAGACGAAATCGCTGGCTTCGCACTTGCCGTGCATTCCGCACCACGGGAACCCAACCGGTTCTCCGGCATCGAATTACTGGTGCAGGAGCGTGGGAGGCTGCATTTCGCTCGGGCGCGCTATCGCTTTGACGGGCCATGTCGCGGTGCTCGTCTTGTCGTTGCCGAAGATAAAATGCTGACCGCAGGAGGCTTCTATAACCGGATTGACGATTATGCGGATCTGATGCGAACCGCTCTGGCGATGAAATCGGCTCAGGAATGCGCCCTTGATTTCAGCGTTTCATATGATTATGGCGCGGAACTTAATGCGTTTTCACAATATTTTGCGGCATTGAGTCGTTGCAACTGTTCTTCACAGATGCGCAAAGAATTACAATCTATGTTCGACGACTACCTTAGTATCTATTTTGAGCTTTTTGTTGAGGGTCACAATCAAAAAAGAAATACGATCTTTTCTCGCCAACTTGCCTTCGTTGTCCTTGGGCTGGTTACAATGCATCGGACAACTGGAGATAAAGCTTATCTCAGCCGGTTATCACAGTCGTGCGAGGTGCTACTCGATTTCGAAAAGCGTTTCGAGGACATTGCCGGCGCTCCCGTATCGGCGTTTATGATGGGGGCTCACAGTCAGCGATTCGTTTTTATCGATTGTCACAGCGCAGCGCTGCTCGCCTTGACACAAGCCGCCCAATATGTCAACGACGGGCGGCTGGTCGCAGCTATCGACCGCGGGCTTGGAAGCTACTGCATCGAGACCACAAAAATAGATTGGATCGATGGTCCGCACAAGGTCGATGCTGTTGCCGCAAGCTGGGTCGCCGACGACGGAACCCGGCACACGAGCAATGGGTTCTGGAATTACCACGCCGGGCTGACGCTGCGCTTCTTCACCGCCTTACGGAACGCATCTGATCCGGCTCTGCAGGCAATCGTCGCCCGACACCATGAGCGAATGGAATTATTCGAGATTATCATGCGGCGGCAAATCCGGCGGTCAATCACCCGGCGGGACGACGCCGTTGAAATTCGAAGCTCCATTCTCTCTACCGAGACCAACTCTGAAACGCAGCCCTGGGCTACGCTCGGGCTTCTCGGCCAGCGTCGGTAATTAGCGGACTAGGGATTCGAAGACGTTTACAGAGGTCGGTGAGTACCCTCTCAGGTCGGGCGGATCTCAACGGCCTCGATCTGCGCCGTAAAGCCGGGGTCGCAGATTAGGCGAACCTCGAGCTCGCGCAGTTCCCCGTCCGAGGCGAATTCCAACTTGGCGACCGGGTGACTGTCTAGCAGATGGGCCACTTCAATGACGCGCTGAGTCACCTGTCGAGTTCCGATCTCGACCGCGATGTCCATGATCGCGCGACCGACCCGTGGGGTGCCCGGGCGAAAATACACCTGGGCAACATAGCGCCCCGTTGGCAAAGTAATGTAGGGTCCATACAATGCGGTCCCGTGCCGCGCATTTTGCAAAGCAATCACGTCGCCAACGCGCACACCGACTTCGGTGCCAAGGATCGGATCTCCGGCAGCGAAACGAAACACCACAGCCTCGCGTAGTTGAGCCTCCCACACGTTTAACCAACCGGGAATGCCTGCCACATGTTTGTGGCCAAACCAACCATTTCGCGAGAGCGCCGCAGCAAAGTATCGGTCGTTGAAGCCCAACTCGAGACAGCCATGCTTACGGATCGTCCATAGGGATTGGCCATCAAGGCGAATGCCCCACGGATAGGGGAAATCAGGTTGTATAGGCTCGGCGCCGAAATAAATACGGCCTTTGGACGTAATAGTCTGGCGCAATGCACGGAGTAGGCGAATGTGGTCTGCAGCATGGTGAAAGGACTCGAAAAAGATCACTGCATCGAAGGGCTCACGGACCTCTTCGACCCATGTGAATTCTGCGTTTACGACGGTGATGGGCAAATTCTTTTGGGCCGCCCGCCGCTTAATCAGCTCGCAAAACCCCGGTTCAATATCCACAGTTGTGACGCGGTGGCCGGTTTCGGCGAGCAGAACCGTCGCGTTTCCCCAGCCGTGCCCAAGCTCGAGCACTCGCGACTGGGGAGCCAACGCTAAGCAACGGAACAGAAACCCGATAGCGATTAGATGATCGCCGACAGTTGAACAGCTACCTGTCGCATATGGGAAAGGCCGGTGCAAGGCTTGGGCTACGTCGATGTTGGTTATTTCGTTGGCAGTGGCGTAATCCCTGCCGGCTATATGCCGGTAAAGATCCATATGGAACTCGCGATATTCCGTGGAAAATGGATCGGCCGGCATCCGATCGGGGGGATCCATACGAAAGGTCTCGAAGACTGCGCGTAGCTGATCATCTGAGGTTCTTGCGGCACGATCGCATTCCAGTAGCTTTTCATCGAGCTCAGCGAGCGTTCTTATGATCTGCATGGTACTTCATGACAACATGAAAATGCCGAGAAATTCTTCAATGATTTTTCTATGATGCAGCTTAGTTAATCCAATTTCCACAGTGTTATTTGTGGCGACCATCGATCAATTTCTCGAAATCTTGCTGTTCATCCGACATTCCGTCCCGGACTAGTGCGGCAGGATCAAGAGGCACACTCTGGGTAGGCCGACAGCGCTATGTGGGCTGAGGCCAGGTTAATCACCATAAGGATGCGGCAAGTAGGGGCCACCCAATTGCTTATCATGACGGTCGGTGACGCACAAGGGGCCTGCGCTGTGGCCATACGTCCCCCTTTATCGCGAATTGGCGCAGTTTGAAGGAAAAGAATATTTTAGATGCCTACTATCTGTAGCCACGCGAACCATGGACCCAAGGAGACAAGATTGACCTTTCGCTCGCTATTCAGGTCGATTGCGTATTGGCGCGCCGATAAATCTCATCGACGTCCAAGCTTATCTGATCTAGCCAATCATCTCGACGCCATCGACGCACGCCTTTCTCGCTTGGAACAGCTTGCGCATGGTGGTAAATCTGTTTATGTTGGAGATGGTCGCGTTTTAACAAAGGTGAGCTTACGCCACTGGAATATCGCTTACCTCCTTGAATCGAACGATCTATTATTAGTGCCACATCTTATCGTTAACGGCTATCACGAAATCGACTTGACCAACTATTTTTTAAATAATCTTCAGAACCACAATAATTGCCTGGATGTTGGTGCTAATTTTGGATATTTTACTTGCATCATGGGAAGATGGGCGCCACAAGGCAAGACAATAGCGCTTGAGCCTGACCGGAGAGTTTTCGAGCTGTTGCGCGACAACATCTACATAAATTCGCTCGAAGGGGTCGCGTTTCCGCGCCTTGCCGCGGCGAGCGACGGCGAGGGCACCTTGACATTGCACCGCCGGATCACCCGGTCGGGCAATACCAGCATCGCCTGGATCCCCGACGATGTTCTCGCTGGGATGGGGGAACCGCCGTCCCAGGCATTCGAAGCGGCCTGTCTGCCGATTGACCGGCTATTGCCCTCGTTTGATGGTCGTATCGATTGCATAAAAATTGATGTCGAGGGGGCCGAGCCGCTGGTGGTGCGCGGCGCGCACGCGACCATCGCTCAAAACCCGCAAATCAAGATCGTCATGGAGTGGTCGCCGAGTCAGATCCGCGACGTCGGGTTCGATCCGAGCGCGTTCGTCGCCGAGCTTGGCCGACTGGGGCTGAGCCCGGCGGCTATCGCTACCGGTGGCGTCGGGCAGCCACTGACCTGGGATGCGCTGCTCGCGCTGCCGTACCATCCGGGCATTCTGCTGACCCGGCAGCCCTGACGATCGTGCAAACCGGAGCCGCCTTTTTGCTATTCACTCACGATCAACAGCGATTGGCGGATTGCCTCGAGGGTCATCTGCCGTGCGGTCTCGAAGCTGTGTTCGAACGCGAAACGCTGGCCTTCCCTGGCAATCTCGTATGCTCGGCGCGGATGCTCGCGACACCATTCGATTTGTGTAAGGAGGTCACTGAGGTCGGCACGAACCGGGACGAAATGCCGCCATTCGCTTAGTTCGCGGTAATACCACTGCTCGAACGGCGAGCCGACCTTGAGAACGCAAGCGCCCAGCAGCAATTTTTCGAAAAAACCCCAGGCGCTGGCGACGCCGTCGATGTCGATCAAATAGCGATAATTCGCGTGCTGAACCATCACAATGGGCGGACGGAAGATTTCCTCTTTCGTGAGATACTCGATCTGCTCCTCCGCCGGAAAGTTGAATCCCCAGATCGAACTGATCGCCGCGTCTGTCGCGGGCTGTCCACGCAAGGTCCGACAAAGCGCCACCCGCGGGATCTGCTCGATGCGTTCGACTCGCGAGCCATCGATCGCAACCTCGTTGTTCGTTGCCGAGCCTCGCCAGAAGACCACGTCCTGCCGCTCTTCCCATGGTGAAAGCATTTTGGCCGCGGCTGCTTCGCGGAGCGACCGGTACCCGCGGCTCAAGAAAAAGTAAGTGTCGGGCACCAGGCGCACTGCCGGCGCTTCGCCACGCAGCCGGCAATAGGCTACAGAGCCAATGTTGTGATGGATCCGGTCGTCGAATTGGATCACCAGTACGCGCCAGCCGCACGCCTCCGATAAACGAGGGACGCCGGTCAAATCTCCTAGCAGGCTCCGAAACATCGCGATGGTTGTCTCGATGCGCACGTGCGGCGTCGCAATGGCCGGAATGACGAAGCGGAGCCCGCCGTCGTCCTGCACGGCGATGATCGTGCCATGGGGGGTCATAGCAGCTCAGAAGCAGTCAAACAATCCGGCCCGTGAAGCAAATCAGCTGCGGATCAACCATCGCCATCGCAAATCTGTGGACTACCCGCGCATACCGAACCCCATGCTGCAGGAATGATTGGTTGATGAAGCCGGGGTCATCGGTGCACACGGCGATCTCCGGAAGGGGGTCTGGGGCGGGCTCTAGCGCGTCGAGCACGCGTCCGAATAGCTGACCTGAGGAGAGTACCATCAAATCGGGAAGTGACTTTCGCTGCGCCAGGTCTGCCAGGAGTTGGGGGAGGGTGCCGATGAAGCAGACTTCGCGGAGACCGCCTGTCGGAGGACCTCCCTCCTGACGCTCTGTTGCGTTGGGGAGCGCATTCATTCGTGGAGTCAACGCGAACTCCGGAAATGGGATCGGCCGCCCGTTCTTTAGCCACCGTCCCTGGTCAGACTGGGTGTCGGCCAAAGTGATCAATGAGCCGGACAGACCACATTCGGCGAGGAAGCTGCTGAGGCCGAACCCTTTGCCCGGTTGTTGGAAAGACAGCGCAATCGTCACCTCCGGCGAGCGCCATCGGAAGAGCGATCGCAGGCTGGCGGCCAGAAGCGTTTCCTCGGTTATCGTGAAGGAGCGCAGAGCAAAACCAAGGTGTCGACCATCCACACTAATTCCCGCATCCTTCGGGCAAAACGTGTTGCTGAATTCAAACTCGATCGACAAACCCTGGTCAACCAGTGGGTGCGGCAGCGACAGCATGATCGGCTGATCGCGGGCCATGGCCTCTCCCTTCACGATCTCCATCTCCAATTGGCCGCCGGCGAACACCCGTACCGACATCGCGCCCTCCGCTAGCATCCCGTCCAGCCGCAAATGCAAGCGCGTGCCCCGGTTAGTGGCAAGCGGGATAGCGAGCGACGCTCGAGGTCCGTCGCTCCAGGTGTGCTCGCTCTCCGGCCAGCTCCAGCCCTCGCCCAAAGCAAGCAAACCTGCTCCACCAGACGTCGTCGAATAGGTTCCGCCCACGGCAAACGAAAACATCTCTGTATTATTCGCGAACGACCCCCGCTCCACAAGGCGCAGGATCGCCAGAAGAGCCTTTCGGTAGCGGTCTTCGTGCGCTGCCGGGAAGTCGTCCAATTCGAATTTGAACCCTACTCGTCTCTGCAGGTAGTCCGCGGCCTTGTGCGGCTCGTAAAACAGGGTTTCGAGGTCGATGGTCGGGTATCTGGAGAGCAGGCGATCGACAAGCTGGATGGCGGCCGGCGCGCCGGCGGTCGCCCTGCGGCTGATACCCGGGAGAACGTCCCTCAGGATCAGCAGGGCAGGCCGCAGATAGAGCACATCGCATTTTTCCAGCTCCCAGAGCCACCGATCAAGCTCCGCAACGATAATCGTGGAGGCAGGCTGATTACCGACTAGCCGCCTCAGCGCTTCCGATGATGAGACGCGGACGATTCGGAACTGCAGTGGCCGCTCGCCATTGCTGCGGCGGCGCCGCGATGAGGTGACCAGAATTTCATAGAACCAATCCGCCGATACTGGCTCCAAGGCGACGATCACGATCGGCCGACGGCGTTTGGCGGCGGCGCGCTGCCCACGCGACAGCGCAAGCCGCCATGCCCACCCCAGGCTGACGAGCAGCCACAAACCCGGGCGCCGCGCCAATATCGTAAACCGACAAAGCCGGAACCAAACACGATAAATTGGGCACAGGCGAACGGGAGATGAGCTTGAGGCAGCTGTTGACGGAGCGTCCTCTGAGCTCCTCACAACCCCCTGCCAGAAAGGGCGGCAGCGTCAAAGGGCTCGGCTTTTTCTGCCATGCCGGAAAACCCTGCTTTAGGCCGTACAGCGTCCTGGATTGAACATCGCCAGCCGCCGCCTTACCGAACACATCCCTGCTCTGGCCTGATCCAATCTGCTCACAGGATGCCGAGGGAACGCCGAAATTCCCGTATCATGGTCATCCGCCGTGCGCAAGTGGGATTTCGCAGCGATAGTACTCCTTTCGCCACCTATCAATCCAGATTTTCTGCGTGACGGTCGGTGCTCGACAATCAAATGTTCGGACCGTAGATATCGAGGTGCGGGGTCTTCAATTAGGAGCGGATGTGATCCTCTTTTCCCTTGGCCTCCCCGGCCGCCTCGCGGCATGGTGCGATGCCGTTCTGGCCTGCCTCGCGAGCCGCTTAGGTGGCAAGGTGACCGTCATCACTTGCCCGTCTCTAGCCGACATGTTCGGCTACCATGAGGTTGCACCCGTGCTCGATCAAGTTGCTCTCTCCCTGATCGACGCCGACGCTACACATCTGGTCGTCGGCGCAAGACAACCGGACGAACGCCTGCGTGCAGCTCTCGTCGCGATGAAGGCGCGCTTCGTCGTAGCACTGGGTGATCCCCGGTCTGCTGTGGCCGATCTCGTGGGCAGTGCCAACGGCGATTTGAGGACGGTCACCCGAGCGATCGCCAACAGCTGTCCATTTGTGATGCGGTGTGCATCTTCGCCCGGAGCCATCACGATTCGTGGGTATCAGGCTGGAATCGATGCCGTGGAAGCTGTTATGGCCATCGCACGCCACTTCGAGCTTACCCTATACGACGGTGAGGCGCAGCGCATCGTCGACGAATTGGCGGCACGCGGTCTCCGCTACGCAGCGGCACCCTGCGAAGATCCCATAGCCACGCACAAGTTGGTCGAGGGCGCGCTGACGGCCTATGCGGAGTGGTTTGCCGGCGGCGATTTGGCCCGGATTATCTGGCCGCGCGAACTTTTCAACGCCGATTCTAGTAGCGGGCTGATCCATGCCCTCGACGTAAGCGGCGGCACTCGGATCCTGATCTACGGACCGTACATCCATCTTCCCGCGGGCTCGTGGATGGCACGGGTGATTCTGGGGTTCTCACCGGAGGCCGCCGGCCACAGTTTTTATGTCGATGCCTATTCGGGAGGGCAGCGCGCGCTTGCTCATCGGAGCTTTCAACCGATGAAAGCCGGTGTTTACACGCTAGACATCGATTTCTCGCTGGACGAACCAAGCGGTCTCGGCCTTGAGATTCGTGTGTTCGTTTCGAGTGACAATGCTCGGGGACAACTTGCGTTTGGCCACGTCATCCTCCGGCCCCTTGCGATGCGCCAGTCCGATGCGGTCACCGGATCGCTGGATGATTTCAGGGCGGCACTCGACCTCTAGCATCTGATCGGCCGCCCACCACCGCAGCCAACGGCCGACCGCGACGTGGTCGACATCCCGATGCGGAGTTGCGTAGATATAGCAACTAGCGCAGAGCTGGGTGAGCCGAGTACATGCTCTATTTCGTCATCGGGCTACCGGGTCGCTTCACGGAATGGTGCGATGCGGCGACCGCGGAAATCGTCCGCCGGGCGTTAGGGCCTACCGAGTTGGTCCGCGCCGATACGCTGGAGGAAATTTCGCTTTGGATGATCCGCACCGGCGCGTCAAGGGGCGTAGTGGCTTCGCGGCAACCCGGCGGTCGCCTTCGCTCTGCTCTCGTCGAAGCCAGTCGAACCTTCCTCGTTGTGGTCGAAGAGCCACGGACGGCTCTCGCAGAAGCGGCTCAGAAACAACCGAACGACGTGGCCGCCGCGGCGCAGTTGGTGGCAAGCAGCTGCGCTGGGATCACGCGCTATGTTTCGTCTCCCGGAGCGCTCGCCCTGTTTCGAGACCGTGACGGCAGCAATCCCGT
>Ga0182040_10001052_pt1 | contig 12730 bp, 12 predicted proteins | sample flu12Cox44000176_FD_125973 | JGI IMG/M metagenome (GOLD analysis project Ga0182040, IMG submission 125973) | Lab enrichment of tropical soil microbial communities from Luquillo Experimental Forest, Puerto Rico - flux8day.12C.oxic.44.000.176 | ecosystem: Environmental > Terrestrial > Soil >... | reverse complement strand
GGCCGGCCGGGCGCCTCGTCGTCGCCGACGGCCAGTTCGACCCCGGCTTTTTGGTCGAGCCGTCTCAGAATGCCCGCATCAGCGCCGAATATGCCGCGGTCGGCGACCGGCTCCCGTTCCTCGGCGGCCGTCCGCGCGAGGAAATCGAGGCATTGTTTAAGGCGCATGGCCTTGTCAGCGTCGGCAGTGACCCGGTGCTCGATCTGGTCGAGGCTCAGGCGCAGCGGATGGTCGAGGAGGGCCGCGAGCGGCAAACGCGCCAGCGCTATGTCGTGTGGGGCGACGTGCCGCGCTGAACCCCTTTTGCCAGGAGGCAGGCCGTGACATTAGGACTGACGATCGGCTTCTCCGACAACCCGCGGGTCGAGCCGCTGAAGGACGGCACGGTCAAGCCGCAGAATATCGAGCTCGGCTTTGTGACGCTCGATCCCAGCACGCTGTTTCAGCGCAATCTGTTCTATGACGAGTTCGACGTCGCGGAGATGTCGATCTCCGAGACCTTATTGGCGCGTGAGCGGGGGGACGGCAAGAAGTGGGACTGGTCGGCGCTGCCGGTCTTCTTAAGCCGGGGACACCACTGGCCCTACCTTTATGTCAACACCGCCTCTGGCATCACAAGTCTTGCCGATATGAGAGGCAAGCGGATCGGAGTGCCCGATTACGACATGACCGCGGCGTTGTGGTTCCGCAATACCTTGAAGGACCTCCACGGCATCGAGGCCAAGGACAACATCTGGTTCAACGGCCGCACCAAGGAGCTGAGCCATGGCGGTGCCTTGGGTCTCGACAAGGCGGGGCCGGTCGGCGTCACCCATCACTGGCTGACCGTCGACCAGACCCTCGACGTGATGCTCGACCGCGGCGAGATCGACGCCTGCACCGCGATCCGCCCCACGGCTCGTATCACCGCAGGAGATACGACGGTCATCGACCGCTGGGGCGGCACGCAGATCACCGGCAACCCGCGTCTGCGCAAATTGCTGCCGGATGACGGCAAGTCGGTGGTCTTTGAGTACTACCGAAAGAGCGGGTTCTTCCAGGCCAACCACCATGTGATCGTGCAAAATCGCATCCTGCGCGAGCACCCCTGGGTCGCCTTGGAGCTTTATGACGCGTTCCGGCGGTCGAAGGAAGTCGCCTACCAACGCGCCCGACGCTACGCCTTGGCTTATTTCTATTTCCCGGGAACCGATCGGCAGGAGCAAGCCGCGGTGCTCGGCGAGGACCCGTATCCGCTGGGGCTGCGCGCGATGGGCAAAAATGTCGAACGCGCGATCCGCGGCTCGATGGAGCAAGGTCTGTTGACCAAGCCGCTGCGGCTCGAGGACATCTACTACCGCACGACGCTAAACACCTGAGGCTCGGGGAGAGTGAACATGAACCAGGCGCTGAGCGGCACCCGCGTCATCGACATGACGCACAACCAGGCCGGGCCCGCCTGCGCCCAGATCCTGGCGTTTCTCGGCGCCGACGTGATCAAGCTCGAGGAGCCCAACGGCGGCGATGTCGCCCGCCGCAATATGCGCGACCGGCAAGACAGCGACAGCCTGTTCTTCCTGTTGTTCAACGCCAACAAGCGCAGCCTGACCCTCAATTTGAAAACCGGCCGCGGTAAGGAGCTGTTCAAAGAGCTGATCACCAAGTCCGACGTATTGCTGGAGAACTTCGGGCCCGGCGCCCTCGACCGTCTCGGGCTCGGCTGGAAGGTCCTCTCGGAGATCAACCCGCGGCTGATCTACGCGACGATAAAGGGCTTCGGCACTTACGGTCCCTATCGCGACTATAAGAGCTACGAGCCGATCGCACAGGCGATGGGCGGGGCGATGAGCATCACCGGCTTTCCCGAAAACCCGCCCACCTACGTCGTGCCGGCGATCGGCGACAGCGGCACCGGCATGCATATGGCGATCGGCATCCTCGCCGCCCTGCAGCAGCGGCATGCGACCGACAAGGGCCAGCATGTCGAGGTGTCGATGCAGGATGCGGTGGTCAACATCATCCGGGTTAGCTTGCGCGACCATCAGCGCTTTGGCCACGCAATGCCGCGGCGCGGCAACCAGATGGGCCAGACCGTGCCGAGCACCGTCTACCCGTGCGCCGGTGGCGGCCCCAACGACTACGTCTTTATCAATGCCTCGCAGCAGCCGATGTGGCTGGCAATGCTAAGGGCGATGGGCCGCTCCGATCTGGCCGACGAACCGCGTTTTGCGACCGAGACGGCGCGCTGGGACAACCGTGCGGCGCTGAACCAGATTATCGAGGAGTGGACCCAAGCCCGCGGCAAGCACGAGGTCATGCGGCTGTTGGGCGAGGCGGGAGTGCCATGCGGCGCCTGCCAGGACACCGGCGAGGTGCTGGCCGACCCGCATCTGAAGGCCCGCGAGATGATCGTCAATGTCGACTATCCGACGCGCGGCACCTATCAGACCGTCGGCTGCCCGATCAAGCTGTCGGAATCACCGGTCCAGGTGACCCGTCCGCCATTGCTCGGCGAGCACACCGAGGGATTGCTCGGCGAGCTGTGCGGCGTCGACCCCGCCGAGGTTAAGCGGCTGCGCGACGACGGGGTTGTCTGAGCGATCACCCGCCAGCAGAGGGCTCCCAGGGACGTGACCGCGTCATTCGCGCACTATGACAGCCGGGGCTATCGCACGCTCGAGGTGGCGGCAGGCTATGCGGCCTGGGCGCCCTCCTATGACGCGACAATGGACGACCGGCTCGATCTTCCGCTGTTGTGTTCTCTTGCGTCGGTCCATTGGGGTCGTATTGCCGCTGCTGTGGACCTGGGCTGCGGCACCGGGCGGATCGGCGCATGGCTGAAGGCGCATGGCGTTGAGCGCGTCGATGGGGTCGACCTGTGTTCGGCAATGCTCGACCGGGCCGCCACCAAAAGAATCTACGACAACCTGCTCTGCGCTGATGCTGCCGATACCGGTCTGGCGGGCAAGGGGTATGAGCTCGCCATCTCCTCTTTTACCATCTGCCACCTCGCTGACCTCGGCGGGTTCTACGCCGAGGCGACGCGCCTCATCCGCCCGAGCGGGCAGGTCGTCCTGGTCGATTACCACCCGTTCATGCTGCTGAAAGGGGTGCCCACGCATTTCAGTGCGCCTGCCGGTGAGCCGGTGGCGATCACCAACGTCGTTCATCTAATCGGCGACCACATCCAAGCGGGACGCGGTGCCGGGCTCACTCTCCTGGAATTGCGCGAGCAGCTGGTTGACGCAGAGTGGGTCGGGCAGAATCGGCGTCTCTTTGGCGAGCCGCGTCTGGCGAACCACGTAGGCCATCCAGTCAGCTTTGCGATGGTATGGGCCGGGTCTGTTGCGACCTCGCCCGAGTTAGGCGGCGGACGCACGGCTATTCGACCGTGATGTCGCCCGTCATCCCCGCCCAGTCGTGGTCGGCGCACCACATATCGTAGTGACCGGACCGCAGGGTTACGAAGTAAAGGTCCTTTTGCTCGTTGGGCTGGAGCACAATCTCGGTGTGCTCACGGTTCAAGGCGTCGGGATCGTGCAGCTCTACGGATTTGAAGAAATCGGGGGCGGTCAGTTCGTGCAGCTCGCGGCCGTGGTTTTCGACGTGCAGCCGGTAGGCGGTATCGCGACGAAGGAGCAGGTGGTTCGGCTCAAGGGCGTACTCGACCGTCGTTAGCGTCACCAGGTGAGTTTTTGACCAGTCGACCCCGACGGCTTGCGTTGGAGGTATCAGGACACAGACGAGCACGGCCAGCAGCATCCTCATTTTTGCAAAAGCCCCTGGTCTAGCTGATGGACATGCGTGTGTCCGTCGCGGGCATCAGGCGCGAAGCCGAGCGATTCCCAGAACGCAGTACTTGCAGGGGCAGCATTGACGGTCACCAGGCTTGCGGCGTTCCGAGCGCGTTCAAGCAACGCCGTAGCCAGCTGGCGGCCGATGCCGCTTCGCCGATAAGCCCGACGAACATAAAAACGCCGCATGCGCAGAGCGCCGGGCACGATGGGCTCGATTGTGAGCCCGCCGATACCGGCGAGCACATCAGTCACACGCGCAGCGAGCAGGGCTTCTCCCTCGCGATCGAAGCGTATTGCGCCCGACATCCAATCAGCCGCAAGCCGCTCGACGAACCAATACCCCTCGGCGCGCGCTTCCGCCTGCAAGGTATCGAACCCCGCGGGCAACTCCTCGATCACCCTTAGGAGCTTCGGCATCCGGTCGTTATTCCTCGTCTTGATTCCCCACCGGTTAAGCGGTATGCCGTTGACGCCGCACTCGCGTTCCGAGTACGCATCGTCCGGATCGAATCGCACGAATCAGGGAGTGCATCTTATGGCTGTTGCGGCGATGAACCATTTCACTGTCTTGAGCGACGACCTTGAGGCGACGCGTCGGTTCTATTGCGATCTCTTCGGCTTCAAGGTGGGATGGCGGCCGCCTTTTCAGTTTCCGGGTTGGTGGCTTTATGCCGAGGGCGACACCCCGATTTTGCACGTGATCCATCGTGATCCGCTGCCGAAGGAGCGCGCCGGCGTACTCGACCACATGGCGTTCAGCGCCAAAGATTTGGCGGGGACCGTCGCGACATTGAAGCGCGAGGGCATCGAGTACGAGCTGCGTCGCCTGCCTGGAGGTGGCATCTGGCAGCTGTTCTTCAACGACCCGCACGGCGCCAAGGTCGAGTTCGACTTCGACAAAGACGAGCCGGCGCCCGAAGGCCACGTCGGGGCCTGATTTAGGGGAGTAAGCTCGCCATGGGAGACCGGGCGGGTAGAGATTAAAAGGGTGGTCGGAGGCGTCGGGCATGCCGGATCGATCGTCACTAAGGAACGGGAGCCAGGGGTCACCAGAACCGGCCCCGGGGAGGTCGGTGCCGAGATGGCCCTGCCTGTTGCCGAGCATTGTTGTCGGCGTCGCACCGCTACGCAATCTAACCGGGGAAGCCGATAGGCTCGGTCTCGTGGAGGGCTTCACAGACCAGCTTGTCACCGACCTGTTTCGACACTGCCGCGGTCTTTCGTTCGCCTGGATAGCGGACGAACCGTGTCACGCTGGGAGCCTCCCGCCGCGAACCCCACCCGGACTTAGCTACGTGATTTATGGGAGCGTTCAGCGGGGAAGCTACGGGATGCTGCGGGTCAATCTGCGGATCTCGGACGCGAAGACGGCTGATTACCTCTGGGCGGGTCGACAGGAATTCCGGTCCGAAGACATTACGCAACTCCAGACTGAGATGACCCGGCAAATCTCCCGGGTGCTTCACGTTCTGCTCCTGCATGAGGCGAGCCGCCGCGCGGTTGCCGGATTGGATGCAGGACTGGAGGTCGACGAGTGTCTTGCCTGTGCGGAGGCTGCGCTCAAAGGAGGGATGCGCGCCGAGATTAGCGCCGAGGCACAGCGATGGTTTCTCGCCGCGCTCGCATGTGACTCGACCAATGCGGAGGCGTTGGTCGGGCTGGCTGCCACTTGCCAATATCTTGTCAGCAACCCGTGGTGGGGCGATACGCGTACCCGCGCGGCGGCATCCGATCTTGGTGGCGAAGCGGTCGCCCTGGCGCTGGAACTCGAGCCGACCTATGCGCGCGCCAATTCCATCCAGGGCATGCTGTACTCGGCGGCAGGACAGCCGCAGGAGGCGGCGCACGCCTTCGAACAAGCGCTGGCACTGGACGAGCGACTAGCCACCGCCCATGGCTTCGCCGGTTATAATGCGGCGTTCCTCGGCCGTGCCTGGGAGACACAGCCGGCAGTTGAGCGGGCCATGCAACTGGATTCGAGTGATCGCCGGCACAGCATCTGGTACTTCTTCGGCGGATTTGCCGAGCTGCTGCTTGGGCGCACTGAAGATGCAATCGCGCTGCTCGACAAATCGCTCGAACGTAATCCCGGCTATGGCAGCGCGCAGCTGTGCTCGATGGCCGCCCTGTCACTGATCGGACGGCATGGCGAAGCCGTCTCGATGGCCGAGTCATTCCGCCGACGATATCCTGACTACCCGGCTCACGCGTTCGCTCAGCTCTGGCTATCGCGCTCGGAGTCTCCGGTCTATCGCGCCCAGGTTTATCCTCTGTTCGAAAGAATTAGCGTCCTATAATCGTGGGGCGGCTCTCCACTATCCCGCAGCGCCCAGCGCGGCCAGGCGTTGTTGCGCGTCGAGGACGGTCGTGCGTTGCTTGGTTGCCGGCTTGAGATGGAAGTCGAAATCGGTGGTTAGGAAGGGCGGCACCATTCCGAGCCGCGCGGCCTCGTCAGTCGGGTTTTCGTGCCGCGCGAAATCGCAGATCAGCGAGTCCTTGACCGCGAACACCGCATCGCTGCTGAGATATTCGTCGGTCCGATCAAAAATATGCGTCGTCACCGGCTCATAGCCGTCGGCTGAGACGACGAAGTGAATGTGCGCGGGGCGCCAGGGATGGCGGCCGGTGGCACGTAGCATCCGACCGACCGGGCCGTCGGATGGGATCGGATAGTGGACCGGCCGCACGGTGCGCACGAGGAACCGGCCTCCTGTGTCGGTGCGGAACTTGCCCCGCATGTGCAGCCCATTGAGGTTCGCATCTTGCGAGTCATAAAGGCCGTTTGACTGCGCCTGCCAGACGTCGAGCAGCGCGCCAGCGATCGGTTGGCCGTCGAGGTCGAGAACCCGCCCGCTGACAAGGGTCGGCGTCCCGGTCTTGTCGAGATGGGCGATGTTGCCGCCGGCCGGCAACTCGGGCGCGCCGAGCCGATGAAACGGACCGAACACGGTCGACTCGGTCGCTCCGACCGGTTTGCGGTGGCTAATCAGATCTACGACCATCGAGACGCCGAGCGTGTCCGAGAACAGGATGAACTCCTGCCGCTTGTCGCTGCACATCCGGCCGGCTTCGGTCAGGATCTCGATGGCCTGGAACCACTCTGCCTCGGTCAGCTCGACCTCCTTGACGAAGGCATGCAGGTGCTTGACCAGACCCAGCATGATCTGCCGCAGCCGCGGATCCGGCGTCTCGGCAAATCGCTGCAATACCTCGGCAGTGATGTCGTCTTCGGTCTTGTTGTGCTGCGCCGGCATCGCCAGTCTCCGTCCTTGAATGGGGCGCAAATTTATAACTGAAAATCGTCGGCGGGACGCCGCTGATCAGACTGCATCAGCGACCTTCTGGCCGTTCGGGCTGCCGAGGCCGCTACAGGCGTCCCATCCGGGGGCGGCGGCGAAGGTGCCGTTATTCCCGTGAGTGATATCCCGCAAGGCTCCGGGATGGCTGTAGAGCGCCGGATTGATAAAGCCAACCGGATTGGCCTTCGTTGCATTGATCCGCGCAATCAGACCAGCCCATAGCGGAGCGACAGCGCTCGTCCCGCCGATTACCGTATCGCTGCCGTCGACCCGTACCTCATACCCGCTTTGCGGATCGGCGTCGCCGCAGACATCGGGCACGCCCCGCATGCGAAGCTGCCGCGTCCCGCCTTGAGTCAAGGCGACATTGAGACCCTCTTGGTATGACGGCAGCGCGAAGAAGCTGCTGACCCCGCCACCGCCGGCACCGCCATTGGCGCCGTCATTCCATACCCGTTCGCTGGTAATCGATGTTCCGGAGGCCTGTAGGTTGGTCCCGCCGCACGCCAGAGAATGAGGGCTAGAGGCCGGGAAATCGGCGTGGTCGGCGCCGTCATCGACCCCATCGCCCGATCCGTTATCACCCGATGCCACGCATACCGTGACACCCATCGCAGCGGCGGCTTGGAGAGCCTCGTCGAACGCCGTCATCGCCTGCGGGCTCCACGAAGATTCAGGGCCGCCCCAGCTGATCGAAATCACCGACGGCTTGTTTTTCGTGTCATGTACCGCCTTGCTGACCGCGTCGCGGAAACCCGCATCGGTATTGGGCGCGAAATACACAACGATACTAGCTCCCGGGGCGACCGCCCCGGCTACCTCGATATCGAGCATAACCTCACCGTCGGGACCGTTGGGATCGCCGGTGGCATTGTTGCGCCCGTGGTCGATCGAGACTGTCGACACCCGAGGGGCCGCAACGTTAAGTTCGGAGAAGTATTTCTGCAGGTCGGCGGTACGGTAGCCGCCTCCGAGCTCGATGATGCCGATGCACTCGCCGTGCCCAGTTCCGCTCGGAAAGCCGTACAGTGAGGCGAGTTCGGTCGGCGTAAACGACGCCGAGGCAGCCAGTGCCGGCCGCCACTGCACATTGCCGTGCGGTGGGCGCACGCGGAACCTTGGTTGGGCCTGCGGGCGATTATCGAGGCCGAGTACCGCCGTAACCACCCCATGCAGCTCGTCGGGCAAATGGACCGACCCTGTTCTCCCACGATATGTGCCGCCCGGGTGCTCGAAGGTCTCCAGATCGACCCCGAACGCGTTGTTGAACTGGGTAACCGTACCGGAGAGGACGACGGTCCGGCGCGCTGCGTCCTCCTCTACGACGACAAGACCGTGCGCGTTGGCGAACTGCCTGACGGCGGTAATGTCCGCGGGTTCGGCGCCGAATTGTCGCGCAAACTCCTCGCGGGTCAAATGACGATCCGGCCGTTCGCCGGCCGCCAGCTTCGCCACTCGGTCTTTCAGAGAGTCGCTTGCGCGGTGGCGCAGCACCACGCTGACTTCGAGGCGTTCCGCGGGATCTGCTTTGGCGACGGATCGCGCTCCCCGCATTGGCTGCCTCTCGCTACCGATAAGTGCACCGCTCGGCATCGCTGAATACTCCTTCCAATTCCGCAATCAATATTAACCATATATCACAAACAAATTTCAGGGCGGGGCGCCGGGACACCAAAGCCGAAAAGGCTAGGAGCGCCGCAGAACGGCTCGGCGTGGCGTTTCGATGATCGGACGGCGTCGCCCGAACAATCGCATATCACTGGCGAGCGCAAACACGACGACCAGCAGCATGAACACGACGCTGGCACCGAACACCCAACGCGGGGCACCGCGGTCCATGATCCAGCCGAACAGCATCGGCCCGATCATGCCGCCGGTGCTGAGGCCGATGGAGACGATCCCAAACGCTCGGCCGATGGCGCCGGCCGGAGCCGCCGCTCGCACCAGCATGTCGCGAGAGGGCATGATCATGCCGGAGAGAAATCCCGCGACACCCATCGCCAATACGAGCACCAACGGTCCAAACCCGATCGTGCCGATCAACAGGATGATGACCGCGTTGAACGCGAAACCGGCCGCCGCGACCTGTCCGTGCCGGCGCGTCCGGTCGGCGACGAAACCCCCGCCCAGCACCCCAAAGGCGCTTGCCGTCAGGTAGGTGCTCAGGGCTAGATTCGCCGCCGAGAACGGCAAGTCGTAGGCACTCGTCAGCGCGACGACCGAAAAGTTAGTGATCCCGCTGCTCGACAGGCTCAGCAGGACGAAAAAGACGGTCAGAGCGAGCAGCGCAGGGGTGAAGACCGTGGTTCGGTGTCCACTTTCTGCCTTGGGGCGATCGCCCGCCGCTCGTGCCCCGGCCGACCCGCTATCCAAGTCGCGACTCCATACAATGGGCAGCGCCACCAGCAGCCCGACTAGGCCGGCGACGACCAGCGCCGTACGAAGCCCGGTCGTGGTGGCTAGCACCAGCATCACGGCGGGCGCGACGGCGCCCCCAAAGATGCCGGCAAAAGTGTGGACGGAAAAGGCGCGGCCGATATGCGAAGGCGCGATCCTCCCCGAGAGGATCGCGTAGTCCGCCGGATGATAGATCGCGTTGGCGATGCCAAGCAGGCCCGTCGCCACCAGCAGCCAGACGTAAGAATCGACGAGGCCGATCGAAGCTATTGCAAAGCCGCCGAGGCAGAGCGCGGCGATCAACAGCCGACGCGGCCCGAACCGGTCGGCGAGATAACCCATCGGCATTTGCGTGGCTACCGAGACGATCGAGCCGACGGTCAAAGCGAGACCCAGCTCGATAAACCCGACACCCCAGCGCTCCCGCAGAAGCAAAAACAGCGGCGGCAGCACCAGCGAGTGGAAGTGGCTGACGAAGTGTGCCGTCGAGACCAGCCCGACCGCCTGAAATTCGCCGCCTCTTTCGAACGGAGCGGCAACGGCCGCATCTGTCGTCATGCAGCTGATCTTCCCAGACCCCGATGCCGGGGCAGCATAGCCGCGATCTCGATCGATCGCCACCCAGTCGGCGCTCTGGATTGCGGTCGACGCAATGAACGGTTGAGTTGGCCGTCGCCGATTGCAGCGTCTGCAGCAAATCTACAGCAAGATTTCTCCTTCAGGTTGATATTCGAAACGAGCCCGACCACAGTCAGACATGCCCGACCGGTCATCTCTGTGCGCGGCTCTTCGCTGTTCTCGCTGTTTTTGCAGGAAATCATCAGCGACGGACCACTCCCTCGCCGCAGAAACGCTCGATCGCCGGCGGCGTCCGTAATGAAAGAACAGCGGGATAACGCCGGATGCCGGGCAGCTCGTCCGCTCGTTGTCAATAATTGAAACATCCCGAGTAACATATTCGCATACGATGGTCAGGGATGACCGCAAACCGAAGCTTGATGTAGGATTACGTTATTGCCAAAATAATATTGATATGCCAGCCTGTCAATCAATAACGACGCTTGCCGTCCGATCCCCCCGGCGCGCTCATACGGGTGCGGCGAGTTCGCACTTCAGCCGGTCATATTCGCCACGCACGGCGTTGATCCCGTAGACGCGCTCGAGTCTGCGAACTGTGAAATGACCGCGGGCTACATCCTGGAAGTGCTCGATAAAGGCGAGATTGATGGCGGCACCGCCTAGCGCGCCGGCCACGGTCACAGCTTGCGCCGCCACCTTCTGGGACACGACGACACCAAAGCGCGCGGCGACCTGCGTCAGAAAGCTGACGAAAAACGGAGCACCCTTCCGGATGGCGTCCTTGTCTATGGCCAAGTTAGCAATTTCCACGAGCCCGCGAGCGAGTATTGCCCGAACCGCGAAATAATCGACCTCGACCCCGGTTTCGTCGGCGGTAGGGCCACCCAGCGCAAACACTTCGAGACAGGCAAGCCCGGTCCGCGGATCCGACAGGTCTTCCCCTTCCTGCTGCGCGATAACTGCGATGGCGCGCAGCATAATCGTCGTCGAGAGCGGCAGCTCGACCGCAAGCGCAGCAAGCCCGAAAGCACCGCCAATCGCCCCCGATGTGCAGGCAAGCCCGGAATGGAGCTTGCGGCCTCCGGTGACGCGTCGATTTCGCAAACTGAACAAAGCAACATCGAGCGTTCGCTCCAAAGCGTGTTTCGTCAGCTCGGCGACTGCCGTCGATGCGGTCGCCGGCAGTACCCGTTGCAAAAGCGCGACCGGCTTGCCTGCGGCCGACGCAAGCCTTCCGGCCAGGCCCGGGCTTTCCAGTCGCCGCACCGCCTCGGCCAGCGCTTCGTAATCTGAGTCCGAAAAAGACACGATCGATAATTCTCTGCCAGGGAGATTGAAGTTCACCGCCGGTTCTTGTTGGCGCTCTCTGTCCTCGCCGCTTCACCGATCGCGTCGATCGAGCGCGCCGCCATACGGTTGGTGATCTCGGCGAGCTTGGTGCTCTGGTCGAGAAAGGCTTGCAAATGTCCGCGCATCAGCTCGGCTTGGACGCCGAGCATGTCGTTGAAGCTTTGGCATTTCAGCAGAGATTCGGTCGCCTCGGTCGTGCGATCCATCACCTGCTGGGCGTAATCCACCCAGGCTTGGGCGATGTCCTGTAGCCCCGCTGCGACCGCCGAACCCGCATCTGTCGTTGCTTTGGCGCTCGCTGCTGCCGTTTCCCCATTCCCGGTCGCGGCCCGGCCGCCTCGCGTCGACTTCGCCATGTGATCCTCCCGTCTTTGAACACCTCTGCCAAAGAGATGGGAACTCGTGCGGACGGTGTCGCGCTTGCCTCACCTGCCTGGGGCGCGCTACTCGTTTCGCGGGCAAATCGAAACGGAGGAAACCAGATGATCGCGGGCGAGTTCGATGTCGTCGTCCTCGGCGCCGGCAATGCCGGCATGTGCGCGGCACTCGCTGCCCGGGGGCAGGGTGCCCGCGTTCTCGTCCTCGAAGCCGCTCCCTTCGACGAGCGCGGCGGCAATAGCCGCTATACCGCGGGCGCGTTGCGCTTTGTCTATAACGGGGTCGATGACCTGTTGAAGCTCTGCGATCTCAGCGAGACCGAGCTCGCGACCAGCGATTTCGGTACCTATACGACCGACAAGTATTACGACGACCTCGGGCGGCTCACCGACTACCGCAGCAACCCCGACATGGCCGAGCTGTTGATCACCAAGAGCCAGGAAACACTCTTATGGATGCGCAGCCAGGGCATCCGCTTTGCGCCGATGTACTCGCGTCAGGCCTTCAAGCACGAGGGCAAGTTCGTTTTCTGGGGCGGGTTGGCCCTCGAGGCCTGGGGCGGCGGGCCGGGGCTCGTCGAGGGGTTGTTCAAAGCCGCCGAAGAGCGGCAAATCCAAATCGCCTACGAGGCCCGCGGCGAGAAGCTGATCGCCGACGATAACGGCGTGCACGGCGTCGTCGCCAAGGTCGAGGGCAAGACGACCGAGATCCCGGCTAAAGCGGTGATTCTCGCCTGCGGCGGCTTCGAGGCCAATGCCGAGATGCGCACCCGTTATCTCGGCCCTGGCTGGGACTTGGCCAAGGTGCGCGGCACCCGCTTCAATACCGGAGCCGGCATCAAAATGGCGCTCGATATCGGCGCGATGCCCTACGGCAACTGGTCGGGCTGCCACGCGGTGGGGTGGGACTACAATGCACCCGAATTCGGCGATCTCGCCGTCGGCGACAATT
>Ga0182040_10001043_pt1 | contig 12789 bp, 11 predicted proteins | sample flu12Cox44000176_FD_125973 | JGI IMG/M metagenome (GOLD analysis project Ga0182040, IMG submission 125973) | Lab enrichment of tropical soil microbial communities from Luquillo Experimental Forest, Puerto Rico - flux8day.12C.oxic.44.000.176 | ecosystem: Environmental > Terrestrial > Soil >... | reverse complement strand
GTCATCTACAGATTCGCGATCTCGAGTGGTTCGGCCACCACACACGGTGATATAGTCCTGACGGAAGCTGGAATAGATATCATTGAGCAGAAAGGAAAGGATCCACAGACAGCCGCGCGAATTGTTCTGGAGAGGCTTCTAAGAGCCGGCCGAGACCCTTTTGAAAAGCGGATTTTTATAAGGATTCCGTTCGGGCACGCGGAGCATTTCGCCAGATTCGGAAACTACGAGACTTTGCCAACGCTGACAGATTGAACCGTTTCGATTGGGTTTGGCGGTCCGATCCTCACCGCCAGCGGTCTGGCGTTTATCGCCGGTACGTTTGACCCTTACATTCGCGCCTTCGATGTCCAGACCGGAAAAGAACTCTGGAAGGCTCAACTTCCTGCAAGCGGCAACGCAACGCCGATGACCCACAGCGTGAATGGCAAACAGTATCTTGTCATCGCTGCGGGCGGCCATCCGAAGAAGTCGGGTCATGGGGATGCCTCCTTATGACCCGACAACTTATCTCAACCGTTAGGCAACCACCGCTCCACTACCTCACGCGTAGCGTCCGCCGCACAAGCGGCTTCGTTCTTGTCCATTATCTGGAAATAAAAAAGAATTCCTCGCTGAGCGTTGAGCGAATTATTTCAACGAATAGTCGACAGTGTCCCAGCTAGCAGGGGCTTGAGGACTACCAAGTATAGTTAAATGTCGCATTCTTCCTGTTTCATCACCACGAGCGTCAAGTCGTCGCGCTGTAGCTCGTCATTTGCAAAATGGGATACTTCAGCCAGGATGCGTTCAACGATTTTGCCTGGCGTCATTCGACCGCAAGACCGCAGCAGGCTCTCGAGCCTTTCCACTCCCCAGAATTGGCCAGACGTGTTAGCCGCCTCCGTGATTCCGTCTGTATACGCCACTAAAATGTCGTCTTTCGCCAATTGGAATTGTGTTGCCTCGAACTGAACCTCTGGGTAGATGCCGATGGGCACAGCTTGCGCCCGCAGGTGAAACAGCTCGCAGCTTTGCGTTCGCGGCCTCACGATGATCGGCGGGTTATGGCCGGCATTCACATATTGCAACCTGCGACTCGCGGGCTCGTACTCCGCATAGAAGAGGGACGCAAAAAGAGCTGTCGGGGATGATTCGTGAACGAGTTGGTTGACGCCCCCAATGATAGCTGGAAGGTCCAAATGGGAATGCAGCGCTTGTGCTCTAAGGGAGGCCTGTAGACTCGCCATGAGTAGGGCGGCACCAATTCCTTTTCCGGACACGTCACCGACCGCGATACCCCAACGTCCTCCAGACAGAGAAAGGAAGTCGTAATAGTCGCCGCCGATGCCACGAGCTGGCTGGTAAAAGGTTTCCGTGGAGAGGCAAGGAATCGAGAAGCTTTGAGGCGGAAAGAAAGCCTGTTGAACGTCTTTCGCGCCCTCCAAATCTTTGCGAAAAGCCCGGTGAACTCCCGAATCAGAATCCGCTTTCTTCAGGTATTCCACCGATGTTTCTACGTGGTTCCGCAACAACAGACTAGCTTCCTTTCCTCGTCCATTCTTGAGAGCATCGATGATTGGCTGATGAGATTCCACCACTTCAGGAAGAACCCTCACGAGCTTTCCCATTGCAATGCGAAGGCGCACATCGAGCGCCAAAGTGTCCCACACACGCTGGAGCATAGTATTCCCCGAAGCCTTGAGTATGCATTTGTGGAATTTCACGTCATGTTCCGCGCAAGTGTCGAGGTCACCGGTAGTGACTGCGGAGCGCATACCATCTAAAGCCTTCTCTAACTCCTCGGTATTACCTTTGAGCACTTCCGCGGCCGTCCGTCCGGAAAGTTCTACTAGCGCGGCCCGGATCTCGTTTGCTTCCTGCATCTCTTTGGAGCTCGGCGAGTGCACCACGGCGGAAAAATTCCCGGAAAGCTTGAGCCATCCGAGCGACTGAAATTCTGTAAAGATTTTCAGGACCTCTTTGTTGTCCAGCCCGTACTTGGTTGCAAAGTCGTGTAAACGGACACGCTGGCCGGGGCGATATCCTCCACAAAACAATTCTCGGGCCAGTTGTACTCGTCCAAGTTCGTTTAGCTGGCCGTTGGCCCCAACGATCGATACAGTCTTGTGTCTCTCTCCGTTCACCAAAATCATTCAAAATCTCTCCTCGAGCACTGAGATGGACTCTGCGGATCTTCTTTACAAATTTACAAAATGCAGCTGACACACTTCGTGCCATTGTGAAAAGGACCACTCGGAGGGCTTGGGGGCTCGCTAGGACGACATCCTGTACGACGAAGCATCCGGCTCCATTTTAGGAAAGTCGCTTCCGTATGTTCCACGTTGGATGCCAATGACCTTGACTCGGTTTTGTCCTCTCCTTTGAGTCTTTCTTGACGCGGCTGTGGTAGTTCAGTTGCCATGATCATCGGTATGTGAAGTCTCCACCGGCAGCTGTCGTGTTCCGACAGACTCGCTGCAGGACAATTAGTGCTGCCTTCCTCGTATTCGTTTCAATCGTCCGTAATTTTTGAATAATTTTTCCCGTTGCGACGACAATCAATGGCTTCGTCACTGGCCGGCATTCGCTGGAACCGATTTAGGATATAAGGGCAATTGTTCCGCAATTTCATCGGGCATCAGGAACCGTATGCCGAATGCACTCACACGGCGTGCGGTTTGTTCCAAGTCAACCATCGAGTAGGTGATCGCCTTGGAGGGGAGGTCTAGATTTTCAGCGGCTGTACTCTCGCCGCGAAAAGCACCTTCGAATCCGCCGGGTGTGAATAGAGTGAGTACTTGAAGCCGAGGCGAACGAACGACGAATGCGTGCGGCACGAATCTAGGAAGGAACACGCATTCTCCTGTTCGTACCTTGAAGGCTTCCTGGCCCACATACACATCAAACTCTCCTTGGAGAACATAGAAGAGTTCGTCCTCATACGAATGTACGTGTGGAGGCGGCTCGTTTCCGGGCGCCAAGGTTGCCTCGACGAGAAAGAAGGCCCCGTTGGTGTCATTCGATTCCGCGAGGTTGGTCGTCAAATTTCCCATGTACCACTTGGAAAGGTCGAGTGACTTACCCCGTTTGAAGGCCTTTAAGTTTAGGGATGTAGCATTCACAATCGCCGTGTCTTTCTTGTTTCCCCCTTTGCGGTGTACTGCGATTAGTTTTCAAGATGGCGGAATTAAGCGGCTATCTCTTGGATATTCCCGCGGAGTTTTTGAAGAATTCTGCGGGCGAAATTTATCTCGCTTGGAGCATTTTTGGCGTCGCTCCAAAGACGTCCTTGAGCTGACGCGTCAGGTGGCTCTGATCGGCGAAACCGAGACGATGAGCGATTTCGAGGATCGAGAATTTACCTGACATCAGAAGCTCTTTTGCTCGCCTTGCTCTTGCGTGCACTACATATTGATATGGCGATTTGCCTGTGGACTGCTTGAAGAGGCGTGCGAAGTGAAAGGGACTCATGTGGACAGCTCGAGCAATTCCCGAGACCGACAGCCCCGACTCCAGCCGATCTTGAATGTACTCCACGGCAAGCTTCAGTTTCTCTTGGGACAGTCCGCCGCGAAGGCGTTGCAGATCTGCAGGGACTGCTGCGTACTTACGCAAAAGGTGAACAGCTAGAGCGAGCGACAGACTCTCACCGTACATCGCGTCCTCGGCGCGCCCGACTCGTAGGCCGTCACGCAATGCCATGGCAATGTGCAACAGAACAGGATCGATGATTCCGTGCTGTGCAACCAGTTCGACAGAATCGGGATGGATTCCTAAGTCGCGAGCCGCCTCATTGACCAAAACCGGTTCCGCCACCAAATACAGTGCGTGGGCGAAGTCATTTTTCCCAGGGTTCATACGCGCATAGTAAGGCTGATGGCTGGGGAACAGGGAAATCGAACCCGTCTGGTTGAGAATGCGCCGAAAGCGACCACTCGTCTTGACCTCTGCGGGTACTGGTTTCCCTAAGTTCACGCCGACGACATTGTGGACGAACTTGCTCCCATTCAACTCGAGATAAGGGATGCGATGCTCTTCGACGATCAGGCTGCACCAGTTCGTTGCAGCGCTGGAAAGCATAACCTTCGAGGGAGGATTTCCGGGGAGAACCTCGTCGGCTCTTGCACGCAAAATAGGGATATTCGATCGTCGTTTCATTGCAATTTGATGATTTTAAGGCCTTCGAGGTTAGGACCGTGAATGTCGCAGCTGGGGCCTAGAACCTTCCAGGTACGCCACACATTTAAGGCAAGTCGCCTCACAACACGGGAGCCGTTTCAGAAACGGGCATACGCCGCCTGGTGGCCAGCAGCAACTCGATGGCATCGGCCAGATGTTCTTCCGTGATGTGATGATCGCCTCGTTCGACGCGGAGTGAATAGGCTTTCGAGAGCACATCCGAAGCGCGGAACCCCTCGGGGGTCTCGAACTTGTAGCAGGCCAGTTCGATCTTGAGGCCATTCGGATCGCGCAGATAGATCGAGTCCATGAACCCACGATCGCGCTCGATGAACTCGATGCCGCGTTCACGCAATCGAGCCGGCGCCAGGGCGAACGTAGCCCGCGACACATTGAACGCCAGATGCTCCACGCAACCAACTTCCCGTGGCGCATGCCGCCCGGCGTCTTGTCGGGTCTCGTTGGTGAACACGGTGAGCAGGCGGCCATCGCCTGGGTCAAAGTACAGGTGATTCTCATCAGGCTTGCCAAGGTTGGGCTGTTCGAAGAGGAACGGCATGCCGAGCACGCCCTGCCAGAAATCCACCGCGCTCTGCTTGGTGGAACCGACAACTGTGATGTGGTGAACGCCTTGCACTTGTGTCATTTTCACGCTTTCACTCCTCGAAAGATTCGATCTCAAACAGGTTCCTGCTGGTTCGCGCGGACTCGCGCCGCGAACTATCTCGCATGATTCTTAACCGCCCCCATGAAATTCCTTGGTCGCACGACGCCCAGCTTCGACGTCGCGCAAAAACCGTACAAGAACCGGATTGAACGCTCCGGGCGCTTCCCAAAACGGAGCATGCCCTAAGCCGCTCAGACGATGACAGCAGCCTTCCCACAAATTGGCATAAGCGACGGTATCGAAGTAATCGAGATTGACGATACGATCCGCGTCGCCATTCACCACGGCGAGCGGGACCCGGCTGCTTTTCACGATGAGACGTTGATCGACTGCTCCGGCGCGCGCGGACTCGAAGAGCGTCTTGCGCAAACGGCCGTCTGCGCGTGCAACCGCATCCCAGAGAAATGCCTCCGACGATTCACCGAAAATGCCTCCAACGAAAGCGTCGACTTCTACGTCGGACAACTCCTGCTTGCCTGCAAGGCCTAGATGCGGTGGCACCTTGAAGCCTTGCGATATCTGATTGCGACTTACGGGTGGGGCGCCAATAATCATGAGGCCTCGCATTCCCGGAAAGCGCGGAATCATCTCGATGCCGATGTGTCCACCGAGCGACCAACCAAACACGATGGCCTCGGTCACCCCCAATTTGTCGAGCAACTCGACTGTGGCCTCCGCAAGTCCGGATCGCGTGTAGGTGCGCGTCGGATCGACCGCATTGCTGGATTGCCCATGCCCCGGCAAATCGAAAGAAATGAGGCGATGATTCTTCGCGATTTGCCCTTGCATCTGATTGCGGAAACCGCCACGACAAAACGAATTGCCATGGATCAGCAACACTGGTATGCCGCCCTCGCCGCTCTCCTCAACTGCGAGGGAACCGTGCGATGTGGCTATCATGGGTTGCCTAGCCGATTGGACGATCATACTGTTGCCATTTCCGCTTCGACTCTGCGTACGAGCCCAGGTTCTTCAAGCGCCGCCAATGGTCTGAGCAAGTGCCGCACCTCGGACATCAATTTCCAAACGGCCGGGTCCCGGGTGGCGATCCGAGTGAGAGCAAGCTGCGAATTCAATCGCTGCTCCAAGTCGACTGGGCGTTCGCCGCGGGTCTGGGGATAGATAAAATCCGGGACAGCCGACATTGCCCATGGTTCCTTGATCAGGGCCTCGGCCTTGGTGAGAAATTGAGCAAGAGGTTGGGCCTCAGCCGCACTCGTGCTCAATAGGCGGCGGAGAATGTTTGCTTCCTGAACGGCGACAGTAATTCCTTGACCATAAATTGGATTGAGGCAGCAAATTGCGTCGCCGATGGAAAGCAAATTTTGCGGAAAAGGATTGAGTTGGGCAAAGTGTCGCCACCTGCTTTCCGGAAATCCAAACCGCGCTACCTCGCTCAAGCGTTTTGCGCCTTTCATCGCGTTATAGACGGAGCGTGTGGGAAGTTTCTGCGTGTAGGCCAGGAATTCATCGCCATCGGCAGGCGGCGCGTCGTCCCCGCGGCCGACCAATAGTAATTGGTAACAATTGTCTTCTACTGGAATTAGATAGGCGGAATGTACGCCATGTGGAGCTTTGGCGAAGGTCACAATTGCTTTGAACTGACCCATCGCATCGTCCGGTAGTGCGTAGAGGGCGGTTCCGTAACGAATATCGATGCCTATGGTGGTTTCCTCAGGCGCAGGCAGGCCAGCTGCCTGGAGAAACGACATCGTCAGTCCGCCATGCCTGGAAGCATCGACCACCAGGTCCGCTGGCAGAAACTCGACACCGTTGCCTGTGTCGTATCGCACCCCGGTCACAAGCAATTCATCCGAGATTCCCATGATGTCAAGAGCGCGGCATCCGCCTCGCAAGGATATGTTGGTGTGCTGCTCAACGCGACGGCGCAGCGTCTGTTCGATCAGAGGACGAGTCAGCGCATAGATGCACCAATCCCACTTGCATAGTGGGAACTGGTCCATTCCCGGCATCTCTTGCAGAATCTCAGACCCGGGATTGATCGGCACTGCTCCTGCTCTTGTAAGATCTCCGGCAAAGTCCGGAAACAGCTCTTCGAGAGCCTTAATTGCGCCCCCGAGCAGTCCATGCACCTGCTTTCCTTGTGGCGCGCCCGGACGTGGTGTGGCGAGATCGGGAAGCTGATCACTCTCGAGCACAACCACTTGATCGAAGTGATCCGCCAGCGCGCGGGCGGCCCCCAATCCACTGATCCCGGCACCGATCACGATCGCCTGCTTACCAATCTGAGAATCTTTTGTTGCAATGCCACTACTCATTAATTGAACCCTCCGTATGGTTCGTTGACTTGTTGCGGTTTCTTTGTGATCGCGCCGCCCGCCAAACTTAAAATGGAGCAGGCCCAACGATCTTTATGTGGAATCTTTCAGCGAGAGCGGGGACATCTGTTGGAGCACCCTTAGCCATCAGGCTCAGTATTCCTTCCAAGCCGCCCGGGGAAACCACGAACGCCATCCGTAGCGGTGCACTCGATCGATTACCCCAGGCATGAGGAATTCCCTTACGGAGCGTCACGACTTCTCCAGCGCGACAATCGAATGTCTTGTCGCCGTATGCGAGTCGTACGGTGCCTTCCAAGACGGCAATATGCTCATCCTCTCTTTCGTGGATATGCATTGGTGTGCCGTCGCCAGGGTCGGATACAGTTTCGACCAGCGAATAGAGACCATCCGTGTCCTGGGCGGACACACGAATCAGGCAGTGCTCACCCGGCCTGGTTTCGAACCATTCCGGCTTTGCCTGGGGCAAAACCGCGTTTGCAGCTGCTGATGCCCGAGAATTTCCGACACGTTTCATTATTCGGTTGGAGGGCAAAGCAGGATCCGCGACCTTCCGTGCGACTTCAACTCCCGCCACGGGAAGTTTTGACGAATCCAAAAGCCCAAGCTGTACGAGCACGGAAGCTTGATCCCAATAGATGTGCTCGTTAAAAAGCTTTCCGTCGCGGAACTGAACGATCGCGACGGTGGGGAGTTCCACTCGCTTGCCCGTCGCAGGAATTCCGGGAAGCATCCAATCGATTTCAATCGAGTGTGTAAACCGGATGATCATTTCGTCCACTACCCGCTCCGAACCGATCGTTCGGGAAATCGGAACGATCTCCGTGTCGGCCGGCATTTTGGGAATAAAGTGGTTTGCATAAAACTCGCGCAGCTCTTCCTTGCCAACTCCGCCAGTCAGAACGGGGACGTGGTTTACATAAGCATCCGGCGTCATGGTAGCGAGCGCCGCATCCGCATCCTTGGTTGCGAACTCATTGCGAACGTGCTCGTCCCAAAGATCGCTCAGGGCCTGCTGCGAAGCGGTCAATCCATTGGAAAAAATCTCTATCGTGTTCATTTTCTGTGTCCTTTCTGCGTTCCTTGACTTGCGATAGTTGGATAATTTCCTGCACCAGGTGTTTCATGCATTGTTAGAATTGGAGCTATGCACACCACACATTTAAGGCAGGTTGACCTGAATCTGCTACTCGCTCTCCATGCACTTCTGGAGGAGCGGCACGTCACCCGCGCGGCAAAGCGCTGTTTCCTGAGCCAATCCGCGATGAGCCGCGCGCTTGAAAGGCTTCGGGAAATGCTCGGCGACCCGCTTTTGATACGTAGCGGACGCGCGTACGAGCGCACGGTCAGGGGAGACAGGCTGCTGAGAGAGTTGCAGTCACTTCTGCCGCGGCTCGAATCGATGGTGCGTGGAGAAGAGTTCGACCCGGCGCGAAGCCAGGAACGGTTTCGGCTGGCGGTGAGGCACCATGCGTCGATAACGCTGATACCGCCCTTGATCAGGAGAATACGGACCGAGGCACCCGACGTACGGCTGGAAGTGTTCCAGTGGGAGGAACGAGCTTACGAAGCTCTCATCGCAGGAAAGCTGGATGCAGCCCTGAGCGCGGAAGATCCGCCCTCGAGCCTTCAGAGTGAGGTCCTTTTTCAGGTGGATTTTGTCTGCGTGGTGGGGGCCGCTCAAAGACTTCACGCCCGTCGTCTTACACTAGCCCAATACTTACACCTTCCTCATGTGGCGGTCGAGACTTGGGCGGGCCAGCAAACTCCCGTGGATCGGCCGCTCGCTCAGTTTGGCGCGAAGCGCCGAGTTGTCCTCAGCGTGCCATTCTTTTCGGCGGCAATATTCTCAGTTGCGAACACGGACCTGGTGCTGACTGTGCCACGAATACTGACGAAGATTGTGCGGCCGCTCAATGGCGTACGTTTGGTGGAACCTCCAAGAGAAATCAAGCCATTCCCATATTTCATGACGTGGCATCCGCGATTGAATGACGAACCCGCACATGCATGGTTCCGCGAACAAGTGAGAGTAGCCGCCCGGAAGATTTGAATATTGGGCTCTTAGTGGTTCTCGACGCTCAAAACCTTACAAAGTGCAGAGAAAAGCGTTGAGGAACTCATAGTCTGTCGTCGGGATCTGTTTCTGATACTTTCTCTGCCTTCAAATATTCAACTCGGAGTTTTTCGGTTTCGTCGTGTGCTTTCTTTGAACCTACATAATCGGCAGTCTTGTCCACCTTCTTCAGCACAACCGTAGCATTCTCCCAAGCTCTCTTGGCGTCGTCTCGCTTCTCGGCTGGAAAGATTCTTTGAGCTGCACAATGGCTATTAGAGGTGTACGGGACGCAGCAGTGATTTATCTACGCATGATCGGCGCAATGCCCTAAGAGCTCAATGGACCTTAACATCTTCTGATGCGGGAGTGGGCCATCTATTTTTCCTTTGCGCCCGAGTGGTCGGCAACCCTTACCTTAACGGATTACGGAAGGGTTGCCCGTGATCCCTCCGAAATCGTTTTGCAGCGACATACCGCAAAACCCAGGTTTGGCGATACTCCTCAACGAATTCGGCGCTGCGTCGAGCAGAAACTTCTGAAATAAGAGAGTGTTAACGATCGCGAGCCAATCCTCGTCTACACAAAGGAGTGGAGCCGATTCGCAAGAGGGCCAAGATGACTTCTAATAGCAACTGACCGGTCTCGATCTATTGGTCGGTGACTGCCGGAATGATGTACTGCGGCAGCAGTTCCGATTCCCATCGGAAGAACTTCTGCACCTCGCCGTAATTCCCGCCGCTGAATACAACCACCATGTCCAATTCCGGTAGGATGATGACGTTCTGCCCACCATTGCCGCCCATATAGTAGTCGCGGAAGGTTTTATTGCCGGCCTTTAGTGTGCGCGTGTGCCAGCCGTATCCATAGCCATGGATTGGTGGATCGAAATCTCCCATCGAGACGAAGCTGGTTCGCTCTTGCAATGATTCCTTCACCCACTGCCGACCCAGTACCCGCTTATCGTTCCAGACTCCGCCTGCGAGATAGACTTGCCCGACCTTGAGCTGGTCGCGCGGACGCAGATAGAGTCCTCCGCCCATGTACGCTTCCCCCGTCGGCATTAAGTTCATATAGAAGTTCCTGAATTGGAGCGGCTGCGCGACAAACTCGTCAAAGAAATCTGGAAGCCAACGCCCAGTCGCATGACGAACGGCCCCGCCGACCAGGTTCAAATTGCTGGAGCAATAGATCGCATCTCTGCCGCCGGGATCTTTTCTCATCGGCAGATCGAGTGCATATTTGTACCAATCAGGTTGGTCGGTCTGGTTCTGCATCGCGTCTTCGCCGGATTTTGGATCCCTATCGTCACACAGGCCGGAGGCCATGTTCATCAAGTCGCCAAGCGTCATCTTTCGCTTGCGGTCCTCCATGTTGGCAATGCTGGGGTACTGCGGGAAGAAGGATAGTATTGGATCCTCTGCACTCATCTTTGCGCCTTGGTCACGAGCGATACCTACCAGCATTGGCGCGAAGGTCTTGCTCGCTGACCGCATATCGTGCGGACGGTCGCCCGAGAAGCCGTAGAAATATTCCTCAAGGACCAGCTTCCCGTGCCGCGCGATCAGCAGGCTCTGATGTTCAGTCCGTTTTCCGCTGGATCGGCAGCCAGGATCTTCCCCACCAGCTCCGCCAGCGGCTTTGGATCCAGCCTGACCTCCGTGAGAGAACCGGTCCGCCAACCATCGTTCTCGTCGATCGGTTGCTGCCAACGGTAAGCCAAACCCGCCAGCCGCGGAACGAGACCCAGTGCCTCCTCACGCTTGCGGCGGGTGAACCTCAACGGCGGTGCACCGTCTACCAGGCCGAATAAGAGCGAATCGCTCTCCGCCTCATAGCGACCTTCGAGCTGCTGTTCTCCGCGCTTAAGTGTAATCGTCGTACCGGTTGTGCTCAGCGCGTATGTTCCACGACCAAACCAGTTGTGCTCGGGGTTTCGAATGTAGGCTCCGACGCTGCGGTCCCCTTTTCGATCGATCATCAGAAGGAACGTGATCCGGCTGTCAAGTGGAGCCACCGCTCCGCGCCATACGCCGGCGACGAGTTCCTTGAGCCGCACCGGACTGGCATAGCGTTGCTTTAAGGTGAATCCCGCCGCTTGTATCCACTGACCCACGATCTGCTCTTGGTCCGTCGTGAAGCGGCCGCGAAATTCCCCCTGATCTCTAGCCAGCCTGAAGCCCAGTTGCTTTTCGTGGTGCTCGACAACCGCATCGAATCCGGCAATATACGCATGCCATTCCTTCTCGCGGGTATCGATTGTCAACTCTCCTCTAACTATCGGGCCAGACATCTGTTCCGCTCCCCAGAGGCCGAGGAACTTTTCATCCGACGCGTTTAACGTCTGTGACCACAACATGCCACCGAGCACGAGAAAAAAGATGAATGCAAGCGGTTTCATACGGAGATACTCCAAGATTGGACTGCCCAAGAAGCCAGAAGTTAGTAAAATCCGAAAGAAATCTCAAACGCGTTGTTCGGTAACGGAGGTGCCTGCGAAGGAAGCGGCCCTTGCAGCGTCGACTTGCCCTCTTTGTGGTTTGCTCGTTCTTCGGTGTCCAGGCTGCGGTTCCTTCGTGAGTTGTCGGCAACCCTTCCCTTATCCGATTACGGAAGAGTTGCCCGTGATCCGTTCAGAAAGGCAAATTCGCGGCAGGCTTCTGGCCCCGATTCATGGCGCGAGCATGCCCCAGGTCACAGCTACCACATTGAGTTGTTATGCCAACGCAGGAGGACCGAGACCTGTTGATTTCCCCTGTGCAGTCTCGTCGTCAGTCTAGCAAGGAAGAATCACAGAGATTGAGCTGATCGCCGACCCCGCCCGCCTAAGGAAGCTCCATCTTACCGTTCTGCACGACTAGTAGACACATCTACATGAGGAAGAGAAGTGGGCCCGAGCAGGGCGAGAGAACGGTCTTGGGTAACTATTTGGGCCTGCCCTAGCCCTTTACCACCAGAAGCAAGAAAGAGTCCATTTCCAGGAGGAGGAAGCGTTCTCGTCCGCCTCCCTCCTGTAGGGCCGTGCACTCAGTCGCCCCAGATAAGCGAAATACTAAGCTTTTGCCAGGCTTCTGTTCTTTTTTAAAAAAGATGTGCCGCAGCGGTGGCGTGGTGGTTAGGCAGTCCAGGGCTTGCACCAGCGTTGGCAAAAATCCGTTTTAGGTTCTCGGGATCGAAGAACTCCTCTCGCGAGATCCATCCCTCCAGCGCCATGACGAAGCGGTTCGTATCCTCTTGATTGTCGCGCAGGGCGATGCGGAGTTGTAGGAGTTCAGGTGAGACGGGGGTGAACCTAGCGGCTGCGATATTTTCGCGATACTCGGCCATCATGGCTTCGTTTCTTCGGTGCTCATATCTCATCAGGGCGTCGTCCAAAGGGCACTGCCCAGCCAAACCTTCGTGAATCGCCGTCGTCAGGAAGTCGGCGTCGCGAAAGGCATCACATATTCCGTGCGCCTTGATGGGGTCTTTGTGACATCCAGCGTCGCCTACGAGTGCCCAACCCGGTCCGAATGGACGGCGCAAGAAGTTGGGCACGTCGGCGGCACCATAGAACCGCTCTTCGCGGCGTCCGGAGCGCACTCGTTCCGCGAATCCGGGAATCT
>Ga0182040_10001042_pt1 | contig 12792 bp, 10 predicted proteins | sample flu12Cox44000176_FD_125973 | JGI IMG/M metagenome (GOLD analysis project Ga0182040, IMG submission 125973) | Lab enrichment of tropical soil microbial communities from Luquillo Experimental Forest, Puerto Rico - flux8day.12C.oxic.44.000.176 | ecosystem: Environmental > Terrestrial > Soil >... | reverse complement strand
AGGCACCATGCTGATGTAGCTCAATGGCAGAGTGTCCGGCTGTGAACCGGGTGATTCAGGTTCGACTCCTGACGTCAGTACCAATGCGGGGGTGTAGCTCACCGGTAGAGCGGCGGTCTCCAAAACCGCGTCAGAGCGGGTTCAATTCCTGCCTCCCCCGCCAATCTTCTCGGAGAGCGCCGGTGAACAGGAGCAGATTTCTTCGAAACTTCTTTCATGCATGTTCGCGGATGACGTCGATCTAAACCCGTGCCGACATGCCCAGCGTAGACCCAGCGCTTCTTCGCTTTGTCGCGCACTGCAAGCATCAGGGAGCCGAAGTGCTTGCGTCGATCGAGGCTTGGCCCTCATGCCACGATGTGTAGAATTCCTGCCCATAGCGCTTGACGCAATCCGCTGGCGGAGCCCTCGTGCCCCGGCGAAAGAATGCGAGCGAGGTGTCATGGAAGCACGCAAGGTTATCGTTACCATCGCGCCGACCGGCGGGATGGCTGGCAAGAAACAGAATCCCAATCTGCCGACGCAGCCGCAGGAGATCGCCGACGATGTTTACCGCTGCTACGACGCGGGAGCGAGCATCGTGGCGGTGCACGCGCGGCGGCCGGACGACCAGGCCACGTGCAATCCGGATATTTATCGGCGCATCAATGAGCTCATTCGCGCTAAATGCGATATCATCATCAACAATTCCACCGGCGGCGGGATCAACGGCGACATGGTGCGGCAAGCGGCCGATGGATATTGGGAGATCATATGGGAGGAGCGGCTCAAGGGCATGGAAGGCGGAGCGGAGATGTGCACGCTCGACCCGACCACCATTGTCGCCACTTTCGAAGGCCGCGAGATTTTCATGAACACCTCGCCGCAGCGCTGCCGCGCGCTCGCGCAGGCGATGCGATCGAGGGGCATCAAGCCGGAATGGGAAGTGTTCAGCCCCACGCACTTGCTGCAGGACGTAAATGCGTGCCTGCGTGCCGGCCTGGACGAGCCCCCTTATTTCGTGAATTTCGTCCTTGGCGCCGATCGTGGATTCCAGGGTGCGATGCCGTACTCTCCGAAGGTCCTGGCGCAGATGGTCGAGCTGATGCCGGAGCAGGCGATCTTCAACGTCAGCGCCATCGGCCCCGCGCAGCTCGATGCCGGCCTGCAGTCGCTGCTGCTCGGCGGACACGTGCGCGTGGGCCTGGAAGACAATCTGTACTACTCGCGGGGTCGCCTGGCCAACAATGTCGAGCTGGTCGAGCGCATTGTGAGGATCATTCGCGACATGGGATTGGAGCCCGCCACGCCGGCGCAAGCCCGCCAGCTTATCGGTCTGCCGCGGGCTCAGGGAAAAAGCGCAGCCGCATGAGCCCGGCGCGTGCCGGTTGCCTGCGGCCGTTTTCGCAACGATAGGAGCAGGAGGTCCATGTTCAGCATTGTCGCCTCAACCACGCGCGCGTGGATCGCCGCTGCTGCGCTTCTGATGGCCAGCACGTGGCAGCCGCTGCATGCAGCTGAGCCCATACGCATCGGCTTGAGCGTCGCCCTGACCGGAGGCGTGGCAGCAAACGGCAAGCAGGTGCTGCTTGCGATGCAAGTCTGGCGCGACGACGTGAATGCAAACGGCGGGCTGCTGGGCCGGCCCGTGGAGCTGGTGTTTTACGATGACCAAAGCAATCCTGCGGTGATCCCGGGCATCTACACCAAGCTGATCGAAGTCGACAAGGTTGACCTCACGGTCGGACCCTACGCAACAAACATGATTGTTCCCGCGATCCTGACCGTGAAGCAGCACAATTATCTTACAATCGGATTCTTCGGCGTCGCCGCCAATCGGGAGATTCACTATCAGCGATACTTTTCCATGCTGCCGGCAGGCCCCGACCCGATGATCGCCTTTTCGCAAGGGTTTTTCGAGCTGGCGCTGGGGCAGAATCCCCGGCCGCAGACCGTGGCAATCTCGGGCGCCGATGCTGAATTCTCCAAGGTGTCGACGCAAGGCGCGCGGATCAATGCTCAGAAGGCAGGGCTCAAGATCGTCTACGACAAGAGCTATCCGCCCAATACCAGCGATTTCGGGCCCGTCATTCGCGCCATCCAGTCAACCAATCCGGACATTGTGTATAATGCGAGCTATCCGCCCGATACCGTCGGCATGATCCGCGCCGCGCACGAGGTTGATCTGAAGACCAGGATGTTCGGCGGCAACATGGTCGGCCTGCTCGCCACCGTCTTCAAGACGCAGCTGGGGCCGCTGCTCAACGGCATCGTCAGCACGGCCGACACGTTCATTCCCGGACCGCATTTTGATTTTCCCGGCGTGAAAGAGGTGATGCAGAAATACCAGGCGCGGGCCGCGCGGGAGGGCGTCGACCCGCTGGGCTACAATTATGTGCCCTACAGCTATGCCGGCATGCAGATGCTTGCCGAAGCCGTGAACGCCATAAAGTCGCTGGATCAGAGCAGGCTCGCCGACCATATGCACACGCACACGTTCCGCACCGTTGCCGGTGAGGTCGCGTTTGGTCCCGATGGAGAGTGGGCAAAGCCACGCCTGCTCGTAAGCCAGTTTCAAAATGTGGTCGGCAACGATCTCGACCAGTTCAGAGATTTCAAGAAGCAAGTCATCATCGGGCCGGCGCAATACAAGTCCGGCAATTTCATCTATCCCTACGAAGCTGCAAAGCATTAGAGCAGGATGACATTAAGCTGAACCCACAGACCTCATTCAGCAAGGTCATGTGCAGTCCGCGAGGTCTTTGGTCATCCGCCAAACGAGGAAGCGGCGGGCACAAAACGCCCGCGTGCGAAGATCTTCAGTTCATTTGCGCAGAGGTCTAAACGCCGCACGCACTTCCTGTGAAAAGAGTTGCGGCTGTTCCCAGGCCGCATAGTGCCCACCTTCAGCAACCTTGTTGTAATAGATAAGCTTGTGATAGGCCCGCTCAGCCCAGCTCCGCGGAGCTTCATAGTTCTCGCCTGGAAAGACGCTCACGGCAGCCGGGATGGCGACATTGGCGGCATTGTAAAGGTTGATGTGACTTTCCCAATAGAAGCGAGCCGCAGAAATCGCCGTATTCGTCAACCAGTAGAGCGTGAAATCGTCGAGGACGTCGTCGCGGGTAAGGTCGCCTGCCGGGTGTCCATTGATCGTGTGCCCGAGCACGGCCGAGGTGATCGCCGCCGCCGGCTGGCCATAACCGTCCCCGTGATCAAAGAGCCAGGCCGCCAGACCGACGGGCGAATCCGCCAATCCGTATAGCGTCTGCGGGCGTGTCCCCATCATGCTGGCGTAGGCGCGTCGCTTCGCAAATAAGACGCTGAGCTGCTCGTACGCGCGTCTTTCGTCGGCCGCGAGACCGGATGGCGCCGGATCGCCGCACTGGAGCGCCTTCGCAATGTCTGGTGGAACGGTACCAGGGAAGTTGGTGTGAATGCCAAGCAATTCAGGATGCGCCTGTTTGGCCATCACAGTGCAGACACCCGCGCCCAAATCGCCCCCTTGCGAAACAAATTGCGTGTATCCGAGGCGCTTCATCAACACGACCCAGGCACGCGCCGTGCGTTCGGGGTCCCAGCCGGTCGTGGTCGGTTTGCCTGAAAACCCGTAGCCCGGCAAAGATGGAACTACCAGATGAAAAGCGTCCGATGCGCTCGCGCCATGGGCCGTGGGTTGGGTCAGTAGATCGATAATCTTGAGCTGCTCAATGACCGAGCCAGGCCAGCCGTGCGTGATGATGAGTGGCAACGCATTTTCGTGTCTCGAACGAATGAGAATGAAATGGATGTCGAGCCCGTCGATCTCAGTGAGGAATTGCGGGAGCGCGTTCAGTCGCGCCTCGACCTTGCGCCAGTCGTAATCTGTCGCCCAATAGCGCGCGAGCTCTTGCATGGCGGCGAGCGGCACGCCTTGTGAGTCATCCGTGACCGTTTCCCGGTCAGGCCAGCGGGTCGCCGCGATGCGTCGGCGCAGATCGGCGAGCGCCTCTTCCGGAACGTTGATGTGGAACGCACGGATTGCCTCATTGCCTTCGGCCGCCTGCGGCATTGGTGCGCCGAGGAGGCTCGCCGTACCAACGACAGCGATGCCTGTTGCGGCCGTGCCCAGAAGTCGGCGGCGATTATGGTCAATTACCGCGGGGGTCTTGGTCGTATTCATGGGGGGTCTCCCTCGGATTAAATGGTTGGGCTCCTGCGCGACCTAGAGAGCGGCAACGCCACCGCCGTACCGCCAAGCGCGCTGATGAGATCGAGCGTCGATATCTTGTAGGGACGAGGCCATGCGCGTTTGGAGACGCGCGTAAACGCGCTGGTGCCTTGCCGCAGCCGCCGTCGGATGCATGGCAAAGGCGGTCTTCCAAGACTATGCTCTCGATCACGCCGTCACAACGGGAGCCTCCCATGTCGCAAGCCGCCGAGAAGATCGAGCAGCGCTCGCAGCCATCCAAGAGCGAGATCGCGTTCAACTGGGAGGATCCGCTCGATCTCGAGGGCGAGCTCTCCGCCGAGGAGCGCATGGTGCGCGACACCGCGCGCGGCTACGCGCAGGACAAGCTGTTCCCGCGCGTGCTCATGGACAACCGCGAGGAGCGCTTCGACCCGGCCATCGTGAAGGAAATGGGCGCGCTCGGCCTGCTCGGGCCCACCATCCCGGAGGAGTACGGCGGCGCCGGGCTCGGCTACGTGGCCTACGGGCTGATCACGCGCGAGGTCGAGCGCGTCGATTCCGGCTACCGCTCCGCCATGTCGGTGCAGTCCTCGCTGGTGATGCACCCCATCTTCGCCTACGGCAGCGAGGCGCAGCGGCGCAGATACCTGCCCCGGCTCGCCACCGGCGAGATCATCGGCTGCTTCGGTCTGACCGAGCCCGATCATGGCTCCGACCCCGGCTCCATGGCGACCCGCGCTGAACGCGCCGCGGGCGGCTACCGCCTCACCGGCAACAAGATGTGGATCACCAACTCGCCGGTCGCCGACCTCGCGCTGGTCTGGGCCAAGCTCGATGGCGTCATCCGGGGCTTTCTGGTCGAGCGCGGCACCAAGGGTTTTTCCACCCCGAAGATCGAAGGCAAGCTTTCGCTGCGCGCCTCCGTCACCGGGGAGATCGTGCTCGAGAATGCGTTCGTGCCGGAGGAGAACCTGCTGCCGAACGCGAAGGGGTTGGCGGGACCCTTCGGCTGCCTCAACGTGGCGCGCGCCGGCATTGCCTGGGGCACGCTCGGCGCGGCCGAGTTCTGCTGGCACCGGACACGGCAATACGTGCTCGATCGCAAGCAGTTCGGGCGGCCGCTCGCGGCCAACCAGCTCATCCAGAAGAAGCTTGCCGACATGCAGACCGAGATCACGCTCGGGCTGCATGCGGCGCTGCGTCTTGGCCGGCTCCTGGAAGAGGGCAGGGCGGCGCCGCCCGCGGTCTCGCTGCTCAAGCGCAACAATTGCGGCAAGGCGCTGGAGATCGCGCGCTGGGCACGCGACATGCACGGCGGCAACGGCATCTCAGACGAGTTCCACGTGATGCGCGTTCTGTGCAATCTCGAGACCGTCAATACCTACGAGGGCACGCACGACATTCATGCCCTGATCCTCGGCCGCGCGCAGACCGGCATCCAGGCATTTTTCTAGATTTCAACCTCAGATTGAAAAGCGAGATTGGCGCACTTCAACACTCCCCGCGCCTCCAAATGAAAAGGGGCCGCGGTGGCGCCCCCTCTCCCCGGTCTGTGGTGCCGGTCATTCCCGCATGGCCTTGCGCATGCTCTTATCGAGTCGGGCGGCTGCGTCAGTCTGCATAGTCTCGCAGGCGTGCGATGCGCTGCTCCATCGGCCGAACAACGCGGCAGAGACTTCCTGGCGCACACCCCTACTGCGCGGCTTGACTGGCCATCTTCTTCTCCAACTCTTCTTTGACGGCTTGGAGATTGAAGCTGGCGCCCTTCTGCATTGGGGGAAAGTCTATGAAGGTCTGCGCGTATTTTGCGACTTCGTCGTGGACAAAGACGAAACGCCAGAACTCGAACGCCCACCAGTCCTTCGCAAAGACCGACTGTTGGAGGCCCGTGCGCTCGAACGGGTCTAGGCGCAGATTTACGAGGATCGGCCAGTCCACCTTGACCGTGCCACCGAACCAGCCGTTTGGCTGGTCAATGAAGCGGTTTTTGAAGTCGTTGATACGCACGGCACCAAGCGTCGTTTCCGCGAAATAGAATACCTCATGCCTCTTCGACGGCCCCTTGCCGGTGATCAAGTCAGTCTGATCGTAGCCGTCAAGATGAACCTTGTATGTGCGGTCGCCAATCTGCTTCCCCTTCTTGAGTTCCTCGACGATGTTGGGATTGCCAGCCGCCGCCACAAACGTCGGGAACCAGTCGAGCCCCGACATAATCTGGTTCTCGACCTTGCCGGTGGACACCCTGCCGGGCCAGCGAATGATCGCCGGAGCGCGGAAGCCGCCTTCCAAGGACGTTCCCTTGCCTCCGGCGAACGGGGTCTGACCACCGTCGGGCCAAGTAAAGTTTTCAGCGCCGTTGTCTGTTGAGAAGGCAAGGATCGTGTTGTTCTCAAGTCCATTGTCCTTGAGGTACTTCATGACCGACCCGACAATATCATCGAGTTGCGCCATTCCGGCCTCTTCGACGGACCAGCCGTTTTCGGGAGTGCGCATGTTCTCGTACTTCTCCGACAGATGCGTGATGACATGCATCCGCGTCGGATTGAGCCAGACGAAGAACGGCTTATTGTCGCGTCTTGCCTTGTCGATGAATGCGAAGGCGTGGCTGAGGATTTCGTCATCCACGGTCTCCATTCGTTTGGGACACAACTCTCCCGCGTCCTCAATCCTCTGCTTCCCGATCTTACCCCAACGCGGTTGAATGGTGGCGTCGTCCACATCAGTTGCCCAAGTATGGACCATGTTGCGTGGACCCACCCGCGCCTTGAGGGCGGGCGGATAGTTACGGTGACAGGGGTCCTCCATCGCATCCAAATGATAGAGGTAGCCAAAGAACTCTTCGAACCCATGCAAGGTCGGCAAGAACTGGTTTAGGTCGCCCAGATGGTTTTTGCCAAACTGGCCGGTGGCGTATCCCATAGATTTGAGGACAGTAGCAATCGTCGGTGCCTCGGCCGGCATACCTTGTGGGGAACCTGCTTGGCCGACAGTGGTGAGGCCGGTGCGGATTGGTAGTTCGCCCGTGATGAAGTTGGCCCGACCCGCTGTGCAACTAGCCTCAGCGTAATAGTCGGTAAACATCATCCCCTCGAACGCCAATTGGTCGAGGTTCGGCGTCCTTCCGGCCATCATCCCCCGGTGATAGGCCCCGATATTGAACCAGCCAATATCGTCACCCTTGACGAAGATGATGTTGGGCTTCTGTTGCTGCTGCGCAACTGCTGGCGCGCTCGCCACCATACCGACGGCGAGAAGCGCAAGCATGGCGAGCCGTAGGTTCCGCGGGACTATCATGTCCAAACCTCTCTCGCTGCATGACGATTGAAGATGCAGGGCGACGAAAATTATTCGCCGTCCGTCTTGGATGTGGACCCTCACATAGGGGACGCATTGCAAGCCGAAAATGCTACCAACTTAGTGATTTCTCGTCTGCCTCGCGCTCGGAATGGCAGCCAGAAGCATGGAGCAGGCGACCGGCTGTAAGCCCCATGTAACCTGGAAAAGTCCGGCTCAGGTCATGCGGCCAAGCTCGGCAATGCGTGCGACCATGGGGCTTGCAGGGTCGCGTAGTGCATCGATCACCGTGAAATGATTGCTGCCGGCAATCGCCTCGTAGCGCGTGTGCACCCCGGCCTTCGCCCAGGCCTCCGCAATGACCCGGCTCTGCCGCAGGAATTCGTTTGATTCCAGCGCGCCGGCCACCGCGTCGAGCACGCGCCCCCTCGGCGGCGGCCAGAACAGCGGCGAGGCGTTGCGCGCTGCGGCATCATCGAGCCGCAGGTCCTGCGCCATGCTCACGTGAAGAAGTGGCGTGAGGTCAAACAGCCCGGAGATTGCGTAGGCTGCGGGCACGAGGTCGGCAGGGGTCTTCGGGTAGAGCGATTGCCAGTCGGTCGCCAGCATGGCGGCGGCGAGGTGCCCGCCGGCGGAATGGCCGCAAACCATCATGCGCTGCCCGGTGCGCAGCCACAGAAACAGGCAGGCGTGCCGGATCTGATCGATGATCTCGGAAATGGTCACCTGCGGGCACAGATCATAACCGACCACCGCAACCGCGATGCCGCGTGCGTTCGCTCCGCGCGCGGCCTGGCTGAACATGGAAGGCTCGAGCGAGCGCCAATAGCCGCCGTGCACGAACAGCGCGAGCGGGGCGCCGCCGCCGCCTTTGGGCGAGAACAGATCGATGAACTGCCGCAAGGTCGCGCCGTATTGCAGGCCGAGCTCTGCACGCCGCTCTTTCATCGCCTCGGCGCGGTAGTCCTCGGCCTCGCGCGTCCAGCGCGCAAAGATTTCCGGATGCTCCGGCACCCGCGCCCGGTTGTTGTATTCGGCCTCGTAGTCGATGGGCATTCGCGGATCGCTCCAAATCTCTCCTTTTATCACCTCGCGGTGCGCCTCGGGAATGGAGACGGCACCGAGACTTTGCGTCCGCCCGAATGGGGGACTATGTCAGACCCATGCAGGTCGAGGGCAAATCCACGCGCACCATCTGGCTTGAGCCGGACGGCTGGTCGGTCGGCATCATCGACCAGACCCGATTGCCGCACCATTTCGCGACCGCGCGGCTTGCGAGCCTCGAGGACGCCGTGCGCGCAATCTCCTCCATGCAGGTGCGCGGCGCCCCGCTCATCGGCGCAACCGCGGCCTACGGGGTTTGCCTGGCGTTGCGCCGCGATGCGTCGGATGCCTCGCTGGAGCGCGCCTGCGCGATGCTGCTTACGACGCGGCCGACCGCGATCAACCTCAAATGGGCGCTCGACGAGATGTCGGCGGCGGTGCGCAATCGTCCACGCCAGCAGCGGCTGGCCGAGGCCTATCGCCGCGCGGGTGCGATCTGTGACGAGGATGTCGCCATCAACCGGGCGATCGGCCGCCATGGCGCGGAGCTCATTGCCGCAATTGCCGGGAAGAAGAGAGCGCGCGAGCCGGTCCAGGTGCTCACCCACTGCAATGCCGGCTGGCTTGCCACCGTCGATTTCGGCACTGCGCTTGCGCCGATCTATGTCGCGCGCGAGCACGGCATGCCGGTCCATGTCTGGGTCGACGAGACGCGGCCGCGCAACCAGGGCGCTGCGCTCACCGCCTGGGAGCTTGGGCAGAGCGGGGTGGCGCATACCGTGATCGCCGACAATACCGGCGGCCATCTCATGCAGCACGGCATGGTGGATCTCATTCTCGTGGGCACCGACCGGGTGACCGCGAACGGCGATGTGTGCAACAAGATCGGCACCTACCTCAAGGCGCTGGCGGCAAAGGACAACGGAGTGCCGTTTTACGTCGGAGCGCCGTCGCCGAGCATCGATTTTGCCGTGTGCGACGGCATTGCCGAGATCCCGATTGAGGAGCGCGCGGGAGATGAAGTTGCAACCGTGACCGGCCGCGCTGCCGACGGGCGCATCGAGACGGTGCGGGTCGTGCCCGAGAAGGCGCAGGTTGCAAACTTTGCCTTCGATGTCACGCCGGCGCGGCTGGTCACCGGCCTGATTACCGAGCACGGGATTGTCGCGCCCGACCGCGGGGCGCTTGCCCGTCTGCGCGAGCAGTCGGGGGTGCGCCGTGCGTGACGTTCGCTTTCGCCCCGCCGCCACGGGCGTTGCCCTGCCGGGGCTCGCCCATTCCATGAGCATGAGCTCGCTTGCCGCCGCGCTCCCGGTCGACGGCCGGCAGTCGCCGGCCGCCCTTGCGATTGCGCGCGGCGCCACGCGATTGCTCCATGCCTTGGGGTATTCGGTCGTGAGCGAGCTGCCGCTTGCGTCCGGCCGGCGCGCCGACCTCGTCGCGCTCGGCTCCGACGGGGAAATCTGGATTGTCGAGGTCAAGTCCTCGTCCGAGGACTTTCGCGCCGATCACAAATGGATGGACTACCGGCGCCATTGCGACCGGCTGTTCTTCGCCACGACGTGCGAGGTGCCGCCCGATATCTTCCCGGGCGACGCCGGGCTGATTGTGGCGGACGCCTTTGGGGGCGAGATTGTCGTCGAGGCGCCGGTGCATGTCCTGCATGCCGGTACGCGCCGGCGCGTGACGCTTGCGTTCGCCCGCGCCGCGGCGCTGCGTCTTTCCGCGCTTTACGATCCGCCTCTATGATGTGTGCTATTTCGGCGCGCGCTTGGCGAGAATTCGCTGCAGCGTGCGCCGGTGCATGTGCAGGCGTCGCGCCGTCTCGGAAACGTTGCGATCGCAGAGCTCGTAGATTCTCTGGATGTGCTCCCACCGCACGCGGTCGGCCGACATGGGATTCTCCGGCGGGTCGGCCTGGCGGCCGTCGACCGAAAGCAGCGCCGCCACCACGTCGTTGGCGTCCACCGGCTTTGAGAGATAATCCACGGCCCCGAGCTTAACGGCGGTCACCGCAGTGGCAATGTTGCCGTAACCGGTCAGCACGATGGCGCGGGCGTCGGGCCTTTGGCGCTTGAGCGCCGAGACCACATCAAGCCCGTTCCCGTCCTCAAGCCGCATGTCGACGACTGCGAAGGCTGGCGAGCACGAGTGCAGCTGGCTCAGGCCATCCGCCACCGATTGCGCCGTGGTTACCGTAAATCCCCGGCCTTCCATTGCCCGGGAAAGCCGGTGGAGAAAGGATTTGTCGTCCTCGACGATCAGCAACGACCGATCGGTTGATGCACCCCCTTGGAATTCGGCCATTGCCATTTACGCCTCCACTACCGGCTGCCCTTTCTGCAAAGCCGCGGAATACCGGGGTTACCTTCCAAAGATACCCAAGCATGGCGGAGCAGCGGGTATAAATTTCTTATAAACTTTATTTTATGGACAACAGCCGAAAATCGCAACTTAAAAAGAGTCAATGATCCGACCCCTTGCGGCCGTGCTGCCGCTGACAGTTCAAGATGCCAATGCCGGCGGGCGCTCGAAGTCGCCGCGCTCCCATCGCACGTGCACAAGCGCCCCATGCTCGGGAGACGGCCGATTCTCGAAGTCGAGCGTTGCGCCGGAGCGTTCCAGCAGCGTCTTGGCGATGAAGAAACCCAGTCCCATCCCGCTCGCATGGGCCGGCGCCTCGCCGTCGACGCTTGGATGCTTGCGGCGGTGCGTGGTGACGTAGGGCTCGCCGATTCGCTCCATGATCTCGGGGGCGAAGCCTGGCCCGTCGTCGCTAATCGTCACATCGATGTCCTGACCGTTCCAGGAGGCCGCCACCTCGACCCGCTCCTTTGCGAAATCGACGGCGTTCTCGACCAGGTTGCCAAGACCGTAGAGAATTGCGGGATTGCGTCCGCCAATGGGTTCGGCAAATCCGTTCGCGGCCAGCGCGACGTTGATCGCCACACCGAAGTTCCGGTGCGGTGCAATCACCTCCTCTATCAACGTGGACAGCTTCATGCGGTCGAACGGTTCGCCGCTTGAAAGCTCTGTGAGCTTGCCCAGGATCGTGCGGCAGCGTTTCGCCTGCTCGCTCAGAAGTCGCACATCCTCCGCGTGCTCGGAATCAGGTTTGATCGAGAGCTCGAGCTCTTTTGCGATCAACGTTATGGTGGAAAGTGGAGTTCCCAGCTCGTGCGCTGCAGCGGCGGCGAGGCCATCGAGCTGGGAGAGGTGCTGCTCGCGGGCAAGCACGAGCTCGGTCGCGGCAAGGGCGTCGGCAAGCTGCCGGGAATCTTCAGTGATCTCCCAGGCATGCAGCCCGATGAACGCGATCGCGAGCAGGATCGAAAGCCATACTCCGGTTACGTAGATCGACGGCAATTCGAGCGGGATTTCGTTGTCCCAGGGCAGTGGACCATGCACGAAGATGAGCAGCGTCGCACAGCCAATGGCAAAGCAGCCGAGCATCAGGGTCATGCGCGGAGGCAAGGCCGTCGCGGAGATCAGCACCGGTCCCAGAAACAGAAGGGCAAATGGATTCTGCAGGCCGCCGGTGAGGAACAGGAGGACGGCAAGCTCGGCCGTATCGAATGCAAGAAGCCATGCGGCGCGCTCCGGCTCGAGCCGATGCATCGAGGGAAAGCGAATGCGGACCGCGACATTGAGCCAGGCCGCGAGCGCGATGACCGCGAGGCAGGCCCAGATCGGAAGCTCGAAGTCGAGACCCCAATAGACCACGAGCACGGTAATGGTCTGGCCGATGACCGCAAGCCAACGCAGCCGCACAAGGGTGTCGAGGCGCACGCTGCGCCCCATGCTGTGAAGTTTTCTGATCGGCTGGCTGGTCACCATCGTAATTTAGGGCTTAATGCTCCGCGTGGGGAGTAGAGCGGGGGCAGGCGGCTTGGATAACGACCTGTAGCGCTCGCAATTGCGCCTGCGTGCCAATCCGCCCATCGCCGCCTGCGTGCCGAAGCCCGCACGCCTCTTGTTTCGCCCCGCGTGCGCTGCCACATGTGCGCTTTCGGCAAGCCGATGCCCATGCCTGAGCCAGCCGTTACCGTTGACCAACTGGTGAAAACCTACAACGCCACGCGCGCGGTTGAGGGCATTTCATTCGCGCTCGCGGCGGGCTCCGTCACCGGGCTTCTCGGCGGCAATGGAGCAGGCAAGACCACGACCATCGCAATGATCCTGGGTCTGGTTACGCCGACATCCGGCACGATCAACGTGCTCGGCGCCGAGATGCCGCGCCAGCGCTATCAGGTGCTGCATAGGGTCAATTTCGAAAGCCCATATATGGACATGCCGCACCGCTT
>Ga0182040_10001040_pt1 | contig 12795 bp, 8 predicted proteins | sample flu12Cox44000176_FD_125973 | JGI IMG/M metagenome (GOLD analysis project Ga0182040, IMG submission 125973) | Lab enrichment of tropical soil microbial communities from Luquillo Experimental Forest, Puerto Rico - flux8day.12C.oxic.44.000.176 | ecosystem: Environmental > Terrestrial > Soil >... | reverse complement strand
GCCGGGTAAGTCTCGGCAATTCGCAAGCTCTGGCGAGCAGCGGCCTCGTACTCCAGAAAATGGGGACGTGGGAAAGCTGGAGGAAAGCACGAGAAAATTCCGATCATTAGAAACAGCGGCAGCCAACTTTCAACGTGGTATTGTGGCGCGAGACGATACGCGAGCCAGGAAGCAAAGCCCAGAATCGAGCTAAGCAGAAGTATCAGTGCAAGCTCGCGAGGGAAGACCTTCGGCGATGAAATCGTCAGGAGAACGAAAGCGCAAAGAGCATCCTGCAAACTAACCCGGCGCGCGTTGTAGCCGTAGTCCGCGAGGAAGGCGATCCCGAGCAGCAGGAACGAAGTGCCGATCAACCCTTCCCCCACGAAGGACTGATGAACGTAGCAGCCCAAGAGGAAGAACGTAAACACGCCGACCCAATTACTGCGAAACACGACTGCGGTGGCGACCCCGCCGGCCAGAGTCAGCAGGATATCTATGAGCGGCGATAGGAATCGCGTCACCTGCATGGCGTCTATGGCTCCCAAGGAAGCGATGGTGCTTAAAAGAGAGGGCACCACGAGAGGCTGATTGAACGCGCTCGTGTCGTGAAGCAGTTGCCGGACCCGAAGGAGGTTTGTATATGCCTCAGGATACGCGAAGCGCAGATTGTCGAACGGCCACCGCAAGTGTACTTGAGCCACCAACAGCAAGACGACTGCCGCCGCACCCATTACGGGAAACAGGCGAGCCGCACGTGGCGAAAGAACCCACCGCTTGTGGAAAAGGATCGGTTCCTTCCAGCCATTCCGCGTGTACCACTGTTCGATTCGGGCGACGCGGGCGAGAAACCGTTCCCGAATCACGGAGGGACTGATTCCGTGGCGGCGAAGCCACGACGCTGCGACGAGCAGGCCGTAGAAACTCCCCAGCGTGAGGGCGTTGAGTACGCGCAGGCTAGCTAGAATCAAAACCGCAATTACCGTGAGCAAAAGCAGCTTCACAAAGCGCCCGAAGAAGCGCAGCAAAGAATTGCGTCCTGGCTCTTCCGGAAAGACCGCTTTCGCTACCCCGTAGAAAATAGCCGCGGTAAGCAGCCACACTTCACAAGCAGTCCATGCGTCGTTAGGCCAACGCATAGAAGAACGCCGATTGCTGCAACACGACGCGGATCGTTCGAGATGAGACGACGAAGAGGACAAATCCGCCCACCAGCAGCCCGATCGCCGCAAATTGCACGCCGATTAAATGGCTTAGGACATAGCCCGTCAAAAAGTTCGCGACTAACGCGACACCAACCAGGCCCACGGCCCGTTCAGGTTGGTTCACGCTCGACAGCACGATCAGGTTGAAGAGCCCGAGGGCAACGAAGAAATAACCCACGCTGCCGAGAACGGCAGTGACCCGAACCGCTGGCTCCAGTCGACTGTAGGCGAGCCATAGACCGCTCGCAAGCAATGCAAACAGGAGGCAGAGAACGATGAGCAGCAGTCTATAGCGGCGAGTCAGTCTGTATCGTATCCTTTCGGTATCATGTTCCTCTTCGGCAAGGCGAAACCAATAACGCATGAAGTGATCCACCATGTACTCGACGACGGCAGCAAGCACAAGGAAGATGAACAGCCCAACGTCCATGCCTTTCTTGTATTGCGAATCAATGCCGAAGCTGAGCCCTGACGCCCACGGAATTGCCGAGCCCGCCGCCACGCGGTCGGCGAACAAGAAACTAAAGTACGCCACTCCGTAAAGGAAGTAGGGCATCAGCATCAGCAGGACGAGTGGAAGCCGGGGTAAGGCGGCCGATGACGTACGTGGCGAGCTCGTGCCGGGCCAGAAACGAAATCCGAGCACAGCTGAAGCTGCACCGATTCCGAGAGCCGATGCATTCGCGATAAATATGGAAGGAACCGTACCAAGCCGGCTCTCCGCCTGCAACACAGCAAACACGGCACCGCCCAAAATAAAGATGAGGAGAATATTCCATCGACGACCGAGCACCGACAACATGGCGCAGAACATCCACAGCATCGACAGCATGAGGAAGTTCACACTGCCCCAAGCCAAATAGCGAGGCGTAAAGAGTCTAAAATGGTAGGCAAGCAAGAAGCCCATTGAGCCCAACAAACAGCAGGCCAGGGCGCCCCACTTCGCGAATAGGAGACACAACCTGAGCGCCAGCGTTGGTTCCTTCATGCCTATATAGAAGTATCCAATGCGCGAGATCATCTGACCGAACCCCCCCGCGCCGATGAGGCTGGCGATAACTGACAAACTCAGAACGCCGCCCCATTCCGGCGACAGTTGCAACAGGTTCGGCCGCCAGTACTCAACAACCAGGAGCAGCGTCCACGGTAGTGCGTAAGCAAAACTGAGGCTGAATTTGTGCGCGGCGATGCCGGCCTCCCGCAAAAAAGAGGCTTTCGGCATCTCTTTGCGTGCCGCAACGGTCGCACGCGCGCGACTATGGCGCAAAATGTGCTCCCCAACTGCAAACGTGTCGGGGAATCCGAAGTCACTCGCTGCTATCCGGTCGGTGACTCCGCAAGATTCGACAATTGTCGCGGCTTCCCGCGAATCGAGCAATTGCGGAGAAATCGTCAGAACGGCCTCTGTGAGTTCGTTCAACGTCATCGGCAGTCATCCCGTCCCGACAAGAAATTGGACTGGCTGGAAAAGGAGGGTTCTCCCCATCCGAACCCGTCAAGGGCGATCCGGTGCGCTGCTGCACAGGCTTGCTTGTAGAGTGCCGGCGAGAAAGGCGTCGAGTCCGCGGTGGTTACGCCTACTAAGTGGAACTTATAGATCTCTCGGTAGTGGGCGGCTTGTTCGACGCGTGTATTCATCAGCTTCGAGTCGTCCGGCTGGCCGTTGCGCACGACGAAAGATTCAAGAAGAAAAAAGTCGCTCTTGCCGAGGTGCGTCGCCCCATCCTCGAATACGTCGCTCGGCTGGAAGGCATTCACGAAGACCGACAAACCCTGCGAGTGGATGAAATCAACCATCCGTTCACGGCGGCTATGGTCTACTCCGAAATCCTTTCCTGCTTCATCGAGGAAGATGCCCTCGACCCCGGTACCCTTCCACAGCAGCACCCGATGCTGCATCTCTGGAATGGCAAGCTTCTGGGTGTGTCCAAGGCACACATAGCCGAAAACCAGCACTTGCTTGTCTAGACTGGCAATGAGCCGCACCACATTTTCATGCTCCGCACCGGGGAATTCCAGCCCATCGCCGAAGACCACGATGTGGTATCGATTGAATACCTGTGCCGCCTTGTCAAGGTCTCCCTTGGCACCGTTCACCAGAGAAGGATATCCATAGTAGACGGCGACACGCTTCAGGTCAGGCTGGTTACCGCTGGCAAACAGGCTCATAAGCGAGATGGTCATATGTCCTACGATGGTTATCAAGGAACGCCTCTTCGGTGAATTTGCTCAGGGCCCGTGCCATGGCGCGCTGTCCAAGCCGCGTGCGCTGGTCCGGTGATTTGAGCAGCATAATGATTGCTTCGGCCAGTTCGTGCGGGGAACGAGAACGAGTCAGCACTCCAGTGTTGTCCAGAGCTTCCGGCACTCCGCCTACATCGGTAGCGACAATCGCTGCTCCGCTCAACATGGCCTCGACGACCGCATACGGGAAACCCTCGCTGATGCTGGAGAAAGCAACCACGTCCGCTTGGGCGTACACTTCGGAAGGATTATCGGTCACACCCGGAAAAAACACGGTCTCTTCGAGGTGGCGTTGTTTGATTCTCTCCAAGCACTTTGCATAATACCTTTCGTCGCTTGCGCTGCCATAAAGCCTGAACTCCACATTCGGAATAACCTGTTTAACTTTGTTGGCGGCTTCGATCATGTCTAGCTGGCCTTTGAGTTCGAAAATCAGGCCCACGCTTGCGACCAGTGGCCGGCTCTTCGGTCGCGGCTCACAGGGACGGAATCGATTAGGGTCACAGCCGTTGTAAATGACTTTGATTTTGCTTGGGTCAGTCCCTAGTTCCCGCTCCCAACGCGCGTTAAAAGCACAGACCGGGGAGACCTGGTCGGCGAAATGGTAATTCAACTGCGCAACCAGCGTAAAAACCTGGTACATGAACCAGCGGACAAACAGGCTCTTCACATCTTTGCGTAGGTTTAGATATTGTTCGCGCAGATACACGCCGTGTTCGGTCAGCAGGTATGGGCGCTGCCTATCGGCCTTGGCAATGATGCACGGTATTCCGCAGAATCCAGCAGCCGAGGAATGGCTTACATCCGTATCAGGAATCCGAAAGCAGAGCACCGACAGGAAGTTATAGAGTAAGCGGTATGCTTGCTTCATCTCGAACAGTGTGGGGTTCATCGTCTCCGCGGGGCGGGCTCGGCTGGAGCAGGCGACGAAATGCTGGAACATCTCCCATACCGATGGCGACGCCCAAACTCTTTGGTAGTCGTACCTGTGGAAGAGGATGTGCATCTCGACCAGAGTTGCGGCCAGATTGTCAAGGTCGGTCGAGCCAGCCGTCAGAGCGCTCTCGGGGAAAAGGCTGCCAAGAAGAGATTCCCAGAGCGGCAGATAGTCTCGCTCAATATTTGCGTGGGTCGCTTCGAGAGTGCTCCGGAGGACGTCGGATACCGGTTGGTGCCACGAGTAGTCAGCCGGGCGCATCGTACCCCACAGCGGAGCCTTTACGATCTCGCGCACGTTGCTCGGGAGCTCGCAACGGACTTCGCTGAAAGGGTTGCTTGTGACCGCAAAGACGCGGAAGTCAATTTCCGGCAGTCCTTGGGTCAGCTTGTGGCACCACGTACTTACCCCACCTGTATAGAAGGGATAAGTACCTTCCGTCGCTAGCAGAACCGAGAGTCGAGAGGTCACTCGAACACAAACCTCACTTCTGCCGGCTGCCCGACCAGCAGTTTGCCAGTCGGGTTGTCAAACTCTACTTCTACGTTGTGAGTCATGTTGCCGCTGGGCATGGGGCTGATGGTGCGCACCGCCCCCAGCACGTGCTGGGGCGGCATCGTAGGCAGAGTGATTTGCGCCTGCTGGAACTTGCGGAGCGACCCCACGAGTGAGGCCGCCACCGGCACGTTCACGGTGATGCGATCGATTCGGGCGATGGTCACTAGCGGAGTGCCCACAATGACTTGGTCGCCGACTTCAACGGGAACTTCGGCGAGAGTACCGCTCGAAGTGGCGCGAACCACGTTGTTCGCCAAATGTTCAAGTGCGGCCCGAAGCGCCAGTTTTGCCTCTTTAAGCTGTTGCTCCTGCTCTTGTTGGCCGATTTGTGAGAGCAGATCCGCGCGCCGCCGCTCCACGTCTTGGAGTTTCCGGTTGGCAACGGCGCCTTTGTGAGCGTTCTCCAGATCGTCTTTGGCAATCTTCAACTGCAACGCAGCATTGTCGAGCACCTGCTTGGCGACAATGCCTTCCTTATAGAGTTGCTCTGTTCGTTGGTGATCCACCAACGCTTGGTCATAAATGGCTTGAGCGTGCTGTAGGGAATCCCGCACCTGGCGCGACGGCACCAGCGAAGCTGCTCGGGCTGTTTCCGAAAGGGCGGATTCGGCCTGGGCCAGTTCCTCTCGCAACTGCCCCAATTTGCGCTGCGCCGCTTCATACGCGACGTCAGCCCGCTCGACTGCCATTTCGGCCTCACGGTTGTCCATCTCGACGAGCACGTCCCCCGGTTGGACTGTGTCGCCAACATGCACGCGCACCCGATTGACAACCCCCGGCTCGAGCGCCGTGACCTTGATCTGCGAGGCGGGCCGCATCGTGCCCTCGAACGGGGTGCTCTCGCTAATCGCGCCCGGGTGCGCAGTATTGTTCCGATTGTTCCAGTACACCGTGGCCGAGGTCACGGAAGCAAACAGCAGGACGGCGAAAAGCGTAAACCGCACCTCCGACCCTTTGTGAGGGCGCTGGACCCCGCGCTTTACCTCCACGGTTGCGGTAATCTGCGCCGCCTCTTCCTTCGGCTGCGCGGAAGGTTCGAAGGGCGGACGCAAAACCTGCGACAGTTCTTTTTCCTGATGCGCAATCATCAGTGCATTTTGGATTCTAGTCAAGCCAAGGCCTCCAAAGCTTTCTCGATGCCAGCCTGTGGGTCCCTTACCGGGTTTGAAGCGATCCTCCTATGGTGCTTGCAGCGTCAGGATCTCTCGTGCCGTCAGCGCAACGTGCGAGATAGACTGCCCCCCGTACAGTTCCGCGCCCGTGCTCTGGAGCCCGGTGACAGGTATGGTTGCAGGCTGTGCCACGGTCAGAGTGATCGTGCGGGAGGAACCGTTGTTGATCGTGCCAACGATTCCCGACGTGTCCATCGCTTGATTGTTCAGCATGAATTGCCCAAGTGTGTCCAGACTCATGCTTCGCACAGGCAAGTTGAAATAGGATAGATAATTCTTGAAGGTGTCATCAAGCAAGTCAGAGAGCAAGCTGTGCGTGCCGTCGTAGGAACTCAGGTTGGTTTGGTGGAACATTTGCGGATCGGCATCACCCTGGAGCATCCACGACACAAAGCTGTTGGCGATAAAGTCATTGATCTGCTGCTCGGTGTAGGTGTTGTACGGAGGGGTGCTGGCATAGATGCACCGGTACTCGTTCTGCCAGCCGTTCGGGTCGCCCACATTGAAGAACAGGTTGTTGGGCCTCCGAGGAACCTCAGTAATCGAAGGCTGAATCGAGTTGATGATCGGCTTGTTGAAGCCCGGCCCGGGCCCATTGTTGTTGGACGTATCGCAGGTTGGAAGAACACCCACAAAAGCCTCCGGTACGCACGACGTATCCGACACCACATAGCCGACGCCATTATCGACCATGGCTTGCAATGCGTTGGCATCGTTGAGCCCCGTGATCCCGGGCGTGACCAGATTGGTACCGCTAAAGTCGACGAATCCTGCGTTCTGGCCCGCTTTGATGTTCAAGCTAAGCTGGCTCGAATCAGACGGGACCGAGTTACCGTCCAATGACGGATGCTCATAAGTGTGGTTGATCCAGCCAAAATGCGCTGTGTTCGTGCTGTTCAGAGTCCACTGCGTCAAGGTATCATTTGCGCCAAACCAATTGGCACTGCTGCAATTGCTGTCGTTCGTCCCAAACCCGCAGCCGTTGAACGCCTGGTAGAGCTTGAAGTTGGCGAATATCGGATTGGCCTGCCACGTATTTTGCCAAGCAACTAGGGCGTCGGCATCAGTAGCTGCGATGCGCTTAGTCATCCCTGTTTGGTCCGGGGCTGTGCCGCAAGCGGGATACTGTTGCGTCTGCGGATTGAGCGCCCAAATGTCATCGTCTATTCCCCAGTCGTCTATTTGCGCGGTGAAATAGATGTGCTTCTCGCCCACGAACAGCCCCTTAGTCACCCAAGTGAGCAGTCCGTAGGAGAGGACCTGCTCGTGCTTCATATATTGGTTGCTGTCGAAGGTCAGGCTGAGGTACTCCCGACCGTCACCCAAGCTGTAGCTCACCATTAACGCATTGCCGCTAGCGTCGCTCAGGAGCGCAGTCCCGCCAGAAGCAGTGGCCAAATAGACATACGCGTGGGGGTCGATGATGAGCGGGTTGTTCTGATTCACATAGGGAAACACTGCGGGTGCGGTTTGCGAGTTGAATGCAGCTGAATCCCCTTCTTGCGACCCTGTTGACCAATTAAAGCCGAGGCTGGGCGACGGGACCACGTACCAATTCACTTGGCGTATCGCGAAGGTTTGCTCGAAGGTTTGCAGAACGTCGTACCCTGCGAACGGGTAAGCGGGCGGGGTGCTGGCCGGGTTGTACGCAGTGCCATCAAGGAAGGCCACGATGATCCCGTTGTAGAAGGCGTGGCAGCCAGAGTAGAGCATGTTTTGCGTCACAGGCCCGGTGCTGTAGTCAAACACGTCATAGGGCATGTGCAGGTAGTTGAGCGTGGTCGTAATCGCAGGATAGTCCGCTTCCGTATCGTGATTTGTCAGCACGAGAAGCTTCATGTCGGTGCGATTGTTGTTGGCGCAGGCATTTTGTGAACTCACAACGATGGTCGCGGCGCTGCTGAAGCTGCCCGAAACGGCTCCGATCGTGGCTGAGCCTGCGACATCTCCCACTGCAAGACCGTTCACGTCGATTTGAGCGACCGCCGTACTGCTAGAACTCCAAGTGACGCCGACGGGCGCGGCGCTAGTCGTTCCATCGGAGTACGTTGGATACGCGTTGAATTGCTGGCTGTCTCCGGTGTTGATGTTTGCGGACGTGGGGAGCAGGGCAATCCCGGTTTGTATGTGCGTGACGGCCAGCACGGTGCTCCCGACAATCGCTCCAGAAGTCGCCGAGATGGTGGTCGTCCCGGCAATGCCCGTAGTGGCCAGACCCGACGCACTAATAGCCGCGGTAGCCCCCGTAGAGGAAGTCCAGGTGACCGAATTCGTTAGGTTTTGCTGGCTTCCATCGGTGTAGTTTCCGGTTGCCGTGTACTGCTGTTGGGCAGGAGCGACAAGCGTAGCATTGGCTGGCGTCACCACGATCGACACCAGCACTGCCGGCGTTACGGTCAGGGCCGTCGAGCCGCTGACGCCGCCGCTGCTCGCCGAGATGGTCGTGGTCCCTACGTTCAGCGCCGAAGCCAAGCCCGCGGCACTAATACTGGCAGCGGCGGCGTTCGAGGACGCCCAGCTCACGCTGCTGGTCAGGTTCTGTGTCGATCCGTCATTGAATCTACCAGTGGCTAGGAACTGCACCGGTTTGCCCGCGGGCGTTGAGAAATTGGCTGGGGTCACGGTAATCGATTGGAGTACGGCTACACCGTTGCCGCTCAACTGGGTCACTTGTTGCCCCGCGCCGTCAGTCACGGTCAGCGTCCCTGTGATCGGGCCCGAACTGCTCGGTTTGAAGTAGGTGTTGATGATGCATTTTTTGCCTGCGTTTACCGAGCTTCCGCAGTTGTTGGTCTCGGAGAAGTTACCCGAAGCCACGATGCTGCTAACCGAGAGCGTCGTCTTTCCGTTATTCGTCAGAGAAACGGCCTTTGCGCTGGAGGTGCTGCCCACGTTGACGCTGCCAAATGACGCGCTAGAAGGAGTAAGGCTCACGGTGTCGATGCCCGTTCCCGACAAGGCTACATTTTGGGTTGGCTTCACGGTGTCGTTGCTTTGCAGCGTTATCGAACCTGTGACGAACGTAGCTGTAGTGGGCGAGAACTTTGCAGTAATCGTGCATCTGCTGTTCGGCGCAAGCGAGGCCACACAGTTGTTGGTCTGGCTAAAAGATGGTCCCGACGCGGCGATGCTGGAAATCACGAGCGGTGACGAGCCTGCGTTCGTAAGAGTTAGGTTTTGGCTTGCGGTCGATCCAACCGAGGTGTTCGGGAACGAGACTGAAGAGCTGGAGAACTTGGCAGTCTGCGCGTGTGCGCTCAGACTGACCAAGAAGACGACGATTGGTAACAAACGAAGGCTATTTTTCACAGTATTGCTTCCTCTTCCTCTGCGAGACAAAGCTGTCCCGCGACTGTTAGTCGTACATTGCAAAAACTTGTGTGGCAGGGGAAAGCGGCTGCTCAAACGGGCCTTAGCCTGTGGTCTTCGGCCCAGCTAACCCAACCAAAGAGTGGCGCACAGCAGGTCAATTGCAACCTGGGGGCCAAAGCGGACCGCGACGCAAGTTACTGGGCCCGTTTGATTTCGGCTGGTTCAATGACGAGTGAGCCATACCCGTGCGAAGATGTTTGGATAGTTATGGAAATCCTTTATCCCACACCGCCAGAGAGATGCACATGGAGCGAAAAAGGGCCCGGGAAACCGCTGACCAGCTAGTTATATAGTACTGTCGCTCTATTTTTTTAGACTGAAAGCCCATTGACCCAGACGCGTCGTCGCCGCATCATTTGCATGTTTGAACGATATATCGCGTCTCAACTGCAACCATCAGTCGCAGTCAAGGTACGACGCGGCAGCGGCGCCGTATTGCCGCTCGGCAAAGTCTCGCAAAATTAACCTCAACGCGCGGCGTCGAAACTTAAGCTTCGAGAAGTGTGGGGCCCAGTTCGTTAAGGCTTGACACCGCCCAGTGGATCGAGGGGCGGGAAACCTGGCACTTCGACGGTGTATTTATACGGCTTGTTCAACTGCGCGTTGGAGTCGTGCTCGCCAGACAACTGCAGGTCTTCGGTGAACTCGGTTTGCGTGAACGGAGATCCTTTATCAAAGTGTGCCCTGAAGCAGTCGGATCCGTACGTGTGGGTCTGCTTGCAAACCCACATCACTTGCTGTTTTTCCGCTCTGCCTACCCAGAATTGTTCCGGAAAAACTTCAATTTGTTTGGTCTCCGGGTCCGTGCGGATCATAACAACAACTGGATTGAATCCGACTCTTCGTCATTGAGCTTACTCATTGCGCCCGTGGTAACTGCTGGAATTTGGGGTCGGAGTGAAGAGTTTGGAAATTGGGGTAGTCGCGGATTTTGGCTTGGGGAAAACCGTTGACGCGACATTTGGCGAGTAGGCGAAGAGTGTCGTCGCGATCGTCGAATTGGATGTGGACGAGGGCGGCGTCGAACATGATGGAAGGATCTCCGGGAGCGAGCCGCAAGGCGCGGTTGAGCGTGGCGAAGGAAACGTCCCTTTTACCAAGCATGGCGTGGCACACCGCCAAGACTCCCAGTTTCGTAGAATCGTTGGAATTTTGTTGCAATTGTTGCGAGGCGAATTCGACGCAGTGCTCGTAAGCGGGCGAGGCGTCTTCGCGGTGGTTGGCAGCCCAGTAGTAACCATCGCCGAGATTCAACCATAGCAGCGGATCATTGGGCGAGTAAGTGGTGGCCTTCTCGAAGGCGCGGATGGCGTCGTCGTAGCGCTGTTCAAAGAAGTAGGCGCTGGCGAGATTGGAGTAGGCGTAGTCCGAAGGCTGAATCTCAATGGAGCGTTGGGCGGCACGAAGTGCCTCATCGTAGAGGCCTTCGTCCATGCGAGAGGCTGCGAGATTGGAGTAACCGCGAATCGAATCTGGGGCGAGAGCGACGACCTGGCGAAACATCTCGGAAGCTTCGTGGGCGCGAGCCTGGTTGTAGTAGAAGGCGCCAAGCCAGTTGTAGGTGGCCCAATAGTGAGGACGGACAGAGATGGCTTGCTTGTAGGTGGACTCGGCTTCGCGGAGCTCACCCATGCGTTCATAAGCGTTAGCGAGACCCTGATAGGCGGCATCGCTGGCTGGTGGGCTCGTGTTGAAGGACCACAGAGAACTCGCTGGCAGCTTCCACGTAGTTCCCACTTGCGACCGCCAGATTCCCTAGACAAGCATGGGCGGCGGGGAGTTGTGGATCCAGCTGATTCGCCATCCGACAAGAATCGCGGCCCTGCTGAAGCGCCGGAGGTTGTTTCGTAACGGTGTATTTCTGGAGGAAGGCTTCGCCGAGACCGGCGTAGGCCAGAGCGTAGTTTCTGTCCAACTCGAGGGCATGCTGGATAGCGTTGTCCAGATTCTCCTGGCGATCGTAGTTTTGGAGGTAGCCAACGCCCTGGAGATAGTAGTCATACGCGCTGGCAACTTGCGCTCGGTGAGTTTCACGTGCAGCATGTTCAGTAGCACGAGTGCTCATGCCAAGCATTTCAAAGACAGCGCTAACGACCGCATCCTCAACGTGGAAAGCGTCGTCGTCAGTCGAGCGTTTGTGGCTACGCCACGAAAGCATGGGCCTGATAGATTCCGATCGACGGATGCGGTGTAGACCTCGCCGGAAAACGACGTGGTGCCACTCTAGCAGACAATCCCGTAGACGCTAATTTCCGCAGGAGGCTGCGGTCCCTCCATGGTGGGTGACCCTCAGCCTGCACTCCAGGCCGCTGGCAAGATGGATCGTTGCGAGATAGCCCGGCAAATGCGAATGAGCAGGAGCAACAGCAATGCGCGCTCCCCTTAGCCAGCGCCGCGTCAACGCAGTGAAGGAAGAGCTTCTGGCCAGATCCTCTCCTGTGAGTTCGAGCTTCGCTGTAGCCGGATGAAATTGATCGAGCGCTTGCCGGGTTTCTGCGAAGGGCTCCCATCGCGAGTAGAGAAATCCGGCGGAGGCGGAAAAACTCCAGAGCATGGTCACCGCGGCCAGAGGCAGAATCGAACGCAGCATCCTCAGGACACTGTCGTCTGGCTCGGTTCGGAACAGCCGATAACTCTGGATCAGGCCGAGGAGCATGGCCGGTATAAACAGCCAGAGCGCCGTTGAGTGGGCGAAGTCGCTGATGGTTGTAAGTGCCAAGGGACTGAGACGGAGCGAAGAAACCATGAAATCCTTTAGAGTGCCCGTGAACTGCGCAAGTTCTTCTCCCAGCCAGAGGCCGGCGAAACTGGCAAAAGGGATCGCGGCTGTCACCGGCACGACCGAGATCGCCGCGCGGACCGTGCCATTCGCCGCGCACGCACACCAGAAGCACGCGAAGGTCAGGACCCCAAACATGATGAGAACGTCCGGTAATGAATGGGCGTTCACATACATGAGCGGCGAGCCGAAGACGGCACCGCCGACAATCATCGCTAGAACGGGAAACACTACGGCGCAGGCAAGCCCTGAGAACATCGCCAAGACCAGCTTGATCAGCCATTGGCGGCGGGCGGAAACGGGCAGGGTCCTCTGCCATGCTTGTGTTCCCGACGATCTCTCCTCCCCCAACGAAAGAATTCCGGCAAGACCGGCCATTGCAACACACACGGACAGCAGCGGGCCGAGCAACGCCCATTCGAGCCCTGTACGCAGCTCCCACTTGGAGGGAGCTGGCAAAAGCCGGAACGTCGCGAGGAACGCCACGTACAGCAGAACCAGCAGTTCGGTCAGCCAGAGCGGCCGAAGCAAGCGAAATTCCTTGCGGAT
>Ga0182040_10001025_pt1 | contig 12894 bp, 9 predicted proteins | sample flu12Cox44000176_FD_125973 | JGI IMG/M metagenome (GOLD analysis project Ga0182040, IMG submission 125973) | Lab enrichment of tropical soil microbial communities from Luquillo Experimental Forest, Puerto Rico - flux8day.12C.oxic.44.000.176 | ecosystem: Environmental > Terrestrial > Soil >... | reverse complement strand
TTCGTCATCGGCGCGGGCTCCGGAGGAGTTCGCGCGGCGCGCCTCGCTGCCGAGCTCGGCGCCAAGGTCGGGATCGCCGAGGAATATCGCATCGGCGGAACCTGCGTGATCCGTGGCTGCGTGCCCAAGAAGCTGCTCGTCTATGGCAGTAGGTACGGCCTCGAATTCGCCGAGGCCAAGGCGTTCGGCTGGACCTGCAAGGATTTGAAGTTCGACTGGCGAACCCTGATTGGCAACGTCAGGCGCGAGGTCGACCGGCTAAATGGAGTCTATACCCGGATCATCGAGAAGGCCGGCGTCAACCGCTTCATGACCCGCGCCGCACTGGAAAATCACGAGACAATCCATCTCGGACCGGGCAATGCTGCGGTGTCCGCCAAGACCATCCTCATCGCGACTGGCTCCCACCCGATGATTCCGGATCTGCCTGGTAAGGAGCACCTGATCAGCTCGAATGACTGCTTCGAGCTCGAGCACTTGCCGGACAGTATCGTCATCATCGGCGCCGCTTACATAGGCATGGAGTTCGCTTCGATCTTCAGAAGCTGCGGCGTCGCTGTGACCGTGCTTCATCGTGGCGACCAGGTGCTGCGCGATTTCGATAGCGATCTCCGAGACGGGTTGGCCGAGGCCATGCGCAATCGCGGCATCGATCTCCGCATGGACACCGATGTTGACTCCATCGAGAAGGTCGGAAACGGTTATCGCATAAGTTTGAAACGCGGTGGCTCGATCGCCGCCGATCTCGTCATGGCGGCGACTGGGCGAATGCCCACCACAGCGGGCTTCGGACTTGAAGAGGCCGGCGTCAAGCTTGGCATGAACGGCTGCATCGTGGTTGACGAGTTTTCCAAGTCCTCGGTCGGCAATATCTATGCCGTCGGCGTTGTGACCAACCGGAAGAATCTTACCCCGGTCGCGATCCATGACGCCAACGCTTTTGCCGAGACGCTGTTCAACGCCAATCCCACGCCGGTCTATTACACCTTCATTCCCACGGCAGTGTTCTGCCAGCCCGAAATCGGCACGGTCGGGCTCTCGGAGGAGAGGGCGCGCGAGATCTACGGTCCGGTCGATATCTATAAGACGAGTTTCAGACCGCTCCGCTCCATGGTGAGCGGCAGCACTGAGAAAATGATGATGAAGCTCGTCATCGACATGAAATCCGACAAGGTTCTCGGCATCCATATCCTTGGCCCTGACGCCGCCGAGATCGTGCAGATGGCGGCGATCGCGCTTCGCCTCGGGGTGACCAAGGCGGAGTTCGACGCCACCATGGCGCTGCATCCCACTGCTGCCGAGGAGCTTGTGACGCTCCGCCACAAATGGGAGGCGCCTACGCCGATAGCGGGATCAGATGCGGCGGCTTGAGGACAAGGTCGCGCTCGTCACCGGCGGCGGGGCAGGGATTGGACGCGCCATCGCCGAGACCTTCGCCCGCGAAGGAGCGTCCGTGATCGTTGCAGACCTCAACGGCGAGAGAGCCAAGGAAGTCGCCGACGGCATCGTCAAGAGCAACGGCGCGGCTTCGGCGCAAGAGGTGGATGTCACCGACACACCGCAGGTGAAGGCGCTGATGAGCGCCGTCGCCAAGGTTCACAGCCGGCTGGACGTGTTGGTCAACAATGCCGGTGTCGGCGAGCGCTCGGACTTCCGCCACCTGTCAGATGAGGCCTGGGACAAGGTATGGAAGACCAATCTCGACGGCACGGTGCGTTGCGCCCGCGAGGCGTTCGATCTGCTGAAGGCCTCGGGCAAGGCGTCGATCATTAATCTTTCTTCGATCATGGCGAGCAAGCACACGCGCCAGATGGCGGTCTACTCGGCGACCAAGGGAGCGGTTTCGGCGCTGTCGCGCAGCCTTGCGGTGGAATATGCGCCCTACGGCATCCGCGTGAACACGCTGCTGCCTGGCTATGTCGAAACGGCGCTGATCGGGCGCTATCTCTCAAACCCGATGATCGCCAGGGCGCTGCTCACTCAGACGCCGCTCAGACGTTTCGGCACGCCGCAGGATATTGCCAACGCCGCTCTGTTTCTCGCCTCCGATGAGGCCGCCTACATCACCGGCGCCGCACTGAATGTGGATGGCGGCATGGCCACCACGCTTTAATACGCTCCCGCGGGAACGATACTGAGAGCCGGTGTCGCTGTCGCCAGCATCAAAGTCTCCTCGATGATCTCGTCGACCACGCCAACCAAGGCAGCCTGCTCGCTGCCGCCGAGCTTCTTTATCGCGTCATAGCGGGCGAGCTGCCGGTCAGCGCTTGTGCCGCGCTGTACGATCGTCCGGGCATGCGCAACCTCGGCAATGCAGCCAAAATAGGCGGCGTCCTCGGCGACCAGCTCGAACAGCTCCTCAAGCAAGAGGGGGAAGGGCACCACCGCACCCTTGCCAAAATCGACCAGGCCCTGCTCGATACCGTAACGCTGCGCGCGCCAGCGGTTTTCGCGCACGAGGAAGGGCGGATAATGCCGCCAGCGCTGGTTCTCTCGACGCAGGCGATAGAGCAGCCTGAGGATGCAGCGAAACAGCGCAGCGATGGCGACACCGTCCTCGACGAGCGGGCAAATATCGGTAATGCGCATCTCGAGCGTGGGGAAGCGCGCCGAAGGGCGCAAGTCCCACCAGATCTTGGTGGCGTCCTCGATCAATCCGGCGCTGACGAGAAGCTCGATGGTGCGTTCATATTCGCTATAGCTCGAGAATTGATGCGGGACGCCGGTGCGCGGAAGCTCGTCGAACACTGAGAGCCGGTAGGATTTGAGCCCGGTCTGGATGCCTTGCCAGAACGGTGAGGAGGTCGAGAGCGCGAGCAGATGCGGCAGGAAATAGGCGGCCTGACCAAGCAGGTCGATGCGTAGATCGTCGTCCTCGATGCCGACGTGGACATGCATGCCAGAAATCACGAGCCGTCGCCCGACCTGCTGGAGGTCACGGGCAATTACATTGTAGCGCTCCTTGTCGGTGTGCTGCTGGGCCGACCACTCGGCGAAGGGATGAGTCGATGAGGCGATGGGCGCAAGCCCGAACTGATCGGCGATGTGGCCGACCGTGCTGCGAAGTTGAACCAGCTGATCGCGCGCCTCCTGCATCGAGTTGCACACCCGGGTGCCGACCTCGATCTGCGAGCGAAGGAATTCGGGGCTGACCTGGCCGCGCAGGGCCTCCTCGCATTTGGCGAGTAATTCCGGCGGCTGCTCGTGCGCGAGGTCGCGGCTGTCCCTGTTGACGAGGAGGTACTCCTCCTCGATGCCGACGGTGAAGCTCGGTTCCTTGATCGCCATGGATCCTATCGCGCCACGTTTACAGCCGCCAAGGTTGCATCTCGGGGGGTCCATGCCGCTCCTTTGGCCTGGCGTTAAGGGATATGTGCCATGCTCAAGGAGGTCAGGCAATGAAGCGGCCTGCCTAGCCACGCTTCCGCCAATTGCTTATATACCGGTCACTTTCTAGGAGAGCCGTTAGATGGCACCCCGCTGGAGCCCAGATAGCTGGCGCACCAAGCAGATCGAGCAGGCGCCGGTCTATTCCGACCTGACCCAACTCGAACGGGTCGAGAGGCAGCTCGCGACCTTCCCGCCGCTCGTGTTCGCCGGCGAGGCGCGCGAGTTGAAGGCTAAGCTCGGCCGCGTCGCTGCCGGCGAGGCATTTCTGCTCCAGGGCGGCGATTGTGCCGAGAGCTTCCTCGAGCACCGTGCCGACGCGATCCGCGATTTTTTCCGCGTGTTCCTGCAGATGGCCGTGGTGCTCACCTATGCCGGCGGCTCGCCGGTGGTGAAGGTCGGACGCCTTGCCGGGCAGTTCGCCAAGCCGCGTTCGAGCACCACTGAGACGCAAAAAGGCAAGTCGCTGCCGAGCTATCGTGGCGACATCGTCAACGGCATTGAGTTCACCGAGGAGGCACGCCAGGCCGACCCGCATCGCATGCTGATGGCCTATCGTCAGTCAGCGGCGACGCTCAACCTTGTGCGCGCCTTCGCGCAAGGCGGCTACGCCAATCTCGAGCATGTGCATCGATGGAATCTCGGCTTCGTTAAGGATAGCCCCGCCGGGCACCGCTACCAGGAGCTCGCTGGTCACATCGCTGAGACCTTGCGCTTCATGCGCGCCTGCGGGCTGAATGCCGATAACACGCCTCAGCTCCGCACCACGAGCTTCTATACGAGTCACGAAGCGCTTCTGCTCGGCTATGAGCAGGCCTTCACGCGTATCGACTCGACCTCAGGCGACTGGTACGCGACCTCAGGGCACATGCTTTGGGTGGGCGACCGCACGCGGCAGCTCTACCAAGCTCATATCGAGTATCTGCGCGGCATCAAGAACCCTGTGGGACTGAAGGTCGGGCCGAGCCTCGGTGCCGACGAGCTGCTCAAGCTCATCGACGTGCTCAACCCTCAGAACGAGTCGGGACGTCTTACGCTCATCTGCCGCTTCGGAGCCGACAAGGTCGCCAAGCATCTTCCTCAGCTAATCCGCACCGTAACGCGGGAGGGAAAGAGCGTGGTGTGGACCTGCGACCCCATGCACGGTAACACCATCAAGGCGGGAAGCGGCTACAAGACGCGGCCCTTCGACCTCATCTTGTCTGAGGTCGAGTCGTTCTTCGACATTCATCGCAGCGAAGGCACCCATGCCGGCGGCATCCATGTCGAGATGACCGGACAGAACGTCACCGAATGCGTGGGCGGCGCCAAGGCCGTTACCGAGACCGATCTGTCGGACCGCTATCACACCCATTGCGACCCGCGGCTCAACGCCGACCAATCGCTCGAGCTTGCCTTTATCATGGCCGAAAGGCTGAAGCGCGAGCGCGAGGGGCGGCCCGAGCCAGAGATCTCGATTGCCGCCGGCGAGTAAGCCACAAACCTGCCGGTCTTATTATTTCGTTATTTCGTCATGGCCGGGCGTGCCCGGCCATGACGATTGAGCCAGCTGTACCGCTGAAATTCGTGGATGCCCGGCACTTGGCCGGGCATGACGAGTGAAGTTGGATAATTCCGTTCTAAATTTCGCCCATGGCGCACAAGATTACCGACTCCTTCAAGCTTGCGCTCGCGCAGCTCAACCCCGTCGTCGGCGACATCGCGACCAATCTCGCGAAGGCCCGCGAGGCGCGCTCTCGCGCTGCCGAAGCTGGCGCAGATCTCGTCGTCTTCACTGAGCTTTATCTGACCGGATATCCGATCGAGGATCTCGTGCTCAAACCGGCTCTGCAGAAGGCCGCGCGCGAGGCCTGCGAGGAGTTTGCCCGCGACACCAGCGATCGCGGCCCCGCAGTCCTGGTCGGACTCCCTTGGGGAGATGGGCCCTTCGTCTATAACGCGGTGGCTTTGCTCGACAGAGGCCGCATCGAAGCGGTCCGCTATAAGAACAATCTGCCGAATTACGGCGTCTTCGACGAAAAGCGTGTTTTCGCGCCTGGCCCGATGCCGGAGCCCATCGAGTTTAGAGGCGCAAAGCTCGGCGTCCCCATTTGCGAGGACATCTGGAGCGAGGAGGTTTGCGAGGCACTTGTGGACGCGGGGGCAGAGCTGCTCATCGTGCCGAACGGTTCGCCCTATTGGATCGACAAGCAGGAGGTCAGGTACGGCATCACCGAGACTAGGGTCGCCGAAACACGGCTTCCGCTCGCTTACGTCAATCAGGTCGGAGGGCAGGACGAGCTTGTGTTTGACGGCGCGTCCTTCGTGCTCAACGAAAACGCTTCGCTTGCCGTGCAGATGCCGGCCTGGGAGGAAGCGGTCGGCGTCACCGAATGGCAGCGCGAGAATGGACGTTGGCGCTGCCCGCCGGGACACATTGCCGAGATCGAAGAGGGCGATGCCGCCAACTACCTCGCCTGCGTCACTGGCTTGCGCGACTACGTCGAGAAAAACGGTTTTCCGGCCGGGGTGCTCGGCCTCTCCGGTGGCGTCGACTCGGCGCTTTGCGCGGTGATGGCCGTCGACGCGCTGGGAGCCGGTCGCGTGCGTTGCGTCATGCTGCCTTACAGCTTCACCAGCAACGAGAGCTTGAACGATGCTGCGGCGACCGCGGAAGCTCTTGGCGTGCGATACGACATCATGCCGATTCACAATGCCGTCGATGGATTGACTAAGGACCTCGCAAAGACGTTCCTGGGCACGAGTGCCGACGCGACCGAGGAGAACTTGCAGAGCCGAGCCCGCGGCACTCTCCTCATGGCGATTTCCAACAAGTTCGGCGCGATCGTGATCACGACCGGCAACAAGTCCGAGGTCTCGGTCGGCTATGCCACGCTCTATGGTGACATGAATGGCGGCTTCAATCCCATCAAGGACCTGTACAAGACACAAGTCTATGCGCTCGCGTGCTACCGCAATGCGCATCGACCTAAAGGCTGCCTCGGGCCTACCGGCATCGTGTTCCCTGAGAACGTGCTGACCAAGGCGCCAACTGCCGAGCTCAAGGCCAACCAGCGCGATCAGGATACGTTGCCGCCCTACGATGTGCTCGACGACATTCTTAATTGCCTGGTCGAGCTCGAGCTGCCGTTGCCGGAGATCGTTGCGCGCGGGCATTCGCCCGACCTCGTGAAGAAGGTCGAGCGCATGCTCTACCTCGCCGAGTACAAGCGCAGGCAAGCGGCGCCAGGCGTCAAGATCACGGCCAAGAATTTCGGCCGTGACCGCCGCTATCCCATCACCAACAAGTTCCGCGAGAAGCTCCCCTCATGAGCGTCAAGGTCAGATTCGCGCCGAGCCCTACGGGGCGCATCCATGCCGGTAATATCCGCACGGCGCTGTTCAACTGGCTGTTCGCGCGGAAGATGGGTGGACGCCTTTTGCTGCGGCTCGACGACACAGACAAGGAGCGGTCCACCGAGGAATTTGCGCGCGGCATCGAGGAAGACCTCTCCTGGCTCGGCATCGATTGGGCGAAGAAGGTGCGCCAGTCGGAGCGCTTCGACCGCTACAACGCGGCGGTTGAGTCCTTGAAGCGGGAAGGGCGGCTTTATCCCGCCTACGAGACGCCCGAGGAGCTTGAGCTCAAGCGCAAGCGTCAACTCGTGCGTGGACGCCCTCCCGTGTATGACCGCGCCGCGCTCAAGCTGACCGAGGAGGACAAGGCTAGGTTCGAATCCGAAGGGCGCAAGCCGCATTGGCGTTTCAAGCTGGAGCAGCGCGACGTGGTGTGGGACGACCTCGTGCGCGGGCGGCAGCATGTCGATGCCGCTTCGCTGTCGGACCCGGTGCTGGTAAGGGCCGACGGCACCTATCTCTACACACTGCCGAGTGTGGTCGACGATATCGATCTTGGCATTACCCACGTGATCCGCGGCGAGGATCATGTGGTCAACACGGCGCCGCAGATTCAGCTGTTCGAAGCGCTCCGCGCCACCCCGCCTGCTTTTGGTCATCACAGCCTGCTGGTAACCGCCGAGGGCCAGGCGCTGTCAAAACGCGATCGCTCGCTTTCGATCGAAGGGTTGCGGCAGGACGGGATCGAGGCGCCTGCAGTCGCGAGCTACCTCGCAACGCTCGGGACGTCTCACCCGGTCGCGCCGCATGCAAGCCTCGACGAGCTGGTGCAGAGCTTCGACTTCTCCAAATTGTCGCGGGCGCCAGCGCGCTTCGATCCGGTAGAGCTCCGCACGCTGAATGCGAAGGTCCTGCATATCCTACCCTTCAGGGCCGTAGCGCCGAGGCTTCGCGCCACGGGCGTCGGTGGCGGCGAGGGATTCTGGGAGGCGGTGCGTGGCAATCTCGCGCGGCTTGACGAAGCAAAACTTTGGTGGCGGGTCGCGCAAGGTCCGCTCAAGCCGGTGATCGAAGATCGCGAGCTTTGTCATATGGCCGCACAACTCTTGCCTCCCGAGCCTTGGGACGACGCTACTTGGTCCGCCTGGTCGTCTGCGGTCAAGGCTGCAACCGGCATCACGGGCAAGGCGTTATTTCAGCGGCTTCGCCTTGCGTTGACTGGCGAGGAGCAGGGGCCAGAGCTCAAGCATCTCCTCCCGCTGATCGGAAGGCGCCGCGCTGCCGCGCGCCTCGAGGGCCACACAGCGTAGAAGAGATTATTGCGCGGTTGGCGCGGTTGCCGGCTTGGCGGTTTTCTTGATGACGCTCGACGAGGCCGTTTGACCCGTCGCGGGCTGGTCCGCCGGAGGTTGCGCCGGTGAAGTGGAAGCTGCGGGCGGTGGAGGTGGTGTCGCAGCGGCGGCAGCCGGAGCCGCCGCAGGCTTCTGTGCCGGAGGTACTGTCTGAGGTGCAGCAGCCGCAGGATCGGCTGGCGGGTTACTTCCCGTTACATCAAGATCAAGTTGCGGCACGGGCTGTGCGTCTTGCGCTGCGGGAGGCGCGGGCGCCTCGCCGGCGGGCGTCGGCGGCTTTGCGGCAATCTTGCCCTTGCCTTTGCCCTTGCCAGGTTGTGAGGCAGCTTCCGCTTCGGCCCGCTTGTTGGCCGCCTCGATTTCGGTGGGATTGTATTCGGCCTGCTTGCATGAGCAGCCCTGCACATATTCCTTGCGGAACCTAAGGGCAACCGGGAGGTCCATATAGGCCGAGCCGCTCAGCGATATCGCCTGCTCAATCTCTTGGCCCGGATTACGATAGACATAGAGCTCGGCCGGCGCCGCGCAGCTCGACTGGCACTGCTGGGCTTCTTGCGCCAGACGGCCGGCGTAGGTGGAATAGCTAATTGGGTAGAAGAACCCGTCGCACAGCCTCACGCACACCGAGCGATAGCGGCCGTTCGGGTCGATGCTGCGATAGATCGGCGTCTGCGGTATTTCTTCTTGCTGCTCGTCCTGACCGCCGCCGCCGAAAATATCGAACAACCCGCCGCGTCGCGCCGTCTGCCGGGCTTGTCCGCCGCAGCCGGCACGCGCCAGCGCATCTTGAAGTTCGGCCTGACGCCGGCGGTTTCCGCCGCCGCCGGACAGAGCCTCCCGCTGCTCCTGGAGTTGGCTCAACTGGCGCCGCGCATCCTCGACCCTGTCATTCATCTTCAGGCATTGCGGGCTCCTGACTAGTCCCCGGCCAAAGATGAAGAAGCTCTGGAAGCAGCCCGCGTCCTCCATGGCCGCCTGCGTGCCTTGGAACACGCGGTCAGCCTGGGCGATTTGCTGGTCGATGCGGGTCAGGTCGCCGCGATCGGCCCCTCCGCCGCCTTGCGCCGCGGCGAGGTCCTGCTGGAGCTGCATGCAGCGGATCTGCTGGTCGCTCTGTGCAAGAGCTAGTCCCGCGCCGCCGGCGAGCACTGCGCCATACAGCAGAAGCGCAACGAGGCGGGCATGGCCGATCGACCGCACCGGCGACGCGATCAGGTGCCGAAAATTGCGTTTGCCGCTCACGAAGTGCCACTCCCCAGGGCCCAGCGACGGATTATGCGCGGCTAAAATCGAGGGTCAATGCGGCATCAATAAGATGATTTCAAGCGCCGTTGCTTGACGCTTCTGCCGATTACCGCCATAAGCAGTCCCAACATGATGCAAAAGCAACGCATCTTTATGATTTCGTGCGGCATCATTCCGGGCTAGCAAACAAGCTCGCCCGGGTCGTTCTCCTTTTAACCATCTCTTCCAGTAGTTCCCGAACACTAGGGCGGGCCTCGAGCCGAAGGGGCTTGTCAGTGACGCTTAAGCTTTACAACACGCTCACCCGCAGGAAGGAGGACTTCCGTCCGCTCGATCCTTCCAATGCGCGCATGTATGTTTGCGGGCCGACGGTCTACGACTTCGCCCATATCGGCAACGCGCGGCCGGTGATCGTGTTCGATGTGCTGTTTAGGCTGCTGCGGCATATCTATGGGCCAGAGCATGTCACCTATGTCCGCAACATCACCGACGTCGATGACAAGATCAACGCGCGGGCGGCAGAGGAATGCCCCGACCTTCCCCTCAACGAGGCGATCAGGCGCGTCACCAAGAAGACCGAGGCGCAGTTCCACAAAGACGTGGCTGCGCTAGGTGCGCTCAATCCGTCCGTCGAGCCAAGGGCGACTGAGCACATCTCGCAAATGAAGGCGATGATCGAACGGCTCGTGCAAAAGGGCTGCGCCTATGTCGCAGAAGACCACGTGCTGTTTCACGTCGCTGCGATGCCGGACTATGGCAAGCTCTCTGGTCGCTCGCTCGACGAGATGATCGCCGGCGCAAGAGTCGAGGTCGCGCCGTACAAAAAAGATCCCATGGACTTCGTGCTGTGGAAGCCGTCCATTCCCAGCGGGCCGTCATGGCCATCGCCTGTGAGCATCACCGCGCGCGGACGTCCGGGCTGGCATATCGAGTGCTCGGCCATGGCCGAGGTGCATCTCGGCGATGTGTTCGACATTCATGGCGGCGGCATCGACCTCGTATTCCCGCATCATGAGAACGAGATCGTGCAGTCGCGCTGCGCGCATGACACCAAGATCATGGCGCAGGTCTGGATGCATAACGGCTTACTCCAGGTCGAAGGGGAGAAGATGGCGAAGAGCCTCGGCAACTTCGTCACCGTCCATGAGTAGCTTGAAGGATGGCACGGCTATGCCTGGCCGGGAGAGGCGCTTCGCTTCAACATGCTTCGCACCCAATATCGCCAGCCGCTCGATTGGACTCTAGTTAGCCTAGACGAGGCGCATAAAACACTATGGGAGTGGTATGGCGATCTGGAAGGCCAGGAGCCCGCGACCGATCTTCCGCGCCCGGTGTTGGAGGCGCTGCTGGACGATTTGAACACACCTAAGGCCATCGCGGAGATGCATAAGCTACACAGCGCAGGTCATTGGGGCGGCCTTCGCGCCGCACTTGCCTTCCTCGGCTTCTCTGGCGACCGAGGCAAGATCGTACGCGTTAGGGCTCGCGACAGGCAAGGTGTCTCGATCGCGCCAGCGAAGGTCGATGCTTTGATCAGCGCGCGGAACGCGGCGCGTGCAGTGAAAAACTTCAAAGAGGCCGATCGCATCCGAGACGAGCTTGAGGCCATGGGCATCACGCTGAAGGACGCGAAGGACCCAAAGACCGGCGAGCTCGTCACCACTTGGGAAGTCGCCCGATGACGCGCGAACGCATCTCGCTCTACGACACGACGCTCCGCGACGGCGCGCAGACGCACGGCGTCGACTTTTCGGTCGAGGACAAGTGGCTGATCGCGCAACAGCTCGACGTGCTCGGCCTTGACTACATCGAGGCTGGCTACCCCGGCGCGAACCCGACCGACACCCGCCTGTTCGCCGAGGCTGAGCCGCTCGGCCATGCGCGCCTTACCGCCTTTGGCATGACCAAGCGGCCAGGCCGCTCGCTCACAAACGACCCTGGCTTCCAGGCGCTGCTCGCGACCAAGGCCGATGCCATCTGCCTCGTAGCCAAGACCTGGGACTTTCATGTCGACGTCGCGCTTGGCGCGAGCCTCGAGGAGAATCTCGCGGCCATCAAGGAGTCGGCCGGAGCGGTGGTTGCGAGCGGGCGCGAGGCGCTGATCGACTGCGAGCATTTTTTCGACGGCTACAAGACCAATCGCAGCTACGCGCTCGACTGCGCCAAGGCGGCCTTTAAGGCCGGCGCGCGTTGGATCGTGTTGTGCGACACCAATGGCGGCACGTTGCCTGAGGAGATCGAAAAGATCGTTACCAAAATAGTGAAGGTGATCCCCGGCGATCACCTTGGCATCCACGTCCACAACGACACTGACAACGGCGTCGCCAACTCGCTCGCTGCGGTGCGCGCCGGAGCGCGGCAGATTCAGGGCACGCTCAATGGACTTGGCGAGCGCTGTGGCAACGCAAACCTCACCTCGATTATCCCGACTCTCATGCTGAAGTCGGACTACGCCGAGCGCTTCGAGACGAGCGTCACACCCGACAAGCTCAGGACGCTCACGCACGCGTCGCGCATCCTCGATGAGGTGCTGAACCGCGCGCCCAATCGGCACGCGCCTTACGTGGGGGAGTCGGCCTTCGCCCATAAAGGCGGGATCCACGTCTCCGCCGTGCAAAAGGACCCGCGCACTTATGAGCACGTGCCGCCGGAATCGGTCGGCAATCGCCGCAAGCTGCTGGTGTCGGATCAGGCAGGCCGCTCCAACATCCTCGCCGAGCTCGACCGCATCGGCATCCCGATCCCCAAGGACGATCCGCGTATCGGCAAGCTGCTCGACGAGATGAAGCAGCGCGAGGCCGCCGGCTACGCCTACGAGGCGGCCGACGCCTCATTCGAGCTTTTGGCGCGGCGCATGCTTGGCAACGTGCCGCAATTCTTCGAGGTGGACTCGTTCCGCGTCATGGTCGAACGCCGGCACAATGCGCTTGGTGAGCTCGTCACCGTATCTGAGGCGACCGTTAAGGTGCGCATCGATGGCGAGACCCTGCTATCGGTCGGGGAGGGGAACGGCCCGGTCAATGCGCTGGATAAGGCTCTGCGGAAGGACCTTGGTCCCTATCAGAGTTTCATCAACGATCTCGAGTTGGTCGACTATAAGGTGCGTATCCTCACGGGAGGCACCGATGCCGTCACCCGCGTTCTGATCGAGAGCCGCGACGGCGTAGGCAACCGCTGGTTCACGGTCGGCGTCTCGCCGAACATCGTCGATGCCTCGTTCGAGGCGCTGCTAGACTCTATCAATTACAAGCTGATCCGCGACGGGGCGCCGACGCCCTAAACGACCCGGCGGAGCAAGACATTGCCGGTACCGGCGAGCGTATCGCGAAGTGCAGTTGCGGGAATTTGACCGTCATAGCGCGCGGCGAACCGCTCGATGTCTATCTGTGCAACTGCACCGCCCGCCAGCGCGGCACTGGAACCGCATTTTCCTAGGCGGCTTTCTTTGCCGAGTCAGCGGTAAGCAGCGCCGGCGTATAGGCAACAGGGCAATTCAGGGCGCTTCGCAGATAGCTTCTTCTGCCCGATTTGCGTGACGGCTGTGCTGTTTCGCGCAGAAGGATGCCGGGGACGG
>Ga0182040_10001017_pt1 | contig 12935 bp, 11 predicted proteins | sample flu12Cox44000176_FD_125973 | JGI IMG/M metagenome (GOLD analysis project Ga0182040, IMG submission 125973) | Lab enrichment of tropical soil microbial communities from Luquillo Experimental Forest, Puerto Rico - flux8day.12C.oxic.44.000.176 | ecosystem: Environmental > Terrestrial > Soil >... | reverse complement strand
GAGCTATCGCGTGACGCCTGCGCTGGCGCTCATTGCCCCGGCGGTGACGACCGCTTTCCTCGCTTCGCTGGTGGAGGCGGTGGAGGCGCTCACCATCGTGCTTGCCGTTGCGAGCGTGCGCGGCTGGCGTCCGGCCGGGCTGGGCGCGCTTGCCGGGCTCGTGCTGCTGGCGCTCCTAGTGGCGGCGCTCGGGCCCCTGCTCGAGCTTGTCCCGCTGCAACTCCTGCAGCTCACAATCGGGGTTCTGCTGCTGCTGTTCGGGATGCGCTGGCTGCGCAAGGCCGTGCTTCGCTCGGCGGGCGTGATCCCGCTGCACGACGAAGAGAAGGCGTTTGCGGCGGAGACGGCGGAGCTGCAAGAGCAGGCGCGCCGGAAAGAGATGCGGCTCGACTGGCTTGCCGGGCTCGCCAGCTTCAAGGCCGTGCTGCTCGAAGGGCTCGAAGTCGTGTTCATCGTGATTGCGGTGGGCTCCGGCCGCGGGCTGCTGCTTCCGGCGAGCGCAGGCGCCGCTGCCGCCTGCGTGCTGGTAGCGGGCGCGGGGCTCCTCGCGCACCGCCCGCTGGCGCGGGTGCCGGAAAACACTCTCAAATTCGCAGTCGGCGTGCTGCTTTGCGCGTTCGGCGTGTTCTGGATCGGGGAGGGGTGGGCGTTGCCTGGCCGGGAGAGGACCTCTCCATTGTCGGCCTTGGCGCGCTCGTCCTTGCCGGCGCGGTGATGGCGGTGGCCATCGCGCGCCGCGCCCACGCGCAGGCTGTGCGATGAGCGCGTGCGCCGCGGCCTTTATCAGATTCACAGCTTCAGAAAGGAGCATATCATGCAGGTTCAATCTTATCTGTTTTTCGATGGGCGCTGCGAGGAAGCCCTGGAGTTCTACAAGAAGGCAGTCGGCGCACAGGTCGACATGCTGATGCGCTTCAAGGAAAGTCCCGACAAGGCCATGATCGCTCCCGGCTCCGAGAACAAGGTCATGCACGCGCAGTTCAAGATCGGCGATACCAAGGTGCTGGCCTCCGACGGCCGCTGTCAGGGCCAGCCGAAGTTCGACGGCTTTGCCCTCACCATCTCGACCAGGACCGAGGCCGAGGCCGAGAAGATGTTCACAGCCCTCGGCGAGGGCGGGAAAGTGACAATGCCGCTGACCAAAACCTTCTTCTCGCCGCGCTTCGGCATGCTCGCCGACCGCTTCGGGGTCAACTGGATGGTGCTGGTGGATCAATAGGGGCAGCGCCTCCGTGCACAAAATTGCGATGTGGTAGGGGCGGGTTTCAAACCCGCCCCTACCACCGCACGATGGGCGAGATTAACCCGCCGCTCGAGCCGCTCGAATCGCGTTCAAAAAGACACAAGTTCGAAAGTCTGAGCGTTGACGGAGAGCAGAACGCGTGATGACAAGTATCGGTTTCTACCTGTCCGGTGTGATTGCAGCTGGGATCATTTTCATTGGGTGCCGCTTTCTGTTGGCGCCTTCAACAGCAGCCGCGGGTTATGGCGTACCGGCTGGTGCCGAGCCGCATTCGCGAGCGTATCTATCCGCTAAAGGCATTCGTGACATTGCATCGGGACTGTTCATCGCGATGCTTATGGCTTACGGGTCCGCACACGCCCTTGGTTGGTTCATGCTAATCGCCACCCTCATTCCGATCGCTGATGCCGTGATCGTGTTGCAACAGGGCGGTAGCAGGACCGTCGCGTTCGGCGTACATGGCGGCACTGCTGTTGCGATGCTGATTATCAGTGGATTGCTGTTAATTGATTGATGAAATTCGAAGGGGCGCGTGCGGCGCGTGTGAAGGCGATCTGTTGGCGCACGCACGCGAGACGCATTGCGCGACGTTCGTTATGGGTCGACAGTTTCGCACAGGCTCTGGCGAGCGCGTCAGGCGTCAGGCGGCACCGTGAGGCGCGCCAAGCTGCTCTAACCGTTGGCGAGCTGCCTCGACAATTCGCCGCCTCAAGGGAGTGATCACGATGGCGAGCAATTCTATTTGGCTATTGGCCGGTGTCCGCACTCCCTTCGTGGGAGTTGATGGGCCGTTTGCACACCGCGATTCGCTGACCTTGTCGGTGCCGGTCGTGCAGGTCATGGCAGCACGCGTGCGCGGCCCCATCGATTTTGGCGTCTGGGGCGCGGTCATTCCAAATCTCGCCTACGCCAATCTGGCGCGGGAGGTATGGCTCGAAGCCAAGCTCGATCCACACGTGCCGACGTTTACCACCATCATGCAATGCAGCACCAGCATGGCGGGCGTATTTGAAGCGGCCGGAATGCTCGCGCGCGGCAGCGCATCGCTGGCACTGGTCGGCGGCGTCGAAAGCATGAGCCGAGTTCAGATCGGACTCGGACAAAATCTCTCGGATTGGATGCGCCGGGTCGGTCAGGCGCGCGATCTGAGACAGCGCATCGCCGTTTTTCGCAAGCTGCGCCCATCCGACATCCGTCTTTTCATACCGGAGGTAAAAAATCGCGTCACCGGACGCAGCATGGGCGAGCACACCGAGGACATGGCCAAGACCTGGAACGTCAGCCGTCAGGAGCAGGATGAGCTTGCGCTCGCGAGCCATCAACGCGCCATCGCGGCGCAGGATCGCGGCTTCTTTGCCGACCTGATCATTCCTCTCGACGGCACGGCGCGAGATCACTTTCCGCGCCGCGACACTTCCATGGAAAAGCTCGGCCGATTGAGGCCGGCTTTTGATCGGGCCAGTGGGCGGGGAACGCTGACCGCGGGCAACAGCTCGCCCCTGACAGATGGAGCCGCAGCGATATGGGTTGCGACAGATGCGGGCTTGTCGCGACTGCCGAGCGAAACCCCGCGGGTACAACTGATGGATTTTGAGATGGCCGCAATCGACATCTTCAACGAAGGACTGCTCATGGCGCCCGTCACTGCCATAGCGAGGTTGCTTGCGCGGCACTCGCTAACGTTTAATGCAATTGCGCTCTGGGAAATTCACGAGGCGTTTTCGGCGCAGGTGGCCTGCCATATCAGGGCTCTGGAAGATAAAAAGTATGTTCGCGAGAAGGCCGGGGTTGAACATACCTTCGGAAGCTTTCCGCGCGATCGCATGAACCCCCACGGGGGCAGCGTTGCGCTTGGCCATCCCTTCGGAGCGACCGGCGCGCGTATCCTGAGTCAAGCTGTGAAGGAGCTTGCCGCGATGCCGCCGGGCAGCCGCGCCATTGTCAGCATATGTGCCGATGGCGGCCTGGGCACCGTCGCGTTGCTGCAGAATTGATGGAGCTCATCAAAGTCGCCATGGTTGCCTCTAGCGCGGAATGACTTTTCTTCGAATCATCATCCTGCTCTAGCTTTTTGTTTGAGCATGTCCTTTTTCGCAAAACCGGTGCCCACTTTTGCGGGACATGCTCTAGCGCGGACGGTATGTGAGGGCCATGACCCCGTTCGTAAACCGGTGCGTTCGGAGCAACTCGAGATCGAGCTTGTCGGCCTCGATGTCGGCGAAAGCTCTTTTGCCCCGATCGACGCAGGTCGGCGTGATCCACAAATCGTTTCGTCGACGAGCTTGTTGTCGAGCAGAGCCCGATCCAGCGCGGTGACACCATATTTCATGATGTGTGCGCCATTTTCTTGTTTGAGCTGCATCGGTTTCTTCCACGGGGCACTCCAGCTAATGCATCGGCCAGATCGAGGCGACCGCCGCTTCGAGCCCGGTGCGCCGAATCAGCGAGGCGGCGCGATCCTGCGCCTCCTCGTAGAGATCACTCTCGTTGAGAGTGAGCACCCTGCCCGCGCGCATCAGGATCTTGCCGTCGACGATCACGGTGTCGGCGCATCCGCCGTGCGCGCAATAGACGAGGTTCGCGATCGGATTGTGGATCGGCTGCCACTCGGGGCGCATGATGTCGAGCAGCGTGACATCGGCCTTCTTGCCGACTTCGAGCGAACCGAGCTCCTTATCCCACAGCATGCAGCGCGCGCCGTTGATGGTGAGCATCTCCACCGCGGTTTCCGGGCGCAGCACCTTGGGATCGAGGCGCGCCTCGTGCAGGCCGCCGACGATGAGAAAGGCCTGCCGGATGGCGTCGAGATAATTCGACGACATGGCTGAATCCGATCCGAGCGAAAGCGATAGCCCGAGCTCCAGCATTTCCGGCGTCTTGCCGTGGCTGATGTTGCCCATGGCCTGATGCATCGAGGCGGACGGCGCGAGCGAAATCTTGACGTCCCGCTTCTGCAGCATGTGCAGCTCCTTGGCGTCAACCCAGCCCATGTGCAGAAGGAGCATGTTGGGCCCAAGCAGCCCCAGCTTCTCGAGCCGCGCGATGTCGCCGATGCCGTATTTCAGGTGCGAGGCGACGGTTTCGTCGCGGTTCTCGCAGGCGTGGCCGATGATGCCGACACCGCGCTTGTCGGCAAATTTGCCGAGCCGGCGCAAAAGCTCGTCAGACAATGCGACCGGCACGCGGATGGAGAACCAGGCCTTGAGGCGGCCATCAAGCGCGCCGTCGAATGCGGCGACCATCTCGTCGGCGCGCGCGATCGCCTCGTCCGTCGGCTCGAAGAAGCCCGGCGGCAGGTTGCCCATGGTGGTCTGGCCCATGTCGAACACGGTGCGGGCGATCATGCCGCGCATGCCGCTCTCCTTGACGGCCTGGGCGGTCTCAGCGGTGAAGTAACTGCCCGGATCGGCAAAGCAGGTTGTGCCGGCGCGGATCATCTCGACCTGCGCCAGCCGTGCCGCGCAGAGCGCATCGTCCTTGTCCATGTGCGCCTCGACCGGCCATAGCCTGCGGAACAGCCGCTCCGGCCCCGAATAGGCCTCGTCGCCGCAACTGCGCCCGAGCTGCTGGGCGTTGTGCACGTGTGTGTCGAACACACCCGGCAAGGCGAGCTTGCCGCGTGCATCGATCACCTCGTCGCCCGTAATTGCCGGATGATCGGCGCTCTTGCCGACTGCGGCGATACGGCCGCCCTCGATGACGAGCGCGCCGTCGCGGATAATGCGGCGCTGCGGATCGACGGTGACGAGATAGTCGATATTGGCGATGACGAGGCGAGGCATGGCGCAGTGAGGCTCCCGGTTGGCTCTTGTTGGCATGGGGCGACGGCAATGTCACAGACCGTCGTTCGCTGCAACGAGGCTTGTCCGTCGCAGGCTTGTCCCTCGCAGCGTTGGGCTTCGCGCGAAACCGCACCGCGACGATGCGCCCTCCTTCTCGCGACTCGCCACTGCGTGTAGTCTCGCGCCTGCCTGCGCCGGGGATCAGGCCGGAGTCCGTCCCTCATGCGCCCGCAAACTCGTTGGCAACGCCGAGCGTCCCGTCTGCGCTTCCTGAGACATTCCCGGGGATATCCATGCAGCTTCCTCGACGCCAATTCCTGCAAGTCGCTGCCGGCGCCGGCGCGCTTGCGGCCTTTGCCGGCACTGCGCGCACGCAACCCTATCCGTCGCGGCCCGTGCACCTTCTCGTTGGCTATGCGGCGGGCGGGGTCAACGACATCGTGGCGCGGCTCACTGGGCAGATGGTGTCCGAGCGGATTGGCCAGCAGTTCATCATCGAGGACCGGCCGGGCGCGGGAAGCAACCTCGCCACCGAGGCGGTGGTGCGGGCGAGCCCCGACGGCTATACGCTGCTCGAAGCCTCGACCTCGAACGCGTGGAACGCGACCATCTATCAGAACCTCAAGTTCGACTTCATCCGCGACCTCGCGCCGGTCGCGAGCACGGTGAAGACCTACAATGTGATGCTGGTCAATTCGGCGTTTCCTGCAAAGACCGTTCCCGAGTTCATCGCCTACGCCAAGGCCAATCCCGGCAAGATCAATTTAGGCTCGGCCGGCACCGGCAGCTCGCCGCACCTTTACGGCGAGCTGTTCAAGTCGCTTACCGGCCTCGACATGGTGACGGTGCAATACCGCGGCGACGGCCCCGCCATCCCCGAGCTGATTGGCGGGCGCATTCAGGTGATGTTCGGCTCGGTCGTGACCTGGATCGAGCAGATCAAGGCGGGCACCGTTCGCGCCCTCGCGGTGACCAACGCGACGCGCACTCAGCTTTTACCTGACCTGCCGCCGATTGCCGATTTCGTCCCCGGCTACGAAGGCGTCGGCTGGCAGGGCATCTGCGCGCCGAAGGGCACGCCGGACGACATCATCGAGAATCTCAACAGGGCCATCAATGACGGGCTTGCAGATACGAAGTTCAGATCGCGCTTTACCGATCTCGGGACGGAGATCTTTTCCGGCTCGCCGGCAGAGTTCGGTCGCTTCATCGTCGCCTACACGGAGAAATGGGCGCCCGTGATCCGCGCCGCCGGCATCAAGTCGGAATAGCGCAGGCTGCGGCGGTCGTTGCTGCGGGCACCGTGTTTGTTGGGTTCCCTGCGGGAATCCTACCTGATCTGCACGTACAGCTCTTTCGGCGGCTCGGAGAAGTAGCGCAGGAGCGCCGGGCAGAGCCAGCCCTCCATGCCCAGTTGCTCGGCGTAATACCAGTTGCCGCCGCCCTCCGCGCGCCGCCAGTCGAGGCGATATTGGTGTCCGGGGAACGGCGTGGCGGAAAAGACCAGCGTAAAGCCGCGCTCGGCATCGGGCAGGTCGGCCACTACCCGGTCGATCATGGTATCGGCACCGGACACGAACGGCTCCTGAAGAAGCCCCACGCGCGGGTCGTCAAACACCCACATGCCGTGATGCTTGTAGGGCGCGATGACGTTGATTGAGTTCATTGCAAAGCCTCGGTGCTCGATGTGGCCGCTTCGACAGTGAGCTATTTCCATTATAAGCTGCCGCCTCGTCGATTGACCGGGAGATAACGTGGCCATCAGCGTCATCGCTTCGGGCGCGCCGCGTCCGCTCGCCAACTACAGCGAGGCATTCGTCGCCGGCGACCTCGTCTTTGCCGCCGGGCAGCTCGCGAGCGACTTCAAGGACGGCGTCCCCGCGCAGGCGCGCCGGCATGCGAGCTTTCCCTACTACGGCTCGGACATCGAGCTGCAGACCGCCTATGTGCTCGAGAACCTGAAACAGACGCTCGCAGCCGCCGGCTCCTCGCTCGATCACGTGGTCAAGGCGCAGGTCTTCCTCACCGATCTCAACAATTTTCACGGCTTCGACACGGTATGGCGACGCTATTTCAAGGTGCCGCCGCCGCGCACCACCATCGGGGTGACCGGCCTTCTGGTCAAGGACACGCTGGTGGAGATCGACCTCATCGGCTACGTGCCGAGACCGGGGCTCGCGCACGCGGTCATCGCGTCGTCGGCGCCGCGTCCGCTCGCCAACTACAGCGAGGCATTCGTCGTCGGCGATCTCGTCTTTGCGGCCGGGCAGCTCGCCAGCGACTTCAAGAGCGGCGTCCCCGCACCGGCGCGCACGCAGGCGAGCTTCCCGTACTACGGATCGGACATCGAGCTGCAGACGGCCTACATCCTCGACAACCTGAAGAAGACTTTCGAGGCCGCCGGCTCCTCGCTCGATCACGTGGTCAAGGCGCAGGTCTTTCTCACCGATCTCGATCATTTCCATGGCTTCGATACGGTGTGGAAGCGCATCTTCAAGGTGCCGCCGCCGCGCACCACCGTCGGCTGCACCGGCCTGCTGGTCAAGGACACGCTGGTTGAGATCGATCTCGTCGGATACGTGCCGCGAGCAGGCCTCGCGCATGGCGCGATTGCGTCCGCAGCGCCGCGGCCGCTCGCCCATTACAGCGAGGCATTCCGGCTCGGCAGCCACGTCTTTGCCGCCGGACAGATCGCCAGCGACTACGTGACCGGCGTGCCTGCAGCGGCGCGCAGGCACGAGAGCTTTCCCTACTACGGGTCGGACATCGAGCTGCAGACGGCCTACGTGCTCGACAACCTGAAAAAGACTTTCGAGGCTGCGGGCTCCTCGCTCGATCACGTGGTCAAGGCGCAGGTCTTTCTCACCGATCTGAACAATTTCCACGGCTTCGATTCGGTGTGGAAGCGCATCTTCAAGCGGCCGCCCCCGCGCACAACCGTCGGGTGCACCGGCCTCCTGGTCAAGGACACCTTGGTCGAGATCGACCTGATCGGGGTGAGCCGATGATGCTCACAGCGCCATGCCGCCGTCGACGAGGTGCGCCTGCCCGGTGATGTAGCTTGCCTCGTCGGAGGCGAGAAAGACGGCAAGCGCCGCCACTTCCTGCGGCTTCCCGAGCCGCCCCATGGGTTGGCGCTCGACGAAGGCGCGCTCGACCTCGGCGAGCGATTTGCCTGTCGCCTGCGAGAGCGCGCCGATGCGCCCTTCGAGCGAGGGCGATTCGATGGTGCCGGGGCAGATGGCGTTGGCGCGGATGCCCTGCTTGATGAAATCGGCGGCGACCGCCTTGGTCAGCCCGATGACGGCAGCCTTGCTGGCGCCGTAGACGTAGCGGTCGGGAACGCCGCGGATCGAGGATACCGCCGACGAGATGTTGACGATCGCGCCCGCCTGCTTCTCCAGCATGCCCGGCAGGAACGCCTTGATGGTCCGATGCATGGATTTGACGTTGAGATCGAATGTGAAATCCCAGTCCTGCTCGGAGCAGGCGAGCACGCTGCCGTGGTGCACGAAGCCCGCGCAATTGACCAGTACGTCGATGGCGCCCAGCTCCGATTTGATGTCGCGCGCCATGGCCTCGACCGCCGCGGTCGAGCGCACGTCGAGCTTGCGGCGCCTGGCGCTTTTCATGCCGTCGAGCTTGTTCTCCTCCACGTCGGTTGCGACCACGCTTGCGCCCTCGGCGGCAAACGCCTCGGCGATGGCGCGGCCGATGCCCTGTCCCGCGGCGGTGACCAAAGCGAGCTTGCCTTGCAGACGTTGCGCCATGGCCTTTGCTCCTAGAATGTAGTTCGACGAAAGAGACGCAGCCGCTCTTCACCTCTCCCCAGCGGGGAGAGGTCGGAATGGGCGCGCTTCGCGCGGCCATTCCGGGTGAGGGGGTCCGAAGCTCCGAGTGGGGTGTCCCCCTCACCCGGATCGCGCAAGCGCGATCCGACCTCTCCCCTGCGGGGAGAGGTGACGCTTGCGAGATCACGCAAGTGATTCGATCCCACTGAAACTTGCTCCTAATGGTTGTCGCGGGGGATGCTTTTCTGGGCCACGCGCTGGTATTTCACCGCCGGCCGCAGCACCATGCCGTCCGCGAGCTGGTCGACCATCGCGCGCTGGATCTCCTGCCAGGGCGTCTGGCTCGCCGGATATTTCTCGCCATTGCGCGTGAATTCCTCGCGGCGTCCGGCAAGCTCCGCGTCCGGGATGAGGATATTGGCGGTGCCCTTGTTGAGATCGATGCGCACGCGGTCGCCGGTGCGCAGCAGCGCCAGCCCGCCTCCCACGACCGCTTCCGGAGAGGCGTTGAGGATCGAGGGCGAGGCCGATGTTCCGGATTGACGGCCGTCGCCGATGCAGGGAAGCGAGGTGATGCCTTGCTTGATCAGTGCCGCCGGCGGCTGCATGTTCACGACCTCGGCCGATCCCGGATAGCCGATCGGGCCGGCCCCGCGCATGAACAGCATGGAATGCTCGTCGATCTGCAAGGACGGATCGTCGATCCGGCGATGATAATCTTCGGGGCCGTCGAACACCACGGCGCGGCCCTCGAACGCGTTCGGATCGTTCGGCGTCGAGAGATAGCGCTCGCGGAACTCCTGCGAGATCACGCTCGTCTTCATGATTGCGGAATCGAACAGGTTTCCCGAGAGCACCTTGAAACCCGCGTGCTGCTTGAGCGGGCTGCCGTAGCGGCGGATGACGTCCTCGTTCTGCGTCTCGCTATGGCGGACGTTGTCGCCCATCCGGGCGCCGTTGATGGTCAGCGCCTCGGCATGCAGGCGGCCGGCGCCGAGCAGCTCGTGCAGCACGGCGGGCAGCCCGCCGGCGCGGTAATACTCCTCGCCCAGATAATGGCCGGCCGGCTGCATGTTGACGAGCAGCGGCACGTCGTAGCCGACCGTCTCCCAGTCCTTGATGGCAAGCTCGACCCCGATGTGGCGGGCGATGGCATTGATGTGGATGGGCGCGTTGGTCGAGCCGCCGATCGCCGAGCAGGCGACGATCGCGTTCTCGAACGCGGCGCGGGTGAGGATATCGGAGGGCTTGAGATCCTCGCGCACGATCTCGACCGCGCGCCGGCCGGTCTCGTAGGCGATCTGCGCGCGCTCGCGGTAGGGCGCCGGGATGGCGGCGCAGCCCGGCAACGAGAGCCCGAGCGCCTCGGCGAGCGCATTCATGGTCGAGGCGGTGCCCATGGTGTTGCAATGGCCGATCGAGGGCGCCGACGACGCCACCAGCTCGATGAACTCCTTGTAGCTCATGCGTCCGGCGGCATGCTCCTGGCGCGCCCACCACACCACGGTGCCGGATCCGGCGCGCTCGCCCTTCCACCAGCCGTTGAGCATCGGCCCGCCGGAAAGCACGATGGCCGGCAGGTTGACGGTCGCCGCCGCCATGATGGCGGCGGGGGTGGTCTTGTCGCAACCGGTGGTGAGCACGACGCCGTCGAGCGGATAACCGAACAGCACCTCGACCAGGCTCAGATAGGAAAGGTTGCGGTCGAGCGCCGCGGTCGGGCGCTTGCCGGTCTCCTGGATCGGATGGGTGGGAAACTCGAACGCCAGCCCGCCGGCGTCGTGAATGCCCTCGCGCACGCGCTTGGCGAGCTCGAGGTGATGGCGGTTGCAAGGCGAGAGGTCGGAGCCCGACTGCGCAATGCCGATGATCGGCTTGCCGCAGGTGAGCTCCTCGCGGGTGAGCCCATAATTGAGGTAGCGCTCGAGATAGAGCGCAGTCATTCCGGGATTGTCGGGGTTGTCGAACCACAGCTTCGATCGCAGGCGCGGCTTGCTTGCATTGCTCGGCATAAAGGCTCCGTAAGGTCGATGGAAAATCGTAGGTTGGGTCGAGCTTTTGCGAGACCCAACAACAACGCGCGCGGTGGCCCGTCGGCGCGGCACGATTGTTGGGTCTCGTGAAGAACTCGACCCAACCTACAAGGTTTCATGCCCCGCCCGGGTTATCCGGGACTAACCCTTCACGGCGCCGGCGGTCAATCCGGACACCATGTACCGTTTGAAGGCGTAATAGATCGCCGCCGGCGGCAGCGCGTAGATCAGGCCCGTCGCCATCAGCAGCTCCCATGGCGAGTCGTCGGCGGCGAGGAAATTGCCCAGCCCCACGGCAAGCGTCACTTCGGTGTCCTTGGAAAGCAGGAGAAATGCGTAGAGATACTCGTTCCAGGCGAGCAGCAGCGCATAGGTGCCGACCGCGACCAGCGCAGGCACGATCAGCGGCAGATACACGAACCAGAACAGCTGCAGCGGCGTTGCGCCGTCGATGAGGGCGGCCTCATCGAGCTCGTAGGGGAGCTTGTCGGACGCCTGCTTGAGCACCCAGATGGCATAGGGTGCGGCAATCGCCACCATCGCCCAGATCAGCGCCCATTTGCTGTTGAGCAGCCCATAGAATCCCATGGTCCGGTACATCGGCACCGCGAGGAAGGCGGCCGGAATGAAATAGGTGAGCAATGCGAGATTCATCACCAGGCGGCCGCCTTTCGCCTTGAGGCGGCTGATGGCGAATGCCGCGGCGGCGGCGATCACCAGCGTGATAGCGCCGACCGAGACCGCGATCAGCAGCGAGTTGAAAAGCTGCCGCCAGAAATGACTGAGATAATAATGCTGCTCGCCGAACACGACGGCGAAATTGTGCAGGGTCGGATGCGCGGGCCACAGATTGCCGGCAAAAGCCGAATCCTTGGGCGAGATCGCGAACAGGAGCAGATGGTAGATCGGCAGCATCGTCCACAGCAGCAGCGGGATGCCGATCAGCAGCAGCCTGGTTTCGGTTGCGACCGAGCGCAGCGAAGGGAGCTTCATCGCGACAGCCGTTTCATCATGATGAAGACGAGCGGCAGCACCAGCGGCAGCGCGCAGATGATCGCCGCCATCGACAGGTCGACGTGATCGAGACGCAGATAACGGATGCCGAGCGTGGCGAGAACGTGGGTGAGATCGGCCGGCCCGCCGCCGGTGAGCAGATAGACGCTGTTGAAATCGCCCAGCGTCCAGATCATGGAGATGATGGTGCAGGTGAGATAGAGCGCCTGCATCGACGGCCAGGTGACGTAGCGGAAGGCCTGCATCCTGCTCGCGCCGTCGACGGCGGCCGCCTCGTAGAGCTCGCCCGGGATCGCGAGGCGCCCGGCGATGAGGATCAGCGTCCAGAACGGCAGCGACTTCCAGATGTGAACCAGAATTGCGAGCGCCAGCGCCAGCATCGGATCATTGAGCCAGTTCGGCCCGTCATCTCCGGTCAGGCTGAAGATCACGTGATTGATGATGCCCCATTCCGGGTTGAGCATGAAGCGGAAGGACAGGATGGTGGGGATCGAAGGCACCGCCCACGGCAGGATGAACAGCAGCGACAGCCACCGGATCCACCACCGCGCCTGCACGAAGAACCCGGAGAGAGCGAGCGCCAGCATCATCTTGAGATTGATGCCAAGGATGAGAAACGCGAGCGTGTTGAGGACGGAGCGCGGAAAGATCGGATCGTGAAACAGGCTGACGTAGCTCTGCGGATCGCGCGCGACCCAGAAGCCGTACCCCACCGGGTAGGCGACGAAGAGGAGGAATACCAGCAGATAGGGCGCGAGCAGGATGAGGCCCCAGGCATGCCACGCCGAGAGCCGCAGTGCGGGGCGTCTCGCCGATGCCGGAAGCGCGAGCGTCGTCATTGAAGCCGCCGCCAGTTCGTCAGTACCTCGCCCACAAAAGAGCCATTGCTCCTCAAGGTGGGGCCCCCCTCACCCGGCGCCTTTGGCGCCGACCTCTCAGCCCAAGTCGGATATATCCGACTTGGGCTGAGAGGTCGGATCGCGCTTGCGCGATCCGGGTGAGGGGGCCAGCTGGGGCCATGCGATATCACTGCACCACCGCCCTGATGCGGGCAACCATCTCGTCGACGGCG
>Ga0182040_10001015_pt1 | contig 12955 bp, 8 predicted proteins | sample flu12Cox44000176_FD_125973 | JGI IMG/M metagenome (GOLD analysis project Ga0182040, IMG submission 125973) | Lab enrichment of tropical soil microbial communities from Luquillo Experimental Forest, Puerto Rico - flux8day.12C.oxic.44.000.176 | ecosystem: Environmental > Terrestrial > Soil >... | reverse complement strand
TCCGGACCATGATGGCGCGCGGGTTGGCGGCCGCCACCACATCCCATTCCAGCCCGAAGTTTCCCATCACCCGCGGCGAGAAGTTTTCAAGCACGAGATCGCTCGCGGCAACGAGCTCTAACGCGATGGCACGCCCGGCGTCGGTACTCAGTTCGACGCTGATGCCGCGCTTGTTGTTATTGCTGCACAGGAATACCGAGCCCCACTCCCACCACTGGTCCCAGTCGGGTGGGCGGCCCGCGGACAACCGCATGCCGTCGGGGCGGCGAACTCCCTCGAGCTTGATCACGTCGGCACCGAGCGCGCCGAGAAACTGGGTGGCGACCGGTCCTGCCCAAAACGCGGTGAGGTCGGTTATCCGTATGTCGGACAACGGAAGTGCGTCGGCGGCGGCACCGGGCCGCTCCGGTCGTCGTGGCCAGTGGACGCGGCCGTTGTCGGCGCCCAGCGCCGGAGGCCGTGCGGGCGGCCTGGTCGTGATGGCGTCGCTGCGATAGGGCACCCGCGGCTGCAGCACCCCGAGCTCCGATTCGACGAACACGCCGCGTTGCACGAAGTGGTCGACTTTCGGCAGCGTGGTAGGGGTGCCGATGGGCGCCACCGGGATGCGGAACGCCACCGCGAGATCGATGATCTCTTGCGTGGTGCGGGTTTCCGTCCATTGTCTGACCATGCCGAGGAATTCGTCACGGCGCTCGACTCGCCCGGCGAACGATGCCAGCTCGGCGTCGTCGACCAGATCGGCGCGGTCGATCATGACCAGAAAGTCTTGGAACTGCTGTGCGGTGATGGTGCAGAAGCCGACCATCCCGTCGGCGCTGGGAACGATGGACGGCAATTCCAGGCTGCGTTGGTACATAAGCTCCGCGCCCAGCACGCTGGCCGACATTGCGGACAGACCGCCCATCGCGATCGCCATCGCCTCGTATGTCGAGACGTCGACGACCTCGCCGCGCCCACCCCGGAAGGCGTGCCGCGCCGCCGCGGCGGCGACCGCCGCGGCGAATGTGCCGGCCAGCCATTCGCCGAGCCGCCCGCCCGCCTGTACCGGCTCGTCGCCGGGCCATCCTCGGCTGGCGATCGAGCCGCACAACGCCTGCAGAATGAATTCGTTGGCGACCACGTGCTCGTCGACGTAGGGGCCCGTGGTTCCGAATGGCGTCACGGCCACGACTACCGCCGAGGGGCCGGTGTGAGCCGTGATGTCCTCGAGCGTCCAACCGTCGGTCAGGTCGGTGAGCACGATGTCGGCTCCTGCGAGTAGCGCCGCGATTTCCGCATGTTCGTGAGTGGCGACCGACCTCTTGCCGGCCGCCAGATAGCCGAACAAGGCCCCGGGCGGGCCGTCCGCACACGCTGACCAACGCCGCAGCGAATCGCCTTGCGGAGATTCGATTTTCACGACGTCGGCGCCGCCGTCGGTGAACATCTTGCCGCAGTAGGACACCGAGATGCCGTTGGATAACTCCAGCACACGCCAGTCTGCGAACGGTGGCTGGGCCGTCACGTTCAGTTGCCCAAAGTGGTCGCGCGCCCGGCGATGCCGATGACCTCGGCCGTGACCGGTGCCGATTCCCGGGCCTGCAGCGCGAACTGGGTCATCCGAGTCCACGCGTCGAGGTCGCGCTGGCTGGCTCGGTGGCCGACGTGCGTGACGACGTCGACATCCGTGGCTTGGGACCGCAGGTACCCGGCCCGTGCGTGCTCCTCGGGGATGTACCGGAGCGGATCGAACGAGTACGCGGCCATGGCGTTTTCATGAGTGATCTTGTTGATGACCGAGTCGTCGAGATGACCCATGGTCTCGATGACGTCCTCGGGGGCGAACGGCCAATTGCTGTCGGAATGCGGGAAGTCGGATTCCCAGCACAACATGTCCTCGTTGAACCAGTCCATGTTCCGCACGCCGACTTTGTCACTGATGAAGCAGGTGTAGAAATGTCGCTTGAACACGTCGGCCGGTCCGGTGTAGCCCGGCGGAAACTTCGCCAGCGTCCAGCCCGAGTGGCGCTTGTAGACGTGTTCGGCGCGCCAAAGGAAGTACGGTATCCAGCCCACGTCGCCCTCGGTGAGCGAGAACTTCAGTTGCGGGAAGTCGGCCCAGAACTCGGCCCAGATCAGCTCTGTGAAGGTGAACATGCTCATCATCGACGACGCCGTCATCTGCACGCTGGGCGGAGCATCAGTCGACACCTGCGGAGACCGCGATGCGGAGCCGACGTGGGTGCACAGCACCGTCTTGTTCTCGCACACGGCCTCGAATAGCGGATACCAGTACTTCGTATGGATGCTGGGCATTTCCAACGCCTCGGGATTCTCCGAGAACGTCACCGCGTGGCATCCCTTGTCGGCCAGTCGCTCAACCTCCTTGGCGGCTTCGGCCACATCGAACAGCGGCAGGATGCCGCACGGGATGAACCTTCCCGGGTACGCCACACACCACTCGTCGACGTGCCAGTCGTTGTAGGCCTTGATCATCACAAGGTTGACGTCGGGGTCGGGACCCTGGTTGAGCACCTGGCCGGAGAAGCCGGTGAAGTTGGGGAAGTTCAGGCCTGCAAGTTGCCCGCCGGCGTTCATGTCGCGGATCCGCTCATCGACGTTGAAGCACCCCGGGCGCATCTCGTCGTAGCTGGTGGCGTCGACGTTGTACATCTCGCGGGGTTTGCCCGCGACGGCGTTCAGACCCATGTTCCGTCCGCGAACCTCGCCGTAGTACCACTGCTGGATGCCATCGGGCTCGATGACTACCCGCGGGGCGTGGTCTTTGTACTTGGCGGGGACATGCGCGTCGAACATGTCGGCCGGCTCTGCGATGTGGTCGTCCACGCTGATGAGGATCAGGTCGTCCTTGTTCATGCCCCGCTCCTAGCGTCACGATATGCTGACTAGTAGACAATGATTTCAGTCACCTAGTCAATGGCAGGAACGCGTCCGTCCGCAGCGCGACAGCTCGGCAGTGTCACCTGCTGTGGCGTTCTTAAACGACTATCTACCAACGCTAAAACGCATGCGGTCGGCAAGCGGCGACGTGGGCAAGCTCTGCGGCGACGCGCTAGTCGGTCGACGGTATGCCGCCCCGGTTTGACGGACTATTAGTCCATACGAGCCCTGCCCGCAATCGCAGCTCGGGCGCTCCGGATGGTTATCGCGTGCCACCATGAGGCATGGCCGGGCCTGAAAGGTGATGCAGTTGACCACGAACAAAGCCGTGCGGCCCACCACCGCTGACGTGGCTCGATTGGCCAACGTATCGACCGCGACCGTCAGTTACGTGCTCAACAATGCCGAAGGCCGCAAGATCTCGGCGCAGACCCAGGAGGCCGTCTACCGCGCGGCCGAACTGCTCGGCTACCGGCCGAACTTTGCCGCGCGCAACCTCGCCCGCGGCAAAAGCGGTGTCGTTCTGTACGTCATACCGCACGTGGCCGTTGGCGACATGCCGATGCAAGCCGGCAGCCGGATGACGACGGAACTGGCGCGCCTGGGTTTGCTTCAGCTGCAGATCTTCGATGCCGAGGACGATCAGCATGTCGTCGACGCGATCGAGAATCTCGACCCGGTCGCGGTCACGGGTCTGTTCCCACTCAGCGAGGCCGCGTCTCACGCGGTCAAGGCCGCGGGCGTTCCGCACATCACTATCGGGGCGCTGCCGGCCCTGGGGGACCCACATCTGTCGGTGGGCGAGCTTCGGGTCGAGCACCTGGTTTCCCGTGGCCACCGGCAGCTCGCGTTCGCGTACACGGGAAACCGCAGGTGGCGCGCCCTGGGCGACTACTGGCTCGAGGGCGTCGCCGGTGCGGCCCAGTCTCGCGATCTCCCGTGCGTCAGCGTCGCCGAAGTCACCCAGGACAACGCCGCACAGGTGGTGACCGGCTGGGTGCGGGACGGCGTCACCGCGGTGTGCGCGCAAAGCGACGAGATCGCGTGCCTGGTGCTGCACGGCATCCGCGAAGCGGGCCTGCGCTGCCCGGCTGACCTCGCCGTGATGGGCGTCGACGCCACCCCGATGGCAGCACTGAGCTCTCCGCCGTTGACCACGGTGGAGTTCAATCCGACCGCGGTCGCCGACGCCGCGATCGCTGCCGTGCTGACCGAGTTGGGATATCCCGCTCCGCCGCCTCCTCAGCCGACCGACGTCGCACACCTGATCGTGCGCGCCTCGACTTGAACGTCCAATTCCGGAGGCTGGACTTCCGGAAGTTAAGCGCGTAACTTGCGCGGTAACAGTCCGTTGATCAGACGGACTCGGCTTCATGTCGCAAAGACGCGAGAAGGGATAGCTATGAAGGTGCAGTCCGTGCTCGACGAGATCCGCGAACGCCCCGGCACCGGTGAGACGATCGCGGTTGTCGATCCGGCTACCGAAGAGCAGGTCACCGAGTTCAAGGATTGCGGCCCAGAAGCTGTCGACGACGCGGTCGCGCGGGCGAAGGCGTCCTTCGAGTCCGGTGTATGGCGCGACAAGCCGCCGAGCGAACGGGCCAAGATTCTCTGGCGCATCGGGGAGCTGATCGACCAGAATGCCGAGGTTTTGGCCGAGCTGGAATCGCTCAACGCCGGCATGACGCCGCTGCAGGCCCAGGGCACGGTCACCGTCGGTTCCGAGTTTTTCCGTTACTACGCGGGCTGGTGCAGCAAGATCGAGGGCATCGCGGCCGACGTGCACACCGGCGGTCTCACCGGCATCGACTCGCACCAGCACGTCTACACACTCAAGGAGCCCTACGGCGTGGTCGGGCTGATCTTCCCCTGGAACGGGCCGGTCTTCAATTTCTGCTGCAAGCTGGCGCCGGCGCTCGCGGCCGGCTGCAGCAGCGTCGTCAAGCCCGCCGAGGAGACCCCGCTGTCGGCGCTGGTGCTGGACAACATCCTGCACGAGGCCGGCGTGCCCGACGGGGTGGCGAACCTGCTGCTGGGCTACGGACACACCGCGGGTGCTGCGATCACCGCGCACCCCGACGTCGAGAAGGTCGCCTTCACCGGATCGACCGAAGTCGGCAGGGCGATCGTGCACGCGGCGGGCGAGAGCAACCTGAAGAAGGTGACGCTGGAGCTCGGAGGCAAGTCGCCGGTAGTGGTCTTCGATGACGCCGACCTGTCGAAGGCCGTCCCGATGGCGGCGTTCGGCACCTTCATCCACTCCGGTCAGGCGTGTGTATGTGGATCGCGAATCTTCGTCCAGCGCGGTGTCTACGAGCAATTCGTGGAGAGCCTGGCGAACGTCGCGAACGGGCTGCCGCAAGGCGGCCCCAAGGACGAGGGCAGCTTGATCGGCCCGCTGATCAGCCAGAAGCAGCTCACCCGCGTCATGGGTTACCTCGACCAGGGCAGGTCCGACGGCGTCAACGTCGTCACCGGCGGGCACCGGCTCGACCGCAAGGGCTACTTCGTGCACCCGACCGTGCTCACCAACGTCGCCTCCACCAGCAGGCTGTTCCAGGAGGAGATCTTCGGACCGGTGGTCGCGGTCATCCCGTTCGACGACGAGGACGAAGCGGTCGCCTTGGCCAACGACAGCACCTACGGGCTGGCCGCCACCGCCTGGACCTCAGACCTCGGCCGCGCCCACCGCATCGCGAAGCGGCTGAAGGCCGGAACCGTGGGCCTGAACTGTCAGATGCAGTTTGACCACTCCATGCCCTTCGGCGGATACAAGCAATCCGGCTGGGGCTACGAGTCCGGCAAGGCGGGCCTCGAGACCTATCTGCAAACGAAAATCGTCTGGGCGCAGATGTAGCGCTCGCCGCCTGACGGTATTCGGGCGAATCGGCGTTCAAGAGCCGCGGCATCGTCTATGCATGTGGCTATGACCGAACCCCGGGCGCGCGCCGCGTGGCAGTTCTTCCAGCAGATGCTCGCCGACGTCACCAAGATCGTGACCGAGGACGCCGAATCCGAATGGGAACTGCTGGAGGGGCTGCGGGTCATCGCGCGCGTGTCGTCGCTGTGCTCGCAGCTGTCCGTCGAAGCCGACCCGGACCGGCCGGCGTTCTTCGATATGTGTTCGGACACAAGGATGGTCGGTGGGCCAAATCCCGACGGCAATTACTACCTGGCGATGATCCGCGGCGATCGGCGCTACCGGATCACCGGCGCCCGGGGCACGACCGCATACCTTGGATTTCAGATCCTTGCGGGCACCGGCCTGACTCCGCGGCGAATGGCCAACTACGTCAGCGATGTCGACCTGGCACTGAGCGCCGGCGAATTCGCGCTGGTGCTGGCGGCTGATGAACCTGCCGATCTCGCCGGCGCGCAGTGGGTGAAGATTCCCGACGACGCGTCATCGGTCGTCGTCCGCGAATACATAGGTGATCCCCGCATCGAACAGTTGGCCGCATTGCGCATCGACGCCCTCGACCCGGGCCCCGTGGCGCCGCTGACCGACGACGAACTCGCGGATCAGTTCACCGCGATGGCGTGGACGCTGATGAAACTCGTTACGCTGCACCGCACTATCAAGCCTGAGCTCTTGGACAGGCCCAACACGCTGCTGACGGCGGAGGCCGCCGATCTGGGCGCGGCCGACACCACCCCGGACAACCTGTACATGATGGGGGCGTTCCGGCTCGACCCCGGCCAGGCCCTGGTGCTCGACATCCAGCCACCCGACACCCGGTACTGGAACGTGACGCTGGAAAGCGTCTGGCATGAATGCCTGGAGCCGCGGCGTCGGCATAGCTCGGTGACCAATCGTGGGGTGCGACCAGACGCGGACGGCCGGGTGCGCATCGCAATCTCCTCGGAGGACTTCGGATTTGGCCATTGGCTGGACACCGGCGGCCGGAACCGCGGATTCGTGGTGGTGCGCTGGCTGGATAATCCCAGTCCGCCCGACGTCACGGTCTCGGTCCTCGAACGGGGAGACCGGATATGACACTGCAGGAGCGATTCTCACCGCAACGGCTCATCGCCACTGCCTGCGAGGAAGCGGGGACTGACGACTTCGGCGATGACGGCTGGCAGCCCGGGTTAGAGCGCCTCACCGATGGGCTGATCAACGAGGCACGGCTGTCGGCCATCGGTGTGGAGATCGCTTACCTCGACATCATGCGCGCCCTGAAGAACCGGCTTGGTGTAATCGCCTGGCGCAAAGAGCATCCCGAGATCGCCACAAAGCCGATCACGACGCCGATCGTCATCGTCGGCCAACCGCGCAGCGGGACCACGATCCTCTACGACCTGCTCGCCCAGGATCCCGACCTGCGCGCCCCGCTGACGTGGGAGGTCGATGCGCCCTGTCCCGTCCCGCAGCCGGAGACGTACCACACCGATCCCCGAATCGCGCAGACGCAGGCGAGCCTCGAACTCTCCGAGCAGATCATCCCCGGATTCTTGGCCTTTCATCCGATGGGCGCCCTCGTCGGGCAGGAGTGCGTCCGCATCACGGCCAGTGAGTTCACCAGCATGATCTTTTCGGTGCAGTACCGCCTGCCCAGCTACTACCGCTGGCTGCTGTACGACGCGGACCACACCGGCGCCTACCGTTTCCACCGAATCTTTCTGCAGCACCTTCAATCCGGTGTTCCCGGTCAGTGGCTGCTGAAATCGCCCGCGCACCTGTGGCACCTCGATGCGCTACTCGCCGAGTACCCCGACGCGTTGATCGTGCAGACGCACCGCGATCCGCTCAATGTCATCTCGTCAATCGCCGCGCTACTCCACCACCTACGGCGGATGGGCTCGGACGAATCGAACATCGCCGAGTGCGCGGCCCAGTGCTATGAAGAGGTCCTCGTGGGCCTCGGCCGCGAGATGGCGCTGCGCGACAGCGGCGCCGTACCCGCCGACCGCGTGATCGACGTGCTGTTCTCCGATTTCATGAACGACCCCTGGACGACGATCGAGGACATCTATCAGAAGCTGGGTCGCGAACTGCGACCCGACGCGGCACAAAAGATGCGCGACTTCCTGGCCGCCCATCCCGGAGACGGCGGCGGCGGTCGCTACACCTGGTCGGACACCGGCCTGGACGCCGCTGAGGTCCGCGACCGGGTGAGCGCTTACCAGGACCGCTACGGGGTACCGACCGAGCGGCTGCGGTGACGCGCACAAAGCTGGCGCCCAGATCGACGCCAGCTCGGAAAAGCTCGAGAGGGCGTGTCGATAACGTCAATCCCGACGCCGTCGTCGTAGGCGTGGTGTATCCGATACTTTCCGGCGCGCAACGGTATTCACGACGGCGAGCTGAACTCACCACCCGAATCATGGTCCTGGCCCCCGCGCCAGGAAGCTGACCAAGAGTGCAGCGGACGCAGCAGCGCGTTCTTCTTGTAATAATGCTCTGCCATTCGCCGCATGATGTTGTCGAGCACGGTGACCGCGTCGTCAAGGTACGGGCCCTTGTTGAGCATCACGCATTCGGCCCGCTCGCTCATCGCCGCATCGCTGATCTCGGCGCGGGACGGCAGCCCCGTCTTGGCGAGCTGCTCGAGCACCTGCGTCGCCCAGATAACCGGCAGGTGCGCAGCCTCGCACAGCCACAGGATTTCCTCCTGCAACTCGGCCATCCGCTCGTAGCCGCACTCGACCGCCAGATCGCCCCGCGCGATCATCACCCCCACCTGAGGCCGGCGCATCGCTGTCAGCAACAGCTGCGGTAACTGCTCGAATGCGCGTCGCGTTTCGATCTTGAGCACGACGCCCAGATCGTCGCCACCAAGCCGGTCGAGCTCATCCAGCAGCCGCTCAACATCGGACGGGTTGCGCACGAACGACATATCGACCAGGTCCGCCAGTTCGACCACGGCGGGCAGGTCAACGACGTCGCGGTCGGTGATCGCCGAGATCGGCAAGTCGGTGTCGGGCATGTTGATTCCCTTGCCCGCCTTCAGACGAGCTTCCCCCTGCTCCGGATGGTCGATGCGTACGGCGAGGACATCGCCGTCTACCGAAGCCACCCGCCCGCCGAGCTTGCCGTCGTCGAAGTAGACCGCATCACCCGGCTGGGCATGGTCGAACACCTCGGGCAGGGTGCAACCGATGCGTGGAATGTGTTGACTACCGTCGATCGGGGCCGGTGAACAGTCGCGCGTCAGTTGCAAGCGGTCTCCTGCGCGCAACACCAAGCTCTGCTCCGTTTGCGGGAGCGGGCCGATTTCGGTCGACTCCCCTTGTTCGGCACGTAATGTCGTTCCGGTTTCCAGGTAGGTTGTCTTGCGCGCGGTCATCACGAATCCGCCTGAAGCGGTCTCGAGAACGAGTTGACGCTTGGCTCCGCGCGCGTCCCGCAAGTCCAGTACATCGCCGGCATCGCGGTTGGTCAGCCATTGCCCGGGCACCGTGACCAACACCATGCCAGGTTCCGGCGGGGCCGTCGGTTCCTCACTCGATGTCAGCCACGCCCGCGCCGGGGCGACGACCTGACCGAGTGGGTTCCTTTGCGGACGCAGTTTCGCCACACGCGGTCCCGGTTCCAGGGGTCCGGTGCGCAGCTTTGGTCCCGCCAGATCCATTGCCACCAAACATGTCGTGCCTGCCCGTGCGGCCGCATCCCGGACATGGTGCGTCATCGCGCACCACGCCGCCACATCGTCGTGGGCGCAGTTAATCCGTGCGATGTTCATGCCGCGGTGCACCAATCCGCGAACCAGGTCAGCGTCGGTCGCGGCCTCCGACGGCAACGTGACCATGATGCGAGTCATGCGATGCGGCGGGTGCGGGCCCAGCAGCTCCACCGTGCGTTGCCGCAAGATCTCTGGTCCCTGCTCGATGGCCACCGTCGATGGAGGGGGCGCCTGCCACGTTCCGTCCACTATCGCGGCGATCGCCGCGCGAACCGCCAAAAGTGTGGCCTGGACATGTGATTCGCTGCGGCCCAACGACGAAAGCCCGAACACCGCAAGGTCCGTCTGTAGTTGTCGCAAATCGAATTGCCGAATCGCCCAGTAATGAACCAGGTTTCGCGCGCTTGACCGATGCTCGGGTGCGACGGCGGTCAACCAGTCCGCCCACGACAGCTCGGCCTCCGACAATTTGGTCAATAGGCCGTCGACCTGCTCGAGCATGCCGACCAGCCGCCGAGTGGTGTCAGCCCCGACCGGCACCCGTTCGCTCTGCGTGGTGCCATTCAAGCGGTCGGCCATGCGCTCACTGGGCACGGCAACTCCTTGTTGCGTGGCTTTGCGGCCACCCGGTGTTAACGTCCGTGTAACGACCCTTGATGCGAGTCATCAAGGCAGACACCAAATTAATGATGGCCGTTGCACCGCGGCAGAGCAATTGGTCCCCAATTGGCGACGGCTTCGGGCCGTGGCCTTCGTGGTCGAGCACACGCATTCTGCGGGTAAGATCTCCGCAAACCGATAGGACATCTTCAGCGACGGGATTCCGAGCGGCCATGGACGAAGATTGCCTGAAGCTCAGCGTCTATTTGGCCGAGCGCCGGCGGACCCGCGAAGGCTTTGTCTCCGACGTGCTGCTCGGCCTTTATGAACAGCACCGCATCGCCAGCAGCGTCGTGCTGCGCGGCATCGGTGGCTTCGGGACGGGACGCCTCCTCAGGACCGATGAATCTTTGACGCTGTCCGAGGACCCGCCCGTGGTGGTGGTAGCCGTGGACACCAGAGAAGCTATCGAGGCCCTGCTCGACCCGGTGCTTGCCAGCAAACAACGAGGGCTGCTCACTCTCGAGCGTGCCCGGCTGCTGCGTGACGACATCGGACCGCTGGAGCTGCCCGATGAACTGCACGAAGCCGTCAAGTTGACGATTTACGTTGGCCGCAAGGAACGCGTCTACGGGGTGCCCGCCTACCTCGCTGTGTGTGATCTGCTGTATCGGCGACAAGTTGCCGGCGCATCGGTGTTCCTGGGCGTGGACGGCACCGCCCACGGGCAGCGGCAACGCGCCGCCTTTTTCGGCCGTAACCCCGACGTCCCGATGATGGTCATTGTCGTCGGGTCCGGCGAGCGCATCGGCCGGGTGTTGCCCGAACTCGGCGGCCTGCTCCGGCGGCCGATGATCACGCTCGAACGGGTTCGCGTGTGCAAGCGCGACGGTGAATTACTGGAACGACCGCACGCCCTGCCGGGAGTCGACGAACACGGCCTGCCGCTGTGGCAGAAGTTGATGATCTACACCTCACAATCGGGGCAACACAACGGCGTGCCGATTCACCGCGGCCTGCTCCAGGAGCTCCGAAAACGTAAAGCGCCCGACGGTGCGACCGTGCTACGCGGCATCTGGGGATTCCACGGCGATCACCCACCCCACGGCGACAAGCTGCTGTCGTTAAGCCGTCGTGTTCCCGTTGTCACCGTCATCATCGACACCCCGGCCAACATCGCCGAATCCTTCGACGTGGTAGATGAACTAACCCGGGACGAGGGATTGGTGACCAGCGAAATGGTGCCCGCTTTGGTGTCGGACGAAGGCGACGCCGGCCAGGGCAGGCCGCCCATGGCCCGCCACGAATATTAGGGAGCCGGCTCAGCCGGCCACGGAGGCGTCGTAGATCGACTGGATCGACTTGTCCAGCGTGGCATCGAACTGCTCGTCGGACTGGTCGACCGAAAGCCCTTCGGTCAGCGCGCGGCTGAAGCTGGCGATCAGCCCCGTGTTCTTCGCCAAGAGCTCGTTGGCCTCCTCGCGGGAGTAGCCGCCAGAGAGGGCGACCACCCGCATCACCTTCGGGTGTTCGATCAGGGGGCGGTAGTAGTTGACCTCCGTGGGCAGGCTCAGCTTGAGCATCACGCGCTGCCCGTCGGGCACGGCCTCGAGTTGCTTGGTGATTTCGTTTCGCAGGATGCCCTCGGCCTGGGCTTTGTCCGGGATCGAGATGGTGACCTCAGGTTCGATGATGGGCACCAGACCGTGCGACAGCACCCGACGGGCGACCTCGAACTGCTGGGCGACCACGGCGGCGATGCCGTTGCCGTTGGCCCCGCCGATCACCGACCGTTCCTTGGTGCCGAACACGCCCTTGCTCACGGCCCGCTCCAGCAGCTCGTCCAGTCCCGGCATCGGCTTCATCAGCTGCACCTCGTCGGACGCCTCGGCCAGGCCCTTGTCGATTTTGAGGATGGGCACCACACCCTTGGTCTCCCAGAGGTAGGTGGTCGACGGCTTGCCCTCGATCTCGCGGTCCATGGTTTGTTCAAACAGGATCGCGGCCAGCACCCGGTCGCCGTTGAACGCCGGCGAGGTGATGATCCGTGAGCGCATCTGGTGAATGAGGTCGAACATCTCCTCCTCGGAGGAGTATGCGTTTTCCTCGATGCCATATAGACGCAGCGCCTTCGGCGTCGAGCCCCCGCTCTGGTCGAGCGCTGCAATGAACCCCTTGCCCGACGTCATCCGGTCAGCTTGCTGCTGGTTCGGCATGGAACTCTCCACTCCTTCGTGGCACTGTCGGCGACGGCGCACCGTCAAGCTCGAATCGTGCCGATCATATTCGTCCGATCGCGGCGCAAGCAGGCAGGTCGTCGGTCAGCGGCCGGCAACCTCGTGTCGCCCGATCACGGTGCCTATACCCGCTCCGCCGAGCCGCTCACGGAACGCCTGCGCCGTGTAGCCGACTGCCGTCGCGTCGGTTCGGGCGCGCACCGTCGCCGAGCGTGGCAAGTGAAACAGCACACCCATTTCACCGAAGTAGTCCCCGGGCTCGGCCACCTTGACCAGTTCCTCACCGCCGTCGGCCAATTCGCGCACGATGTCGAACTCGCCTTCGGACACTACGTAAATCAGTTCGCCCATCGTGCACTGCTCGAACAGCACCTCGCCGGCCTTGAGCTGCACGGTTTCGGGGGGCCGATTCGTCGACGCGTGCACGGGTGCCATTTCGACGACGTGATCGGCCATCGGCAGTATCCGGCTGTCGTGGGTCGCAACCACCACGACATGCTCACCCTCGGCGAGCGAGCGGATCAACCGCAGCACCTCCTCCACCTGGATGAAGTCGAGGTGCGCGGTCGGCTCGTCCGCGAGGATCAACGGCGGTTCCAGCGCGATCGC
>Ga0182040_10001013_pt1 | contig 12967 bp, 15 predicted proteins | sample flu12Cox44000176_FD_125973 | JGI IMG/M metagenome (GOLD analysis project Ga0182040, IMG submission 125973) | Lab enrichment of tropical soil microbial communities from Luquillo Experimental Forest, Puerto Rico - flux8day.12C.oxic.44.000.176 | ecosystem: Environmental > Terrestrial > Soil >... | reverse complement strand
TAAGAGTCGTAACCTAAAGCCAAGCACGCTGGCTAATCCCGAGTAGAAGAGAAGTCGTTTCACACTTTACCGCACTGATGGGGCAAAGCGAACATGCTGCGACATGTCACCATTGGCGCTTCTGACCGAAAGTGGACATCGGCCCTGATTGTCACTCTCTCGCCGCTTAATTCGAGCTAAGTAATCTTTGGCGCTCTAGCTCGAGCGATGATGCCCCAAACAACAAGCACAATGATGGCCCCCACCACGGCGCCGATAAAGCCCGCCCCTTCACCAGCCTGATACCAGCCAAGCGCTTGTCCGAGATAGGTCGCTACAAAAGAACCAGCGATCCCAAGCAACGTCGTGAGAATAAAGCCGGATGGTTCGTTCGATGATCCCGGATGGAGGAACTTAGCAATAACTCCCGCAATGAAGCCGATTATAATGAGCCAAATGATGTGCATGTTCTGTGCTCCCTGAAGCCATTTACCTTCGACGGTCCAACTGGTCTAGCCAAACTCGGCATGCCGCCAGCATCTGTTTGCACTACTAAATTAGCATCAAATTCAAATGGTTGCATAGATATATGCACCAACGCGACGACAAGGCGTCGTGGTGGGCAGTAACACGATGCTGACTTGATGTCGTCACGATCTCTTTCTTGGGTTCAGCGTTCACGCGCCTTGCCACCGAAGTTGTCGATGGACCGTGGTGGTCGACTGGCGTTGCCGTTGGCGCGGCCACTGGTTGCGTTGCCGAAGTAGGCGGCTGGGTACCCTGCGGGAGCAGTCGGTTGCGGCGATACCGGGTCTTCTGGCGCATAAGCTCGGCGCGACTGTGTGGGCAACCGTTCTTCGCCGCTTGGTTAGCCTTCCCGCAACAAACAAAGCCGCCAGGGTACCCTGACGGCTTTGTATTGGAGGTTCGAACAACTGGGGTGTTGTCCAAGTGGGACAGTAATCGATTTGCTCGCCTGCCGCAACAAAAGCGGCCAGAGTTTTCAGCGCCGGCAAGTGGATAAGCACCGAATGTGGCTTACCTTATTACTACCATTTGAAAACTCAGAGGCGAAGCCGGAGGAACAAATCTGATTTGCAACTCACGATTAATAAACCTGGTTTAGCGTAAGCTTCATGTTACGGGATGTTCTAATTCGCGATGAGCCTTGTCTAGAGGTGCTTGTGTGCGACGAAATTGCTAAATGGCCGTCAGCACCCGCTTCGCGATCGCCTTCAATTAATTCGGTTGTGCGCGATCTCTTTAGGTTGCTCATTGGCGCTGATCGAAAACAATTGCGCCGTCGGATCGGGTGTGCCCGGCGCTAATTCGTCGGCGGTCTCCGAGGGTGCGGCCACCGCCGAAACTACGTGTTCCATTTTTGATTTTGGCATCGTGCCACCATCCGACGGAAGACTCTGGGATTGCGTCGCGGCAAGTCCGATCCCACCGACAAAGGCCAGCACATTCACGCAGGTGATATTCACGAACAGCATCCTCCGGTGAAAGAGGCGTGGAAATTGAATCGCGGATTCACGCTAGCAGGTAATGTTACTCTGGGTACTTTTACGCGCTTCCGACGTGCTGCACGTGCAGTATTTCAAACGAAAGATGAATTTTTTTGACGGAAGCAACTATACCTTGGTGTAATTCGGCGATACGCCTACCTAATTTCTCCGGGCCGAAAAATGCAGTGAGATGATTTGGTGTACACTTACCTGGGAGATCGCCATGCTGAAAATAGTAGCTGCCGGAGTGACTGCACTCTTCGTTACTGCATCTCCACTTGCCTACGCGCAGGCCCCCGCTGAAAGGGCAATGGAGCGGTTAAGCGCATTGGAGCACTTAAGCGCAGCAGACCGGGCCAAGGTGACGGATGAGCGGATTGATCTCGTCAAGTCCGCGTTACAGCTGACACCGGATCAGCAAAAATACTGGCCGGCTGTAGAGGACGCCATTCGCGCCAGAGCGAAGGACCGACAAGCCCGCCTCGCACAGATCGAAGAAACGATGGGGAAACGGAGTGACGAAACTCTTGTCGAAAAGTTGAAAAACCGTGATCCGATCGCCTTCTTAAATCGACGCGCCAACGCCTTGGCCCAACGATCAACGGACCTTAAGACTCTCGCCACTGCGTGGGAGCCCCTCTATAAGACCCTCACCCCCGAACAGAAGAAGCGGATGGCCGCCCTCACGCTCTTCGTACTTCGTGATTTCAGGGAGGACGTAGAACACCGTCGTCTGCAGGCTGAGGAAGACGAGGACTAAAACCCGACCATTCCATCAACGCGCGTTATTCCATCATTTACGCCCGTTATCGCGGACCGAAAGCAATCATACTTCGATCTCGGCCCGCGATATCGGATTCCGCATAACTTAAACGGCCAAAACGGGTGTGCGGTATATACCTTGGTGTAATTCAGCGATACGCCCGCCCGATTTTTCAGAACCAAAAATTGCGGTGTGATGAGTTGCAAAGATAGTAACAGGGGTGGTGTCGTGCGCGTAAAGACCGTCACGCTGTATTCACTTCCATATATTGTGGGGGTTGCGAGTTTAGTGGTTGCGGTACACGAAGTCGCTCCCGCGTACAAACCGTTGCATCTCCTGTCAGGCGCAAGCACAACAAGTGCGATATTTTCTGGTCAGGTTGTCAATCGTTCGCTTAAAGGCGATAGGTTGCCGCTCGAGCAAGCACCTCAGGCTAACAAAAACATAAAGGTGCCAGCACAGATCAGAGTGCCAGCACAGATAGCGCCAAATCAAAAGCCGAAAACCGATTGTGACCTTGGCCGCTGTTTCGCCGACACCGGATTCTATCGCAAGGTCACCTAGCCGTTTAAACAAGGCAACCCATGACCGAGGTGGATGTTCGACGTGCAACCATGCTGCGCCAACGGGCGATGCAGCTTAAAGCCGCCGCAGGCCTCGAACCGGCCCGTCGTACACACCTGCTCAGTCTGGCGGAAACCTATCGAACGGCTGCCGACGAATTAGCGCCGGGCACACCCGATCCGGTTTTGCCTAAACACCGTCACCTTGAGCAAATTTGAATCTCAATTTTGACCTCCAAGACGGTACCGAAAGGAAGGAAGGTTGGACAATGACTGAAAAAACGAATTGGAACTGTCTCGCGTGTAGAGTCGGAAGAGTCGGAGCCATAAAGCCCCGCATGCATGTACGGGTTACCATGACGTACGGCTAGCCCGGCGCGCGCTCGGCTAAAACCGCAAGTCTACGAGGAGTAATCAAATGGCATATAACTTCAAGCTACCTTTGATCGTTGGCGCTGCTGCAGCCATATTTGTATTGGACGTCGCGCTGGCTCAGAACGCACCGAATGCTATCACCGCTCCGGCACAGAAGAGTATCGGGGCGACAAAGCCAGAGATGGTGCCGTCGCTGATCGTGATGAATGCCCGCGGCGCTACGCTCCAGGGCGACAAGCTCACGTTAACTGGCGTTTCGCCGAACTCCATTGTGTTCGCCGACCGTCCGGTGAGGGCCGCCGGCCATGCGCACACAGCACACTTGATTGAGGAATGGGGAGTCGGCGACGAGAGTTTTGCGAAGGACCCGCCGAACGCGACGGTCTCGGTGCTAAGCACTGAGGGACCAACAGTAAACGATGTCGTCGTCGTACTTAAATCGCCTAAACTTGAGGGCGATCGTCTGACATTCGACGTGTCTGTACTGGAAGGCGATCTAAAGGGAGCGACAGGTCCCGCATCTGTCTTCATCGACATTATCGGTAGGCCATTGACGCCGATGTCGTATGCGGGCGTGGCGCGTCGTACCGCTCGTCGATCTGCTTGGTACGGGGCCGGTGCGGTCGGAGTCGGCGCGGCAGCGGCAGCCTATGGTGGCTATGGTGGCTATGGTGGCTATGGTGCCTGCGGCTACTACCCCTATCCACCCTGTTACTGAGGCGTCGGTGCGCAAGCCCGATCCGACGGGGTGATCTGCTTTTGGTCGATGTAGCTGCGCATAGGATAAGGTGCGCAGAGTGATGACGACTTCTGCATTCAGCTACGAGCGCTCTAAGCGATTCCAGGCGTCGACATGCCTCGCGGTTCTTTCGTTCCCTCGTTTTTTGCTGTGCTACAGCGGCTAGAGGAACGACGGCTTGCTGCGCGAAAACCGAGCCGCTGCGCACGCCAACCGGCAGCGGCGCCGCCCAAGCTGGATAACGTTGCGTACTTCGAACAGGTGAATGAGGTCGTTTAGGCCGCCCGGCAAGGGCGGACTAGTCAGAAATAGCTTGTGCGATCAGAGAAGAATTCCGGCTGCCCGAACGTCCCGGGGGAAAATTGTCGCGTGAGGTGCCGTGAAAGGCACATCTTACTCACGTGAGTAAGACGAGTGCCTATCGTCGTCAACGGTGGTCAGCGGCGGCACGAAGTGCTCATGCAGTATCTCTCTCAACGCTCGAGCAACGCACATTGGTCATGGCGACAGCTTCACTTTCATCTTTGTGCCGCCCGAGGGCAAAGCCGCCTATGGCGAAATGGTTATGGCAAAGAACTTGTACCGATCCCCAAATTGGCTGACCGACTATCGCCCAGTTGCGACGCGCGATCGACTGCTCGGATGAGAATGGCATGTGCACCGGGGCTGCTGGTGGCGATCTCGTCGACGTGCAGCTGCATGGGGATGGCAGACCATGGGGCACCGATACCACGCAGGCATCTGTCCCGCGCGCCGGACAATTTTAATCTTTGGGTAGTTCCTTTATTTGCTTTGCCATTTGCAGGCAAGTGAGCAGCTCGATGTAGCTTCTGGGGGCGGCACCATCGCTCTGGATTTCTAAGCACTCCGCTTTGCTTCCTGGGGCAAACTGCGTCCACTGGTTCACGAGCGTTGCTCGCGCACTTTGTTCATCGGCTACGCAGGAGCTAACGGTGTCCGTGCCCTGACTAGAGGTGTCCTGAAAGGCCTGTAAGCGGGCACTGCAAGCTCTTTGGATGTCAAAGGTGGGTACGTCGTCGGCGAACGCGACAAAAGATTGCGCAACCAAAACCGTCGCGCCAATCGTGGCCAACATTGCAAGCCTTTTCATGTTCAAGCTCCGTGAAGGCCGGTGGCCTGACTCGGGTTTAACACCTTGCGTATTGAGATAGGTCAAGACGCGACCCTCCTTTCACCTGTGCACTGGATTTGTGTCACTGATGCAATCTGGGCTCGGTCGATCCTCCAACGAGGCCCAAAAGGATGGCGCGGATCTCGCTCGGACTCCGGGTCTTTTTTTGTTTGATCCATTCTCTCCGCCCGTGCTATTCCTGCAATGGTGTCGAAGTCGATAATAGCAGACTTTTCTTCTGCGCGTCTTAAACAATCGTCCAGCGGATCGCTGTTGATGGCGTAGGGTTTGAACAATGAATCCTATTGAGCAATTTCAGATTCATGATTTTTTTGAGATCGCCAAGATCGGCAAGTACGAAATCGCGTTCACGAACTCCGCCGCCTATATGCTAATCGCGGTCGTGGGTCTGACCGTTTTCCTACTCGGCGCTACTGCCAGACGGAGTTTGGTCCCCTCACGGCTGCAATCAGCGGCGGAGTTATCCTACGAATTTGTCGCCACAATGATTCGTAGCACCGCTGGTCCCGAGGGGATGAGGTTTTTCCCGTTCGTGTTCACATTATTCATGTTCATTTTGACACTGAACATGATTGGCCTGATCCCCCATACCTTCAGCGTCACGAGCCAAATCATCATCACCGCTGCCCTCGCCCTCACAGTGTTTTTTATGGTGGTGATTTACGGCTTGATGCGGCATGGTTTCCATTTCTTCAATCTGTTCGTGCCCAAGGGCGTGCCGATTTATATTCTGCCGCTCATCGTGGGGATCGAGATATTGTCCTTCATCTCGCGGCCGCTTTCGCATAGCGTGCGTCTGTTCGCAAATATGCTCGCAGGACACATCACGCTTCAGGTTTTCGCGGGCTTTATCGTCTTGCTCGGTACCAGTTTTGGTGTCATTGGCTGGATCGGCGGCGCGTTGCCGTTCGTGCTGGTAGTCACGCTTTATGCGCTAGAGACACTGGTCGCCTTTCTACAGGCGTACGTATTCGCCGTCCTCACTTGCATCTATCTAAACGATTCCATCCATCCGGGTCACTGAGCGACGCTTTCAATTTGGATGGAGGCGTCAGTGCAACGTACTTCCAGTTATCCGATGTGCGCGAGGGAAGTCGCAGCGCCTAAAGTTTCCAACTACACCAGTTGGGCCAGAAGCGACAGTTGATGTCCACTTTGGTCCCATACAAAGCGCTGACATCGCCCGATTTATTGAAAGTAGGTATAGTACAGAACAAAGCCATTGGGTAAATTTCCAATTTGAACCATCACAGCCTTTCCACCACCCTGCTCAACAAAATAGAGCGGCGTCCCCTTATCCTCTTGGAGCTTCGCCTTAGTCGCATACTTTTTATTGTACAGATCCATCCAACGCCATTCAGCGAGCTTTTTATCGATTTTAGCGCTTACAACGCAATTATAGGCACCGCCTTCGTAAGACATGCGGCCAATAACGACGTCTCCAACCTTTTCTGAAATGGCAACGGAATGAAAATCCGCCGACAGCGCTCGGCCAAACAAAAACGGTTTATATTCTTCACTGGTAAGTTTTCTCTGCACCAGTTTGTCAATTGCTGAGTAAAACGAGCTTTTATCATATGCTCTCTCGATACAAAGCCTGTCAAAGAGCTTTATACTAGCGTCTGCAATTTCATCATTTGAATTCTCATACGATTGTGAGTCGACGTTAGCATTCAGCATTAGCACGTGTTTGTTGTTGTCTATGGCCCAGGATTTAAAATGACTAAGGAAGCTTTTGCCAAAAAGTAAATCCCCTTGTGCGGGCGCCAGGCCAGCAACGACATTCTCAACACTTATTTGGCCTATTTTTAAAGATCGTAAGCGAAATCGCACTGATGGCACTTCTGTGCCATCACCTAGCTTATACGTCTGCGTTCCAATAAAATCTGATTCTTTTATAGTTCCCGTTCGAAATAAAGTAGAGACAATGTCGGCAGGGATACTTACGTCATCTGCTCCACTATCGACCATAAAATCAAGTGTGATGGCATTGTTTATGAGAACGGGAACCACGTAGGTCCCGCTTTCTTTTTGCATTGGAATTGATACTGAGATGCCTTGAGTGGGTTGGTTATCTACTCGTGCCCGCAACCTTGTCGCTGCTACTGCGCCGGGCGTCGATGTTTCCTCCGAAACAACTATGTCGGCCCCACTTTGCTGGTAGGCTTGGCAAGCTTGGGCGACGCTGTCGGCGCCCGCCTGAGAGTAATGAGTCGTACCTCCGAACTTTCTGGCAAATTTCTTGATGAACGCAGAAAATAACCGGTCGGTCTTTTCTGTGAACTCGTACTGGATTACATCATTTTTATTGCCGAAGCCCATGGCAAGTTTGTCGGCCAACATTATCTTTTCAAAGTTATCGCTGGTGTCGATGTTCAGATCGAAATAGAACTCGCCGTTACGATATTCTCCTGGCATCAGCACTGAGGACTTGTCGTTTATTTGAAAACGTACATCGATTTTTGGACGCCACGTAGACCGAGGAAAGGACATAGGTTGGAAGTCGTTTGGCAAAATAAAGGTCAGGTATGACGCGGCTTTTCTAACGTCTTTCGAGCAATTAAAGGTAATGAGGTTTGGAAAGGAGTTTTTGGCATGACGGAAATATCCGTACCGGCGAAATAACTTGAAACCGTTATCTTCCTCGATTTTTGTGAAGGTGATCCATCCGGCGTGCATCGGGACCGCGGGCAAAGTTACAGCGTATGCGGCCGTCGCCAGAGCAATCAGCACGATCCATGTGGGTAAGCAGAAACGCATCGACGTCTTTTTAGGAAGGACGCTGCATGTCAATCTCAGCTATGCATTGATGCACGTCAACCGGCATCGATGATAAAGCGAACGTCGCGAATTATATTCCCATCGATTGTTCAGTACCAAACCCCGCATGCAATGCCGAGCGCCGAAAGCGTGAACATCACCCGAACGTCAATCGGCTGACGATCACAGGGGCGGCCGAACATCGGCGGCAGCAACTTCGCTGGCAAAAGATGAGAACGTGCTGCGATACGGTAACAGCAAACGACCATGAGCGCGTGTAACCGTTTTTACCGTTGCACCTTTTTTTGGCGCCCATGAAAAAAGTAGGCCGCTTTGTAAGGCGGCCCACTAGATGATCTACTCCAATCTTTCAGCCTACGTAGGCCACGCGCTTCTGGGCCTCCACCTCAGCCGCAGTCTTAGGTTGCGCGGGCAGCTGAAGCACCGTTGCTTCCTGACCCGGCGATAGTTGGGTCAGAAGAACGATGCGTCCGTCCGGAAATTCGAGCGCATCATGATGGAGCCGTGGTACGTGCGTGTTCACTTGCCGGAAGATTGCCGTGATGTGACTAATCCTTCGCCTCCTCCAAAAGGGGAGTCCGGCTGCCCGAATCGTCACCGCTCCGGAAAACGCAAGCTCGGTGCCCGGAAGAACGCACACCGCCACTGTAGCATCTTCTGCCGCAGCGAACCCACATGTGCCGGTGCCGAAATCACGTGTGGTAAGTTTGTCGTCGACCTTTGCTGGCCGCGACCTGACGTTTTGAAGGCTGTAGTCACACATCGCCGGGAACTCCTTGGTGAATGCCCCTTCAGCCCGATGAAATATTAGCACGCTCGCAGTCTTGGCGCATCAACAAACTCGGCCGTGATGCCAGGGCCCGGGGCTCCTCCCTATTCAAGCAACGCGGCGACAATAATAGCCGTCATCCTGTTTAGTGATGACAATCCTAATCGGGCGCTTACACAGGCTGCGGTAGTAGTAGGCAGCCTTTTGCGCGTCGCGAACATCAAGGTCGTTCAGTTTGAATGTTTCACCGAGGCTCATTCGTTTGAATGGATATTTTTTCTTGGTCCTGACCTTGTAGATCATCGCCCAGACTCCTTTTTTCACGCGCGTTGTTTTGGGCGAAAGTGAGCGCTTAAAGGGTGACAGCACTGTGAAAACAGACGCACTGCAACATCACAAACGGTAACAGCTTGTTGCGGAACCACGCCCCTCGTATTGCACCTAAGTATAGGTCGCTGCTGCCCAACGTATGGATGGCGTGAGTGACCACGCGCGTTCTAGCGTTTCTCTAAGGCCAGTCACCTCGGCAGGTGCCCCTACGCCGATTGCGAACCCCATCCCCCGATTTTGTCGCAACCGGCACTCTGAGGCGGTCGGCCCGTAAACCTAACAAATAAGAAAATCGCAGCCGGGAGTGCCCATGCAGAACTTCGTTCGGCGCGAAAACCTTTGGCGTTTTCGCAAACTAAGACGACAGACGAAACAGTGCGTAGTCAGCTCTTCAAGCTTATTGCTGAAGAGGAACGTCGGCAGATTTTGCAAAGACGCGATTGGTTACCGTTGCTGACCCGGAAATCGTTAAATCAACCCGCATGAAAGTGCGACTTCGCCGCCAGAGGACCCCCCTTATGTCATTTCCCACCACCGCCCGCTCACGCCCAACGATCGAATGCGCCCAATGCGGCGAGGCACTTTACCTGCCAGAATGGTCAGAATACCTCAACGAAAACTCAGTGCGGCATCTCTGGAAATGCGAGGCGTGCGATTATGCCTTTGAGACCACCGTCTCATATGAAGCGGTGGCGGCATAACTCGAGTCTTCGAACGTAGCGATTTCTGGGATGGCTTCCGAGAAATTGCCAAGCGCTAAAAAATGGGGCCTCAGCTCCAGTGGAGATAATTAATCAGGACCACAACCAAACAACCTGTCGTCTGCAATCCGCGTTTACGTCCTCAGAGAGTTCAGCATCAGGGGAGCCTCGCAAGCTTCTGTCGATCCGTGAGTTTGCTACCACGCCATGGTGGGGCATGCATCTAGGGTGGTTGCTATGCGTCACGTTATTTCGATTTGTGCCTTGCTGTTCGCTTGTTCTCTAACCGTCACCCATGCCAAAACGTCTACGGTGCTTCTCGCTCTGCCGGGTGTTCAGGCATGGACCGGCGACTTCGATGGGATGCTGAAGCGACGTCTCATTCGCATTCTGGTGGTACCGAGCCAAACGTATTTCTTCCTCAACAAAGGTGACACGCTGGGCCTAACAGCCGAAACTGGCCAAGAATTCGAAAAATGGATTAACAAGCGACATACAAAGGGTCCTTACTATATCGAAGTCGCCTTTATTCCTACGAGGAGAGATCGGATTTTTCAGGAGTTGAAAGACGGCAAAGGCGATATCGCCGCAGCAAATCTTACAATCACGCAAGAACGTACTGCGATTGTCGACTTTGCCAAGCCGTGGGCAAAAGACGTTAAGGAGGTATTGGTCACCGGACCGTCGGCACCACCTATAACGACGATCTCAGATCTCGGGGGCCGGGAGGTCATAGTGCGAGCTTCAAGCAGCTTTCATACGCACCTGCTCGCCCTCAATAACCGTCTCAAGTCGGACAACCACACCCCGATTAAGCTTGCTGCTGCCGATGAGAATCTTGAGGACGAAGACTTACTGCAAATGGTCAGTGCGGGACTAATACCGTGGACAGTAGTCGATAGACATACCGCTAAACTGTGGACCAAAATCCTCAAAAACATCTCGATCCGAGAGGATCTAACCGTTAACGAGGGCGGCGAGATCGCGTGGGCCGTGCGTAAAAACAGCCCGTTACTTCAACGCGAACTGGAAGAGTTTGTTACCTCGCACCGCAAGTTTGCCGAAGATCTGATCTCCCAGTATCTCTTCGATGGGAAGATCGTCAGGAATGCGCTCGCGCCGGATGACGTGGGTAAATTTCGGCAACTTGTCGAATATTTCAAAACCTATGGTGAACGATATGGCGTGGACCCCTATATGCTTGCGGCCCAAGGCTATCAGGAGTCATCCTTCAACCAACAACTGCGTATGCCTAGCGGTGCTGTCGGCATTATGCAAATGAAGCCGAGTACGGCACGCGTAGAGCTTGGCATCAACGACATCGTCACGCGCGCCGAAGACAACATTCACTCGGGCGCAAAATATCTACGCTATCTCATGGACAAATATCTAAATGACCCAACGGTAGCAAACCGGGAAAAAGTACTGATGACTCTAGCGGCATACAACGCAGGGCCGGAAAACCTGAAACGTTTTCGAAACAAGGCACAGCAGGCTGGCTTCGACCCGAACGTCTGGTTCGGTAACGTCGAAATTGCCGCTGGGGCAATCGTTGGACAAGAGACGGTTCAATACGTCGGCAACATCTACAAATATTACGTCGTCTATTCGAAGCTGCTGCCGAACGGTGCACAGTGATCGACTTCCACTCCCGCTTTGGATGAGAATATTTCAGACCGGTGCTTATCAGAAAGGCGGGCTAGGATGTGACGTCGGCAGCGTATTCGCCAAACCCAGGTCCGCGCAGCACGTGGTATGGCAAGGGACTTGCTCGCGCCGCCCTCCTTATTGCCCTGGCAGCCCTGGTCGCCGGAGTGGCGGCGGCCTTCGGCATAGCGCGCGACTACGGGTATCTGCACGCTTCGATTCTGAGCGGTTCTCCTGGCGGCTATTATCATGCGCTGGCTAGCCGCCTGGCCGAGCGGGCCAAGCGCGGCAACGGCGTACTTACGGTCGTATCGACCCAAGGATCAATCGAGAATGTCAGCCGGCTGAGGCTCGGCGAGGGACACTGCGCGGAGATGTTCGGCCTCATTCAGGACGGTACGCCCGTGCCCGCCGATGCGAATCTTACTCTTCTCGGCCGGTTGCCGGATCCGGAATCTCTGCTGCTGCTTGCAAGGTCGGGCAATGCTTTCCATAGCTTTGCCGACTTGCGTGGAGCATCGATCGGGATCGGCCCGAAAGAGTCCGGAACGGCACATCTGATGCGCCAACTGTTCGATGACGCGGACCTGCGCCAGCTGGAAGTCCATTTTTCATATCACGAACTGTCCGAACAGGCCGAACTCGTGGCTCAAGGCAAGCTCGATCTCGCCGCTTTCGTGATGGAGGAAGACGCCGAGCTTCTGCACACGATCATGCGTCAACAGGGCTTGGATATTGTCGCACCCGATGATTTGAAAGGACTCATCGCCCGCTACTCGTGGCTCAGCCTTGGCACGATCGCCGCCGGGCGTTACGACCTGGTTCGTCCCACTCCCGCCGTGGATAAGCCTGTTGCCCGCCTTGCGACGTTGGTGGTCGCCGGTCCGTGCGCTCGGCGCGCCGACCGCATCGCGCTCCTCGTGCTACTTGCCGCCGAGTTGCCCGGCTTCGTGCGCAGTAATCCGCCAAGCGCGACGAGTTCGGCGACCGACGTGCCACTCACTCCTGAGGCGAGCCAGTTTTTCCAGAACGGCCAGCCGGCCCTCGCCGATCTATTTTTTCCATGGCTTGTCAACATTCTGTCGCCGGCCTATTGGGTCTATCTGGCGATGGCGATTACGGTCCTTTTTAATGGTATGCGGGGCTACAGCCGGTTTAGGCTGTGGCGGATCGATGCGGCGCGCGAGAAGCTCGAGGCACTCCTCAAGCAATTCGTCGATGCCGGCGAAACACACACGCAAATGCGCGAAGTGTCGGCCAATCGCCCGATCGACACAGAGCATCAACGCGCAGCAGCCGAGACACTTTCCCAGCAGCTCTTGCACTTGCGTAACCGCTGCCGGCGCTACACCAGCTCCCTTGTGACGCCGATGGGCGACGAGATGTACTATCGCTATCAGGAATCGCTGATCGACGAGGCAATAACCACGCTTGGATCGCTGCTCCAGAATACAAGAGGTAAGCTGTGAGCAAAGTCGTTCGTAAGGTGAACCGAGCCGTCTGTAACTGGTACCTAAAGCACTTCAGCGCACAACTCTGCGAACGATGTCGCCTATCCGCACAAAGCGGATATACCGGTCGTGCTCAGCGCACAGAATTGGAGTGACAAAGCTATCCATCTGGACGCCGATTATTTGACGTCCCTTCGGGGCCATCCCC